>Ga0157378_10000048_pt1 | contig 104914 bp, 86 predicted proteins | sample M65metaG_FD_115309 | JGI IMG/M metagenome (GOLD analysis project Ga0157378, IMG submission 115309) | Miscanthus rhizosphere microbial communities from Kellogg Biological Station, Michigan, USA - M6-5 metaG | ecosystem: Host-associated > Plants > Roots > Rhizosphere > Soil | place: USA...
ACCATCAAGAAAGTGATTCCTTAGCAATCGTCGCTTTTGAAATTGAAAAATATTTAGAGCGGCTGCCTGGCCGCTCTTTTTTTGCGCACAGTCCTGGCGACGTCTGCTGCTGCCCGGTGCTATACTACGCGGGAACTCTTGGAATCATGGCAGATACCTCTCGATTTACAATTATTTGTCCGTGCTGCGAAGCGACTCTCAACATAGACGCGAACACCGGGGCGTTGCTCTCGCACGAAGAAAAACAGAAACCACTCGCTTCGTTCGAAGGGTTAGCGAAGGATCTCGACAAGCAGAAACAGACGCGCGAGCAGCTGTTCGCGCAGGAAATGAGTTCGATGAAAGACCGCGAGCGTTTGCTTGATGAGAAATTCCGCGAAGCCATGAAGCGCGCCGAAAAAGACAAGGACAAGGTTTACAAGAATCCGCTCGATTTGGATTGAGATCCGGCCTCGATGCACTCGAACCTTCGTTCTTTCCTAGATCAACTCCGCCGCGAAAACGATCTGGTTACCGTCGAAGCTGACGTCGATCCTTATCTCGAACTCGCAGAAATTCATCGACGTGTCATCGAACGCGGCGGGCCAGCGCTTTTGTTCACCACCGTGAAGGGAAGCCGATTTCCCGTCGTCACAAATCTGTTCGGCACACAAAAGAGAATTGAGTTGGCTTTCGGTCCGCGACCCGAGCAGTTCGTAAAAGAACTTGTGCAAGTGGCGGAGACACTAATTCCGCCAAAGCCGTCGAAACTTTGGCAGCACCGAAGACTTGGGCGTGAGTTTCTTCGGCTCGGTACCCGCACAACATCACGCGCACCCGTTACGTCGGAAGTCGATCGACCCGCAAATCTGAAAGCGTTGCCGGTGATCACAACGTGGCACGAAGATGGTGGGCCATTCATCACGCTGCCGCTCGTTTACACCGAGCATCCGGAGACGAAGCAACACAACCTCGGCATTTATCGGATGCAGATTTATGACGCGCAAAACGCCGGTTTGCATTGGCAGATTCAGAAGGGCGGTGGCTTTCATTACAACGTTGCGGAACAATTGGGCCAGGCGTTGCCGGTCACGGTGTTCCTCGGCGGGCCGCCGGCGTTGCTGGTTTCCGCAGTCGCGCCGCTTCCCGAGAACGTTCCAGAGTTGATGCTCGCGTCCTTGCTTCAGGGCGAGAAGCTGCGCGTGACGCGCACGAATGAATCAGCGCATTCGTTGATTGCCGAAGCCGAGTTTGCTCTGGTTGGCCATGCGCCTCCGCACGAACGCCGGCCTGAAGGTCCGTTCGGCGATCATTACGGTTACTATTCGCTGCAACACGACTATCCCATCTTTCACTGCGACGCGATTTACCGTCGGCGCGACGCGATTTATCCCGCGACCGTCGTCGGCAAACCCAAGCAAGAAGATTTCTTTATCGGCGATTATTTGCAGTCGCTGCTGGCGCCGCTGTTTCCGCTGGTGATGCCTGGCGTCCGCGATCTTTGGAGTTACGGCGAAACGGGTTTTCATTCTTTGGCTGCGGCAGTTGTGCGCGAACGTTACGCGCGCGAGGCGCTGGTTCACGGATTCCGCATTCTGGGGGAAGGGCAACTGGCACTGACTAAGTTTCTGTTGCTCACCGATGCGGCGATTGATCTTCACGATTTTCCACGGGTGCTCGAACACATCCTTGCGCGCTTTGCTCCCGAGAGTGACTTTTTCATTTTTGCGAACACGTCGATGGACACGCTCGACTATACGAGTGGCAAAGTGAATCAGGGCAGCAAGGCGATTCTGATGGGACTCGGCGATCCAGTGCGTGATTTGCCGCGCGAGTTTCGCGGCGAATTGCCCGCCGGAATCTCTCGCGTGGAAGTCTTTTGCGCTGGATGTCTCGTGGTTGAAGGTAAATCGTACGAGGAGGACAAGGACCAGGCAGCGCGTCTCGCTAATCATCCGGCCTTTACTGATTGGCCACTGATCGTTTTGCACGACGACGCAGTGGTTGCGAAGTCGACAACAGATTTTTTGTGGTCAACCTGGACTCGCTTCGAACCTGCCGGTGACATTTATGCGCGCGAAACCCATGTGATGCGTCATCACCTCTCCTACCGTTCGCCGATCGTGATCGACGCGCGTAAGAAGCCTTTGCTGCCGGACGAACTTGTCGTGCGTGACGACATTAAGGAACTCGTCGATCGGCGTTGGCGTGAATACTTCCCGCAGAACTGACCTCCTGCTTTCACAGTGATCAGCCGCATCTTCATCATCACTATCGCGTCCTTAGTCGGGGTTCTCTTGTTTGTGGCCGTCCTTCTTCGCCCGTTGCCTGTGGGGGAAAGAAGCGAACGGCGGCTGCGATGGTGGCGAATTTTTCGTGTCGCAGTCTTCATCACCCTGCTCTCAATCGTCACAACTGGCATTGGCACCAGTATCATGCGCGTCCGTTTTCGCGTGCCGCCGGAGATTGTAATTTTGACGGTAACGTCGTGAGCTTAGATCTCCATTAGATCTTTTCCGACAATAATCTCCCCCTTGAAGTGTCTTCGCACGCCTTCTGACCATTGCGCGTCGGTGATTGAGGGATCATCGCCCGGGACAAAGTGAGTCAGCACGAGCGTTTTTACACCGGCTTGCGCAGCGATGCGCCCAACATCTTCGGAAACGGTATGTGCGGCCATCAGATGCTGCCGCAATCGGGCAGCGTTCGGCAGGCGCTGCAGTAGTGCTTCAATACCTGGCAGATACATTACCTCATGCACTAACACATCGGCGCCCTTTGCGAACTCAGCCATCGCCGGGAGATAGGCAGTATCGCCGGAAATCACGACTGAGCGATCTTTGGCGTCAAAACGGTAAGCATACGACTGAGTGATGGGCGGGTGCTTAACGCGCAAGCTGGTGACTCTGACATCTTCATTTTGCATCACCAACCCGGAACGATTGAACTCATGAACTGTGAGAAGCTTCCGAGGATCCGGGCGGCCTTCGTCGGGAATGCGGATATCGATGTCGAACTTCTGATAGGCGAAAAAATCTCGCGTCAGTTTCCTCAGACCGACCGGGCCGTACGCATCAAAGCGAACCGGTAGGCCGGTGATCCACGCGTTGTAGAACAGTGGACCGTACTCAAGATTGTGATCCGAATGGTGATGCGTGATGAAAACGTAACGCACTCGGTTTAGCGCGATGTCGGCTTTAATCAACTGTCGCGAGACGCCGTATCCGCAATCCACCACGTAAGGAACGTCATTAATCAGGACCAATGTAGAGGGATTGCTGCGCCCGGTTTCTCCGACGCGCGGTCCGCCTTTGGTACCGAGGAGAATGATGCGTGTCCGCTTCTTGTCCTGCGCAAGCCCAGTTCGCGTTAAGGCCAGGAAAGAGGCGGCAGACGCTGCGCCAATCAGAAATTGTCTACGACTGAACATTTCGCCGAGCACCGGATTCACCTGCTTTTGACCTCGTCTTCGTCAGAGTCTTCCACTGCCAGGGTTCATCGAGTTGCTTTACCCAACCGTAAGCGCAACTTGGTCCTCCGTCTTTTCCGGTGCCGGGAATCTCTCCGACCAGGGTCGATTGTGAATTGATCAGTTCCCATGTGATGCGGCTGATAGGGACTTTCAGCCGGCGACTCCAATTTGTATTTTTTTGGCCGGCGTAGGTACCGATGTCGATGTAAACGTAGCGATCACCACGCACACCATGAACAAATGGACCGAAGAAATCGGGAGCTTCGTCTTTGTCGGGTCTTACGATGACGGAGAACTCAAATTTCAGATCCGCGCTTGGAAAGGAACGCTGCTGCTGAACAATTTCGTACCTGCTGCCTCCGCCTTTTTGAAGAGCAAAGTCAACGCCGGGAGTAGGACGTTTCAGCACGATTCGAAGGGTGATTTCCATCACGTGGAATTTTGAAAAATCACTGTGGCTGGCCAAGCATGTAACAGAGACCGTCGGGAGCCACGACGAAGAAAACTCGCTGCGATGATTCTCCCCGGCTTTGCACCTCGAGATCAGACTCCGCTGGTTTTCTGCCTTTGATTTCCTCGAAGGCAGCCTCGATGTTATCCACTTCGAAATAGCATCCTTCCTGGGTCGGATCACCGCCGTTTTCTGCTAACGCGATTTGAATATCGTCACGTGCCAAAACCGCGCGGCGATGCGGCGAGTCCTCACGCCCAGCTACGCGAAAATGCATCGTCTGTTCGTAGAAGGGAATTGCAACTTCGACGTCAGCGACAGGGAGATTCATCGCGTCCTTGCCGTAGGCGACTGCCCGCTTGAATTTCGCTTTCATCTCGTTAGATTCCCAATGTCTTAACTGCTCGACTTTGGGAAGATGTCTTTGGGCACGCCGGGAAAAGTCTTCATCAAATTCCGAACGTATGTTGGACTCGCGTCTTCGGCGCCAAGCGGATCATTTGGATCTTCAGGCACCTTTGCCAGATCCATCACTTTCCATTTGCCGTTTTCGAAATGCAAGAGATTCGGTCCGCCCTCAGCCGTCGCGTGTCCGTTCTTATCCAACGGCGTCGTATCTACCCAGCACCAACCGTTGTGAACTTTCAGATGATGAACCTGGAAGCGAATGTCTTCGTTACCACGCAAGGCATCCATGATCGCCTGCCGCTCGGAGCTACCCATTTCTGGCGTGTGCACTTCGTCCTGCGTCGGAGAAACCACGACGTCGGTTTGCACGGATTGATTCGCTGATGGCGGCGGTGGTTCCGTCTGTGCGACCTGAGAATTGTTCGGTTGGGCTGCGTTATTTGGTTTCGACGCGTTTGATTTTGCGAGTGAGCAACCCGCGATAATGACAACAGCAGTTATGATCGTAATGAAACCGACGAATTTCATATGACCTCCAGACGAATCCATTCTCAGATTTGAATGGCGGTCATCATCGCGCCAACCAAGAGCAGAGTCAACAAACTACTCGAACCGGTGCTCCTAGTCTTCTTCGAGTCCTGCACTAACACGAAAACTGTGCCCGTCGGGATGGCGCAAGTGAAACTCGCGCACGTTCCATGGCTCATCCGTCGGCGGCATCGTCACCGTCATTCCGTGCTGCAGTGCGAGTTGATACGCTTCATCAACTGCGGCCGGTGACGCCAGCCACCAACTCATCCACACGCCGCCGGTTTCATCGTCACCGACGAATTTCGGCATTGGGCCGCCACGCGAACCTTGCGCGCCCTGGCAGAGAAAGATCTCAGATTTACCGTTGCACACTGCGCCGAAGGTAGGTGGGTCACCCCAGTCCCAACCCTTCTGCCAGCCAAGCTTTTCGAACCATTCGAAGGTCTCGATGATATTTGAGACGTTGAGTATTGGAGTCAGTCCTTCAAGCTTCATGGATTTTGTCCTTATGAGGATTGACGATTATGCCAGATTTTTCGGAAGGATCCTGCGCAGAACGGACTAGTTTGCGATTGCGATCGATTGCTTTTCTTCGCTGAGTCGAGTGCAGTAGTCGAACCAATCTATGAATCCATTCTTCATCTCCAGACTGGCTAACGCCTGTCCCATGAGCGTTTGGAACTGAGGCAACTCGGATCTCTTGTAGCAGTCAAGCGTTTCGGGCGAGAGAGCGTCGAGTGAGGTCACGTCAAAAGCAGGATTAAAGTCATAGGCGATTGGTTTTACCGCGCCGGTTTCCGTGATGATCAGCGGATTGATTAGATCAGAGAGTGGATGTTTCGCAGAATCGCCTGAATCGTCCAAGCTGCAACTTGCCAGCAACGCGCCATAGGCCTCGCGTTGGTGCCAGAGATGGAGCGCTGGCGCGAGGTCGCAATGGATTTGCACTCCGTCGCCGAGTTCTTCGCGCAATGCCGATACAACCAAAAAGAGCCTCGCGTGATCGCTCGCAGTGTAATTGTTAAGTCCCGTCAATGTTCGGGCCCGCCCAGCCAGGGCTACCGGGCGCACTTGTAATGCGCGCGCGCCAAGTGCCACTAACTTATCTGCTAATTCCGGCAATTCCGGAATGGCATCCCGCGTTAACGAAATGGCGCTCGAGACGGGGCGGTCACTCTCGGCAAACTTTGCGAGGGCGGCACACGAACGATCGAAAGCATCCGCACGGCCGCGCAAATAATTGTGAGTCCTGGCGAGGCCATCGAAACTGATGGCGATACCGTCCAGCCGCGCGGCTACGTAATCCATTTTTTTGTTGGTGAACAACCCATTGGTAATCATTGTCACGCGAAATCCGCAGGCGTGCGCAAAGTCAATCAGCGGCACAAGGTGCGCGTAAACCATCGGCTCTCCGCCGGAAAGACTGATTTGCGTATACCCTTCGGCTTTCAGCACGAGCAGTGCGCACTGTAACTCTTCGAGACCGAGCGAAGTCTTCTCTTTCGGTCCCGACTCTGAGTAACAATGCAGACAAGCGAGATTGCAAAGCCGCGTGGGATGCAGATGCACAATGCGATCCGGCAAAAAACCGGATCGCACCTGCATGTTGTCTCTGTTTCCGGTCATTGACGGCCAAGGCCGGCACTGCGGCCCTCGAGTTCGTTCACGTTGTAGCTGACATGAACGCGAAATCGATCCCACTCGATGATGCCGTAGGGGAATACATCAATTCGCGCGATGTCACCTCGGGAAAGAATTCCGTCAAGCTTTGGAATCCTGTCGGTGAAATAGTCGACGCAGATGCCGTAGATGCAGACATCCCATCTTCTTATGTCCAACCCGTCGATGATCAGACGGTCGGCGAGCTTGGCAACTGCTTTGTCGTCGAGCTTGAAGTTTGCCAGGCGCGTTGATAACCGCTGAGACAAATCCTTGCTGGTAACTGGCATGCTTTTCTCCTTACATGTTTGGTTAGTTAACTGCCGTCTCCACTCTCTCTTCGCTCGCGGGAGCGTTACGGGCTTGTGACCGTTGTCAGACGGTTGTGCAACCGCCGGAAAGCGAGATTAAAAGACGGATCCGTCCTTCGACTTTTACGGGGCGAGAACGGGGAACACGGTCGGCTGAACAAAGGGACGAGGAAGGGTATTTGACCGCGGCGGGTTTAATAATCCAAGCCACGGTTAATGTCAAGGAGTTTGCTGAATGGGGCCCATCCCTGTGGGAGCTTAGACTTACGACTATCAGGCTCGATTTATTTTCGCTTCGACACGTACTCGCCGGACGGATCGATCTGCTTTATCGCGGTGATCTGGCCATTCTCTTCGACGAACTCAACGATCACGTCAGCGAACTCGGGAATCTTGAACTTGAGTCCTTTATAGGGCAGCAGTCTTTGGTCAGGCGCACCCGGCCGCACAATGAATAGCCCGATGCCGGGACGATATGCCACTTGAAACTTCGCGCCACTCACACTCTCGTAGTTTCCCGCGAGACGTTGCGCCACGGCTTCGTCCAACTTCGCGGCGCGTCGCACGAAAGTTACTTCGCCTTCGTCGAGAGACACCGTTGCTTTGTCGATGTCGCCTTGCGGATTGGTCGAGAAGTTGATCGACCATTTGCCTTCTTCCTCATCGTCCGGCGAATCAAAACGGTCGTAATGAAAATGCGCGAGCGGCAAACCGATCTTGTGAAAGTCAAAACGCAGCGCGTTGTCTTTCATCGAGATTTTCAGCGTGCCATAAGCTGGATGGTCATAGTCGCCGACGTACTCTGACAAATCGTGCGAAGGTTTCGTATTCGGCACGCGTCCAAAGCCCGCTTTTGTGCGAGCTTCCATGCCGGCTTTCTTGTTCTTCAAACGAATGTCGAGCAGTCGCTGTGTCCATGGCGTTTCGTCCATGCCGAGCAGACGCTCGTACACGTTGTAGCTAATTGGGTTGTAAAGCGGCGCCGTGTGATTGCCGATCACGAATACGATCACCCCGATGTGTTCGTTCGGCATGTAAGAAATCTGGGAGTGAAAACCCGGCAGGTCGCCGCCGTGAAAGGCGATTAAGTGTCCGCGATATGAAGCTGTCCAACGGCCCATGCCGTACGCCTGATTCAAAACTTCCCACCAGCCGCGTGCTTGTGCGCCCGCGTTAGGCAGAGCAATCGCCGGTTCGAGCGTCGCGTTGATAACCTTCGGCGGCAGGACTTGCTTGCCGTTGTACATGCCGTTGTTCATCAAAGCGATGAGCCAGTGCGACATATCTTCAATGTTCGAGATGATCGCGCCGGCGGCTGCCAAACCGTCGGTGTCCTCGTAATAAGGAATCTTGTACAGCTCAAATGAATCGCGCCGTTCGGTGAAGGGAACGCCGTGGTCAGGCTGCTTCAACATGTCAGAGATCGAATAGACGGTGCTCTTCATCTCCAGAGGCTGCAGGATTCGCTCCCGTACAAAGTCCGCCCAGGGCTGACCCGATTGCAATTGAATCGTATAGCCGACACCGGCGTACATCATGTTGTTGTAGAGAAAAATCTGCCGTGGTGATTCTTTGGGATCGAGATACTTCAGACGCTCGAACAATTGTTTCGTCGAATAGTCTGACTTGTACCAGATGGAATCATGTCGCGTGATGCCGGTGCGATGGGACAACATGTCGCGCAGCGTAATCGTGTCATTGAGATAGTTGTTGTAAAACTCGATCGTCGGCACGGATTCCTTGATCGGCCGGTCCCAAGTCAGCTTTCCCTCCTCCACTAACATCCCGGCGGACATCGCCGTGAACAGTTTCGTGTTGGACGCGATTGGATACAACGTCTGCGCCGTTATCGGCAGTTTCTTTTCGTAATCGCGATAGCCGTAGCCCTTTACAAACACCAGCTTGTCGCCGATGACTATGCCGACGCCGACGCCCGGCGCGTTCCAATCCTTCAAAGTCTTTTCCATGAAGGCGTCGAAACCGACGAGCTTTTGGTTGACGTCGATTGCCGGCGGCTTGTCTTGCGCCTGCGCGGATAAAAGGGCGGCAACGACGAGGATAGCGGACGCGAGAAGAACCCGCGCGCGATGTCGAAGTATGTTCATGACCGATCTCCGATCAGCAAGGACGACTGGAAATGAGTTTTGTTTGGGCGAGCCAACGAACTTAACTCTTCTTGGCGTGCCACGCGGCCAGCACTTCTTTTTCGCGTTCCGGGGTAATGCCTGAACGCAGCTTGGCTTGCCGGTCGGCCGGCTGGCTGCGGAACCACTCGAGCGTTGCCGTCGTTGTGTCGCCAATCGATCGAAACGTCAAACCCTTGGCAAGAGCTTTCTTGTTGCTGATTTGTGTGAATCCCGTTTCGTCACCGCGTGGCGCAACCCAAACCGGCATGTCAGACCAGGGATGAATGTTGTTCGCCAGCAGAAAATCCGCATCGGCCCAAGTGAACTGCGCATCCGATTTCGTCGCGGCTTTTATCTCTTCGAGCATGCGGCCGATTGTCAGTCTGTAATTCGGGCCCACAGCGTTGTATGGGCCAGTCGCGCCTTGTTCAACCATGCGGATAATCCACTCCGCCAGATCGCGCGCGTCGATAAACTGCACTGTGTCTTTCCTGGGATCGCCCGGCGCGAGTACTTCTCCGCCGCGAGCCACGCGCACTGGCCAGTAGGTGAAACGATCGCTCTCATCGCCAGGTCCGACGATCAGTCCGGGCCGCACAATCAGAGTCTTGCCGGGGAACCACTTCTCAGCTTCTTTTTCTGATTCAACTTTGAGCGGCGCGTAAAGCATCATGTTCGAGGCGCGGAGAGTTTGTTGTGTCTCTTTCATCGCGTCGGCGCCTTCGTACTTCGCGAGCGGTCCGCTCTCATCCATCCCCGGTTTGCTGTTGTCGGAATAGACAGAGAGCGTCGAAACAAACACGTAGCGATCAACGTTGCCTTTCAGGACCTGCGCCGCGTCACGCACCCAGACGGGAATGGTTGTCGGCACGTCGATTACGACATCCCACTTTCTGCCTTTCAGCGCGTCCAGTTGGCCATTGCGATCGCCGATTAATTGCTCAACCTCTTTCGGAAGAATCCCCGGATGCGTGCGACCGCGATTGAAGACCGTTACCTGATGGCCGCGACTGACGGCATAGTTGACTTGAAACGGACCGGTGAATCCCGTGCCGCCGAGAATGAGAATCTTTAGTGGTTTCGGCGCGGGACTCGACGCGAACGAAAGACCGCGCGATGAACTCAACAATCCCAATCCCACACTGCCGCCTGCAAGTGCAGATAACTTCAGAAATTTTCGTCTACTGGTTGACACGTTCTTGCTCCTTGGCGCGCCCGAGCCTACACGCGTTTGATCGTGAAGGGAAGCGCCGATTAATCATTTGCGCTGGATACGGGCGGACACACTAAATTGTTTCGGCGTCGAAAGAAAAACGAGCCAGAGACTCGCGCGTGGGCGATGTCTCTGGCTCTAAGGCGCGGCAAAGCCGCTGCTGAAAATGTGACGCGGCGAACTAGGGTCGCGCGGTTGAGACGTTGGTCTTGTTCAGCCCGCGATTGACCAGCATCTTCACTTCAACGCGACGATTCTGGGCGCGGCCTGCGGCTGTTGAATTGTCTGCCACGGCGGATGACTTGCCGTAACCCATCGGTGTGATGAACCGACGCGCCGGAATGTGATGATTGACCGTCAGATATTCGACGACGGATTCGGCGCGGGCGCGACTGAGTCGCATGTTTTTGGCTTCGCCGCCCGTTGAATCGGTGTGACCGGCAATTTCAATCATATAGTTCTTTCCGGCCAGGGCTTTGGTGGCGAAATCATCAAGTTGACCCTTTGCTTCCGGCGATAGTACGGCGCTGTTCACTCGGAAAGTCACCGCAACAGTTTCCGTCGCGTCATAGTCGTCGAGCGCCGATACGCGCTCATCAACTCGAGTGACTTCCTGCCGTGCTTCCTGGGCGACGGCGTAGAGCTCGTCAATCTGGCCGGCAATCTTCTGCTGATTCTCTTCAACAGGCCCCACACGCGTTTCGGTCGTGACGGCGGCGCGCATGTCTGATTCTCGGAATCTGATCTTGTCAGCGACTATCTGACCCTGCGAGTCACCGCGCCCTTCGACTTCAACAATTAAGCCGCGCAGGATGTCAGTGACCGGATATTTCTTCCCACCCTTAAGAAACCCACCGTAGGTTTTCACGCTCGTGTCATCGGTAATCAGAACTTGATAGTCGGTGCGAGTCCGATCGCGGATGATAAATGAATCGCCACTGCGTTCGATAACGACGCCCTGGAACTTCATCTTGGCGCCGCTAGGAACCGCGTGAACGCGGCTTTCTGCTGCCGCGACGGTTCGAGTGTTGGAAACTTGACCTAGGCCGGTTGAAACGGCTGCTAAAAGCAGGACGATCGCTGAAAGCAGACTGAAAAAATGCAACTTGCGAACTGCGTACTTACTCATTTCGATACTCCTTTTGATTTTTAGGGAAACTGATGCGCCTTCGGTGCGCCTAACAGGAGTGGCCGTTTTGCACGGGCGTCGGCGCACGTAAACGAGATTCTTTCCCAATTGGCGTCAGCTTGTGTTGCGAAAGCTTGATCGTTGCGTGGCAATACGCGAGCGAGAATCTAAGATGTGCCTTGAACGCGCGGTCTAACCATTGAATTAGGCGAGTTCTTCGGCGGTTTTTGGCCAATCTTCGCGGAGAAGCCGCGACAGAGCTCGGTCGGCGAGCAGTTTTCCGCCGGTTTGGCATTTGGGACAGTAGTTCGTTTCGTTTGTCGCGTAACGAATGCGCTGAACCTTGGCGCCACAACGCGGACACGGCTCGCGATAGCGTCCATGGACGGCCATGTCCTTTCGAAAGGCAGTTACCTTTTCGGGGAACCGATTACCTGCATCTTCACGCAATCGTTCGATCCACAGCAGTAGCGAGTCGCGTGTCGCAGCATGAAGACGTTCGATTTCGTCGTTAGTCATTTTCTGCGTGAGTTTGATCGGGGACAGTTGTGCCTGCCAAAGGATTTCATCGGAATATGCGTTGCCGATTCCGCTAAACAAGCGCGGGTCGGTGAGCACGCGCTTGAGCGTGTGATTTTCAGATTGAAGGACGTGCTTGAAGGTTGCGAGATCGATAAACCTATCATCTTCGAACAACTCAACACCACCGCGATTTAGCGCGCGCATTTCAGCTTTATCCTTGACCAGGTGCAGCGATGCGCGACGCTGCGTGCCCGCTTCCGTCAGCGAGAGGACACCATTTTCGAAATGAAATACTGCGAGTTGATTCTTGGGAAGCTTTAACGTCGCTTTCCTAGAAACGGCGGCCGATTTCCCGGGAACTGTATCTTTCCAGTGCAAACGTCCGGCGATCATTAAGTGAAGCACGAGCCAAACGTCATTTTCCATTCCGATGCAAATGCGCTTTCCTAGCCGGCTTAGCGCGATAACGCGGTGGCCTTCGATTTCGTTCATCCCAACGGCAGCAGTGCGAAGCAGGAAAGGGGAGTCAATTTGAACTTTCTTTAATTTTTGGCCGAGAACGCGCGCTTCTAGCGCCTCCAGATAAACCGTAATGTCCGGAAGTTCGGGCATTCATAGCAGGGTAATTGGCAAGTCATTCATAAGCAAAATATAATTTGTCAGACTTCTACGCACTGTGGTAGTTTTTCATCCGCAAAATTTTTGCGCTTGCCCGCAAATTCATAATGACACACTACATTAGCTCTTGCCTCCAACGCATTATGCCAAAGAGCTTGATCACGGCTGATGCATTTTTGGCTGTAGCTACAAAGGGGAGAAAAAAATGAAATTCACGAAGCTTCTCGTCGCTTTGGCGGGGACTCTTTTGTTGTTGGCGGTGTTGGTTTTGCCGCAGGTGATTGAAGCAAAGCGAGCCCGCGCAGCGCTGGCGGCCTTGGTACCGCAGGGCAACTCTAACGTTGTCGTGGGACATTCGACGCACAATGATACTTCTCCGCCGCTCCGCGACATGCCGCAGTTACCGTTGACTTTTAGGGAGCAGCGAGAGGCCAATGAAAATCCACGGATTACGCATTCACACAAGGATGTTCCGGATCCGGTTGTTCAGTCCGCGCAGTCAGCCTCGATCACTGCGCTGATGCCCAGCACGGACTTGAACTTTGACGGCGTTCCTTTTCCCGGTGTCGCTTGCAATTGCGCGCCCCCAGATACGAACGGTGAAGTGGGCGCGACCCAATACGTTCAGATCGTCAATGAAGGCTATCAGGTATTCAACAAGGCGACCGGCGCCTCGCAATTAGGACCGTCAGGCATCGCCACGCTGTGGCAGGGCTTTGGCGGAGTATGCGAGACCTCGGGCGATGGCGATCCCGTCGTGCTTTACGATCAAATTGCTGGCCGTTGGATCATCAGCCAGTTTGCCGGCGCTTCTGTTCCGACCGACGAATGCATCGCGGTCTCTACGTCAAGCGACGCTACTGGCACTTACTTTCGCTATGCATTTCATCTTGGCAGCAACTTCTTTGACTATCCGCACCTGGGCGTTTGGCCGGACGCGTATTACATGAGCATGAACGTCTTCAATTCGAGCGGTACAGCGTTTCTCGGTCCCCAGCCATTCGCGTTTGATCGCGCGAAGATGCTCAACGGGCAAGCGGCGACGTTCGTGACGACGGGCGTCACCGGCGGTTCGAGTGAAGAAGTTTATCTGCCCGCGGATTTCGACGGTTCAACGCTTCCGCCCGCTGGCGCACCAGCGACCTTCGTGGAGTTTCCCGGAGGCGGATCTTACCGAACGTTCCATTTCCACGTCGATTTTGCCACGCCGGCGAACTCATCGTTCACGCTATTCGCCAGTCCGGCAGCAGCCGGATTCACTTTGCTATGCTCAGGCACGCGGTCTTGTGTTCCGGAATCAGGAACAACTTCGAGACTTGACGGCATCGGCGATCGATTGATGTTCAGGCTTGCTTATCGCAACTTTGGAGATCACGAATCCGTCGTCGGAAATTACAGCGTCAGTTCCGGTTCAGTGGCAGGGATTCGGTGGTTCGAGTTGCGAAACGTGACCAGCGGTCCGGTCACAAAGTTTCAGGAGAGCACTTACCAACCTGACTCAACTTGGCGTTGGATGGGTAGTGCCGCGATGGACGGTAGCGGAAACATCGCGATTGGGTACAGCGCTTCAAGCGGCACAATCTTCCCGCAGATTCGCTACTCAGGCCGCTTGGCATCAGATCCTTTGAACACACTCGCCCAGGGTGAAAACACCTTGTTCGCGGGCACTGGCAGCCAGACTGGAACCAGCAGTCGTTGGGGCGATTACAGTGATATGACTGTCGACCCGGTCGACGATTGCACCTTCTGGTACACAACCGAATATTACGCGACGACTAGCAGCTTTAACTGGCGGACGCGCATTGGTTCGTTCAAGTTCCCGGGCTGTGGTGGAACGCCAACGCCCACTCCAACACCAACGGCGACACCAACAGCCACGCCAACACCGACACCAACGCCGACGCCAACGCCTACGGGCGTGCCAAATGCGCCGAGCAACCTGACAGGCGCCGCAACTTCGTCAACGAGCATCAGCCTGTCATGGACTGATAACTCTAGCGACGAAACCGTGTTCAAGATCGAAAGTTGCAGTGGCAATAACTGCACGAACTTCGGAGAGATTGCGCAGGTCGGCGCTAACGTGACGAGTTACCCGAATGGAGGACTGACGAGGAACACGTGGTATCGATATCGAGTGCGAGCATCCAACGCTAACGGAGACTCCGCTTACTCGAATATCGCCACGGTCAAGACTCCGCCACACTAAAACCTACAACAGCGCAAACTGTAATGCGGCGGGTTCTTATAAAGAGCCCGCCGTTTTTTTTTGCGGATTGTTAGAAAAGGTTCTGCTGGCCTTTGCCGACAAGGAAGTTGCGACTGCGCTTGTCATCCATGACGGTGCGACCGTCGAGCGAACGGGAAATGGCGCGCTCATGTTTGATGATCGCTTTGAAGTTGGCCAGCGGCGAGAATCGTTTCTCAACTGATCGCGTGAACCGCTCGAGCCGCCTCAATGCGTCGAGCTTCTCTTTGCCAAACTGGCGGGCCGATACCACGATGCTGCCGTTATCGCCCGGCGTGCTGGCACGCTTTGCTCGGTCAAGCGCGTTGCGAAGGAAGACCACCGACTCGTCGTAGGTTTTGAGTGGAACCGGGAACGGATGGCCGTCCTTGCCGCCGTGCGCGAACGAGAAGCGCGCCGGGTCATCGAAACGCGCCGGCGCTCCGTGAATCACTTCAGCCACCAACGCAAGCGATTGCAAAGTTCGCGGCCCGAGTTTTTCCAGCAAGATCAACTCCGCGAAATCGTGAAGACCGCGATCGTATGCGACAGCAAGCACCGCGCCGAGTCGCTTCAAATCGACATCCTGCGCCCGCACATCGTGGTGCGCCGGCATTTTCAGATGACGCATTTCAGCCAGTGTTCTTTCGGGACGCTCATTGGCGATCTGAAGCATTGCTCTTTGCGCCGGCCTTGCCTGCGCAGCGACGAGATTGATCACTGTGCCCTGGTGCTCGCCGACAATTCCTGTGTGCGGTGCCGCGACAAAATCCTTTACCGACGCCGAATGCCAGTGATAACGGCGCGCCATTCCGGTCCGATCGTTAAGGCCTTGCTGGACCACCGCCCATTGACCGTCAGCGGCCACGACAAAGCTGTGCAGGTAAATCTGGAAACCGTCGACGATAGCATTGTTATCCACGCGGGCGGTCAGGCGACTCGTGCGTACCAGTGCTTCACCATCGAACCCTCGGCGATAGGCAATCGATCGTAATTCGTTCGGCGTATTGCGAGAGAATTTTCCACGGCCGCCGCAGATGTAAATGCCTAGTTCGCCGGCGCGCGGGGCCAGACCTCGCTTCAGCGCGCCCATGACAGAGGTCGTGACTCCAGACGAATGCCAGTCCATGCCCATGACCGCGCCCAGTGCTTGAAACCAAAACGGATCGCTGAGCCGTGAGAGAAACACTGACGTGCCGTAATCCAGAATGATTGCTTCGGTAATTGCCGTACCGAGCGCCGTCATTCGCTGCGCCAGCCACTGAGGAACATGTCCGTTGTGAAGCGGAAGGTCCGCAACTCCCGAGCGTTTCATCGATGGGATTATAACCGATTTCTGAAACGCAGGTCTCGTTGAGACAAATGGTCAGTCTACGGGCAAAGAAATTGTGAATACGGCGCCGCCCTCGGGCGCTTCCCCGGGAGTCAATGTACCGCCGTGCTGAGTGATGATGCGGTGCGCCAGCGGCAGGCCCACACCGTGACCGGACGCCTTGGTTGTGAAAAAGGGGATGAAAACTTTTTGCAAATCCGCGGGCGGAATACCCGGGCCAGTGTCGCGAATCATGATGATCGCAGACCGCTGACCGTTGACCACCTCGGTTGAAGTTGTCGCAGACACCTTTCGCGTTGCAGCGTCATCCGGAATTGCTTCGGCCGCATTGCGCAACAGATTGAGCAGCGCTTGTCGCAACATGCGCGCGTCGGCGTTAACATTCGGCACCCTCGCATCCGCTTCGATAGCCAGCTCAACCCTTCTTCTTTCATAAAGCGGCTCTAATTCGCACGCACAATCGTCTAGCAGTTCTCGAACTGAAACCTCGTCAAGCTGAAGAGTTTGAGGTTTGGCGAAATTCAGAAATGCGGTAGTCATCTCGGAGAGGTTTCTGACTTCCTGAACCAAAGCATCAGCAGCGCCTTTTGCTTGCTCGTCATGGTCGACGTTCTGCAGGAACTGCGCGTACCCATGCAACGCGGCCATCGCGTTCTTGAACTCGTGCGCCAGGCCCGCGGACATCTCGCCGAGATTTTCCAGATTACGCTTGAGCGCGACCTGCTCACGCAGTTGAGTAACTTCAGTAATGTCAGTAATCAGACAGACCGCGCCCTTTGAACCTGTAGCCGAAGGATCGATCGGCGCAACGGTGGCGCCCAATCGTTTGGGGTGGGGAGAACCAGTAGATTCAACCTCCGCGCGGCGAAAAATTCTCCCGGTCTTCAGGCTGGTATCAACCATTTCCGCCAGCGCCGGGACATGGCGGAAGATCTTGCGAAAGTGTTCGGCTTCGAAGTTTGATTCGGCGTCGAACAGCGCACGCGCGGGAGCGTTGATTACAGTCGCTCGGCCGGAAAGATCGAACGCAATCAACCCGGTCGGCATGCTCGCCACGATTCTTTCACTGAAACGCTCCGCCGAGTCGGCACGCTGGCTTGCTTCCGCAGTAAGACGCTCTAACTCCTGTTGTTGGGCCTGGAGTTGTGCCACAACCGACTGAAATGTTTCGAGCACGAAAGCCGCTTCGTTTTGCGACCTGGTTTTGTGCGCGACCGGCGCGCGCTCGGCCTCGCTGATGAGTTGGTTGTAAGGGCGCAGCACTCCGCGCAGCAGCCACGCGATGCAAACCAGGCCGACAAAGAGCGCGCCGATGAATACCGTCAGGAGAAATGGTTGATAAACGTCCGCAGTATTCGGTGCGAGGACGAAAAGCGCGAACACCACCACCGCCGCAAGCAGAAAGACGGCCGCCAAGATGGTCAACGAAAGTTGTCTCCCAGTGATTCGCATCAAACTAAGGGAATTGGGACGCGTACCAATCGACGACGAAGTGGCCGAAAAACAGGTTTGCAATGGCGCCGATGCCGAGGAAGATTCCAAAGGGCAGCATCATCTGCAGGTTTCGTTTTCCGCGCTTCATCATGATCCCGATTCCGATTAACGAACCTGATAACACGCCGAAGAAAATCGTCAACGCGGCAAGACGCCAGCCTAAGTATGCGCCTACCATGAGCATCATTTTCACGTCGCCGAGGCCCATCGCTTCGACGCCACGCAGCTTTTCCCAAACGAAACCCATCAACCACAGCGTGCCGCCGCCGACGAGGGCTCCGATCGCCGCGCCAATTAGTGAAACGCTCCACAACGGAAAGTGCGACGGCAGTCTAACGATCAAACCGGGCAGATCGTCGAATTGTGCCGCGCCAACGAGATACGGCAGCGCAATTCGCGTCAAAACTGCGAACAGAATTCCGGGGTAGGTAATCACGTTTGGAAGAATCATGTGCTCGGCGTCGATGAAAACTAACGCGAGTAGCGCAGCGACGAATGCGAAATCGAAGGGCAGCGCAAACGAAGTCCCGTCATGTAATACCACGGCGACAAACACCAGGGCCGTCAATGCTTCCACGATCGGATAGCGAATTGAAATAGGCTTGCGGCAGAAGCGACAGCGACCGCGAAGGAGTAGAAAGCTGAGAATCGGAATGTTGTCGTAGGGTGGCAACGCGGTGTGGCACGAAGGACACGCTGAGTTAGGAAAGACAATGGATTGCTCGCGGGGAACGCGATGAATGACGACGTTGAGAAAGCTGCCGATTATCGCTCCGAGAATTCCGGCCATCGTGCACGCTATCGGCAGCGGCACGGCGACGTAGTTCTCGATCGCCAAAAGGCTCATCCGTTGGCATTGTAGCGCGGCGAAGATTCACTGCCTACAAGTTTCTCCCTCGCTCTGTGGGAGAGGGAATAGTGGCCATTACTTTTCGTCTTTGGGATTTTGCAGTTGGCGCAGCAGTTTGTGTTTGAGTGTCGCATGCTGCGCGGCGAACTTTGCGATTGTCAGGCCGGCGGCACCATCGCGAAAACCGCCTTTCAAGATGTAGCTGCGCACGAAGGCGGATGGGCCTGCAAACGCCTCGCTGATAGCTGAACTACGCTTGCCTTCCCGATACATTTGTTGCGCCCCGAGCGGAGCATAACGCTGCCTGATCATCTGTTCATGATGCGCGGTGTCGCGAACAGTGTAATGAAGCAGATCGCCGGAGAGCGTTTCGATGCGACCGCCCGGGAGCATTTGAAACGACTCGTGAATCAGACGATCGCCCCAACTGCCTCGGTTGCGATTGAACAGCCGCAGTTGATAGTCGGGATACCAGCCGCCGCCACGAACCCAGCGGTTCATGTAAAACGTGCGACGCGCGACGCGATAGCCATCGGCGAGTGGCGAATCGTGGTTGTTCTTGAGTTGTTGAATCGTGCTGCGAAGTTCCGCCGAAACTCGCTCGTCCGCGTCAAGGCTGAACGCCCAGTCATTGCCGGCGGCGTTGGTAGCGAACTGTTTTTGCGCAGCGAAACCGGGCCATTTGTTAACAATGACGCGAGCGCCGCATTTGGCGGCAATTTCGCGGGTCGTGTCAGTTGATTCGGAATCAACAACGACAATCTCGTCCGCCCACCCGACCGATTCGCAAGCCGCGCGAATGTTTTCCTCTTCGTTGAAGGTGATGATGACGGCCGAGATGCGCATTTGCGATTTTAGATTTCAGATTTGCGATCGCCTGACCATTTTGCTAGTGGAACAGGGCAATCGCAAATCCAAAATCATCAATCAAAAATGCTACTACTTCGTGGGAGTCTGCACGTCGACGTTGTTGACTCGTAGCGTCGAGCCCGTCGCGCGCTGCAGATCGGCAAGCGCTTTGTTGTAGTCGGTTTGCGCCTGCAGCTCATCTGTCCGCGCGGCCGTCAAGGCATTCTGTCGTTCAAGCAACAAGAAGGTGGTTGAGCGACCTACTTCATAGAGCTTCTCTTCGCCGGCGAGTTGCTGCTCGGCACTCTCTCGTGCTGCTTTCGAAGCCATCACGCGGCGACGAGCAGTGTCTACTGCCTGCGCGGCGTTACGTACATCCATTTCGATCGCCTGATCCTGCGAGCGAAACGAAGCTTCGAGCTGCTCGCGTTGAACTCTCGCCGTCGCCAGGTTGGCTTCAGCGGTCCGGTTCTTTAACGGAAATGAAATGGCGACGCCAAAATTCACGTTCCGCGTAGTCCCGCCAAACAAGTTGCTCAGGTCCTGACCATAACCGCCGACATACTTTGGATTCACACAAATTCCGGTTGAGGGACACGGGGGTACTACATTTGTGCCGGCCAGACCGGTAGTCGCCACCGTTCCCGTGAGATTGATCTGCGGCTTCGTCTGATTGTCGTAGTACTGCAAATCGAGCGCGTTGATCTCTTTCTGCAAATTTAGCCGGCGAATCTCAGGCCGGTTCTTGTGCGCTTCATCGAGCGCGAGTTGCAGGTTCACCGCCGACAGATCAAGCACGGGACTGTCGGTCGGCGTAATCTGCGCGGTCCATTCGGGCGCTTCGGGTCCGTGTAGCATCAACTGCTTCAAACTGTTTTCCGCAACCGAGACGTTTTGCGTTGCGATGAAAAGGTTTGTTTCGCGCGTCGCAATGTCTGTTTGCACCTGAGCGCGGTCGAGCGGTGCTTTCGCGCCGGCTTCGATCTGCGCTTCGATGATGCGCATGTTTTGACGCGAAACGTTCAAACTCTCGAGTTGGTTCTGCTGGTTCCGCAGCGCAAACACCAGGTTCCAGTAAGCCGCCTGTACCTGCGAAATAATTGAGATGGTTCGGGCGCGGAAGTCCGAGTCCGATTGCTCAATGAACTTCTTCTGAATCCGAATCGAGTGCCGATTGGCGTCGATTGAACGGTTTCGCCACAACGGCTGGGTAAAACTCAAGGCCAAGTTTGATGAATAGAACGGATTGAGGGTGCTGCTCGTGGCGCTCGTCACGGTTTTGCTGTTCGCAAAACTTAGCGCGTAGTTTCCACCACCGGTCGAGAAGTTTTTCGACAGGCTAGGACTGAGGCTATATGTCGTCGTCGAGACGGTTCCCGCTGCAGTACCGCCCGCGAAAATACTGGTCACGGGACTGATGCGCTTGTCATAAGTCGGAGTCACACTGAAGACGGGATCATAAACACCGTACAGAGACTGAAGACCGTACTCAGCGATGCGCACATCGTCGCGAGCTATTTCAATGTCGTTGTTGTTCTGAAGCGCCTTCCGAATCGCATCGGTCAACGACAGCGTGATGATGTTGCTGCTGACGATGCCAATGCGCGTCAGATCGGGAAGCGGTGGAACTGGCTGCGCCTGTACATTGGGAAAGTTCGGCTCGCGCGGCTCTGGCATCGCAGGCTCCGTCGGCGCCGGTTGCGGGCTGGGCAGCACGTTCGCCCCGGGCGGCGCAGTTATCGGCTGCTGCTGAGTTCCTGGCGGCGCGGTTGGTGGCGGCGTCGGCGATGGCTCGCCACCCGGCGGCTGCGTCGCAGGGTTGACAGGCGTGGGGGTTGGCGTTTGGGCCGCCACACCAATCGTCACCAAGAGCAGAAGCGCCAGCACAGACGCTTTTGTCGCAAGTCTTATCGAATGAATCATCGAAATGCTCCTATTTGATTTGCAACCTCGTGGCGATCCCGAAAACGCACACTAATCGCGCAAAAGGTCAAATTTCTAGTACGTTAACAGTAAACGAGCGGTTTCAAAAACGTGCGCCCAACGCGTGCTTGACACTGTCTATTGCGGCGCATTATCTTCCAACTTCTTCGAAGTTCAGCCTTTCAGCTAGCGAGACTTGTACCAAAGCCAGGCTGACGTGTGCATCGACAAGACGAGGGAGGGCTTGAATGGCGGTCAAAGTAGGCATCAACGGGTTCGGACGTATCGGTCGTAACATCTTTCGCGCCTCTTTGGGCGACAACGACATACATTTTGTCGGCGTCAATGATATTACCGACACGAAGACACTCGCGCACTTGCTCAAGTACGATTCGGTTCTCGGAAATCTCGATCATGAGATTAAGACGTCCGGAAATGGGATTACTGTCGAGGGCGAGGAGTTTCACGTGTTTTCAGAACGCGACCCGGCCTCAATCCCCTGGGGATTGGTCGGAGCAGAAATAGTCATCGAATCGACCGGCCGATTTACGAAAGCTGAGGATGCCCGGAAGCATCTCCATGACGGCGTGAAGAAAGTCATCATCTCGGCGCCGGCAAAGAACGAAGACATTACCATCGTACTCGGCGTCAACGAGGACAAATACGATCCGGCGGTGCATAACATTATCTCGAACGCCTCGTGCACCACTAACTGTTTGGCCCCCGTGGCAAAGGTAATTCATGAGAATTTCGGGATTCGCAACGCACAGATGACCACGATTCATTCCTACACAAACGATCAGCAGTTGCTTGACCTTCCGCACAAAGACCTGCGTCGCGCGCGCGCTGCCGCGCTGAACATGATTCCGACCTCGACAGGCGCAGCTAAGGCGGTTGCCCTCGTGCTACCTGAGCTAAAAGGGAAATTCGATGGCATCAGCGTGCGCGTCCCCACTCCCAATGTGTCGCTCGTTGACGTAGTCATTTCGGTCGACAAAGAGACGACGACCGAAGACGTCAATAAGGCGCTGAAGGATGCAGCGAACGAAGAGTTGGAAGGAATTCTGTCGTTTTCGGAAGAGCCGCTGGTGTCGTCTGACTTCAAACAGAACTCAAACTCTTCGATCGTCGACGCCGAATACACCAAAGTAATCGGGGGCAACATGATCAAGATTCTGTCCTGGTACGACAACGAGTGGGGCTACTCCTGCCGAGTACGTGACCTCGTGAAGTACATCGCTGGAAAGGGATTGTAAGAAAGTGAGCGATGAGTGATGAGTGATGAGTGATGAGTGATGAGTAATGAGTGATGAGTAATGAGTGATGAGTAATGAGTGATGAGTAATGAGTAATGAGTAATGAGTAATGAGTAAAGACTGTTTTAAAACAATTCGCGCTATTGTGTAACGCATCACGCATCACGCATCACTCATTACTAATGACAAAGCTCTCGATCCGCGATCTCGACCTCAAAGGCAAAAACGTCTTCATCCGAGTCGATTTCAACGTTCCCATTAAGGACGGCCACGTCGAAGACGACACGCGCGTTCGCGCGGCAATTCCAACGATCCGGTATGCAACCGAACACGGCGCACGTGTGATTCTCGCATCGCATCTGGGAAGGCCGAAGGGGACGCGCGCCGAGAAATACAGTTTGCGTCCCGTCGCCGAGCGGCTTTCGGAATTGTTGAGCACGCCGGTTCGATTCGCCGATGATTGCGTAGCTGAGGTAGCGCAGCGAGAAGTTAAAGCGCTGAAAGATGGGGATGTGTTGTTGCTTGAGAATCTGCGCTTCCATTCTGAAGAAGAGCAGAACGTCGACGAGTTTGCAAAACAGTTAGGTTCGCTGTGCGATGTGTACATTAACGACGCGTTTGGCGCGGCTCATCGCGCGCATGCGTCGACGGTAGGCGTCACCCAGTATGTCGAAAAATGTGCTGCCGGCTTGTTGATGGAGAAGGAGTTGGAGTACCTGGGTGGCGTGATCGAAAATCCCGAGCATCCGTTTGTGGCGATTCTCGGTGGCGCAAAAGTCTCAGACAAAATTCCGGTCATAAACGCGCTCATCGATCGGAAAGTCGATCGGCTGCTGATTGGCGGCGCCATGGCTTACACATTTCTGAAAGCGGAAGGTTTTACTGTCGGAAAGTCTCTGGTGGAAAACGATCAGTTGGAAACAGCGAGACAAATCAAAGAACGTTGTGACGCATCAGGAGTAACCCTACTGCTGCCGACCGATCATCAAGTTGTGGACAGTTACGAACCGGTGAAGGGAACTGAGATAGTCTCGAAGACAATTCCGATCGAGTTCACGAACGCTGGACACGCAGGGATGGACATTGGAGTTGAAACCGTCGCTCACTTCAGGAATGCCTTGCAGGACGCCAGGACAATCATCTGGAACGGGCCGATGGGAGTGTTTGAAGAACCACCTTTCGATCAAGGTACGATCGGGATTGCGCACGCGGTTGCCGAAGCGGCTGATCGCGGAGCGACGGTCGTGGTTGGCGGAGGCGATTCGGTCGCCGCAGTAACCAAAGCCGGCGTAGCCGACCGCATCACACACATCTCGACCGGTGGTGGCGCCACGTTGGAATTTCTTGCCGGTGAGGAGTTGCCTGGTGTCGCGGCCCTAACCGATCGTACTTAACCACAAAGACACATAGTCAGACCTTTAAAGCTTGGTGTCTTTGTGGTTAGCTTACGCACGTCATGAGAAAACCTGTCATCGCTGGAAACTGGAAAATGTACAAGACGGTCGGCGACGCGGTCGCGACGGCGGTCGCATTGAAGCCTCTCGTAGCCAACGCAAACCATTGCGAGGTCGTCATCGCCCCGGTGTTTACTGCGCTGAAATCAGTCGCGGATCGTTTAGAGGGATCAAACATTCACGTCTCGGCTCAGAATTGCGCGACTGAACACAGCGAAGGCGCTTTTACTGGCGAGGTGGCCGCGTTTATGTTGCGCGATGCGGGGTCTTCGCACGTGATCGTGGGACACTCTGAACGACGCCAGTACTTTTTGGAGACTGATCAAATTGTCAGTAAGAAAGGGCAAGCGGCACTGGCAGCAGGATTGACAGTAATCGCATGCGTCGGTGAGACACTCGAACAGCGCGATGCCGGCAAGGCTCTGGACGTTGTCAAAGAGCAGTTAATCGGCAGTTTGAGCGGGTTGACAGCCTCGGATCTCGACCGTATCATCGTTGCGTACGAACCGGTCTGGGCCATTGGCACTGGACGCACCGCGACGCCGGAGCAAGCGCAGGAAATGCACGCGTTTATCCGGCGCGTTTTTGCGGAAAGACATTCTCCGGGAGCTGCGGACGCGCTGCGGATTCTCTACGGCGGTTCAGTCAAACCCGACAACATCGTGGGCTTGATGAAACAGGCGGATATCGACGGAGCCCTCGTGGGTGGCGCGAGTCTAAAGGCTGACAGTTTTGCAGAGATCGTAAATTACAATAGATAGTGAGTCGTAAATGGTAAATCGTAAATAGATAAGGACAGCCGCGAAATCCCAGGAACTTCTATTCACCATTCACGATTTACCATTCACCAAATATGATTGCTTACGTCTTATACGGATTATTCATTCTTGCTTGTGTCATCTTGATTCTGGTGGTGTTGTTGCAGCCAGGAAAAGCTGACGCAGGTGCTCTGTTTACCAGCTCTGTCTCGAGCACGGCGTTTGGACCACGCGGTACTCAGACGTTGCTGGCAAAGATCACAATTGGCGCGGCCGCGGCTTTCATGCTGATCGCTCTTTCGCTTTCATTGCCGGCAGTGAGCGGCACGAGGTCTGTCTTACAGTCGGGAGTATCCGATGTGCCGGTTCCCACGCCGACACCGCAGCCGACGACGGCAGTGCCAACTCCGACACCTTTTTCAACAGTCATCACATCGTCGCCACAGCCCAAGGGCAAGTAGCGATGTTGAGCCGCGGTCTCATACTTCGCAGCGGTATGTTTGACAACCTTCCTGAACGAGCCGAAGTGGCGGAACTGGTAGACGCGCACGTTTGAGGGGCGTGTGGGGTAACCCGTGGGGGTTCGAGTCCCCCCTTCGGCACCAAAACTACAAACACAAAATGATATGCAGGCAGGCCGGAGGCTTGCAGAACAAAGCGACCTGCACGGCAACCAAGTTAGATGTTTGACGGCTAGCCGGGTCTTCCGGCGTGCCTGTGAGCGCAGATAGCCGGCGAGACGCGTTTAAGACTCGGCGGCCATGCCGACTAACGCAACAGTGAGAGAAGGTAAGTAATAAACTCCTGGCCTCGCTGATCACTGAGGCTTTACGGCCACAAGCACTGCATTGCTGGTCTGTCCCGATGTGATTCTGATCTTGAGGTCTTCCGGGGCAGGTATTTGGTTGGGGTCCGGCAATTTCAGCACAACCTGAGTCAGCCAGGACAATGACTTGGGAGTATCCCCGACTGGAATCTTGTCGACGAATTCAACAGTCAGGGGAAAAATAGTTCCCACGGGATCCTCCGCCGTAGCCGTTACGGCAGAGCCCTTCCACCCAATCGCAAATACGATGATCCGCGTGCGGGTATCTGAACTGAAATTCAGGTTGTTGATGATGGGCAAGGTTTCCTTAGTAAACAGCACCGAGTCAATAGCGTCAGCACGTTGTGGACTCGGTTGGTTGAGCAGGATCAGAGCGTCGTCATCAAGAATCGTTACCACTGCCTGACCATCCGCGATTGTCGCATTGACGGGATTGGACAGGTTCAGGAAAAACTGCTCAGTCCCTTCCACAATTGTGTCAGGCTTAGTGAAAACCGTCAGCAATTGTAAGGTTTCACCGGGCTGAAAAGTCACAGTGGTCGAGCCTGCTACAAAATCAATATTGCTCAACGCTGTTCCGTCCTGCGTTGAGACGGTGACACTCACTGTATTTACGCTTGGCGCAGACAGGGTGACGCGGACCTGCTCGCTGGCGAGGGCATCTGCCGGAGGGTCTCCCTCAGTGAGCGTGGCGTCGCTGATGCTCAGCTGAGGCGTTTGGGAAAATGCGATTTCGGCCGTTGCAAATAGCAAACAGACGACCACCAATAACCTTGATGTAAGCGCTAGCGCGCGTATTTCGAAGTGCTGCATCGGGACTATCTACCCAGTCTATAAGAATTATGATTCGAAACTCCCGGGAGGAGGAGAATCTATGTTGGGGACTTGTTCCGCAGTTTAAGCTGTCCACCTACAGAATGCAACTTTTGCTTCGGGGCGTTCTCATGAGCTAAAGCAATAAATGCGGCAACTTTCCACAAATATTTAATTTGAGCTATCCAGTTGCGACCCCAAAAAACTACGCGCTAAATGGCAACACTTATGAAACGATTGCGTGAAGCCGACATGTATTATTCCAACGCTATCCGAGTAGAAGGTACGAGGACTGACTTGGCAGGGCAGAAGCCAGTAAGGACCGGCCCCCCGGCCTAAAAGCGACATTAAGAAGATTCAAAGTCTTGTGCGAGAGGGTTGGTGGAGGACAAGTCCGCAAATTGAATAGACTTGGACGTCTCCTGTATTTATCGATGTGATATACTCCGGCAAATCAAAATCCATTGATTATTGGATGTTTATTCAATTGCCGACCATCTGTTAAGTTCGCGGCTTGAACTCCGTCGTCCTTTCGTACAAAACAAAATATCGCAGCAGTTTTGAGGTAATAGCACCAGATGCATGGGGAGAACATCTCAAACGGCCACGACGACAATTCAGTGCTGGTTGTCAACGATGAACCCGACCAACTGAAGTTAATGACAAGCCTGCTGAATAAGGCAGGTTACTCAGTATTACCCGCCGCCGATGGTCTCGAGGGCCTCGCCGTAGCTCTGCGCGAGCATCCCGATTTGGTAGTTAGCGACGTCTCAATGCCACGGATGAACGGGATGGATTTCTGTCGCCAGATGCGAGCAGATTCAGCATTAAAGTCTGTCCCGATTCTTCTCGTCAGCGCCCTTCAAAAAGACACAGAGAGCGTGGTCGCCGGACTACGGGCGGGCGCCGATGACTATCTTGAAATCCCTTTCGATCCGGCGCACCTGGTGGCGAAAGTCGCCCGGCTACTCGAACGCTCGCGTATCGAAGCCAGTTATCGGGACCTGGTAGAGCAAGCCAGTGACATAATCTTCACTCAGGACCTCGTCGGAAGGATTACCAGCATGAACCTGGCCGGCCAAAAATTCCTGGGACAAGGGGAGGCAACGCTGATCGGCGACTCGGTTTTTGGCCCCTTTGGGATTATCCCTGAAAACAACATTTCCGCAGGCAGACCCAACTTGCCGCACGAAACGAGGGAATTTCGTCACCAATTCATTGCTCGTTCGGCAGCCGGTGAGGATCGCTGGCTCGACCTCATTGTATCGCCGATTAAAGACCGGTTGGATGAGACCATCGGGTTTCGCGGACAGGCCCGCGATATCACTGAGCGAAAAAGATTCGAGCATGCATTGCGCGACTCTGAAGAACGTTACCGGCTACTGTTCGAGTCGACGCCACAACCAATTTGGGTTTACAACGAGGAGACACTCGCGTTCCTGGCGGTAAACGAAGCAGCGACGCGGACTTACGGCTTTAGCAGGGACGAGTTTCTGGCGATGACCATCGATGACCTTGGTCCAAACCCGAGCGGGAATTCCAACGATTCCGACGACCTCGTGATCTCGAGATCATTACGTCACCAAACACGTGACAAAAAGACCATCTATGTCGAATTAAGCTCCCATCCGGTCGTCTTCGATGGGAAGAATAGCAGGCTCGTGATCGTCAATGACGTTACCGAAAGAAAATTGCACGACGAGAAACAACAAAGCCTGCACCGATCGCTTAAGCAAGCAGCAATGGAATGGCGGGAGACCTTCAATGCGATGAACTTTCCTGCTTTGATTACCGACGTGGTCGGTACGATTAGCCGATCAAATCTGGCAGCTGAGCAAATTGCAGGTCTCACAGCCGAGCAAATTACTGGTAAGACCCTGTTTGAACTGGGAGAGCACCAACCATGGAAAAAGGCGGCTGAGCTGATTGATCGCAGTAACAGCTTGCCCTTAACGGAAGAGGTCAGGGACGAGAAGACAGGAAAGACTTGGGCCGTCACCCTCTATCGCGTCAATGAATTTGGGTCTGCCGGCGAGCGGGTTATCCTAACCGCGCAGGACATCACGAGGCGCACCGAACTGGAAGCCTCGTTGCGCCAGAGTGAGATGATGTCAATGCTCGGGTCCCTGGTTGCAGGCGTGGCGCACGAGGTCAGAAACCCGCTATTTGGCATCTCTTCGATTGTCGATGCCTTCGAAACCCGGTTTAGCGATCGAACGGAGTACCTCCGGTACACAAGTGTTCTGCGTGATGAGATTGGCCGGCTCACGCTTTTAATGGAAGAGCTACTCGAGTACGGTAAGCCCCTGGGCGGCGATCTCTATCTCGTCTCCACAGAGGAGATGATCGCTCGCTCGGTGCGCGCTTGTTTTCCTGCTGCTGATGTGGCCAAGGTTACCTTGCAGAGTCAGATAGCGAGCTCGCTGCCAAAGATCAAGATCGACCGGCGACGCTTGTCTAAAGTGTTCGTAAACCTGATCGAGAACGCCATTCAGCACTCCTCCGCTGGCGGTGTCGTAAGGATTGAGGCGAAAAGGTTTACGGACGGCAAAGATGAATGGATTCAGTGCGAGATTAAAGACTCCGGCCGCGGTATTTTGGAGGAAGACCTTCCGCGGATTTTCGAGCCGTTCTTCTCGAAACGACGCGGTGGCACTGGCCTGGGCCTGGCCATCGCGCACCGAATCATGCAGGAGCATGGAGGGCAACTGATTGCCTCGAACAATCCCGAAGGAGGAGCCTGTTTGATAGCCCGGTTCCCAATACCTGCCGAGGGGGATTGCTAAATGTCCAGGAATAAGGTCTTGGTTGTCGACGACGAGTCGGGCGTCAGATTTGGAATCCGCGATTTCCTGGAACAGCAAGGGTACGAAATCGAAGAGGCGGAAACCTGCGAGGATGCCCAAAATCTCTTCCGCACATCCAGACCGGACATAGTAATTGCCGACTACATGTTGCCAGATGGCACGGCGCTCGATCTGCTCCCGCGCCTGAAAGAGATCGATGCAGGCATCCCTTTGCTGGTACTAACGGCTCACGGCTCGATCGATCTCGCGGTTCGCGCGATTAAGGAAGGCGCCGAACAGTTTCTGACCAAGCCGCTTGAGCTTTCCACACTACTCGTAATCCTGCAACGCCTGCTTCAGAAGCAAAGAAATCACAATAAGCAATTGGCCAGCAAGTCTCGCCAGGTTCGACACGCGATCGATCCATTTATCGGCACGAGTCCAGCGATTCGAGCTCTGGCGGAACAGGCCCGAAAGATTCTCTCTACTGAAAGTCCGGTATTGATTCTGGGTGAAACCGGTTCGGGAAAGGGCGTTTTGGCTCGTTGGTTGCACCAAAACAGTCCGCGCGCTGAGGAAGCTTTCGTGGATCTTAATTGCGCCGGTCTTTCCCGAGAACTTTTGGAGACAGAGTTATTCGGTCACGAAAAGGGTGCGTTCACCAGTGCTATTGCCTCGAAACAGGGACTTTTTGAAGTCGCCCATCGCGGCACGATTTTCCTGGATGAGGTTGGCGATGTGGATTTGCAGATACAACCCAAGTTGCTGAAAGTTCTGGAAGAGCAACGCTTCCGCCGCGTGGGAGACGTCCGGGATCGCCAGGTCGATGTGCGACTTATTGCGGCGACGCACCAGGACGTTGGACAGTTAGTTCGAGATAAGCGCTTTCGTGATGATCTCTACTTTCGGATCAGCACGATCCCACTGTCGTTTCCGGCCCTGCGTGAGCGCGTCGAAGACATCCCCATTATTGGCCAATATCTCCTCAACAAGGTCGCCGCCGATTTGGGGCGCGGCCAAATGCAGCTTGACGACGGCAGTATTCAGGCCCTGAAAGCCTATGCGTGGCCGGGCAACGTCCGAGAACTTCGTAATGTCATTGAACGGGCGGTGTTGCTGAGTGGCGCAAAGGACATAACACTTAAGGACCTTCAGTTCGATGGGCACGCACAGGTTGGCACCCCATTTCTTGATAGTCGTCTAACCTTGCTGGAGCTTGAAAAGCAGCATATAGAGCGGGTGTTGCAAGAGGAGAGCGGTCGCGTCGAAAAGGCTGCGAAGCGGCTTGGCATTCCAAGAAGTTCACTCTATCAGAAAATAAAGAAACACCAGATCTCGACGTCCAAAGTCTAGAACGATTTCCAGATCTCAGACATACCCAAACTCACGCGCTTACAAATCCCTGGAAAAACGCTTGTTTTAGCCGTCTAGTAGAGGCATAAGGGTTGGCCCCGGTTTTGCTATAACCTAGGCCACGTGCCAATGCAAATTTGCCCTCTTCCCGATGGAGGGCTCTGTCTGGCTGGTTTTGTCTGAGCGCGCAGTTGCCCCGCTCGCTCGAGTCAGAGCCTTCGCTGTCTAATTTTTTTTATTGCAAGGAACCCGTGTCCTTGCACGGATCCCCGCCGAGGGGAAGGGCTTTCGAACTTTCGAATGAAGGAGTCTCTCAACAATGAATCGAATACTCACATTACGCAGATTATCGGTATTGGCGGCGGCAGTCTTTGGGATTGTCTGTCTGAGTTACGGAACCGCCAAGGCTGATCCAATTTCAGTTTGTACTGGTCCTGGATGCAGCACAACCAATGTGACGGGCACTATCGTCGCCGGGAACGGCACGGTAACTATCACCCTCAACAACAATCTGACTAACGCGCAAGTAATCAGCGTTATTCAGAACGTCAGCGGGGTGTACTTTCAGGTAAGCGGTTACAACGGCGGCGCCGTTTCGCTTTCTGCAAGCAATAGCACGCAATCGACAAATATCGATCTCAGTGGAAATGCAGTGTTGGCGGGAGCGGTCAATCCGACCGGCTGGGCTGCTGGCCATAGCGGCACAACGCTGACTGCCTGCGTCGTTTGTGCGTTTGGGATTGGTCCGACGGCGGGCCCGGAGCAGACGCTCATTGGCGGCACCGGCACTGGCAGTTATGGTAACGCCAATGGCAGCATCGCCGGCAACGACCCACACAATCCATTTCTGGTGGGAACGTTAACACTAACGCTCATCGCTCCAGGAGTGACGGTCAACTCGACCTTCAGCAATGTCGTAATCCAGTTCGGTACAGACGCAACTCCGCCAACGACAGTACCGGAGCCGGCAAGCATGTTGTTGCTGGGAACGGGTTTGGTTGGAGTCGCAACTGGTTTACGCCGGCGCAGGAAGAAATAAAGCAACGCGTCTTCGCACCTGTTTTGCCCCACCGGTGTGAAGAAAGGCGGGTAGTTTCCTCCTAACCGCCGCGCAACTTAATTGGTTTCTAGCCGGGGTGCGGGCCCGGCTGGGTGTGCAGTGGAAATACAAGCAGAGGAAGAAATACAGAAAACATAGGGGGGGCTAGAATGAAAAGCTTTTTGAAAGCAACAGTGATGGGTGCGTTGCTGGTAGGGGTTGGGCTGCTGGGGATGTCGCAAGCAAAGGCGGATCCAGTGACCTTCTCGACCACTGGCGTATTCAGTATCAGTGGTACCAATGTCGTAAACTTTACGAACATCAACGGCACCACGACAATTACGTTCAACGGCACGACTAATCCGGTGAACACACCTGCCGGTACGAGTTTTGGTGACATCGTAGTTACCACGACTGTGCCTGCGAACCTGACAGGACCAGCGATCGGTGGCAATTTCACGCTGAATTTTATTCAGGTTTCACCGGCCGGAGCAGGTAGCTTGGTCGCCTCGCTTTCCGGAACACTTGGGTTTAATACCGGAATAGCGACGTTGACCTTCTCGACTACGTCACTCAACATCGGGGGCTTTACGTACACCGTCAATCCGGTCTATACGATCGCATTGCCGGTCACCGGGGTCGGTGGCGGAGCCGGAACAGGTACGACGACGCTTCAGGGTACAGTAGTAGGGTCGGCCGTGCCTGAACCAGCAAGCATGCTACTGCTGGGTAGTGGGCTTGTTGGTCTGGGAACGATGGTGCGGCGCCGGTACAGAGTCGGTAAGTAGCTCTTACTGCTGTTCAGAGTTGCGAACCAGGATCGATTCATTGAAGCCGGCTCGACGAATGCAAATCGTTGGCGGCGAGGGAGACGACTGTACATGTACGCGGAACCAATGATTTTTCCCCTCGACGGGAATGGGCTGATATACGCCCTCCAGGACGAAAAGGGAAAGACGATCGGGACCGGAACGCGCGAGGTTTGCGAGGTGTTGCTTTACATGATCACCAAGCCAACCTCGCCAATTATTTCAGAGCGCGTTCCACAGCAGCGATCGAACGTGCGCGCTGCTATTGGTATATAGCCTTCGTGTGAGGGCAACACAAGTTCGCTTGCAACCTGGGTTGCCCTTACCTCATCGTTTTTTTTGTGCGGAATTACAACGATGAGTGGATGCCAGCTAAAACCTCGCAGTAAGTTTATCGCGTTCATCTCGGTCTTTGTCTTGCCGCGGAACCTCCGTGGCGAGAAAGAGAAGGTCTGACCTGCCGCACCATATCAGGCAATGTTGAGGAAAGGGAATGGAAGTCCTGTTGGCCCGGTTCTGCTGTGAAGTAGATCGATTGACAGGTGGACGCAGAGAAGTATCCAAGTACGTCGGTATGAGAGTTTCTTTGAGTAAAGCCCATGCCGTGTGTTCTGATTATCGACGATGAAGAGTCGATTCGCTTTTCCATGAGCGAGTATTTCTCGTTGCATGGTTACGAAGTCGATACAGCCCGTGAATGGGAGGAGGCTGAAAAGCTACTCCAGTCGACGGATTTTAAGGCTGTCATTCAGGATCTCCGTCTGGGCCGGAACGGCAACACTGAAGGCTTGGATCTGATCAAGATAATCAGAGCATACAACCCACAAACCAGGATCATCGTGCTGACTGCTTACGGTTCGGCTGAAATGGAAGAAGAGGCCAGACGTTGCGGTGCCGACGCGTTTCTCAGAAAGCCCAAGCCACTGTCGGAAGTGGCCCAAGTTGTTCAGGGTTTGATTGAATCACCTTCCAGACACATCTCTCGCTCAGCATAGCTTTTCTTGACGCTGTGTCAGTCACTCATAGCGTGAAATAGCCTTTTCAAACCTATCTAAGCCGATGATGAAGTCGGCTTCCCCCTGACAGCCATCCGCAAATTCAAAGCGCACTGCGCAAGTGCAAGCATCAGACAGTCTGTGAACGGGCCTGCTGGAGCCGCGATTAAGATACCGGTTGTGGCACCCAGAGAAGGATGAGTATTTTCAAATTCGCGCCCGGCAAATTATCACCAGGATGAAAGGGCGGGCGTCGCTTCAACGTGGCGTCGCTTATGTTTTGGAAAGTCCAAAAGCAGGATATCGCACGGCCGTAGTCAATAGCACCGTTCGACGGCTCTCGAGAACGCGCGGGTGTTTTCTACACTCCTTGTGACCGTCGCCGCATTCATGCCGGCGCGCGCGCACAGCTGTGACTTTTCCTTCGTTTGGAATGAATTGATAACGAATAGAATTCGAAGAACAACCTAATCAAAGAAATCACTGTTGTGCGTATGGCTAGACTCACCTTCACGAACGCGTTGCCGGACAAATCACGATGCGAAACACGTTGCCGCCGCTCGCGTCCAGCGATTGTTATGCGTCGCCTTTGTGGATAGCGTCCTGACGCCGAATTTCGCGCTTACGTGCATCGATCTTAGCGGCCTTGAATTCACCTTCGCCGATCCACCAAAAAACCAAGCCAACAATCGGCCCGGCGATTGAAGCGTAGATTATTTTCGGAATTTCTATAGCCCCGTGAAAGTAATAGTCGTAGAGCGACGTTAGCAAAAGCATGGCGCCGCCCAAAATAGCGACACGCGAATTACAAAACGACTCTTACTTCTGACTCTCGCGCGTTCCCATCGAGCAACACGATCAAGGTGTCTTCGATACCGTCAAGCTTCAAATCGTTTGATAACTGACTTCATCATTGTTCAGCGGCGACGTATAACAAATCGGGGGACGCGCGCGGCAACAAGGCAGTTATGAGTGACGAGTTTTAAGTTGAAGAGTTGGCCGCCGTGCGAGGCCACGTCAACTCAACCGTTGAGCTTCAGCTTCCACACTCTTTTAGTGACTGCTGGAACATTCGCTTTCGGTGGAGACGAAACATCTGGGTAGTTGGTGGACGCCCAGGTCATTTACTGTCCAGAGCCAAAAGGCTTTGCTTGGAACTCGCAGTGGTGTTGGGTTCTATTTCGCGCTTCGTCCAGCACTCACGTTCAAGGGAACTCTATTTGATCTTGGCTCGCAGGTCCGCCAGCTGCTGATCGGACCACGCGGGTTTCTTGCCCTGTTGCTCCATTAACGCAACATAGTGCTCCAAGGCTTCAAGTGCGCCTTTAAAATTACCCTGCTTCTCGCGCACTCTCATCAAGTCCAATAGAAAATAAACATTGGTTGGCTTGTAGGCGCTCGAAGCCTGTAGGAATGCAGCTTCAGCGAGCTGCAGTTCACCCTTGAACTCATAAAGACGCGCGAGATGATAGTAACTCGACGGGTATCGGGCGCCATCACGTTTTGAAACTTGAAGCAAGTTATCAAAGGCTTCATCGCGACGGTTAAGACTTAGCAATGCGTAACCAAGTTCGAGATTAGCAGGAGCAAAGTAACCATTCTCGCGACTCAAAACCCGACGATAATCTGCCACTGCTTCCAGGGTCTTTCCTCTTTCAGCTGCGTTACGTGCGCGTTGCAGATAGTCATAGCTGATCTGATCCAGTATGAGTGTTTTTGAAGAAGGGCTTGTGACGGATTCTGATTCAGTCACAGCAGGCTTTGAAGCAGCCGGCTCCGACAGAGCAGGCTTCGAAGGAGCCGGTTTGGAAGCGGGTTTTACCTCGGCAACGACAATTCTTTCTTCCGTGCTCGAGCGTGCCAGTGCCTGGGCTGCGGCTTCATGATGAGGATCCACCGCGAGCGCGCGGTGCCATTCACGCGCGGCCAGGTCGCTCTGCCCGCGTGCCTGATAAACACGCCCGAGGTTATAACTCGCCTCAGCGTAGCGGAATCCCTCGAGCTTCAATGCCGAGATCAGAGCATCATAGGCTTCATCCCAGCGGCCCAGTCGTAAGAGCACAACTCCGAGGTTGTTGTAGGCACGCGAGTATTGTCCTTTTCGCTGTTCGATTGCTTTACGGTAAGCGGCGATTGCTGCTTCAGATTCGCCTAATCGGGCGAAAGCGTTGCCAAGATTGTAAAAAGCTATTGGATCGAAGACGCCTGAGTTGGCGACTAGTTGCAGCTCCTGAAGGCCTTCTGATTGGTGTCCCGTGGTGATGAGCAGGTCGGCGAGTTTCAGTTGCAAGTGAATCCGGTCCTGAGGCGTCGTCGCCGTTTCAATTTGATTGCGCAAACTTACCGCGGGGTCTCCTTGCGCGAGACCGGCTGAGACACTCAGAATACAGATCAAAAACAGAATAATGATGCGGCCAATTTTGTTCATTGATTAGCTCCGCAAGTATGCGAGGACGATGCCCCCAAAACCGACGGCCCAGCCGTGAGATTTGTCAGAAAAGAAGAGTCGCTCTAACGGATGCTCGGTGACCCGGCGTTCACTGGTCCAACGCGTTCCGCCGTCGACAGTGTGGATAATCGTTCCCTCAGCGCCAACTGCCCAACCTTCGCGGGCATCCACGAACTTTACGTCAAACAGATCGACATCCACGCCCGACTGTTGTTGCTGCCAAGTCCGGCCGCCGTTGGTTGTTTGATAAATATTGCCACCGCTGCCGACAGCCCAGCCCAGCCGGTTATCGATAAACGAAGCGGACGTGAAGCGCACCGTTTTCTCTACCTGCGGCAGGCGTGACTGATACCAGGTATCCCCGCCGTCGGACGTTTGAATGATGGTGGCGCCCGCGCCGACAATCCAGCCTCGGTCGTCGTCAACAAAGACGCCGCCCAACAGCAAATGCTTGGTCGGCGACGGCAAACGACTCCAGGTTTCACCGGCATCGCGGGTTGTATAAATCGCACCCGCTTCACCGAAGGCCCAGCCGCGTCCGCCGCGGCTAAACACTGCGCGAACTAAAATCGAATCGATGTCTAAGCCTTTGATTTCAACGCGCTTCCAATTGTCGCCACCATCGGTGGTGCGCATGAGATAGGCGCGCGGCTGTTCTTTCGTTTTCAACTCATAGATGCTTACTTCGCAGACCAGCCAGCCGTTTTGTTCGTCGAGAAAAAAGATGTCGCGCACCTGGTCTCTGGTCGAAGCGGAACGGGCTTGCCAGTTCTGTCCTCCGTCAAGCGTGCGTAATAGTGTGCCTCTGCTGCCGGCTGCCCAACCACGATTCTGATCCAGGAAGAAAATGGCATGAAGCCAGGAGAGGGTTCCGGACTGCTCGCGGCTCCATGCTGCTGTTTGGGCTGTGACCGGCGCGACGAGCAGCAGGCAGAGGGCCAGGCGCGCGAGCCACGAGGCAAGGTCGCGGGCAGGCACGAACATGTCAAGACTTAGGTGTGATCTCAGCTTAACCATCGCTGCGGACGAGTGCTTCGGGCTCGCTGCTCCTGTTAAGGCATTGGCAATCCAAAGACGCGCGCGAAGCTGAGTACCTGGGAGAAGCCGAGAATCGTTTGGATCTTCTTCAGCTTATTGCCCGGCACGACGATCTGGTCTCCCGGTACGAGGTAGAGCGTGTCCGGAACTCGGCCTTTGTAAATGGCGGAGACGTTAACGGGGAGTTGGGCCAAGTGTCCGTCAGCTTGCCGCCGCAGCACGACAACCTTGCTCTTGTCGCCTGTACTCAGCACACCGCCCGCTTCCGCAATCGCTTCGGTGACAGTCATGCGATGATTCATTAAGCGAATACCTGGGTGCCCGATGTCGCCGATGATGCTGTAGCGATAGGATGATGCTTTTTCGAGTGATACAGTCACCTGGGGATCGATAATGTACTCGTCATAAGCCTTGGTAATCAGAGCCGCCACTTCCTCAACCGTTTTGCCGTTAACAAAAACGCCACCAGGAATCAGGGATAGCGAGACACGGCCACTCGGTGGCACGATGATGTCCTTACGCGAGTATCGTTCCTGATTGAATACGTCAACCGAAATCACATCTTCCGGGCCCAAACGATATGTGGTGAAGAAGTTGTTGTAGTATGGGTTAACCGCCTCTTCCTCTGATAGTCGTTCCTGGCGGTTCGCTACCACATCATCCGGCATGTCGGTCGGTCTTGGCTTTTCATCCGGCTCAAGACGGTCACCGGCAGCGGGCGGCTTCTGTTTCTTATCCTGGCTATTTGCTTCGCTCCGCGGCTGAGCCTTCTGCGGATCCTTCTGCTGATCGCTTTGCGGCTGACCGGCAAAACCAGTTGCCCCCAAGGCAAGCATCATGGCAATCGCCAGTCCCAGTTGTGTGTCGTGCTTTTTCATTTCAACCTCCAACCCGAAAAACCTCATTGGGCGCCACGGCCAAACAGGATGATTTTGAACGTCTCAAATAAGATGATCATATCGAAGAGGAGAGTATGGTTCTTGATATAAAAAAGATCGTATTCCAGCTTCTGCCGGGCGTCCTCGACGGAAGATCCATACGGATATTTGATCTGCGCCCAACCGGTTAACCCGGGTGCGATCAAATGTCGTTGTTCATAGTAGGGAATCTGCTGGGCCAATTGCGCAACGAAGTGCGGCCGTTCGGGGCGCGGGCCGACAAAAGCCATTTCTCCGCGCAGGATGTTCCAAAACTGAGGGATCTCATCAACGCGGATCTTGCGGATGATCCGTCCGACTCGCGTCGTTCGATCATCGCTCTTGCGCGCCCACACCGGTCCGTCCTGTTCGGCGTCAACGTTCATCGAGCGAAACTTCATCAGCACAAACGTCCTACCGTTCTTGCCGACGCGCTCCTGCTTATAGAAGATCGGTCCACGCGATTCCAGTTTGATGAGAATCGCGGTAATTATCATGATCGGAAACGACAGAATGGCGCCGATCAAAGCTGCGGAACGATGCACCGTAGTGCGCAAAAGCGCGGCGGGTTTCGCCTCGCGCCCGCGGCCTGTGAAGATCAACCAGGAGGGGCGAATCATGTTCAAAGGGACGCGTCCCGTAAGCCGCTCGTTAAAGGAGGCGGCCTCTTCTATTGAGACGCGGCCCGCCAAACTCAACTGCAACAGTTTCTCAGTCGGTAACTTGCCGCGCCGCTCACTCATCGCCACGACGATGCGATCGATCGCCTCGCGCGACACCACGTCTTCGATCTCCTCGGTCACACCAATAACGCGCGGGTTGATCAAGCTCTTACCAACCAGGTCGGAATCAGTGCCAATAAAACCCACCACCCGGTATCCCGCATCAGGCCGGCTCAACACTTCGCGCGCAACCTGCACGGCTAGCTCGCCAGAACCGACGACTAAGATTCGCTCTCCGATGTCGGGATGTCCAAAAAACCAAAGTACAGAGAGTCGCCATGACACCATCAATCCGAGCGCAAGCGGCAACGCGATGAGTGCAATACTTCGGCCCAACATCATGGCCGGATAGAAATAGAAACAGAGCGCCAGGCATATCCAAGCCAGCCCCAGCGCCTGCACTAGTCGCAGCACGAGTTCGCGGCGATCGCCCATGACCACGAAATCGTAAAGATCGAATAAGTAAAAAGCAGCGAGGCAGAAGAAAGTTGCGGCGCCAGCCTTCCAGTACCCGTTTTTGGTGACCAATTCGAATGGTGCACCCCCAACGCCCACGCGCAGATAGACGGCGCCGATTATCGAACCGTAGACCAAGACCGCTTCGCCGACAAGCAACCAAACGGTCCGCACATTTAGCCGCCGGACACTCACTTAGGAAACTGTGACCTCCTCTTCGTGACGTCCCGACAGGGCTTTCTGTTTTGTGCCGTTAATTCTGGGCTCGGTATAACTATACCGATAGTAATAAGAGCGTGAATCTGGCTGTTCGTCGGCGCGGTTGAGCACCACCCCCAGCAGACGTTCGCGTTGAACCTGTTCCAATAATTTATGGACTGCTGAGTAACGCGTCTTGCCGGCGCGTACAACTAACACAGCGCCATCAGCCCGAGACATCAACACGTTCGCGTCGGTAAAAATACCCAGTGGGGGCGCGTCTATGATGATGTAATCAAACATTCTGCGAGCTTCCTTCAGCACGCTCGAGTAGGTTGGTCCCGAAAGCAACTCGGCAACATCATCTCTGGGCTGGCCGCCCGGTAGCAGATACAGCCCACCTGGCTCGAGACGCACAATCGCGTCTTCCAGACGAAGGTCCCCGCCAAGCACTTCGGAGAGTCCTTCGGTGACGTCGATGCCGAAATATTCCGTGGCACAGGGCCGCCGCAGGTCACTATCGATTACCAACGCGCGCACGCCTTCCGTTTGTGCCAATAACCAGCCGAGATTGAGCGCTGTCAGCGTCTTGCCTTCGGCGATGCCGGAACTGGTGACCACCAGTGCGCGCATCTGCGAGCGTTCCCCCGCTTGTAGTATGCGAGTGCGTAGCGAGCGAAACTGTTCGCAGTAAGCCGAACGGGGCTGAGTGATTGCGATTAAATGAGGCTCGACGCGCTCCGGAGAAACGTTATAGCTTTTGAATCCCTCGGAGCGCGTCGCCCCGGCAGCGTCCAAAGTTGCCCCAGCAGCACGCGAAGCAATTCCGCGGGTGAGTGCAGCCCCGTCGGATACTTTCGCAGTGTGCGCAGAGGACGCTGAAACTCGCGCCTGCTCGCTCGAGACGTGCGCGATCGTGGAGCCCGCCAATATCTGCTCCTCAATCTCACGAGCGGAAGGAAGCACCGGAATTGCCCGCGGGCTCTCGTCATGGCGCTCGTTATCCGCTGAATTGGGCGGCGCTGCATGGCCATCTGTGGTGCTTGATTTTTTTATCGCGTCGAATACTCTTCCCATCACTTCACCTTTCAGTAAACCCGCCACACATGGTTTTTAGCCGGTGGCCGGCTGCTTGTGCGAACTCAAGTTTCTTTTTCAGCAGTGCTTCCTGAGGACCACAGCTCAGCGCGACTCGAGGTGAAAGTGCTCGCCGGCGTGGCTCTTTCTTCCGTAGTAGATATGCTGGACGTTGAGCGCGGCAACATGTCAAACGTCTCGGCAACTTCCTCGATTATGGCGCGGCTAATTACGGTCTCGCCAGCCGCGTACCCGGCCAGTAACGCGTTATCGCAAAGATTGTTGATGTTGCGCGGAACGCCTTCAGAGCAGCGGAAGATATAGTCAACGGCAGCCGGTGAAAAAATCTCGGGACGTTCGGCGCCGGCGACCAATAATCGTGAGAAGATGTAACGCTCAGTCTCTTCGACGGTCGGCAGCGTCTTGATGACGCAACGCAACGCAATTCGCTGTTTCAGTTGACGTAGATCCGGGTTATTTAGCACGTCGCGCAACTCAGGCTGGCCTGTCAGAACGATCTGCAACTGTTTTGCCGTATTCGATTCGAAGTTGGAAAGCAAACGAATCTCTTCCAGCACGTGCGGCGACAAGCCCTGCGCCTCGTCTACGATTAGCACGGTGCGCAGTCCACGCGAGTGACGCGATTCGAGCGCCCGGCCCAACTCGAACAACAACTCTGATTTTGTTTCCCACTTTTGCACGTCCAGCAGTGTGGTCACGTGCTGATAGAACTCCGGCACTGATAAGCGCGGGTTGAAGATGTAAGCGACCAGCACCGTACGATCTAACCGCTCCATCATCCAGCGCAGAATTGTTGTCTTGCCGGTGCCGACTTCGCCCGTTACCACTATCAGGCCTTTCCCATTTTCGATGCCGTAATGCAGGTTAGCCATCACTTCCGTATGCGACGGAGTGAAGTAGATGAAGCGCGGATCGGGCGTCAACGCGAAGGGTAGTTCTTTCAGATGGTAGAATTCGGTGTACACGCGTTACCTCCAGCGCGTCTTAAAAACGCGGCTGCCTCTCACGCACCGCCAGACGACTGCATCAGGTATTCGAAAAGGTGCGTAACTTTCAAACCCAGAGCCAGTAGCGGGATGCTTACGATCGTCGCAATCATCCCCGCCGCCAATAATAAACGGCGCCGTCGCGGCAAAACGCGAGCTTCGTGCGGCGTCAAGATTTCCGGTAGAGTTATCAGTAAAGGGAGTTCGGTATAATGTCGCACGTCCTCCCCGTTTTGGATGGTAAACAGGAGTGGGACCTCGAGTAGCGCGGTCAACAGCAGTCCCACTAAAACGCCGGCACCTAACCCAATAGCCGAAAGCAGCAAACGCTTGGGCGCAACGGGCTTCTGCGGTAGGTTGGCCGCGTCAACGACCTCAATCCCTTCGCTTTGCTGCTGCGACGCCGCGTCGGCGCCCAGGGTGATTTTCTGCTGTTGCTGAAGCAGAAGATCGTAAGCGGACTTCTTCGTCTGGTATTCACGATCGATCGCGGCGAGCGCAACATCCGCGCCCGGCACTTTATTTATACGGTCCAACAGACCCGCGATCTGCTTCTCGTTGTCTTTGATTTGATCCTGTTCGCGCGCTATCTCACCGTCAATTCTTTTGATTTCACCTTCTAACGAAGCCGCTTGCAGGTCTGGACGGGACTGTAGTTTCTTTTCCTTCTCGGCAATCCGCTCCTTCCATTCGCCGATCTGTTGATCCATCTCTTTCTGCACTGTTCCGATCTGCGCCTGTTTCGCAAGCACGTCCGGATGCTTGTCCGTGTATTGCGAGCGCAATCGCTGCATTTCCGCTTCCAGGTCGGCTTTCCGTTTTACCAGTTCCGCCCAGGCAAGTGTGGTCTTCGGATCAGTGAGATTCTCCGCGGCGTCTCCAATACTCTGCTCGGTCGCTTTCTTGAGGAGCGCCAGATTGCTGGCCGCGGTGGAACGTCGATCCTGAAGCCGTCCCAATTCGGTCACGAGGACTTTCTGTTGCTCACGCAAACCGGTCAATTGACTCAACAACGACTGCGCCTCTGACGGCAGACTGCCAAGATTATCCTTCATGAACTGAAGCCGCTTTTCGTCGATGGCATCGAGATCCGCCTTGGTTTGTCTAACTTGATCGTCGATGAACTGTTTCGCTGCGACCGAGGAATTCACCGTGTTGGCCGTCTGCACATCGATGTATTTGGCGGCCAATTCGGCCGTCACGGCTTGTGTGATTCGCGGATCGCGATAGCGGTATTTGATATCGAAGCCGTCAGTGATGTCGTTGCGGCTGGTGTTAACCTGGACGTGAATGTCTCCGCGCATTCTTTCAATGATCGATTCCATTGGCTCGCCGCGATCGCGTTCGCGTTTGTAGAGTTCATATTTGTTGACCAGCGGTTCGAGCGAACTGCGGCTCGTCACCACCTGGGCAATGCTCGACAACTGCCGCGTCAGAGTATCTTCAGCGACTGTCGGAATCACGGTGTTCGGCAGAGTCGCCGGCTTCACCACAATGAGAGTAGTCGACTCGTAGACATTTGGCAGTCGGTTAACGACCCAACCGACCGACGAAGCCACTGCAATCACCGGCAAAATAATCAGCCACTTTCGTCGCTTCAGAATCTTGATGTACTCGCCGGGGGTTCGCTGCCGAAATTGGATGCTCATATTTTCACTCCTCTAGTTTAGCCGTCGAGCCAGTCATTAATTACAGAGTTGCGAGGGACTTTCTCGCCTCCTCCTGATCAGCAAAGGGTCTCTTTTCGGCCAGTCGCAACGCTGTTTCGAGGGCGCGTCGCGAACCCTCTTTATCGCCTTTTCCTTTCAAAGCCATGCCAAGATGGTAATAGTATGTTGCGCTTGGAGTAGCGTTGGCTGAGTGTGCGGCAGCTTCGTCAAGATCCACAGCTTTCTTCAATTGCTCTGCTGCCGCCGCGTAAAGGTTCTTCTTGTAGTAGACCCAGCCAAGCGTATCGACGAAGGTCGCGATATTCGGGTTTCTTTGCACCACCGTTTGCGCTAATCGTACAGCTTCATCAAGGTTGCCTTTTCCATATACGGCGTAATTCCATGACAGATTGTTTCCTGCGAGCGCGTTGTTCTGATCGAGTGACAACGCTTTGCGATAGTTATCAATCGCCGCGTCATAATTCTGGCGCGCGTCTTCGAGCATGCCGATCAATGTATAGAGCATCGCGTTATCCGGCTTGACGGCAACAGCTTTCTGGTATTCGGCAATCGCGCGGTCCGTCTGATTGGTATTTATGAAAAGCGCCGCTAGTGATGAGTAAGCTTCGAGATAGTTTGGGTTTATCTCGAGGGCACGGCGAAGTTCGGCCTCCGCGGCCTGGACATTGCGCTGATAGCCGTAAACTTGCCCTTTTAGGTAATGCAGCCAGGCGACGTTCGGATAAGCACTGAGCGCTTGATCGATTCTGCTGTGTGCTTTATCGAGTTGCTGAGTTTTTGCGTAGTAGTTGATAATTCCGTTGAGCGCGACAAAATTGGTGCCATCGACCTTTAGAGCGTTTTCAAAGTCAGCCAGCGCCTCATCGGATTTGTTCTCTGCCAAGGAGAGCGACGCGAGGCTGTTATAGGTGTTGGGATCGGACGGCGCGACCTGGCGCGCTGCTTCAAAATCCTGACGAGCCGCCGCGAGATTTTTCAGTTGTGCTTGGGCGGCGCCGCGGGCCAGATATGTTCTTGAGGAGATTTCCGCGAGAAGTTGTGGAGAGTTCTCGGTATCAGGCGCCGTTTTGCTCAGACGATTCAACAAATCGGTCGCCAGGCTCACCACTGCTTTGGCATCGCCCGAGATCGAGCTGAGTTGAATATGCATAAGCTTTCCGGGCAAGTAATCCGGATAGTTTTTCTCCAGGTCCGCCGCGAAAACTCGTGCTTGCTCAGTCAAACCCAGTTTGAGATTTGCGTCGGCCATGAAATACAAACCGAGCCGGGAATTCGGTTCCTGGCGCAGCACCTCATTGAGATCTTCAATCGCAGCCTTGACTCCTTCAGGTTGTCCGTCTCTCGCCCGTAAACGAGCCCGCAACAGCAACGCCGGTCTGTCGTGTGCGTCCTTCTTGAGCACTTCTTCGATCTGCGCATTCCCGGCCTGCGGGTCGCCGCGCATAATCAGAATCTCGGCGAGCCGATAACGTCCGGGTACGTAATCCGGCGCCTGGCGCAAAATGTCCTGGTAGATCTTGATCGCCTCGTCCAGCCGCCCGACCGAAGAGTAAAAGTCGGCTACGACGGACTGGCTTTGTGGCTTGTCGGCATCGAGCGCTGCCAGAGCTTTATAAGACGCCTCGGCTTTGTCTAACTGCTTGTTAAGAAAATAGAAACTAGCAAGCATCGTTCGTGCGTGCCGATCGGTTGGTCCGACCTCAACGGCCTTTGTAAGCTCTGCTTCTGCTTCGGTAAGACGATTAGCTTGCGAGAGAAACCTTCCGTACTCAGTGTGGGCCAGCGCTGAATTGCCATTGACGGAAATCGCTCTTTTGAACAGCTCCTCGGCCTTGTTTCCGTCATTAGTGGCGATGTAGAACAGCGCCATGCTCAAGTAGGACTCGACGCGAGAGGGATTCAGCTCGATGGCCTTGTTCAGTTCGGCGAGTGCCTTATCTTTTTCGCCGCGCGCAAACATGATGCTTCCGATCAGAATGTGGCCTTCGATGTTATTCGCGTCGCGTTCCAGCACCTCATTCGCCAGCCGTTCCGCCTCGTTTAACGCCTCGGGACTTCCTTTACTCCAGGTCACGTAATAATTGCCGAGTTTGAGGCGAGCCTCGAAGTTGCTCTTATCCAGCGCGACGGTCTTTCGAAGTTCATCAAGCATTTCAGGAAAACGCTGCAAGCCCTCATAAGCTTGGGCCAGCCCCCAATGCGCGGCGGCCAAGTTGTCATCGATCTGAACAGCATTGCGAAATTCCAGCGCTGCCTCCTGAAACTTCGATTCCTTCAAGTAAGCTTCACCGCGCTTGACGTGATCGGCTTTAGCTTTTTCTGTATTGGTACAACCACTCAGCAACATGAGGATGGCGAGCAGGGACCAAGCGAGAGATCTATGTCTGCGAAAACCGTAGGACTGGCTGTTCATTTTTTCTTCTTTACTCCCTATCCGCGGTTCGGGATGCCCGCGCCGCAGTCACTTCAAATACTTGTCAAAATTAACGAATGTCGAGTTTCAGATTAATTGGGAACAAACTCCTTTATGGCCGTCGCCGCTTTGGCCGACAGGTCTTTGGCCGATTCAAGCGCCGCCGGCTCTGAATCACGTAGTGGTACCGTGACCCGTACCAATGCGCCGTCGGAACGACGCCGTAGAACGCTGTCGATAACGGTATAAATCTTGCCCCAGTACTCACTCGCTACAGCCCGGCCACGCCCCTGGTACCAATAGATCATCAGGTTCTTGTACTCACCGTTCTGAACGATATATTTGTTCGCAACGAAGCTGGTGCCATCCGGAAGTGAAATCGTGACCATTTCGGGATTGCTCAAAGTCCATCCGGAACCCGGCAGGCAATTCAACGGACTGTGATACGACGCGCCGTTGCGCTGCGTCGCGTAGTAGCCCACATAGAAGTTGGCGACCTGACCGTCAGGACGCCGGTAATCGCGGAGCAGATAATCAGACGCGCGTAGCACCTTCATCGTAGGTTCATCAATAGTCTGGTCTGGATTACCCTTTCGCCACTCTCCCAATTGATCGGGAAAGTCTTTTAACTGCTTTCTAGCTACATTTGCCTCACCCAGATAGGCCCACCCGTTGACCAAAAGCCCGGTCACCAGAAGGCAAAAGAACAGCACCATGAAACGAACTGAAGACTTGCTCATTCAACTCCCTCTGCCGGCACCACGCTGGCGGCTGTGGCTACCGCGTTTTCCGGCGCACCGCGTTCGTCTTTGATCTTGCGCCGCTTGTCCATCGTTTTTGGTCCGCGGGGCTTGAAACGATCCAATATCCAACCAATCCCAAACAGCATTAGAAACGCCACCACGTAGATGGCCCAACCAGAGAAGGTATGGAAAAAACCATCGGCCACGCCGGTGCCGTAATAGTGCGACAAGATACCGGTGCCGCTAACACGCGCCGCGTTCGTCACGATGGCGATCGGCACGGCGGAAAGCATGATGATGGAAGTGCGCACAAAGCCATAACGGCGCATTCGGTCGCGTGGCCCAGACGAATCGTCTGACCGCGGATACGTGAAATAGGCAAATACGACCGCTAACGTTATCAACGTCATCATCGATCGAATGCCGCTGCAGGCTTCCACGACTTCAAGTTTCTTCGTGTTAAAGGAATTAAGCGGTTTTAGTTCTATTACGTTTCCCTGCCGCAACACGGGTATGCCTAAAAGAGTCATGGACCAAACGGCAACGCGCGAAGCAAAGAGTTGTAGTGGAAACGCGATCTTGTTGAAGACGATCGTTGGGATCGGAATTGCGAGAGTCAATAAGACGAGTGGGACGAGCACCAATCGGAGAAAACGCAATCCACAGAAGTAGACCACGATTCCGGCAGCCAGCAACACCAGCGACATCCTCTGCGTGTAGAGTTCGGCGCCGGCCACGCCGCTCCATAACGCAAAGATCGCCACCGCTACTGCCGCAGCGCCTAAGAGCACTGACGGACGAGCGCGCTCGGCCGCAAACCTGCCGCGCTGCAACCAGAGGATATAACCGATGATAAAGGGAACCAGCAGCCCGTGGGAGTAGTTCTCGTCGCTCCACCAGTCATGGGAGAGTTTCACCAATACCGTAGCGTAGGTGAAAAGAACAACAGAAACTAAGGCTATGGCACGCCAGGAACGCTTGGTGGCCAACACACTCATAGAAATTCCTTGTCTTCATCTCCGCAAGAAGGGGCAACTTCCGGCGACGATGGTGGGTGACCCTGAAATTGTTCACCCAGACTACCTAATTGGGTAGACAGTCTATCCCAGTTTCCGCTACCCGACAAACAACTAAATTTCAATCAGAACACGTGAAAATAAAAAAGCGATAAGTCGCGTTGTTCCAGAATTCGCACAAAACACAACGTTAGAGGGCATTGGCATGCGTAGCGTTGGCCGACTGGGGCTTTCGAGGAAGTCAGGGTCCGCCTAGGCTGGCACGAAATCGCACACAAACAAAAGGGTGGCCCCTCGGCGAGCCACCCTCAAAAAATATCGCTGGTCTGACACCTATCCCAGCGTCAAAACGGGCCCTACTGTACTGTGATGGTCATCGTGTTGCTCCTGACGCCGGCGGCTATGATGGTCAACTGAACGGCTCCGGCGCCTCGCAGTTCCGGTACGAGAACAACATTCACCTGATCCAGTCCGACGAGGGTGCCCTGTGCCCCCGCAAACTCGACCGGCAAGAAGTACAGGCTGCCATCGCTGGTGCGCGCCTCGACCGTAACCCACTCAGCAAGGTTCTCACGAATCTGTCCAAACCCGATGATGATATCGTTGCTGGTATCCGTATTGGTAACTCCAGTGCTAATGCCGGAGGCCCAGATCGAGACGCGAGTTCGTGTATCTGGACCAAAGAAGCCTGATCCAACGGTTGAAAATGCTCCGGACTGGTATCCAACGGCATCCAGAGCTGCGGCAGCTCCGCCGCTGTCACCCAAACGGCCGAGTATCACGGGATTCAATCCGGCGACGGCTGCGATCCCATTCAGAATGTAGCCTTCCCGCGAAGTAACCACGACATCCTCCATTCCAGCTGGCAAGCCACTTGGCACGATGAAAGCAATCTGCGTTGGCGAAACCAGGAGCAACGGCGCTGGTTGGCCACCGATCGTAACGCTGACGCCTGCCAGCTCGTAGGAAGTTGCCCCGTTCGCCACGAAACCGCTTTGCGTTGAGAATGGACTCGCGGGTGTCGTATCGATCTCGGCACCTTCGTTAGGATATATTTTGAAGCCAGCCCGAGATAGCGGATTGGTTATGGGTTGAGCAATTAAGAGATTACTCCGTGCATTAAACTGATTGGCTTCGGTAAGCGATTGCTGTGAGATCGAATCCGAAACCATTAGATCCTCACAGAAGCCGAGGTACGCGTCCAGCTTGTCCAGGCGATCAGTGACCCCGCTAGTTAAATTCTGACTGCCGAGCGCGGCGCTTGATCGGGCCAGCAACACAGCTGCAAGTAAGTACTTATTGATGGGACTCGCGGAGTCGAACATACTTCTTTCTGTGTTGAAGTCGTTGTAGGTCTGTTCGAGATCCGTGAGCAAAGAGGCGAGACTTGCCGTTGAAGCTTGAGCGTCGCCGGGAAAAGTAGCGTTGACCAAGTTGGTGGTATTCTGACGGTTATTACGCACGCCTTTAAGAGACTTACTGATCTTAACTGTGATTGGAGTCGAGGTTACGGTGATACTGTGGTTGTCCACTGCGGTCGCCGTTAGGGAATAACTTCCTGCCGCAATGTTGCTCCAAACCACGTTAAAAGGTGCGACGTTCGAAGTGCCGATGAGCTGCGAGCCGGCATAGAATTGCACGCCGGTCACTGTTCCTGTTGTGTCAGTTGCGCTCGCGGTCACAGTCACATCGGTCCCGAGGCTAAACGTCGTATTGTTGCTCGGGCTAGTAAGTGCAACTGTCAGCGGTGCCGGAGTCGGTGTCGGTGTCGGACTGGGCGTAGGCGTAGGTGTTGGTGTCGGCGTCGGGACCCCTGCAGCGCTACCAAAATACAGACCGCTAACAACAGCAGTCCTTGCGCCGGTCTTGTTCACTGTGATGCGAACATGACCTTTGACATTCCATACTAAATACTTTCCGCCATTAAACTGAGAAATAGACTCACTATCTAACAGAATGTTGGTGGCCCAATCCATGATGTCGACGCGTTGCGAGCGATTGTTTCCCTCCCAATCAAGGCCATAGAACGCGACCTGGTGAGATTGGCCATCGGTGATATTAAGATCGATGGTGAAGAACGAACTGCCGCTGGATTCCCATCTCGCAGCGATACGATCGTTCGCCGATTGTTTCTGCAACGCGCGCGTATCAGTAGTCGAAGCCGCCCACGTCGGTGACGCATACCCACTGACGTTCACCTGCGCATAACTCGGATAGCTCATACTATCGTTGACTGTATTAAAGCCCTCGCCGCCATAATTGTCTTTCCAATTACCTTTAGTCACGGTGTCAGTCTGTACAAAGCTGACGACAGCGGATGGTGTGGGTGTTGGTGTAGGAGTCGGCGTGGGCGTTGCTGTTGGTGTAGGCGTAGGGGTTGCGGTGGGTGTTGGAGTCGGCGTGGGTGTCGCTGTTGGTGTCGGCGTTGGTGTCGGCGTTGCGGTGGGTGTTGGAGTTGGAGAGGCAGCCGGCGTCGGTGTTGGAGTAGGGATAGGTGTTGGCGTGGGACTCGGCGTCGGTGTCGGACTTGGATTCGGTGTGCTACCTGCGAGAGCAGCGTTTAAAGCATCGATATCTACTCCAATGTCTTTGCCGTCGGAAGCCGCTCGATAACCAGGCGACGTGGGAAGCAAACGATAGTTATTGTTTGTCACATCACTAAATCCAAGCGCCGCAGTGCCGGTCACAATCAAACTGCCGGGCCACCATGACTGGATGTCGGTGTTCTGAACTAATGAATTGTTTTTAACGACCAGGTTCTTGTCACTTGCATAGATCGACAAGCATGGTAAGGGAGTTTGTCCCAACGTACACGTTAGACCGTAATTGTTGGTGTAAAGAATGTTGTCTTTAATCGTGGTCACCCCATTCACCACCACAGACGGCATACTTCCGGAGGGAGCAGGTTTTGAATTGTCGAATTGAATTGACAGACCGGTGCCGTTGGGATTGTAGGAAAGAATAGTGTTGTGTGTAACCGTCACGGGCCCGTCCACCCCGCGACTAACCAAAGTAAAGAAACTAGCATTGGTTCCATTAACGTCAGACGTACTTCCTGGTCCGTAGGCTAGGTTGTTGGTGAATAAGATATTGCTGCCTGTATCCGTGAGCCTCGAATACCCAGTGACGGATAGCGGTCCAAACACTTGCGAAAACCTGGTAAACAAATTACTTCGGCAAATGACGTTTTTTATCGCTGCCCAAGGGGCTGAACCCTGTTGGTTTTGTAAGCCGAAACCCACGGTCGCGGGCCAGCCTTGAAATGTGTTTCCTTCAAGGAGAATGTTAGAGCCATTCTTAAACTCTATGTATCCCTTTGGATTGTCATCTCCATCAGGAAAATGATCTCGAATATATTGAGCATTCGTAGGATCTATGTTGAAGGTGTTATGAGTAATAGTTAGATTACCCATGACATGACCCCGCCATTTTACATTTGCGCCAGTAACAGGTACGGGCGCTGCTGTCATGGCGTCCGGCCCAGCGGGAACATCATTAACGAGACCGTTCCAAACCAGCCGATTCTCACAAGTCACGGTGTTACCCATAACGGATGCAACACGACAAGCAGAGTACTCTTTGCCCGAGTTTGCGACGGCTATAAAATCGCCAGCAACTGGTAATGAACCACCCTGCAAAGTTATCGCAAAAGAAAGCGTGGTGGGTGCGGGCGAGGACGCGATCACCCCGAAATTATCGCTGTCCATGTCGCGTCCACCTGTTAGGATCGGAGCATACCAAGCCTCTAGATAGTTATTATCGATCAATACGGGACCTGGTCCCGCGGAATACGGAATAGCCTCAGAGTCGATCTTGATGCTATGGTCGTGCCGATAAACCCCAAAGATTCCACTGATTCGAGAATTGCTTATCGTCAGGTCAGCAACGTTGAGCGTTACTCCGTGAGAGACAGTACGGAAGTTGTAATTTGGGTCACTAGGATCTAAGCCGTCTTCTTGCGGGTGTATGTAACATCGATCGACGATAAAGTGAGCAGGTTTAGTAGTCCGACTATACGCGGCGTCAACGGATCCGATGAGATCAACCACATGCTCGGGCCCTGTGCCGCTGGACGAATTTGTTATTTCCAGGCCCTGCAGACGCCAATACTTGGCATTTGGCATTACTTGGAATGCGCCGCGTCCGCCGAGCGCAACGATTTTAGCCATATTCGCCTTGTCACTTGCGGAGACACGTCCGACGGGAAGGGAAACTAAATTGGAGGTTGTAATGGTGATGTAGTCTGCAGAGGTATCCGTGCCTCCTGATTTAAGAGGCAGATTGAAGGCGACTTGCTGCCCGGGAGCAATATAACTCGCGCCCGCTTGAAGCACGATGGTATCGCCGAAATTGGCGGAATTAATTGCAGCCTGTAAATCGCCACCGGCAGGCACCACTATAGTTGCCGCCGAAGAAGCTCGGGACGTGACCAATAAGAAAACTACTAATAACCAAAGTTTGAAATATGAACTTACCTTGATCCTGAGAAAAGACGACTGGACAAATGCGAACATTCGGGGGTTCCTCACTTCGGTAATCGGACGATCTCTCACACAGAGAGACTCCTGATTTTGCGAACCCGCATCACTGCGGGGGTGCCATTTATCGGTGATTGCTTTGTCGGGATTACCCGGAAGGCACGCCTGAAGCGAGCAGAAGATAACCGTTCAATGCAGTCGTTTCATTACGAACACATTGCGCTACGCTTCTAGATTTTAAATAGGGGGACGCCTAAGAGAGCGCTTCCTACCAGGAATCGGTCTCTAATGCAGTGTCGAAGGAAAGCTTTTTATGATTACTAAGCGAGAAGGGGAGCCGCGGTAGCAAACAAAATAAAGCAAACTGCGGAAGCTGAGCCGGGTTCCTCTTCGATGCCTTCGGCGGCCTGACAATCTCCAGTTGGAGACTCAATGGCTTTGCGTCCCTGCTTCACAACAGGTTTGCCTTTATCGTGTGCAATCGTTTGAAAGAGCTTTGCCCCGTATATGGGGGCGGTGAACAACATTAAACATAATGGGTAATGGCTGTCAATATTCAAATTGGCAGACATTTCAGCCATTGTCACCAATCGCTGAATCGTTCGGGATTCCGTAGGTTTTCATCAGTTGGGCGACATTGGTCTTCAGATTGAATTTCTCCTGGACGATCCAGCGTCCACAATCGCCGAATCGTCGCCGAAGCGCAGGGTCGCTCAAAAGTGTCAGTAGAGCTGTCGCGGTGGGAGTCACATCGCCCCTCGCGACCAGGAACCCCGATTCTCCATTTTTAATCAACTCCGGAATGCCACCGACCGAGGTCGCCACGATGGGTTTAGCGTGTGCCATACCCTCGGCGATCATCCATCCGAACACTTCTTCCCAGTTCGACAACTGACAAACGACGTCAGCCGCTTCAAAGACACCTTCGTCAAAAGGATCTTTCACAAGGCCGGTCCAACGGATATTTCTTTCAATTCCAAGTGACTCAGCTTCGCGCATGTATTGAGTTCGGTAAACTCCCTCTCCAACTATGACAAAGAAAACATCTTGATTACGATCAATCACCAACTTTGCCGTTTGGAGCAGTTCGGAAATTCCTTTTTCCGGAATAATCCAGCTAACCTGAACAATGACGTACTTATCGTCAGGGATACCAAACTTTTTCCGAAATGCTTTTCCTCGCTCATGATTAGTGTGTACTCGAGATAAGTCGACGCCGTTGTAAATCATCTGGAAGCGGTCGATCGGCAATAAGTTGAGGTCAACCATGCAGCGATACCCAAAGTTGCTAACGCTAACCACCTGAGTGACTGGCCAATTTATCATTCGGACAGCTGCCTTTTTCCAAATAGGCGCCGAATGGGGTACATAGCCTGCTGGTCTCGATGTGTGATCGGTGAAGAAAACTTTCTTAACACCGAACACACGAGCAAGCCAGGGTAGTGCACTCAAAAATCCCGTAAAATGCAAGTGAACAATATCGGGCTGATATCTCTTCAGAAGACGCGCCGCGGATATGATTGTGCGGGAGTTCTGTTGATTAAGGTCCTTCAATGATGTCAAGGAGGCGTTAGGAAGGGACAAGAACTCTCTCACGCTGGGTGTGGGATCCTTTTGAAAGCAAAGGACACTCTCCCAACCGTACTCCGCTAATTGACTAGAGAGTTCTCGGGCAAAAGTTTCAGTACCTCCTATTCGAAATGGATCTACGCCAAATAGCGATAGTACGCTGGGCATGTTCTTGATCTCAGTACTCTATTACTCCCTCTTGAAGAGACGCCCCATTCTGTGTTCAACCCTCTCCCGCAGCTGGGCGGCTCGAAGCTGAATATCAAATGCGGCTCGGAACAAGTTATACAAACGTGAAGGTTTACTGGCACGTTCAAATGCCGGAATGAAATTGATCTTGTTTCCGAATCCAAGGATCCGCCTGTCTTCTTCCGTCAGGTCGCCGAGAAAAGCAGCATTAAGCAGCAGAGGATGATAGCGATAGTACCTGACATCTTCCTCTTGCAACGAGACTACAGGATCATGATAGTTGTAAAAAATGGCCTGTCGTTCTTCGAGCATTGGCACGCCCTGCCGGTGAATGCCTGAAGTGTCAAACAAGATGGCCGTTCCAGCTGGCCCATACAATTCTATTATTTGTGAGCGCTGGCTTTCGGTGAGTTCCTGGTTGTGTACAGGGCGAGGGTGCTGTTTGCAGTGCGAACGCTTGATGTAGTTAAAAGCACCACTACGTACGTCACTGAGATAGACGGCAAGTTTGACTTCCTTCTCGACTTTTGAAGTCAGGTTCTGATCGTACCAGGCATCGCCGTGCCATCCATGAAAGTCTCTCTTTGTGGGCAAAGACTTCCATCCCTTGGCTTCGGTTAGTTCATATTTCGTTCCTAGATATTTCGAGAGAACAGCCTTTACCGTTGGATGAATTGCAATGTCCACAAAACCTTGATCGAGGAGCAGAACATCTTCAACCATGAGGCGATAAGGTTCAGTCTTCTGATATCCATCAAAATTGTTCCACCGAAGATTCCGCAATTTCGCGGCAAATGCACGCTGCATTGAGCTAAGCTGCGGCTCTGAAACCAGCGCAGGTAATACGGTGAGACCATCCCGCTCCAGCTCATTCGAGCACCGTTCCAATTCTGTCTCTTCAATTTTAGGCGAATCCGTTATCAACTCATTTCCTCACTACTTCTGAGCGTTCTCAAAACTTGGAAGCCTGTTCGAAAGCAACCTCTCCCACAACATCTTGAACAGCAGATTCCCCCATTATTTGTCGTAATTGGTAGTTTCGATAGTCATTTGGATCTCCAGTTTTTCCAGCTAACGAAGCCATAACCAAATTGAAAGCTTCTCTAGCGCTAGTAAAATGAACTTTGAATTTGCGAGACTGATCGGCCAGGTTCATTAGTTCATCCATGAACCTACATAGTTGTTCGCCAATCATCGCATCCTGATCCCAGTCAAAGAACGCATGACAATAGAGTTTGATGAAAATCCAGTTTGGTCTGCCAAGCACACTAATCTGGGCGCTTCGCCAGCGACGAAAACGTGCCAGACTGAGCGGATAATTTCTAGCGAGGGCGCCATCATCAATTCTAGGAACCGGCAGACCTCGTATCCTTCTGCTCCAATCAAATATCAAGGGACCTGTGAAGATTATGGGCAATGTTGGACTATCCCCTACTTTCAAATCTGGTCCGGAGCGATGTGGTTTGGCTTGATCAAAAGCATTGCCACACTGATAGATTGCATTAATTTTCGGCACTTGAGACTCGTCAGGTGCACTGGGTAGAGTAAAGTCGGCATAGCACCCTGTTGCCGCCAAGATCTGCATTTCGCTATCAACTCCACAGAATCGCCCTCCAGCAGAGTTTGCAAGTGCCCAGTTACCGTGCACAAATCCGTATCGGGGCGCTGAACTGGTAGCTTCTCTAGACAAACATCGGTGATCGAAGGCGAGTCGGTCCCGAAACTCCTCAAGTATTCGGTATGTGTTGTGCGCAGTGTCCGGCGCTTCCACACCATGATGAAAATGGACTTCTACTTCACCATAACCAGCGGCCTGAAGAGAGGCCAAGATATCTAACTGGCTACGATCGTATTGCTCAGCAGGGAAGAAATTCGTATGTCTAAAGGCGGTACCATCATGGTCTCTGATTCTATCTCCTGTTGCGCGTGCCGTCTCGCACCACTTATCTAGGCGAAACAAACCTTCATCGCCCATTCCCGGCTCAAAGTGGTCCGCTATCAAAAATATGATATGCGTGGGCTCAGCCGCACTTGAACGGCGGAATATCTCTTGCAGTCTCCACACCGGATACCTAATAAGCCAGGGCAAAGACCACCTAATCTTTTCAGCGATACTGTCTGAATACGCCACTTTAACTCTCAACAGCTGGTTTCTTAGCAGCAATGAAAATGCTGTCCGTCATAAGCTCCTCGTCCGAGAGTTCTTTGAATTCGCTGCAGAGCCTGGGCCGGATTTGGCCAATGAGCGCAGCAGCGATGGCCACTCTCTGACTGTCGTTAACTCCTATTTCGTTCCACTGCAATGCGGTCTCCATACCAATTGTGCTACAAACGAAGAAACGGGCTGCGTAGCCTAGGCTCTTCATCGTTTCTTGATAATAGCCCATCAATTTTCTGTTTGGTATGCCTGAGTCGCTAGACATTTTTCGATACAGAAATCGGGGAATCGTGAGGAAGGTCAGTGGGTGCATACCAGCATCGCGAAAGATTCCGTAATCGCTCAGATCAATTTTGTGGAGCATCATGCCACCTGGCTTCAATAATCGATCGGAAGCCCGCAGGACTCCTGACGGATCATAAATTTCTTCGAGCACTGCACGGGAAATTATCAAGTCAAACTGTATGTTTTGAGATAGTAATTTTGAGGTTGCCTGTTCCAATGTCAGACCGTTGAGCAGATTTATACGGCTCGAATTAAAAATGATTCCATTAGACAAGTCCACCGCGCTGTCAAACCTTGACTTCTCAACGTCACCGAGTGTTTCTCGGAGCGCGAGGTAAATATTCCTCTCCTGCGCAACATTCCGTTTCGAATAGAATTTGTCTATACCCATCATCAACTTTGTCCCGGCTGCGATAAATAACAACCCAACTCCAATATTGTCGCCAAAACCGAGCTCGAGCACGCTTTTTTGATCTAATTCCGAATACGTCAGTTCACCATAATTTAAATAATCCTGAAATTGGCTCTGGATATAGGCCACGCTCTCGTCAAGCGTTTTTGAGCTATGCGAAGAACCGTGGGAGGTATCGATAACACCAATTGCAAATCTATTCTTAAGGCGCCAGTTATCATAAATCTTGTAGGCTATGATCAAAGGCCGGGAGCGGCGCGCGAAAGCCTTCAGTTGGTGAAGCATTTTATTCTGCGAAGAAAATTTGCTAAACGATACGCGGCTGGTTGTCTGCGCTTGTGCTTTGGAACTTAAAATTGACTAACACAATGACAAATAATATAACCGTAATCGGTTTGTTTCTTGATTTCCTAACTTAATAACACCATGGTTTCATCGCTAAAAGACTGGGAACGTGCCGAACGTGAGCGTAGCGCTCAAGAGGCGTCGCAAGAAGACTTTTCGGACTTGAAGTCCGATCCAAAGGATATTGCGCGTTATCTGAATCCACCTGCCAGTACCATCCACTCGCTTGAGTTTGCATTTCACCTTCTGGGCGACATACGTAACAAGACCGTCCTTGAATATGGATGCGGGGATGGAATCAACACAATACTATTGGCGAATCGGAGCACGCGTGTATTAGCGCTGGATATCTCACCAGATCTGATCGAAGTTGCCAGACGGCGGCTGAAGATAAATGGGATGTCTGATGGTGTCGATTTCATAGCGGCTTCTGCTCACGATGTCCCGTTGGAAAGTGAATCGATTGACATTGTGTTCGGCATCGCTATTCTTCATCACCTCGATCTCGAACTCTCTTCCAAAGAGGTCTATCGGGTACTCAAGAAGGGTGGTGTCGCAATATTCCAAGAGCCTGTGCGAAATTCAAAAACCCTTAAAGCTATTAGGAAGCTCATACCGTATCAAGCACCGAATGTTTCACCATACGAACGTCCGCTCACGGATCAAGAACTCAATCATTTTGCTAGCAATTTCTCATCGTATTCCGCGAAAGCCTTCGAATTACCGACCTCGTCGCCCGTGTACAACATGCTCTCACTTCCTCGGAATATTACGGAAGCTCTTCGCCGATACGACGCCACAATGCTCAAAAACTTTTCTCTCCTTAGATACTATTCTCCCGTTCGGGTAATTCATATGACAAAGTAGATACGTGTTTCACTTTTGAGCGCTTACAGATTTCCCTAGCGCGTGTTCAAGTTTGTTCATATCGACCCCCGGGTCCGTTCGATCATCCGCTCGTCCTCGTATTTTGCTTTCCGGACTCAGCCTATAGTCACCTCCGGATGGATTGACAAAACCGATCGTATTAATGCCTGAGATACAAAAGTTTCGTGGAGGATAAGTATTGGAACAATCTGGACGATAACGATCCGTCTGAAGCTGAACAAAGACGTTCCCTGCCATTGTTATACCGGGCCAGCAGGTTGTCCAAGTATTATCATGCGGAGGTTGGCAATGCATGCCGTATTCATTATTGAATGCAATATTGTTTTTCATGACTAGGTTGGTAGTAGGAAAAATGCCATTCATCATTCTGCCTCCAGCCCACTTGCCGCTTCCGTTATTCAAGAAGGTATTGTGTTCGATGGTGACTGAATCGCCACCTACCAAGTCGGCAATCCAACCTCCCGTCGCAAATAGGTTATTTGCGATATAGATCTGACCACCTTTTGCGCTGGTTCCGATGTTGTCTTCGAGTTGAATTCCAAAGAGTTGATATGCATACGGCTGGCTAACATCTCGATAGACATTATTAGTGATGCGAACATTTCGTATAGTAGACCACGGTGATGGAGCACCGCTCGGACCGGTTTGATTTCGCACAGTCAAGGCAAAATTAGAGGGATAACCGGTAAACTCATTCCCGTCAATAGTGAGGCCATCTGCCGACTTAATCTCAAAGAAATTCTTCGGATACTGTCCGATTTCTGATGCAATTCGATCGACAATTTTGGGATTAATGTAGAAGGTTGAGCGTGTAATTAGTACGTTACCAGGATTGATCCCTTTCCAACGAGCAGCGCCAGGCGAAATTGGTGCGCTTGTCAAAGGTCGACCGGGCCCAATATTACCTCCCCAAGGCTCATAACTAACTGTAGACCCGCTGAGCCCGGTGACTCTGGCAATTTCGTAATAATCCGGTCGTATCTGAAACGCAATTAAATCACCCACATTCAGATTCTGGACGTTGGAGAGTGCCGCTCGGTTTAACGTCGCGCCGCTTGCAACTGCTGCGGTGTTCCCGGTCCAAAGCGCACCACCTCCCATAAAGAAGTTGGAATACCACGCGCTAAGAAAACAATTCTCGATTGTTAATGGCCCAGGTCCAGTAATCATCAAGATTGCATAATTCGTTTCAGAAGACTTGGTAGCACCCGCATAACCGGCAGGAAAAGCGACGCGGCAATTTGTAAACTTCACCCTAGCAGCTTCAACGTCCACCCCAGCGCGAGCTGTTGCGTGAGGGTTGTCAGTTCCATCCTCCCGACTGTGTATGTAACAACGGTCAAAAGAAATATCGGACGGCGTGGCTGTAGCTGGGACATTGGTTCCGATCAAAACCAGGAACTGAGTGTATTGGGAAGTCGGTTTTGTTGTGACTTCGATTCCCTCGAGATGCCAAAACTTGCTGTTAGGAGCGAAACTGATCGCGGGATAGGGACCGGCAGTCATTATCTTCGGCATGTGGATCGCGTCACCAATCTCGACTCGTTTGTCGGCTGCCAGATTGGCAATGTGTGAGCTTGTAATCGTTATGACATCCTTTACGCTGCCAATGCAGCTCCGCCCCGATTTCATCGGAAAGACAAAACCCAATTCTCCGGATGCAACGAAAGTGGCGCCGGCATCGAGAACAATGGTATCGCCGCATTCAGCGATATTTAGGGCCTCTTGAAGGTCGCCGTTCGCAGAAACTCTTATGACCGTGCCTTGAGGAGTGGTCACCCGCCGAGGACGAAGAGCAGAGGAGTCTCGCCTTTGGGCAACTCCATAGATCAGACCAGCTACAAGTAGCGCCGCACTCAGCAATAGTAAAGTCAGAAAGACTCGGTTCTTTAGCCAATTTAACTTCACCACGATGTGCCCCTAACGATTGGTTAGCTGATGACTCACGACTTGAGTTACGATGCGTTTATTCGTTTCGCTTGGTGGCATGAGTATGAAACCATCATCTCCACCCACCGATTCACCCACTTGAAATTCGCTAAAAAAGGAACTCAGATCAGCCCAAGAAATGCGGGAATCATCTCCCTCCACCCATCCCCATTGCGGTTTCGGCCGCGGTTCAAACAAACGTCTTGATAGCCATATATCACCGCCTTTTGCCCAAACCGATAACGCCATGGTCGCAAAGTCTTCTCTCCAACGCTCAATCTGTGCGGTATTAACTGCCAACACTGCGTAGTATTGAAGGTTTCGATCACGGTTGATTGGGTTGAAGGGAAAGTCCCTCGTGAAATTATTCAACTCGTCCTGAAGATGACTTGTCACGACTCGACTCTCTGGTTTCAAGAGGGGCAGAAGTGGCTGTACCCTTTGCGCTACCGACTGTTGTCGCCGATTCAGAGTTGAAGCCGACATTACTTGAACGTTGGTTATAACGGTGATACCGATAAACGCGACTGCCAGCACTCTCACCCACAAGGCTGTGCCTTCAGTACAAAGAGATGCGGCAAGAATGAAAAATAAGAGGGGCAGACTTGCAAGGTAGCGGCTGGTATCACCAGCTTCAAAAACGAAAAGCGCAAACAGCACCGTGGGAATCAGATCGACAGCTAACAACGCAAACAACCTAGCGCGATTCTTCGATCTTAATAGATTTAGTACCACAACCGATAGAAACAGGTACGAAAACGCAAGTTTCCAAAGACTTAGTCTCAGTACTTCGCCTAGTGAGACCGGATTAAAAGGATCGTGTTTAAGGAAACGCTTGAAGAGAGCGCCATCGCCACTAAGGTCAATTATTGAGTTAGAAAACCCATAGACCATTCTCGGAACACCTCGCATCCGATTCATTCCATGAGACGATGCGGTAACCCAAGCAAGAAGCTGATCTAAATTGTGAATTCGCAGAACGAATACGACTCCGCCATAAGCGATGATTAAGAAGACAGCACATGCCAGTGCAGCTTGGATCAAATATCGTGAGGTTCGAAGCTGAACCCCGTAAAGAAACCATGGTAGCAATAGTGCAGCAGGAATGATCAGTACCAGTGGAAACCAAAAACACACTCCGACCGCAAATGTGAACCCGGCACACCAACTTCGGTAGGCTCTGGGGTTTTCGTGGTTTTTGATTAGTTGATAGGCACCCAAAAGAATAAAAGCCAAACCGGGAACATACGCACTACCGGTCTGACTGTAATCGAGAAATCCCGCTGAGAAGATGAAACCTATCGTTGTGAGATTTATGATCCAAGGTCGGTTACACAGTCTCATTGTGAGGGTATGGAGAAGTAAAACCACACCCAAACCCGCGATCCAGTTTACGACGAGGAGAATGGCAGTAACCTTCAGATAAGCATTTGCATTAAAAAGAACTGAAGTAAGTGGATTAGACAATCGGAATAATAACCACCCCAAGGGTCGCCAGAACAGATGACCAAATTCCCAAAACTGCAAGTATTGCCCATTCTCAAATGCTATGATGGAACTCACATAATCGACGGTATCTCCCATTAGCCACGGACTCGTAAAGTAAGTTCCAAGACAATAAACCACTGTGATTAATCCATACCCGTGTACAAAGCTCCTCAGTCCAGTCGTTGATGTTGCGTAGTCTCGATTCATGTACGTGTTCGGAGATGTTACTTATGAATTGCGAGTGTTGAGTCGAGCGATAAAATGGAGCGAACGATCAAAAATAAGATTTGTGGGAAACGGATATAGCTTTAATTCCGTTTCCCAGGTATCGATTCGAAGATCCAATGACTCAAACGCCGCCTTCCATTTTTCCTTGGTCCAATAGTTGTAGGGTAGAGCGACGCCGTGAGATGCATTTCCGACCCAATCCATAACGCGCAAAGTTAGACCAGCAAGAACACCATTAAGCAAATGATCCTTAATAACCAGACTGTTTCGTGTAACTCGACGCGCTTCATCCAACAACCTTAGTTGATTGTCGGTATGGTGGAGAACATCTACGAAGATGGCCGTGTCGAATGTCCGGTCGGCAAATGGAATCTGGATGCCGTCGAATCCGGTCACGGGAATCATTGTGTCTTTGCGAACAAGCACGTCAATCCCGCTTATTTCGACATCAGGCCGATATTGCATGAGCAGAGTCGACAGCAAGCCGTCTCCACATCCAACATCCAAAACCGTGGCATTTGGTGGGATAAGTTGGGAGATACGTTCAAGGAGCACGTTTACTCGTCGACCGTGAACGTATCGAGCATGAACCTCTCCGACAACGCTCATTTGCGACGCATTCCAAGGATGCTGATGAAGAAGCCGGAAAGAATGGTTTGAAATCCCAAAGCAGTCAGCAAAAAGCCTGGGATTACGTAACGCATGGTGTGTGAGTAATCTAGTGCGCCAAAATTGTGTAGTCGCCACTGATTGACGGCCATTATGAGCAAAACCAGCCCTGTCGCGAGCGTTAAGGTTGCTGCTATTAATCCGCGCTCGAGATTCACAATCTCATAAAACCGAGTCATTCGGTCGTTCGGGGGAAGTAGACCCTCGCTAATTGCAAACGTCTTTGCAAATATTGCAAATAGGATCGACTGATAACCAAGCAGAATAAATAAACTTGAAAACAGTAGGGTGTGCGCGTCAAATGTCACGCCGATCGCCGTTATTCCCGGTAAGGCGAGGATGTAGCCCAACAAACCTAACACGATCAGAAATATGCCGGGATAAAGAAACAACCACCTGGGACTGTACATCATGAAGAAGCGCAGTGTTCGCCACCCATCGCGAAATGTTTTCAGATGTGGCTTATGTGCCTTGCGGCCATCGGGATGTAATGTGATTGGTACCTCTGTGATTTTTGTTCCGTAGATGTTCGACTTGATGATCATCTCGGTCGCGAATTCCATTCCAGTACAGCGAAGAGCAAGTCTGTCGTAAAGCTCTTTTGTGAAACCTCGCAGCCCGCAGTAGACGTCATGGATCTCGGCCCAGAACATCTGCCGCACGAGAATTGAAAACATCGGATTTCCCAGCCATCGATGTAGTGGCGGCATTGCATTTGGCATAACTCTGCCGCCACCTGAAGGCAACCGACAGCCTTGTACGAGTTCAAATCCTTCACGAAGTTTCTCAACGAATTTCGGCACCTCGAGAAAATCATAACTGTCGTCGGCATCACCCATGATCACGAACTTGCCTCGTGCAGATGCGATTCCCCCCATCAGAGCGTTGCCGTAGCCCTTTGCCGCGACATCGATAACTCGCGCGCCGAGACCTCGCGCTATTTCCTGCGAACCATCAGTGCTACCGTTATCGGCAATCACTACTTCTCCGGCAATGTGATTTTCACGGAAGGCCCTTTGAGCTTTTTCAATGCAAACAGCGAGTGTGTCCGCCTCATTCAGACAAGGCATTACGACGGACAGTTCGATCGGCTGTCCGTTAGGGCGCGGTATGTCAACACCGACGTCAGTTTGAATAGTGGCTTCAGAGAGTATTGTTTGCGGCATGTGAAAGCATCCTAAGACTAGTTCTGACCAGGGCTAAAATAATCAGCGGTGTGTTTTCTCATTGAGAATCGTCAGCCCGCCCCTGGCGTCAACTTTTTTCGACGAACCTTTGTTCGCCATGCAATCAGAGTCAATAACGCCGGCGCTAATGCGATTATGCTTGCAGGCTCAGGTACAGGTTGGGCGACGTTGAAGTTATATGTGTACGAATTCACCGATTGACCTGCATTGGGACCACTAGGAATTACGAAATCCGGTGAACTGCTCAACAGGTCCAACTGCAACGCGCCTGATACTCCTTGAAATGTCGCGCCGGGAGAGTTGATTGTAAACACTAAAGAAAATGGAGGCTGTACTGTACCAAATAATGGAATTGCGAACTGCTGAACTACAGGCGCTGACCCAGCTTCAGTATATGTAATCTGAAGTATATCGGAACCGCCCGAAGGCAGTGTCCCCGAAACATCTCCTCGAAATGTAATTTGTGGGCCGAAGAGCGTAACGCCTGGATTGCTAAACAAATCGACCGTATTGGAGCCGCTATTTTGCAGGGCTACGACATTGCTGAAGAAAAGCGGATCCGCGTTGGCTTTAATGCTGCCAAACATCACAAAGGCCAAGAATACGAAAACGGCTGTCGATAAATTTCGATGCATCATAACCTCATCGCCGGCGAATGTCAGGACACATTTCCCTAAAGAAATTGCTAATCCTGCACGAGTACCACAGCAAATTACTCTAAGCCGGACCGTCAGAACAGAATCCAATAATAGATCAACTTCACGTATTCCTCAGGTACCATCAAGCCGCGCCATGAGAACCACCACCTCGAGGGAGCAGGTGTTTGCCATCCCGGTTGCGCCGCAATTAAACCAACAGAGGTTCCGCTATCCGCAAAAACCCGCCGAAAAGTTCTGAGAGCGCGCCTAGAATGATAAGCCGAGGTCACGACCAACAGTGATCTGATGTTATTTGTTTGCGCAAAGTGCCGGACGACCAAGGCCTCGTCATGTGTACCACTAACGGGTTCCATGATCGTCTCTATATTCGCGGAAGGAATGCCCAACCGTTCAAGCTCCCACTTCGCGCGCTCGCGATAAAAAGGGTTGCGTTGCTCAGAACTCAACCAAGAGCCCTGTTGGTTATCGTTCGTTAATAGAATCCTTCGTGATATTCCGGCTGAATACAACTGGGCCGCCAGATGCGTCCGCTCAACAAACGTCGATGATCCACTAAGGACAACCATCGCATCGGCCTTGGCAATTGGCGAGCTGACGATCAGCAACCGAGCTGCAATCCAACTAACGCACCATGCTACGCTCAATAACAAAACGGCGACGGAAACACGTCGCCACAGAGAGTTGTGCCTATTTGCTCGTTGCCTTACCAACAAATGCCGTGATAATCCTTTTCAGAAGTTTTCGCGAATAGCCTTACTAGATCGATCACGGTTTTCCCCGAAATCAATTTTGACTCGATCTCCCGAAACTCTGCAGATTTGTTGCCAATTACAATCACGTCCGACTGTTCCCATACCTCTTCAATGGTCGAACACATTAGTTCCGAGATGTGCGGGATCTCGCGCTCGATGTATTCGCGATTGGCGCCCACAAGACGCGCAAGAGAGACGTTGCGATCATACAGCGCTAATTTGTAGCCTTTGCCGATCAGCGTTTCAATCACCGTGACCAGCGGTGATTCCCGCAAATCATCGGTGCCCGCCTTAAAACTGAAACCTAAAACCCCGATGCGTTTCTTGCCGGTGGCCACCACCATCTCAATCGCCCTTTCCACCTGTAACCTATTGCTGGGCAGAATCGCACCGAGCAGTGGCACCTCCACATCAAGCTCTCTTGCTTTGTAATTGATCGCGCGCAAATCTTTTGGCAGGCATGAACCACCAAAAGCAAAACCCGGTTTCAAGTAATACGGGGACAAGTTCAGTTTTGTGTCCTGGCAAAAAATGTCCATTACGGCGTGGCTGTCAATTTCGAGAGCTTTGCAGATATTTCCGACTTCGTTAGCGAAGCTTACTTTCAGCGCGTGGAAGCTGTTGCAGACGTACTTGATCATCTCTGCGGTCTTGAGCGCAGTTTCGAATAAAGGTGCATCAATGCCCTGATACAGGTCACGGACAGCCGCGGCTGCTGCCGGATCGTCCGCGCCAATCAAAGTAAATGGTGGGCCATAAAAATCTTTCAAAGAAGTGCCTTCACGCAGGAACTCTGGATTAATACAGACACTAAAACCGTTTCCCACTTTCTTGCCCGAAGCTTCTTCCATGACTGGGATTACCACACTCTCAATTGTTCCGGGCAGCATCGTGCTGCGCATGACTACCACATGACGATCCGCCTTGGTGCGCAGCGCTGCCCCGATCTCCTCACAAACGCGGCTAACGTAGCGCAGATCCAGACTGCCGTTCTGATTTCCCGGCGTACCGACACAGACCAAAGAGATTTCAGAATTCTGTACCGCTTCGCTGGAATTGGTCGTCGCCCGCAGGCGACTGGAAGCAACCGCCTCTTTTATGAGTTCGCCGATGCCGGGTTCGACTATGGGACTGTCGCCGCCGTTAATGATCGCGACCTTCGTTGGATTTACGTCTACGCCGATTACCTCATGTCCCTCTTTGGCAAAACATGCCGCGGACACGCAGCCGACATAGCCGATACCAAACACGCTTAGCTTCATTTATATCCTCTGAACAAACCGATTAGAAAACTGGCGCCCCAACTAACGTGAATCGTCAAAAAAGCGATGGGTAACAGCACAAACATTCCTATGCCACCCCGATTGGCCCACGCAATCTTAAACGAACAGGCCAGGGCGATTAAGAGATAAAGTCCTAATTCAGCCGCAAGAACCAGAAATCCAGGCGGCCAAACCATTCCTATCAATACTAATAAAAGCACCGATAGTACAAAGCAGGGTGCCACCAAATGTCGCAGCTTTACAGAGCGCGGATGTAATCGAAGCATTCGCGCTTTCCAGCCGCCGTAACGGATGTATTGCGACGCGAGACCTTTGAATGAGGTGCGGGCAAAGTAATCACAATGGCCTGAACGATCAAGAATTACTTCCCGACCACTCGCGCGAACACGGTAGTTGAAATCGTAGTCCTCGTTTGTGAGTAGCGATTCGTTAAACCCACCCAACTGCTCCCATAACAACTTCGTGAAGCAGGCAAAAGCTACCGTGTCGACAGACTCCTGAAGTGGTCCGTCTGCACCCAGACGGTATTTCGCGTCGCCTATTCCGAAGGGGTGAGAAACGGCGGCCGCGATCGTGCGTGCGACGACCGTGTCACTTCCTGCTCTGACCTTGCAAGGCATCCCGACGACGCCGGCGTCGCGGCTTTGCAAAACTTCAACGCAACGACGAATGTAGCCCTCAGAGGGCGCCGCATGCGCATCCATACGCGCAATTACACTTCCTTTGGCAGCAGCAACACCGAGATTCAAAGCCGTCGGGATATGACGCGCCGGATTCTCAACCAGGGACACTGATACCTCAGGCCGGCGTTGCCTGAAATCTTCCACCACCGCGCGGCTGTTATCCTCGGACAAGCCGTCGACGACGATGATTTCATAACGATCTGAATCGAACTGGCGGGCAAGCTGTTCGAGCGCGTTTCCAATGAAGCGCTCTTCGTTATAGCAGGGAATAACGACTGAGACGGTTTCCATCGAGTACTATCCGGAGACTACAGAGACTTTACAGATTGCACTGATACGAGATCTTTGTCACTCCGGTAATTTGTCGAGACGGAATGGTTCCCGACCGTCGCCTCACAAATCTCGGCAAACCGTTTGGCAACCCCGTTCCAACCAAATCTTTCGCGGACCACGCGCGCAGACTCCTGACCCAACTTTCTCGCAGCTTCGGGATTTGTCAGGAGATTCACCACCGCCGCAGCAAATGTCTCGGGAGTGTCAGCAATGCATAATTCTTTTCCGTGGGTTACCGGAAGTCCCTCGGCACCGACGGTCGTTGAAACGATTGGTTTCTCCATTGCCATCGCTTCGTAGATCTTCAAACGCGTGCCGCCGCCGATTCTCAGCGGCACGACGTAAGCCGCCGCCCGCTCCATATGCGGCCGGACGTCGTCGACGCGGCCGGTCACGATGATCGATGAATCTCTACGGCTCAACTCGAGCAGACTGGGATACGGGTTGCGACCCACTACAGTTAATGTCGCATTCGGAAGCGAGCGGCGAACAATCGGCTGAATCTGTTCGGTGTAATAGCGAATTGCATCTTCATTCGGCAGCCAATCCATCGAACCGGTAAAGACGACATTGTGAGGTTCGATCTTCTGCGTGCCGGAAGGTGTAAAGAAATCGGTATCGACTCCTGTCGGTACCTCAAACACAGCCGTAACTCCGTACTCTTTGCGCATCTGATCGCGATCTTCCTTTGAGACTGCGATGACCGTGTCAAAACGACGGCACGTCTGTTCCTCAAAGATCTTCATCTTGCGCCACTGGTCGCGAAGATACACTTTCTTGGCGGCGTTGCTCTGTACTTCGAAATGCCGCTTCCAAATCATCGCTTCCACGTTGTGCTGGAAGAGGATTGAAGGACGCGACAAGTTCCGCGGAACATTGATTGCCGGCGCCAGGAAGTCGCAGATGACGACGTCGATTGATTGTTGAGTACGCTTGATGATCTGCTCTCGCATGGCTGCTGACTCATACTTTTTAACGGCATACGGAAAGCGAGACGCAAGATTGAAAAGCAGTTCGACGTAAAAACCTTTGGAGAATTTTTCTCGCTGCTGGTGAGGAACACATACGAGCTCGTGACAGTACTCGTCAGCGCGCTCGCGCGCCTCACGATCGGCTGAACCATCGTCGAGAGTGAGATAGGTAATGTGATGATCGCGCTTGAGCTCCTTCAGCATGTTGTAAGTGCGGATCTTCCCGCCTTTATCAACAGGGTGAAGTAATTCGGTTTTGAGCCACAGAATTCGCACAATCAGCAGTTGACCAACGCCATTTCGTTCGTCTCTTTTTGTGGCTCTTTGACGCTCTCACCATCGAAAAACTGTCTTTGCCAAATTTCGAAGTTCACCAGCGACCACAGGCGCTCATCATGATTCTCCGTGCCGGAGTGATGTCGCTTCACCAGATCGCGAACAAAATGAGCGTTGAAAAGGCCGCGTGACATTGCTCGCTCGCTCAAAACGTATTCATCAATCACTGAGCGGTAAGCGCCCCGGAACCAGGCACCGATCGGCACCGGAAACCCCATCTTCGAACGCGACAGGATCGCTTCCGGCAACACGCCCTTCATCGCTTCTCGCAAAATGTATTTCGTCGTTCCGCCGCGCAACTTCAATCTCTCCGGCAGACTGCACGTAAACTCAACCAGCTTATGGTCCAGGAAAGGCACCCGGCTCTCAACTGACGTGGCCATACTCATTTGATCCTGCTTCATCAACAGCTCGTGCAGGTAAGTCTTTATGTCGGCGTAAAGCAGTCGATCGAGCAGCGATTTCGCGTCGGTTCGGCTGAGGACTTCACGCACGCCAGTGTAAGGATCCAACGGGCCAATCTGTTCGCGCGCTTCCGGCGTCAGTAGGTCACCCTGCATCGCCAGGGGAAAGACCGCGAAATTATCGAAGTAGATGCTCTCAATCTCAGGGGACACGCTGAGAAAGCTGCGCAATAACTTCTGTCGCACTTTCGAAGTAGGAAGACCCTTTACGCCACCATGCAGCGCGTCACGCAAGATTGAGGGCGTGAGCGTGTGATAAAACTTTCCGAGCGAGAGGTTAAGAATTGTTTTTCGATAACGGCCGTAACCGGCCAGCAGTTCGTCGCTGCCTTCACCGGTCAAAACTACTTTCACATGCTGTGATGCGAGCAGCGAGACAAAGTAGAGCGCGACACTCGATGGATGGGCGAGCGGTTCGTCCTCGTGCCAAACGAGTCGTGGCAACGCGTTGAAGAACTCTTCCGGACTGACAACAACTTCGTGATGGCTCGTCTTATAGGCTTCGGCTACGATGCGTGCATAGGCGAGTTCATTCGCTTCTCGCTCTGCGAAGGCGACTGAAAATGTCTTGATTGGTTCATCGACCATGCCGCTCATCACGGCGGCAATCGCGGAGGAATCAATTCCGCCGGAGAGAAACATTCCCAGCGGAACGTCGGCCATAAGCCGCAGTCGCACCGAAGTGCGGAATAGTTCGTACCACTCGGCGATGTAATCCTTATCGGCGCGTCCGTTGTCCTCGGTCTTTGAGAAGCTGACGTCCCAATACTCTTTGATCTGTAGTTGACCATCGCGCCAGAGAAGCGTGTGCCCCGGCAACAATCGCTTTATACCGCGATAAAGAGTCTCTTCACCTGACGTCGCATGGTTCGCGAGATAGTCCGGCAGAGCAGGGAAGTTGATTTCGGGCTTTATCGCGCCTGCTTCAAAAAGCGTTTTGATTTCCGAGCCGAAGTAGAGTGAGCCGTCATCAGTGTGAACATAATAGAGCGGCTTAACGCCGAGTCGATCGCGGGCGATGAAAAGTTCCCGCTTTTTCGCGTCCCAAATCGCGAAGGCAAACATGCCGCGCAGGTAGTTGACGCAAGCGTCGCCATAATCTTCGTACAAATGAAGAATTGTTTCTGTGTCGCAGTGAGTACGATAGACGTGACCGCGCGATTCGAGATCGTCGCGATAGTCAGCGTGGTTGTAAATCTCGCCGTTGTAAGTGATCTGAAGTGAGTTGTCTTCGTTCGTCATCGGCTGATGACCGCTGGCGACGTCGACGATACTCAAGCGCCGGTGACCGAGACCTATATTGCCGTCGATAAAAATGCCAACGTCGTCAGGACCGCGATGCGTGATTACGTCGCGCATCCTTTCTACAATTCGTTTATCCAACGACAGCCCCGACCGGCTGGACAATGCTATTCCATTAATTCCGCACATACTGATCCGCGTTTACCCGCATCGATCTATGGTTAATTCTTTCGGTAGATTTCAAAAGTGCCCGACCATTCCATTCGACCGTATGACCATTGATGACGAAAAACTCCTCCGGCTCTTCAGAGTTGTTTTTACCAAATCTCAACCACGTCAGTTCAAAATCTGAAAGAAATCCCGCTGCTTCAACCGGCGTAGCGTTTCGCAGCAGTAGAACATCATGGCGATCCTGGACTTCGATTCCGAAGGCGCGACCGTTCTTAGCTTCGAGCTCGGTGACACGCGCGGCATTCGGCAACAGGAATGTTACTAGCTCTTTAGATCCATTGGCCAGAACCGTAAACGAGAGCACCAGCGCCTCCGCCTTCTCTCCATAACAATCCGAAGTCCACGCGCGTTCCTCTTTCAACTCGAGATTCGTGGCAAAACCAGCGATCTGTAAGAGTTCGTTTACTTGAACATTATTCTCCTGAATGTCCAACGTCTCCACGTTTGGATTGACGTGAAACCACGCTTGTAAATGGTGCGCGCCGGCTGATTCCATCTGATCGCGCAGTACCCAGTAGTCTTGCTTGATAAAGAGAACCGAGCGCGTATGTGTCGCCGGTTCTGACAAACGCTTGAAACCATCGTGCGCCGCGACCACATAGTCAAAACGCTCATCAGTAATCCAGGCGAGGCATTCAGCATGCGCAATGCTCTTCCAGGAGAACGGGCCATCCGCGACTGACGACGACTCTTTGTCTAGTGTCACAGTGTTGTGCGCTAGAGTACTTCGAAACCAGTCGCGCATCTTTTTGGAACCCGTGTAAGTGTAAGTTCCGGGATCCACGAGAACCGTGCTGCCGTTAAAGGCGAGTTCAAACGACAGTGCGTCCGCGTGAGCATGGCCACAGTTACCGGTTCCATGTGGGCCACAATCGAACAACAAATAATTTGATTTTGCGCTCCAGCCGTCGCGCATCACGTAGTAACCACCTTCGGGGAAGCCGACTGATTGTTTTTCTGGCTCAACTGCGGAGATGCTGTCGAGCCGGCTGACCCCTGCCCGACCAAGCAACCACAATGAGTCTTCAGCGACTCCACCGGCGACAAACTTGTAATCGGGGCGTTCGAACACCGCGGCGCCGGTCGAAAGTGTGGCGCGAAAATCGTTGGCTGCGGGATGCGAAAGAGTCATTAATCGCCCACCGTCATCGTCGCCGAAAAGGGGAGTAGTGCCATCGGGCCGTGTGATGTACATCAGATGGTCCAGCAGCAACTGGAGCTTTTGATCAAGCTCGGAAGGAACTGCTTCCTGGTTCGCGGCAAGTAACAGGCGCAGATGGAGATAAAAATCGGTCGTATAGCGGTGATAGTAACTCGACTGCTCAAAGTAAACGCCATCGGGCTTCACGTGCCGCGGCAACTGCTCGAGCAGAATTTGCAACCCCTTACTTCGCCAGGATGAGGACTCTTTGAACTCAGGCAACAGCGTGCCGAGATAAAAGAGTCCCAACGCCTCACCCGTTAGGTGCGTGTTGGGACTGAAGTAGGTCGAGAGGTAAGTCTCTAAGTGCCGGGCGTTTACATAGAGAAACTTTGAGATTCGTAAGAACGTTTCAGGTGTGAGTCCAGGAGAATCCTTGAAGAAGTACAGTGCCCACAGCCATGAAATCGATCGAAATGCCACTTCCAAACTGCTCGCCCAATTCACCCCCAGCTTTGGTGGGTTCTGGTCCATCCATGAATTGACTTGTGTTACGAACGTTTCTGCATAGCGCTCATCATTTGTTAACCAGTAAGCCTGTCCCAGCGTGGCGAAGTACTGATGTCGGTTCAGTTCCCACACAATCTTTTTGTCGCCCAGCAGATCCGCGTCGAGGTAATTCAAACGGCTCCAGTGAATCAGCGGAGCGCTCTTGCCGGCCAGGGGCTCGAGGCGCCAGTCGATCGGGTCTCCAAAACTCAACCCGCGAAAACCCAGCAGGTCGAAGCGGCCTGCTCTGACTTGATTGGCTCGCTCAAGAATCTTAGGGACTGAGGCGGGCCAGCGTTGGCGAAACTCACAGCTAGTGCCCTCGCGATCATCGAAGGCGGGAAAGAAGGTCGGATCTTTTCGGAGCCGGAAGTGATCGCGCCATTCCAACGGCGACCGACACTTCTCGTTTTCGACGGCAAGCAACTCCAACAACTCATCGTCAGACTTAAGCCTTGCCCCACGGGACCAACCTTGTCTCTCCGCAAATGCAGCCAGAGCCTGAGAACCGCGCACGCGCAACTCATCCAAACTTGAGTGACGGAGTTTCTGGAGCCTGGTGGTCATCTGGTGAGAACGTTCGCTTCGGAAGTGTTTGCTTCTGGTTGCTTCTTTGGAGTTGCAGTCGCGATTTCAACGTCGCCTCCCGCAAGTTTGTGATAGGTAGTCAACCACGCTTCGCGCACTGCTTTCCAAGTGTATTTAAGACACTCTGTTCGGCCTTCCTCAACCAGGTGTCTTGTTAACGAAACATCACTCAAAAGCTGCATGGCTCGCTCTGCCATTTGGCGATAATCGCCACGCGGCACGATCATACCGGTCTTGCCATTCGTGACAATATCCGGGATTCCACCTGCGTCCGTTGTGACTATCGGCAATCCGCACGCGAACGCCTCTAACAATGAAAGCGGCTGATTATCAATCTCCGAACCATTCAGGTAAATATCGGCGGCGTCGTAGCTGTCAGCAATTGAAGCCGGGTCAACTCGGCCGGCGAAGCTCGTATTTCGCAGACTTAGTTCTTGCGCAAGTGCCTCCAGCGAGCGGCGCTGGCTGCCCTCGCCGACAATGTTCAGCGTGGCATCCGGAAATTGTTCCTGAATGATCGAGAACGCGCGCAGAACGCGATCCACTCCGTAATGAGCCTCCAGATTTCGGTTGGATAAGAAGACGGGGCGCGGCGGCACTCGATCGTGAAAGCGAAATCTGTCCGTGTCGATCACGTTGTAAATCGGCAGGGCGGCCAGTCCGAACTGACGAAAAACCCGGACCAGATACTCTGAGGGTACGACCACCAGATCGACGAGCCGCATCGTCGGAATGGCAGTGCGCCGCCAGCGCTGCAGGTGATCCTCGGCCTCTCCACTGTGGTAGTTAAGCAAAACTTTCCGGCCATAGATCTTGCCGATCAGAATGGCGGGCGTCGGCGCCAGCACAAACGAAAAATATGATGCCGAGAAAACATGGATCACATCGTACTTGCGAACCTGGAATAGCAGACTGATCACGTAGGCGACTGAAGTAACGAGAGTGCGGACGTATTTCATTCTTTGCAGATAACGGAGCACCCCCGGCAGACGCGGATTGATCGGCAGAAATCCGACCTCCACCGACTTCTCCTGACGCAAATGCTCCATTAGTTGGGCAGCTTGCACCGATTGGCCACCGAGAATGTCAAACGATGGCGCGACGATTAGCACTCGCAAATCAGACGAACTTTGTGCTCTGTCGTTCATATTTAACGCTGCTGTAAGAGCCTGCTGTATAGCTCCTCGGTGCTCGCGCGCCGGGCTTCGCAGGAAAATTTCTGTTCGACCAATCGCTTACCGGCTTCGCCCATTGCTTTTGCTTTTTGCGGATCGTGCAGCAGTGAGACGAGACGCGCCGCCATTGTCTCGTCATCTCCTGAGGCTACCAGGTAGCCCGTCTCGCTTTCCGCGATTAACTCAGGAGCTCCGCCGACGTTCGTTGCTACGACGGGCCGTGCAGCGGCCATGTATTCAAGAATAGAGTTCGAAAACCCTTCGGCTTTCGAACTCAGCACACAGACTTCTGAAACCTCTAGTAACGCTCCGATGTTTTCACAGCGTCCCAGGAAACAGGTTGAATCCTCAATCCCCAATTCGTTTGCCAATTGCTGGAGTGAATCCTTCAGTTCTCCCTCTCCGGCCAACAGAAACACCGCCTCGGGCACTGCTTCCGTCACGCGTCTCGCAGCGCGGAGAAACATCGGATAATTCTTTACCTCATGTCGCATGTTAGCAACGATCGAAATGAATCGGCTGGGTCTGGTCTCGTCTGATTTCAGACCCAGGGCGGCCAGGGCTTCGGAACGCGACAACATACCGGAGGCGAGCCGCCGAAAATCAAGTCCGTTGTAAATGACGGTCACCTTCTCCGCGGCGATGCCTTGGGCAATAAGAACACTTCGCACTGCGTTTGAATTGGCGACGACGTGATGAGCAAGAGAATGCGCGACCCGTTGAGCACGTTTCTGCGTCGCGGTGCGCATGCCTGCTGTTTCGCGCATCGAGGCGATGCGAACCGGTACGCGAGCGAGCGTCGCGGCACTCATACCAAAGATATTCGTGTAGAAGTCGTGCGTGTGGATTATGTCGATACGTGAGGATTTCAGCCATGCTACGAAACGTCTGAGTTGCTTGACGGCATTTGCATCGTAAAAACTATTGAGCGGGAAAGAGGGAATCGCGCCGAGATCGAGATCATCTATACTCGGCCGCAAACTTCCTTCCGGACTGAGACAGGCGAGTCGAACGTTGAACCGGCCGCTGTCTGCGAGCAGGCGAGTTAGCTGTAAGGCTTGGCGCTCGGAACCACCCTGATTGAAGCTATCGATCAGTTGAACAACAGCAGCTTTCAAACGCGCAACGCTCCGGTGCGAACATCCTTCGGGGCAGCGTCGAGCAAAGCAGATTGTTGCCGATTCCCGGGCGAACCATTAAACCGGTCGACATCTATAAACTTGCGCTGCCACAGCTCCAGCATGAATAACGACCACAAACGCATCGAATGATCTCGCCGGCCGCGTTCGTGTTCGTCAAGCAACGTATTGACGTACTGCGCCTCAAGGTAACCCCGTTGAAGCGTCCTCGTTTCAGTGAGAGTTTCGCGCAAACGCGAACGCAACTGTTGATTAATCCATTCCTGGATCGGAACACCGAAGCCCTGTTTCGGACGGTTCAATATTTCTGCGGGAACAATCTCCTTAACCGCGCGTTTCAAAAGGTATTTCGTTTCCTGTTGGACCAGCTTCAAAGATGCCGGCACCTTACAGACAAATTCAACGAGTTTGTGATCGAGCAGTGGCGCACGCGCTTCCAACGAGACGGCCATGCTCATTCGATCGACCTTCGTCAGGATATCTCCCGGCAAATACGTCTTGCTATCGATGTACAAAAGCCGGTCGAGCGGGTCGTTGCTTCTGACGTTTTCGGCTAACTCTTCAAATGTTTTTCCAACGTAACCAGCCGGCGCAAGCTGGCGAGCAAAATCGGAAGTGTAGAGCGACCTTCGATTCAAACTCGTAAAGACAGAGACACTGTCCAGGTAGCGAGAAATTGGATCGAGCGAGACGTTATGTAAATAGTTGCGGCCCCAACTTGCGTGCGGAAGACGCTCGCTGAGCGGACGCATCAATCCGGCTCGAAGTGGTTTCGGCAATAGTTCGAACCCGGCGCGTTTCTGTTGCACTACGTATCGGGTGTAGCCGGCAAACAGTTCATCTCCGCCGTCTCCGGAGAGCACTACAGTCACGAAGTCTCGCGCAAGTTTGGAAACCATGTACGTTGGAATTGCTGACGAGTCTGCAAACGGTTCGTCGAAATGCCAGGCAAGTTCGTCGACGATTTCGCAAATCTCCGGAGTAACGAAAAACTCGTGATGATCAGTCCCAAACTTTTCTGCCGTGAGCCGGGCGTACTTCAATTCATTGTAACTGTCTTCATGAAACCCGATGGAAAAGGTCTTAACTGGCTGGTCCATGTGTTGGGCCATTAGCCCCACGACCGTGCTGGAATCGATACCTCCGGAGAGAAACGCTCCGAGGGGCACGTCGGAAACCAGACGTAGTCGCACTGACTCATCAAGCAGGGCTTTCAACTCGTCGAGATAGTCTTCCTCGCGACACGAATCATTCGGCTGGAAATCCAGTTCCCAATATGCCTTTACCTTCAGCTGGCCTTTTGAAAAAGTCAGATAGTGAGCTGGTGGCAGCTTGTGAATTTGTAGAAAGATTGTGAGCGGGTCGGGCACATACCCGAGCGTGAAATATGCATCCAAAGCAACCGGGTCAAGCTCACCGACGACTTCAGGATGGGCGAGAAGCGTCTTCAATTCGGAGCCAAAAACAAAGGTGCCGCCGCTGGTGACAGTGTAATAGAGTGGTTTCTTACCGAGTCGATCACGCGCGATGAAGAGTCTTTGCTCACGATCATCCCAAATTGCGAAGGCAAACATGCCGCGCAAGTTGTCCAGGCAGTCTGGGCCGAACTGTTCATAGGAATGAACGATGACTTCTGTATCTGAGTGTGTTTTGAATCGGTGTCCGAGCGCTTCAAGTTTCGGATGCAATTCGCGGAAGTTGTATATCTCGCCGTTGAAAACGATGGTCACCGAACCATCCTCGCCCGAGATAGGTTGATCGCCGGATACCAAGTCAATGATCGAAAGGCGACGCATACCCAAGGCGACACCCGGCTTTACGAGCGTGCCCTGGTCGTCGGGACCCCGATGCCGGATCACGCGACACATGCGGTCGAGTGTCTCGGCGCGATCGTCCGCGGATCTTGGACGCGCGTCCCAGAGATCAATGAATCCGGCTATGCCACACACTCAACCAACCTCCTGGCTCGGACTTGGCCTCAAGAAGCGAACAGAGTTCTTCACATCGACAATGGCAGCACGGCCACTCGGTAGGACAAGTAACACAGTTGACGCACATACCGCAGCGACGCCGGCACAAGCCATAACTCCGAAAACCGGATTGGATATGGGCACGAACGAGCGAAATAGCAAGCATCCCAGGACGACAGAGATAGCCGCAGCCGTGAAAGGCGCAAGTAAACTGTAGAAGTCGCCAGTGCGAACCGGCCCACGACGGCCAATAAACCAAAACATGAGGGGGTTAATTATAAACGATTGAGCGACTGCGTATGACGCTGCGACTCCGATGGCGCCCCAACGTAACCCAATAATGACCGCCACTATCAAAAATGGCGCGTTGATTAGCGACCAACGCAACATTTCTCGAGTTCGCCCCTGAGTGACCAGCAGCCAACCACCGGTGTTAACTATGGGCTGAAACAGAAACGTGATGCCCATCAAAACCAGGATCTTGGAAGTGCCGGCCCATTTCGGACCCAGCATTATTCTAACGAGCCAGTCTGAAGTCGCGATTATCAATGCGACCGCCGGCATTGTTACCATTAAAATCTTTTCCACCATCCTCTTGTAGGCCTCACGGTATCGGTCGGGATCATTAGCCAGCCGGCTTAATGCGGGTATCGCGACGGAGCTTACGGGCTCGTTGATCTGATCCGTGGGGAGACCGAGAATCTGTGACGACTTCGTATAGAAACCCAGCTCCTGTGCTCCCCGCACTTTTCCGATGAGTAGGACGTCGGAATTTTTCGAGAAGTAGTTGATCGCCGCGTAGCCGGTAACGTGCCCACCGAAGGAGAGCATTGATCGCACTCCGGAGCCGCGACGGGGCGGTCCTGGGATCCACCGGCAAGCGAGCCAAACACCTACAGTATTAGCTGCCAACAAAGTTAGTTGGCTAAACACCAGCGCCCAATATGAGGCGCCGTACCAGGCGAACGCGATCCCGACGGCATAGCCAAACGTCATAGCCACGAATGCAATGGTGCTCAGGGCAAAAAACCGCATCTGTCGTTTTAGCAACGCTTCGTGTTGGACACTCAACCCGCCCAAGATGAATCCAATTGCTGTGACCGCCGCGATGCGCGTCACGCGCGGCTCGCCATAGAACCAACCAATCAAAGGAGACGCAATGACCAGTAGAAGAGTAATTAGTAAGCTGAAAGCTATGTTTACCCAAAATAACGTGCTGATCTGTTCGTAATTGATCTCGGCCCTCTGTACCGTCGCCAGCGACAGTCCGAGATCCTTGAACATCGAAACAAAAACGGTGATCACCGCCGCCATTCCGATCAGACCATAATCGTTTGGAGTCAACAGCCGTGCCAGGATGGCAGTCGCTACAATACTCACGGCAAACTTACATCCATGCGAGACTATGGTAACGAGACCGCCGCGGGCAGTTCGGCCACCAATCGATTCCATCAGATGATCGGTATTGAAGTAGCGTTCAGAAGATGCGGACTTGGATTTCTGACGGTTGTTCTCTTGCGGCATCTTTGAAGTCTCGTCTAACTAGAGTTTCCGCAGAATAGCGAGCGTTCTTGGCTCGCTATCACCGTCTTCATACTCCGCCTGAGCGCCGATCTCAAACCGATTCGTTTTTCTAAATTCATGCAAGAAACGTTCAAAGTCTTCGCGAGTCTCACCCTCATGGCCCTCGTAGATCAAAAAGCCCCAGGGAATATTATCGAGACTCTTAAGCCAGCCTATGTGGCCACGTATAGCCAGGTAAGAAACTGCACAACCATCCAGACCTGAGCGTAGGAAAGAGGGAATATCTGGGACTAAATCATATGCCGGGGTGATGTCGGCACCGGAAGTCGAAAAGCGCGTACAGCCCAACGAGAGCAGTAGTTTTTCTGTGTGTGGTGTGACGTACGGACGATCCCAGCCATGCGCCCAGCGGGCACCCAATCGGAGATATTGGCCCATCATCATGCCGATGTTGCAGCCAACGTCAAAAACAACCTTGTCGTCCAGCGAAACCTTAGCGGCTTCCAACAATTTTCTAAGCACCGTAATACGATCCTCTATGCTTCGCTTCCCGGGCAAATTAACTCCCGGAACTGTCTGGTACAGATAACGCCCGCCACGCAGCGCACTCTGATCGCCAAAGTGGGATGCTTCAGTTGCCTCGAGTGCGATTTTCTTTAGATAAGACTCATAGTCATCGAGCAGGAAATTTTGAAAGTCAATGTACCTGAAAGCCCCTTCCTTCGTTACCAAAGCGTTACCCTCGCAATCCGGGGCGTTGAACTCCGGATCATCGAATCCCTCAGGAAGCGCAACGCGCAAAATGCGATCATCATGAAGTTGTCGCAGTTTGCGAATGCCGTTTTCCCACTGTGTGACCGTGGGCGTTCCTCCATTGACATCTTCAAGTACATAGGCAGTCCACACGTGCTCGCCCCAGGTAATCTCGACGAGATCAAAGAGTCGGGCACCAATCTCGTAGTTGTAGAGAAGGTTGGCGACTAGAGTGAGATGCTTGTGGGTGTGAACTGAACTCAGATGTAATCTACTGTCGCCTTTGGATGAGCTGCTTACGTAGTTCGTCTCATCTACACCGCCACGTTCTTTCAAAATCTTAAGACCCGCCGTTTTTGGGTAAGCATCGGCAAACATCCCGAAGGCGCTTGCGCGAAACGATTCCGGTGGCAGATAGATCGCATGGCCCCCCTGGCAGAACTGCAGATTGTTCCGGTTAAGATACTCTATAAGTTCTTGCCAGCTGTGAACGCCGCTTGCCGATAATTCCACGTGCTTTACCATTTGGAGCGGCAGCACCCGTTTCCAAGAAGTTTTACTCGTGATGAATCTTCCGACTATTGCTCGCCCGCCAATGCGCCGGGCAGAGCGGAGTTCGGCGACGATCTGATCTTTCGTCCTACCCGCGAAGTAATAGGGCTTGGGAAAGTGAAAGGAAAGCCAACCCTTGGCAGAGCGGGTTGCCGCTTCAGCGACCAACTCAGTTGGGTCGGAATACATTTGGAAAGCCTGTTTCCCAGACTCGCTTACTGACAAATAATAACCACGGCTGATCAACCACCCGGCTTTAAAAACGGGAATACAACTGCTCATCACCCGTTCAAAAAACTGGTGGCCGTTTCCGGCAGACTGTCGCGGAGGTGCGAGCTGGCTCATGATCTCCGCTATGGTAAGTTCCCCAGGAGAATTGATGAGAATCTCGAAGATCTTTTGAATAATGATTGCGTTTTCAGTGCGTTCCTTGCGGGTCATACTTTTCAGCGGCAAAAGAAATCAGAGAACGGGTACGGGAGTCGTTTGATATTCGCTCTGCGCCCGCACGCGATTACCAAAGAGTCTGGTGATGCAGACTGCGAAACCAATCAGATAGTAGAGGTACCAAAAGTAGGCGACGGAAGCAAAAAAGCTGCTTACCATAAAACCGATCAGACTTGCTTGCATGCCGATCGAAAGATAGTAAAACGGTTCACGTTTGCGAGTAGCAGAAGACTCTATTTCAACCTTCATTAGATTCTTAATCGTGGCCAGCAGGAGAAAGAGGTAAATCGCAAGCGCTGGCAATCCCAATTCAGCCGCTACTTGGGTATAAGCGTTATGCGTTTCGTGATTAGTGTTTGAATAGAGTATGTAGTTATCCATTCCCACGCCAAATACCGGATGGCGAAGTGCAATAAAAACGGATCGCTTCAAATCATCGATGCGAACCGTTGCCGAATCGTCGTTCGTCGTGGCGAGACGGCTGCGATAATCGCTTGGCGCAACGAAAAATAAGGAGGTAATCAACAACACACCGCCCACGAACACGAGAATCCGGTGTCTCGCAGCCAGCTTCCATGCTAAGAACAAGATGACAGCCGCCAGCCCAATGAAACCACCCCGCGAAAATGTCGCGACTATGCCGGCGACCATTAACGCACTGGCAAGCAAAAACAGAAGCTTTCTTATCGAGCCGCGCGTGCTCAATACTAGCGCGATACCAATTGGAATGAATGTCACCAGATGTAATGCCAAATCATTCGGGTTCGAAAATAGGCCACCGACCACGCCCGCGATACGCTGCCCCCTGAGCGCGAAGTTGCCGCTGAGGTAATCCTGGAGTGCTCCGATACTGAGCCCACAACTGATCAGCATTATGAGCACCACCAACGTCATCAGCCGCGCGTTCGTCCTTACAACGTTCACCATAACAACGAACATGACGAGGACCTTAAGGTATTCAACGAACGCCTCGTAGGCTCGACCGGGTTCAAGCGCGAAGGGAATCGATAGCAGGCCGGCGAGTGCAAACAAAAGCACTGCATTAACTTCTCTGGTCCGGATCGTGAGCCGGTTTTCAAGTCCCAGTTGGGTGGGCACGAAGACAATTAGAGTGCCTAGAGCCACCCAGAAGGCAGTCTTTGACAACCAAAAAAGCGAAGGAGACAACTCGTACGGACGAAGGTAGACGAGAAACGTAAACAAGAACAAACCAAGAAAACTCAATCCATGCCCGTGCTTGAGGACCGAATAGTCTTCCATCCGTTGTCGTGCTTTTACTTTATCTGCTTTGTTCGTTGCGTCCGATTCGGCGGGCCACGTCGTCGTGGCAAGTTCTTTGAGTTGGGAATCGGTAGCTTTTCGGGGCACCGGCTTCCATGATTCGTGCCCTGCAGACAACTCCTCCGCTGCCGAGCGGCGCGAGCGACGTACTGGTTCGTAATCGAAGAGCTCTGAAGTCGGCATCAAGCAATCTTAGTTTGTTTGTTCAAGAAGTGAAAGATAGTTCTGAAGTTGTGGGCGCATCCACGCGCTCTCAAGAATGTTCGGGAGTCTATCTCAGCCTCTAGCGCTTGTTTCTGTCTGTAATTAAATCACTAAATCGTGCGCCCGCGCTCAATTCCGGCGTCTATTCGACACCAACGAATCAGAAACGCCCAATACTCCTGCTACTTCCAATTGGTTTGGAATGGGTTCCGCTCAAGCCCTGTGACGAGAGTCCGGTTTCGCGCGATTAGTTGTGTGGGAACTGCGGTCAGGCCACCGTTTTACGGGCCGGGGCCGATGCCTAACGACTTCGGAATTCTCGTTAAACTAATGCTCTGTCATCTTCCAGAGAATCGGTTGGCTGTAACGCCATGTGGCCGAGGCTCAGCCGCTTGTCAAGACAACAACCGGATTCCCACCATCTCGGCCGACTTTCCCAAATCTCTCGAATCGATTCCCTTTTAATATTGCCGACAGGTGGCATCGAACAACAGACGGTTACATCGCCATTCGACTGGATTTGAAGCATCGTGAGGGCGCTGCAAAGATTTTGCCCCTCGTGCGCGTTATGCGATTGCGTAGCAACTCGAAAACGCGCGGGGTGGCGGAAATAGGCGATCATCACTTCCAACTGGCTCAGGCTATTTGCGATGGGCAATCCCTCACCCTTGAGCCGGATTAATTCTTCGATCTTCTGTGCCGCGAGCTCAGTGTCTTTGGGCCAGGTTCGACTTGATTCGAACCAAGTCGCGTCTTCCGGTGTGTTGTAGTTCTGCTCGATTGGCTGGTAAAAAACTTCCAGGTCATTCACTCGCGCATAGTGAGCAATTCGACTCAAGTCCTGCAGGTTTTGGTCCATCACAACTGTTTTTAGTCGAATAACGAATTCAAGATCATTTTTAGTCCTCACGCGTCTGAGCGTCTGGATGCTCTCCTCGGTTCGGTCAAAAAAATTCTCGCGACCTCTAATGATAGAGTGAGTCTCAGCGATCCCATCGAAAGAGAAAGTCACCCGCCCCGGCCGCGCGAGCGCGAGTCGTTCGAACTTCGATTGATCCTTCCAGTAGCCATGAGTCAAGAGTTCAACAAAGAGTCCCAATGAGGAGCTGTACTCAACCAGATCAAGGGCATAACGTTTTAGCAGCGCCTCGCCACCGGAAATCACCACGGGTACCGGGCCGAGCCAGCTTCTCAATTCCCGCAGCACCTCTTTCCATTTATCCAAATCAGGTGAATCTTCCTGGCCTCTGTTCTTCCAGATGTCGCAGTGAATACAGTGTGCATTGCAGCGCTCAGTCAGCAGGATGGCAATAGATACTGGCCGGCAACGATGACGCAGACGCCCGCTTGCAAACGTACGAAGTCGAAAGTTCACGCCCTGATAAATTCGGCGATAAGTTGAATCAAGCATTTTTAGATCCGGTATCCATGGCCGCGCCGGCGCAAGGTTCGTTGTCGGAGTGCAACCAGTGTGCCCTGAGTTTTCCTTTGAAAAACTTGGATTATTTGAGATGTTGCGCAGTGTTGGGTGAAGAAGACTGCGCACACGTTTGGCAAAAATCCTCAGCCTGATGTGCGATCATTGTAAAGAATTGATCAGGAGGCGGTAGAAATCGCCGCCCCCCTTTAACGAAGCCGCTTATGAGCGTGGGCCGGACCCGACGTCTTACGGGGATGAGGCCATCGGGACATATCGGGACATGTTCATCTGCGCATCGACAGCCCCTTCTACGGTGAAGCCACGGACTACGAGAACCGATTTTGGTTTACGTTCAGACTAACTTTACCTCATCACTTGAATTTGAAATTCGCGTAATGGTGCGTGCCGTCCGTCAACAGTAAATCGAGCACGCGGCAAGAACCTTTATGGTATGACGGAAGGGTCTTCCAATTAATCTGCCAATTGCCATCACCCAGATACGTCAGGCTGGATTCGCCGGGCGCAGTTGTCTCCAGCGGGGTCTCAAGTTGAGTGCTTGAGCCACAGTCAACTGCATACGAAAACAACCCTCCGAAGCTGGTCGGATCGGAAACCGCCGCGCCATCGGGAGCAGTAAGTCGCCATTTTACCGGAACTGCCGAGCCGGCCTTCGTTGTGTTAATCAGCGGCGGATTGTCGATCGGTGCAAAGAACCCCTGAAACACATAACTCAACGCGCCATCATCGTTAGCAATTGCGCCGATACCCTGACCATCGCTAATCGTAGCTTGGATTGCGTTCGAAAGGTTGACGAAGAAGGTTTCGTTGGGCTCGTTATCACTGTCCTGACATACATTGATCGTAGCGGTCTTTGTTGTTTCGTTTGCCGCAAACGTGAGCGTTCCGTTGCTCGATGCGTAATCGCTGCCGGCGCCGCATACGACTCCGCTGGTCGCCGGATTCGTCGTGCCATTTGCGGTGGCGAAGTCCACGGTGGCCGACAGTTCGGTCGCGCCGGACTTGGCGAGAGTGAACGTGAACGCAGTTGTGCCAGAACCAGTGCCTTCGTTCATCGTCATATCGTCGATTGCAAAACTCGGCGCCGCATCATCATTAGTAATCGTTCCCAGGCCTTCATCATCGCCGATGCTGGCGCCGGAACTGGTCATGAGTTTTACTGTAAAGGTCTCGCTAGTTTCGAAAGTTGTATCACCCACGACGAGCACCGTTATCTGTTTGTTCGGTTCGCTGGCGGCGAACGTCAGTGTGCCACTGTTGCTCTGATAGTCTCCGGTCTGAAAGGCAGTTCCATCCATCGTTTGGTAATTAACACTAGATGGAAGTTCGGTCGCGCCCGTCCGGCTAACGCTAAACATAAAGCTCGTTGTGCCGCCATTGCCTTCGGTCAGTGTGACGTCGCCGATCGAGAAACTCGGCTCGGCATCGTCATTCGTAATCGTGCCAACTCCCTGTCCATCGCTGATCGTGGCGTTGTTGGCGTTCGACAGATTGACGAAGAGCGTCTCGTTGTTTTCGTAGACCGTATCACCATTGACCAGCACCGTGATCGTCTTGCTGGTCTCAGATGGCCCAAACGTCAACGTTCCAGTGTTCGCGATATAGTCCGGGCCCGCTGAGGCACCGCCGTTAGCAGTTGCGAAGTCAACGCTGGCACTGAGGCCGGTTGTCCCGGTCTTAGTCACCGTGAATGCATAGCTGGTCGTACTGCTGTTGCCTTCAATGTGTGTTACATCGTCGATCGAGAAGCTTGGCGCCGCATCGTTGTCCTGAATCGTGTACGCATGCGACGAAGGACTACCGATATTGGCATTCGACGGCGATGTTAGATCGACGATAACCGTCTCGTCACTCTCAGCGACATTATCATCGTTGACTGTGAACGAAATGTCCTTGCTGGTCTCGCCTGGAGTGAACGTCACCGAACCGGCTGTCAGAGTGTAATCAAGGCCACCGCCTGTGGCCGTGCTGCCGGCATTGACGGCGTAGTTGACTGTCACCGCTTGATAAGTGGTATTCGACAGCGTTACCTGCAAATCGACAGGACTCGCCGACTCGGCGCCAGATGAACTCGCGGACGCAAATTGCACGGTGGGTATCGCATCGTCATTGGTGATCGTGCTGGTGCCCTTTGTTCCAAAGGGAAGGGTCGAATTGAATGAGTTGTTACTGAGATTGACGAAGAACGTTTCGTTCGGTTCAAACGCGGTATCGCCGTTCACCAGCACCGTCACGGTTTTAGATGTTTCGTCCGGATTGAACGTCAACGTCGTCGTGGTAATCGAGGCGTAATCCGACGGAGCAGTCGCGGAATTGTCCTGCGTCTGGTAATTAACCGTGATCGTATCCTGTGCCGGATTCGACAAGCTGATGGTGAAATTAAAGGGGGTACTACCGGAATCGGCTTCGTTCAACGTGACGTCATTGATCGAGATCGTCGGCACGGCGTCATCGTCAGTAATTGTGCCGGTACTTGTTCCCTGACCAGCAGCGATCGTCGCGTTGGTCGGTGTGTCCAGGGTGACCGTAAAGGTCTCGTCGGGCTCATCACGCGTATCGCCGCAAATTGGCACATCGATCGTCTTGACGGTTTGGCCTGCAGTAAAGGTGAGTGTGCCGCTCTGTGAAATGTAATCGGTCATGCCGCCACACGCGGAGCTACCCAGAGCTGGATTCGTCGTGCCGTTCGCGGTTGAGTAATTGACGGTAACGGTCTGTGTGGACGCCGGCGACAGCGTGACCGTGAATGTCATGTTCGACGATCCACTGTTGCCCTCGTTGACCGTTGTCGCCGCATTAATCGACAACTCGTGATCATCGTCGGAGATCGTGCCGGTTGCACTGCTCGGAGAGGCAATGCTATAGCCTGCGCCTGACGCGATACTGAGAATAACAGTCTCGTCGGATTCGACCTCAGTGTCGGAACTTGGATCGATTGTGACCGTGGTCGTGGACTGGCCCACGGCAAACGTTACTGTTCCGGCGGAAGAAGAGAAGCTGTTCGCGCCAGCCTGCGTGTAGTCCACATTATGACTAGCGTTGCCGCCGACTGAGAAATTCACCGTCAGCGCGCCCCCTGAAGTGTTGTTGCGCGTGAATGTGTAAACCAGATTCGTCGCGCCGTCTTCATCGACCGCGGAAGGAGATACGGCGACTGACACACCAGGCGCACCCTGCGGAGTCAAGCAGAAATCATCAATCGCAAGGCCGTCGTCACTTGAACCAGCATCTATGCTGTTCCACCGAATCCAAAAAGTAGCTCCGTTAGCGATATTAAGGCCGGTTATCGTTGCGTTGATCGACGTTCGGTTTGCCGAGGCGTTTCCATCCAAGGCGCCAGTCGTCGGGCCCTGTACCGGCGCAGTAAAATCCAGGGCATTCACGTCAGCCCACGTGCCGGTCGCCAGACTCGTTGCGTCAGTGCTGTACTGGAAATCAAGGCGGTCAATTCGGTTTAGCGCACCCAGACGCCACTGCTCACCTGTATAACTGATCGCCAACGACGTAATTGTTTGCCCTGAATTGTTCGTGAAGGACGCACCGATCGTCGAATTCAAACTTCCGGTCGTCAGCTCGCCAAACGCGCGTTCGCTGCTGCTGGTAGCGCCGAAACTGTACGTGTCGCCGGTGGTGGAGGAACCCGTCCCCGCTGCGTACGTGGTATTCGCGCTTGTTCCCGATTCAGCAAAGGCCCATCCGCCCGGAGTCGTGCTTGAAGTGCCAGTGTTTGCGAGAGTGTTGAAGTTCTCGCACGCAGATGTGCCAAGCGCAGTAAGACTGACTATCGGCGGTACGTTGTCAGTCAATGCTGTCTGCGCGGTCCATCCCGAGCTCCCACCGGTGGCGGCGAGAAGGTAGCTTATCCCGCCGTCCTCATCTTCTGGTGCGTATTCCTGACAGGAGAAATTTCCATTCGCGTCCGCTTGGACGGTGAAGGTGTGCTGATTTTCAGTATCGACATGCGGGTCTTCGTGGAACGTGAGCGTTACTACTTCGTTTGGTTGAAAGCCTGCGCCGCTGACAATTACCGGAGTACCCGGGGCATAGTCCAGTTTGTCTGTCGTAATCGTCGCGGGTGAGCTTTTGACTATTGAAACGGTGGCCAGGATCGTGCCGTTCGAATCGACACCACCAGCAATCAAAGCATCCTTCGATGCAAACAATTCCGTGATCGTGTGGCGCGCGCGATTTGTAACTATGTTCGTTGAGCCCACCCGAAACAAAGCCGCGCGTGTGGGCCCGTCCATAATCTGCTGCAAGAGTTCGGGGTGGTTGTCGCCGATTGGAAATACATGCGTGTGCGCGCCGAACTGATTGACAGCCGGATCGTAGACCTCCATAACTTCGTGATCTGAGCCTCCGATGAGCTGCACTTTACCGTCAGGCAGAACGCGCACCAGCGGGCGAATATGCTCGTCCTCAGTGTTGTCTGCAACCGGTGCGATGTTGTTGTTGGCGATAGTCAGGAGTTCGCCGGACTTCACATCGTTACCGTCGGGTGCAGTGCCTCCTACGATAAGAACACGGCCGTCGTTAAGAAGCGCGGCTCCGTGAAATGCCCGCGGGCTGGCGAGCGTTACGGAGAGGGAAGTGAAAGCGTTCCGCAAGCTGTCATAGATCTCAATGGTGCCGCGGTCGTCGCCACCCGTAAACACAATGCGGCCGTCAGCGAGCGTTGTCGCGGTCTGGCCGGCGCGTGCATTGTTCATCCGCGGACCGTCTGTGAAAGCGCCCGACATCGGATCGAAAATCTCCGTTGAATTCAGAATGCCCAACTCGCCGTGTCCGCCGGCAATCAGGACGCGGCCGTCGGACAGGGTCGTCGCTGAATGATCGGCGCGAGCCAGGTTTAGATTTCCTGACACCGAGAAGGAGCCTGTCGCAGGATCGAAAATCTCCGCTTCTGTGACAAACCCATTCTGATTCTCACCACCGGCGATCAGAATCTTGCCGTCGCGCAAAAGAGTTGCGCTGTGTCCACGGCGCGCGATGTTCAGCGCGTAGTCAGTCCGCGTCTGCGCGAGAGTCACACTTGGGCTCTGTTGCGTGAACGAAACCGGGAGCGTGCCCGCGGTCGGCGCGGCTTCAACACGTTTAGCAAACAGCGAGCGCCGGACTGAGACTGCTGAAGAGGCAGACAGCGCAACGGCGCTCAAGAGGCCAACAAAAACAAGCAAGCCTAGCAAGCGGGCTCTCGTGGTTCTCAAATTCAGCTTGGTAAAGACAGACGTATGGACGATGGTGAGTGGGAGTAGGTTTGTCATCACAAGTTACCTTTCTTTTCGATATGCTGATGGCCTGGAGGCCGGCAGCTAAATCACTTGAGGACGGTGGAAGTAGGTGATGCCTACTTTTAGGCGTCCTCTGAGGAAGCGTTACCGCACTGACGAGTTCGAACCAACGTCAAGCGATAATGCCGCTAGACTAATCGTACTTCGTAACCGCAAGACGCAGCCGGTGCCGCTGATCGATATTCGCGATGCGAACACCGAGAAGCAAATATTTGGTAAAGCTCAGATTGAATTCCGCTGGAATGGAAGAGCGCGGCCACTGATTGCTTGAAACGGGTGCCGTCGTAGGAGTCTCGCCCTCCGCTCCATCGCTTGTGAATTGGCAAAATGATCTCTCCGAAGATCGATCACGCCACTTCTGAGTTGTTAGGCGCGCAACAATAAACCCTCAGAAAGGAGATTGCAAGAGGTTTTTCCATTGTGCGCACGCGCCAATTTGATGAAAAAAATCGAAGCGGCGTGGTGGCAATTCGCCGTCGCGCCGCTTCTCGGTACAAGTACAGTTCGCAATGCTTTGTTAACGAACCACATCGCCGGAGTCGCCAGTTTATTGCCAGCTGCCGACGTAACCATCCACCTTTGATCGAAGTGGAAAACTCACTTAATGATCGCCAACGTGTAAGCGCGATTGCCTGAACAACCGTTCGCGTCGGTGGCCTTGATCGTTAGGCTGTAGGTCTTCCCGCCTGCACCATTTTTGGGCTTACCGGACAGCAAACCACTAGACGCCAGCGATAAGCCGGGCGGCAGCGAACCGGACGTGAGCGAGAAGGTGTACGAGCCCGCACCTCCGGTTGCCGTAATCATTTGCGAGTAGGAAACCCCGACTGCTCCCGACGGCAGAGAGTTTGGCGATAACGATATGTTTACGCCCGCACACGCATTAGGTGTGGCACTCGCTTCCGGTGAATTGGCACTCTCACCCGCTGGGTTTACAGCCCTCACCACGTAGTAGTAGGTGGTGCCGTTGCTCACGGTCGTGTCGTTGTAGGTTGTGGATGTTAATCCGCTGGCGATTGGCGAGTTGTACGGACCGCCCGTCGTTGTCGCGCGGTATACGTTGTAGCTGTCAGCACCGGCCGCCGCTCCCCAGTTCAACGTTACTTGGGCGTTTCCTGCGGTCGCGGTGAGACTTGCTGGTGCTGGCGGCTGTTGTGGTGGAGCCGACGACGGCCTCAGCGCGAGGAGTTGGCCGATATTCACAGCTGCGTTGGATGCTGTAGCGACGCGCGGGCCGGAAGCCGCGATCGACGCCCAATTGACGTCGGCGATCTCAGTCGCGACCCTTACTTTGCCGGAAGTAGTCTCGCCACGCTCCGACATGCGCGGAGGCGGCACGATACTGGCGTTCGCAGCGATAGCGAAGAAGCCCACCAGTCGCGTGTCATCCACGCGCGTCGTCACAGAAGGCGCGGTGATCGCCGCCGAGCTTCCATTACTTTGACCCGCCGCCACGTCGAATGGCGCCGTGGTGTCGACCCCACTATACGCCGCGATTCCGCCGGTGGCGTTTTGTCTGGCGCTGAACATCCAGACGTAGGAAGCGGGCTCACTCGGCGCCGCAACCTTGTAATAGATCACTTGGTGGAGCGTGCCGCTGGTGAAGTCGAGAGCAGTGCTCGTTTGAGGATCGCGCGCCCTGAACCAACCGGCGGGCGGCGTGATGGTCCCCGATCCGACTGTCGCAATTGATGCAACCATCACGTCATTGACGGCGAGACCGGCAGGCTTGTTGATCGTAATCGACGAAATACCGGCGTTTTGTACGAACGAACCGGACCGGAAGGCGATTTTCGCCGGCGTCACCGTTATCGTCACCGTCGCCACGTTCGAATCCAGCTGACCATCGTTCGCCTTGAAGGTGAAGCTGTCGCCGCCGCTATAATCCAATGCGGGCGTATACGTGAGACTCGGCGCAGTACCGTTGAGCGTGCCGTGCGTGGGCTGTGTAACGAGCGAGTACGTCAACCCGGAACTGTTGGCATCCGTTCCGGTAAGAGTCAAAGACTTCGAGGTGTCTTGTGCCGTCTCAACGTCTTGGTTATCGGCGATCGGCGCGACGTTGACGTGGAATACCGTCCACGTGAAGTTCGCCGTATCGGTGAGTGTGCCGTCGCTGACGGTCACTGACACGTTATTTGTCGGATTGGCGCCAAAGGCAATCGTGCCGCTAATCAACCCGGTGCTGCTGTCGATCGTCAGGCCCGTCGGTAGTCCCGATGCGTTGTAAGTCAGGGTATCGTTGTCCGGATCGCTCGCTTGAATCTGCAGACTCACTATGTCGTTCTCGCCGTTGTTCTGCGTCGCTGGATTCGTCACGCTCGGCGGGCGGTTGGGGCTTTGGCCGACGGCGAAGTCGCTCATCGAAGTCAGGCCGGTGGCCGTGATGCTGGATGTACCAGGGCCAGAGACGCTGGGCGTCGTCCAGACAGCGCCGTTGCGTTTGCCGACGATGAAATTGGCTGCGTTTGCCCCCGCGTCGATTTGTGAAGCGGAATAGTTAAAGGTGGCATTGTAATTACTAAAGGCCACGCCGCTATTCGTAAGCGTCCAGTTAGCATTCACACTCTTGCTGGTGACGACCGGATTTGCGGCGTCGGAGATATCGCCATCCTTAGCTGTTGCGGTCACGCTTCCCGGCGTTGTAATACTGCCAAATGTGATAGAAACCGGATCGTAGAATCCGATGATGCCGACTTCGAAATTCTGCGTCAGGTTCAATCCATCAAAGTTCTTTTTCAGGAATCCGATTACATAACCATTTGCGCCGCCGGTGAGCGCGCCATTGACCGCGAGAGTTTTATTCGTGAAGAGTGACATCTGCACGATGCGATCAAGTGTCAGACTCGTCCCGGAATTAATCGTTGCATCGCTCTCAAACAGGACCGCCGCGGCATTGGTGCCATCGTTACCGAAGGTGATCGGACTACCAGCATCAATCACAATACCGCCCGTTGAGCCGCCTGCAAGCATCACATCAGGAGCCGTGCGGAAAACAACCCCACCTGCGCCGGTGCTGTTAATACCACCCTTGATGGTGACAGTCGTGCCCGCGTTTGAACCGACATATTGAAGCGAGGAGATGTCAGTTGCCGGGCTGTTTACTGTCAGGTTATCGAAGGTGAAGTTTCCGTTGCAGGTGCCCGGCACATCGGCGCAAGGATCTTTCGCCGTTACTTTGGTGCTTTCATCGCCAATCGTCAGGTTGGCGTAGGTGCGGCCATTGGCTTCAAACCCCGTGTTAGTCAAGAAACGAGCTTCGCTGCCGGGGTTGAATTTCGCGACGTGATTGCTTCCGGAGCCAAACGGACTCAGGCCGTTATTGTGAAAATATACGGCGCCGCTATTGAAGATGACCGAATCGTCGTTAGTGCCATCCCCGTTGCCGAATGGGTGCGTGCCGGCATCGTAAGTCGCATCGGTGGTGAAAGCGTTCGCGCCCGTGAAGGTAATGGTGCTACCCGCAGATGTCACCAATTGATGCGCGCCACCCTGCAAAATGATCTGGCCGGCGACAGATCCTGTTGCGTTGGATGTCAGTGCCAAATGGAGCGCAGTGCTGTTCGCGATCGTCAGAATGCTGCCACTGTCAATAAGGAAATCTGCGTCTGAGCCAAGGATCGTTACGGTCTTCGTGCCGGCTACAACGGTATCGGCATTGAAGGTCGCAACGATGCCGTTGATGAGGTGTATGCTTTTATCCGTTTCAGTTGGGATACCGGTAACTATCGGCGCGGGCGTGGTGTTACCGTCAAACACCAGAACGTCGCATGCGCTCGGCGCAAGACGCGCTGGGGTCCAGTTCAGTGGATTAGTCCACAGCGTATTCGCCGGCGCTCCAGATCCATTCCACATGTATGTGCCGCAGGTTTCAACATTCTGGATTGCGCCGACTCCCAGACTATCCGCGATTGAACCGCCGGTTGCGCCGATCAGATTAACCAGGGAGCCTTCGTTATTTTCGACGCGCGTATCAAGGCCCGCTGATGCGGCAGACGATCCAACTACGCTTAAGAGAGAGGCAACAACAAGCGCTACCCCAAGCGCCCGTCTCGTCCGCAGAAGCCTGCTTGACGCATTTCTGTCGACAGTGCTGAAAGGGGGCGGCTTTATCATCGCAACTTGCCTTTCGTTTCGATCTGGTGATGAGGCTTGCAGGCCGCCAGCCAGATTATTTGAGAACGTTCGAGTCGGGCGTACTAAGCTGTTTCCGGCCTCTGAGGAAGCGTCACCGCACTGACGAATCCAAACTGAACCTCGAGCGATAATGCCGCTGGACAAATCCTACTTCTAACTTGCAAGACCGCAGCCGTTCAGCCTACGAACATCCATGCTCGATCGCTCTGTCTCGTCCTGGGGGATCGTATTGGCGCGAATAGTAATTCCGAAAAAAATCGATTGCAAGCCTCTTCGAGCCGTTCAAAATCTCCTGATTTGATAACCGGACGCTTCGTCTTCGGCGCGACTCGTTTCACCTGTCGTAGCTTCTATCATAGTGCCTAAAATGCCAATGCTTGACGCTCACCACTTCTAACGGTGGTTATTCATGGGCAAACGTGCCGTTTTTTCAATGGTACATTCTGCCTGATTAGACTTGAGAAATACTTGAGGAAGGCGTCGAGTCTGGCTGATCCTGGTCAAAACAACGTTGGATCGCGATAAGAGCCGGCCCACGTGCTGTCCAAACTGCAACGATCGCGTGGTAATTACAAACGCACGGGTTCGCGCCCTGAACATAGTTGGCGCGTTGGCTAAACAATGTCAGAAAGAAAATATTCCGACGCCGCTCAATATACGTGATACGTGGCGAAGACATATCACAAGCATCCAACGCCAAGGCTGAAATGGAAGCGCGAGGTCGCTCATGCGGCCGCGTTCATTTCTGCGGACGTCAGGTACTGCGATTGAAGAGCAAATCTGATACTCTACTCACGAATTTGAGAATCCCCGCTGCCGTGCTTTTCTGTCGACTTTACATTCTCGGAACACTCATTGACTTCTTGAAGTTGGGCGCCGTAGTCACCGTGCTGTTGCTGTCGACGCAGGTGTCACGCGCGCAATCCAATGACCAAACGCTTCCGACTGCTGTTTTAACCAATGAGATTAGTGGAACGATTCCGGCACTCGATGTGGGCGATTCGCGTTTGACGCGACACTACTACGCTTTCGAAGCAACGCCGGGCGATCTCAGTGTGACCGTGAACAGCAGGAATTTAAATGGCGACCTGGACATCTTCACCGCCGTCACGTTTCGCCCACTGCTGAAGATCAGCATTTACGCGAATACGATTCCGCCCGAAGTCACAAAGGGCGTCTATTTCCGCACGCGTCAGATTGTGATTCTCCGCGTTGAAGCGCGCAGTCCCGATGACGATCCTGGATCCTATAAAATTACATTTGGAGGTTCGTTTCAGCCGTTCAGCGGTGGCATTCCCGTAGCAGAAAATACTGAATCGAGTTCCGACACTGCAACGACGAGTCGTAACCCGAGGCGGCTCTCTTCCGTCGGGGCGACGATCACGCAACCGCCCGAGCCGAAAGCCGAAGAAGCCAGGACTGAAGCGAAACCGTCCGACACCGAACCGCCGAAAGAAACTGAGCCTAAGCCGGCACCGAAACCAAAGCCGACGCGAACTACGACGCGCGGCAGTGCCCGCAATCGCACGCCCCGAACGACGCGAACGAAACCACCGGAAACCGTGAAGCCAACGTCGGAATCGACGAAGACCGACACGTCCGAAGCCGAACCCCCAAAAGCAGAGAAACCCAAAACTGCGAAGTCTAGAACGACAAAACCGAAAGTCGAACCAAAACCTCCCGCAGGGGAAGAGAAGTCAGGTGAGACCCAGCCGACGACGCCTCAAGAGCCGCCGGGACCGCATCTGATCATAGAGCAGACAGACGGAACGCGTATCGATCGACCGATGTCCACCGTTCGTCGGGTGATTGTGGAAGGCGGAACGATTGTGGTCGTACTCAAGACGGGAAAGATCGAGCGCGTTCCAATGTCAGTCGTGTTGCGGATGTCGATCGAGCCGTAACCTCAAATCAGCGTGATGACGCTGCGCGCGCTGCCAGCCAGTCTTTTCGATTCACTCCATAAATGAAGACGTCGCGATTTACGATGTTCGTCGTTCCTTCGACTTTTTCGCCGAGCCGCTCTGCAACTTTTATCGATGCGACGTTATCGGGCGCGATCAAGCTGATAACGTGATCGCGATTCATTTCCGTAAAGGCATATTCAAGCGCACGCCCCGCGCCTTCGGTGGCGTAACCTTTCCCCCAAGAGTCGCGCGCCAATGTCCAACCTAACTCGAAACCGGGCCACCCAACCGGATCCATAAATCCTATCCGGCCGACTACTCGTCCGCTGCTTCTCTCTTCCACAGCCCAAATTCCAAAGCCGCGGTAGTACCAATGGCCCATGTACGTGGCCATGTGCCGCCACGTGAGCATCTCATCAACGGGCTGACCATCGCCGAGAAAACGCATCACCTCTGGATCGCCGGTCATCCGGCATAGATCGGCAAGATCGTCTTCCCGAAACCAGCGCAGAATTAGGCGCTCGGTTTCGAGGCGCACTTCATTCATTTCCATGTGTGGAGTTTTACTTCGAATAGCGCCGGGCGACAAGCGCGATTGGCAGGCCGATGCCGAACATGTGAATCAGCAAGTTTGGAATTAGCACGGCCCACGGATAGACCCAGGGCAAGGTCGTCGAATGAATCGCAGAGAAGCGCATCACGATTCCGTACATGAAAAAATACACACACGCGCCATAAAGAATTCCGCACACGACGGCGTGAGTGATCATGAAGCGAAGGACGCGGCTCGCGAAAACGTAAACGGCTGCAGCGGTCAGGGCAATTAGAAAATGAAAGAAGAGACCGAGCGCCGCCGTTCTTAGTCCACCTTGAAAGGCGCTCGGGCCCAGGGCGCCGCGCGCGACTGATTGCAGGATCCGAATCGGCGAAACGTGATTTCGTAGTCCGAAAAAAACGCAGGCGTAAGTAATGTCGAACGTGCCCGCGATCAGGCCGCCAATGAGAATCGGTTTGAAGATGCCGGATTTCGTCACTTAAGTTTCGACAGTCGGTCTCGAAACTGCGCGAGATCCTGATTCGAAGGGTCGGCTTTCGCCAACTTATTAATAATTTCTTCGGCCTGCTGTTTCTTGCCTGCCGTCAGCAGCACATTGCACAAGCCGTCGAGCACCGCTACATCGTCCGGCTTCTTTGCGAGCGCCGCACGATACCATTTCTCGGCGGCGTCCAGGTGGCCGGCATCCATGTTTACCATGCCCAAATTGGCGACTGTGTTGTAGTCGTCCGGCTTTATCTGATTCGCCGTGAGCAGAAACTTGATCGCTTCGTCGTATTGGCCGATTTGGTACTCGAGATTGGCGGCCATGATCTGCGCTTCAAAATCTTTCGGATTGCTGCGCGCACGGCCGATGGTCTGCTGTACCTGCTCCATCGATTGTTGGGAGTTGTTGGCCGTGCCGTCAGTCGAGCCGTCCGTGCCAACCGGCGGATGATCCGGCGGCAATTGTTGTTGGCGTTGGGTAGTTGAAGCAGCCGCGCGCTCGGCGTCGCGCTCACTCATCACTCCATGCAACATGAAACCGACGATGAAGCCCAACAGAACGCCGATGATGGCGAAAAGAAAGTTATCTCTGGTCAACCCAAGCTCCTACTAAGCATCCTTAAGCAGCCCGCGAAGCTCCTCGCGAAATTCCGGATTGTCCGCATGACCATGATGTGAGACCGCGTGATTCACCGCCGCCTCTAGTACTTCCTCTTCCGTGCCTTCGATGCGCAGTGAGCAACCACTTTCGCTCGGATAATCGCGGCAATCAATACATTTTCTTTGTCCAGTCGTCATGATGTTGTCCTCCGTGGATTAAGTGCGCGCGAGTCTATCGCGAATTGCGAGTGCGCGCCACAACGCCGCAGCCTTTAACGGCCTTGGAGCGTGGCTGGCGGATTTGCCGGCGGGTCAATCAATCGCGGACTTCCAACAAATATATAAAAGAGAATTGCAGCTACGGGAATAAAAATCGCCACGGCGTAAGCGAGCTTCCGAGTCGCCATTTTCTTTGGCGAGTTTGATCGTCTCTCGTCACCTACATCTTCCAGCAGTCTCCGTTCAATTTCTTCCTTGTCCTGATCGAACTGCATTTGCGTCAGCAAACCGGTTTTGAGATCTGCCCGCAGCTCTCGAAGTTGATCCTGATAGACCAGCAGGTTTGCGGCGCGCGCGTCCTCAACTCTCACATCTCCCGCTGACTGAAAGAGTGGCGGCACGATTAACCAAAGCGCCAGTAGCACCATGAGTGCGCAAATAAGAAAGAAAACCACCATTAGATTTCCCTTAGAAGTTTTTCCGCGCGCCGTCGCTCTTCGGCCGTGAGCGGTGTTCCTTCGATCATCGTCCGCCGCTGCTTTAGAAATCGGAAGAGCAATACCGTCCCCGTCACCAACAGTAAGAAAGGCCCAAACCACAGCAAATAAGTCGTGGCCTTCACGGGCGGATTATAAAGAATGAAGTCGCCATATCGCTGCGTAGCATAAGCCAAAATTTCCTGGTCAGATTTGCCCGCCTTAATTTGTTCCCGAATCTCGCGGCGCAAGTCCTCGGCCAGTTGGGCTTGCGAATCAGCGAGCGTTTCGTTTTGGCAAACCAGACAGCGCAGCTGTTTCGTGAGGTTCTTCATGCGCGCTTCGATCGCGGGATCTTCGATCGGCTGTGCGACTTGTGCGCTAATCGCCGCGGCGAGACACAGACTCGCAAAGACTGCCAATACGAAATGCTTACTCATTGTTTAATTGCTTCGCCAGCGGCACGATGCTCTTGCGCCAGGCGTCTTCGGTGATTGGCCCGATCTGTTTGAATCGAATCACGCCTTTCTTGTCGATCAAAAAACTTTCGGGCGCACCGTAGACGCCGTAGTCGATCGATACGCGCCCATTGTCGTCGTAGACCGTCAGCGCGTAGGGATTGCCAAGTTGCGCTAGCACTTGCACGGCCGCCGCGCGCTCGTCGCTGTTGTCGCTGGAGTATTTGTAGTCGACACCGACTATCGGCACGGCGTTCTCTTTCGCGTACTCGAGCAACCAGGGATGCTCTTCGCGACACGCGATACACCACGTGCCCCAAAAATTCAACAACCACACCTTTCCACGCATGTCTTGCGCTGAAAGAGTCTTCGCCGGTTCATGCAGTTGTGGTAGCTGGAAGGCGGGCGCGGCTTTATTAATGAGTGGCGAAGGAATTTCATGCGGATCACGTCCGCGCACGAGCACGACCGCCATCGCTATCGCGAGCAAGAGAAACAATCCAAGCGGGACGAACAGAAGCTTTTTCATCATTCCACTCCCGTGGTCGCCGCGGCTGCAACTTTCGCCTGCTTTGCCGGCTTTCTGGACTCGCGTTCCTTTTCAGCTTGCAGCGCGTAGCGTTTATCGGTCACCGCGATGCCGCCGCCGATCGCCATCAAGAGAGCGCCGAGCCAAATCCAGTTGACGAGTGGCTTGTGATAAACGCGCACGGTCCATCCGCCGCCCTCTGCCTGATCGCCGAGCGAAACGTAAAGGTCCCGAAAGATACTTCGATCTATTGCCGTCTCGGATGTAACGTTTTGCGCAGCGGTGAATGCGCGCTTCTCGGGGTTGAGCGTCGTCACGAAGACGCCGTCCTTCGTTACCTGAACGTCAGCGCGCATTGCTTCGTAATTCGGACCGCGCACCCGTGCGAGATTCTCAAGGCGAAACTCGTAGCCGCCGGCGTTGACGACTTCGCCGATGTTCATGCGCACATCTTTTTCGGTTTGATAACTCGTGACGACGGTGATGCCGGCGACGAATGCAGCCACGCCCAGATGCGCGAGGTGCATTCCGTAGAAACCGCGCGCTGGAGCTTTGATGCGCTCGAAGAGGTTCATGTCACCGGAACCGACCCTCAAGCGACTCCAGATGTTCTGCGCCACCGTCACGACAATCCAAATTGCGAGCAGGATGCCGAGACTCGCGCGCCACTGCCAGCCGCCGATGAAGAAGGGAATTGCGACGCCGCTAATCAAGCTGATCACAAATGCCCAGCGCAGGCGAACTGCGAGTTCAGGCACCTTAGCTTGTTTCCAACGCGCGATGGGTCCGACGCCGATCAGAAACATCGCCGGCGCCATCAAAGGCACGAACACCGCGTTGAAGTATGGCGGTCCGACCGAAAGCTTGCCCAAATTCAGAGCGTCCATGAACAGCGGATATAACGTACCGAGTAGTACTGAAGATGCGGCGACTGTAAGCAGGACATTGTTTGTGAGCAATAGAGACTCGCGCGACAGCAGCTCGAATTTCGATCCGAGGCCAACCTGTTTCGCGCGCCACGCGTAAAGCGTGAGCGACCCGCCAATCACCACAACCAAAAAGACCAGAATGAAGATTCCGCGCTTCGGATCGCTCGCGAACGCATGGACAGAAGTCAGCACGCCAGAACGCACCAGAAATGTGCCGAGCAAACTTAAGGAGAACGCGGCGATGGCCATCAGCACAGTCCAGCTCTTGAAGCCGCCACGTTTCTCAGTGACCGCGAGCGAATGAATCAGCGCGGTGCCGACTAGCCACGGCATGAATGAAGCGTTCTCGACGGGATCCCAAAACCACCAGCCGCCCCAGCCGAGTTCGTAGTAGGCCCAGAAACTGCCGAGCGCGATCCCGCACGTTAGAAACATCCACGCGACTGTCGTCCATGGACGCGACCAGCGTGCCCACGTCGCATCGAGCCGTCCACTAATCAACGCCGAAATCGCAAACGCGAAGACGACGGACATCCCGACGTATCCCATGTAAAGCATCGGCGGGTGCGCGACCATCGCCGGGTCCTGGAGCAGCGGATTCAGATCGCGACCATCGGGGGCTGCAGGCACCAAACGCGTGAACGGATTCGATGTCAGCAGCATGAACAGTAAAAAGCCGATGCTGATCGATGCCATCACTGCCAGCACGCGCGCCACGATTTCATCCGGCAGATGTCTGCTGAACAATGTCACCGCGACCATCCAGATCGTCAGCATGAAAGTCCAAAGCAGGAGCGAACCTTCATGCGATCCCCACGTCGCCGCCAGACGATAATGCAACGGCAGTTGTGAATTTGAATTGCTTGCTACATTCAGAACCGAAAAGTCATTTGTAATAAACGAGTATCCCAAACATGCGAACGCGATGAGCACAAAGAAGAATTGCGCATGCGCTGCCGGCCGCGCCAACGCAATCAGTTGAGGAATGCCGCGTGCCGCTCCAATCTGGGGCAGGACAGCGAGCGTAATCGCGACCATCAACGCGAGTATCAGAGCGAACTGGCCGATTTCAGGAATCATTAAAAGTTACTTCGAGAGAGTCTTCGCGGCCTCGTTGGCAGAGTTCTTGATCTTATCTATGTTCTTGGCTTTGTCGAGCGCCTGCGCTGCTTCGGGCGGCATATAGTTCTCATCATGCTTCGCCATGATTTGATCAGCATAGAACACGCCATCTGAATTGACGCGCCCCTGCGCGACGCAACCGCGACCTTCTTTGAACAAGTCGGGGAGAATTCCTTTGTAAACGACCGGAATGCTGTTGGCGGTATCGGTGACCGTGAATCGGATGGTTAGTCCATCGGGATCCTTCTTTAGAGTTCCGTTCTCAACGAGACCACCGATGCGAAAAGTTTTGTTGAGGGGGGCTTCTTTCGCGGCGACCTGTGTCGGACTAAAGAAGAAGACAAGATTATTTCGGAACGCGCCCAGCACGAGCCAGGCTGCCAAGCCAAGCGCGGCGAGACTGACACAGATGAAAATGATTCTTTTATGACGTCGCTTGAGATTCATAAAGCAGTTTCGAGTTTCGAGTCTCGGGTTTCGAGTCTTTCGCGGTTGCTCACCGTTTGCGAAAGCTTACGCTTGCGCGCGCGGAGCGCAATAACTTCTGCCGCCAGCAGCACGAAGGTGACAAGATACGAGCCCCATACGTAGGTGCCGTAGCCGCCCATGTTGATGAATTCTGAAAGACTGTTCCAGTGCATGATTAGGCCGCCACGGCTTCTTCAAGCAGCCACGGCGCGTCTCGCTCTCTTTCTTTGATGATCAAACGCACGCGCATGAGCACGATCGCGATCGAGTACATCCAGCATGCTCCCATCAATACAAACATCGCGGCCAACATCGACGGCGCCATCTTAAAACTGCGGGCCGTTAAGGTTGCGCCCTGATGCAGGGTGTTCCACCACTGGACTGAGAAATAGATAATCGGAACGTTGATGACGCCGACGAGCGCCAGGACCGCACCCGCGCGATCGGCGCGACGCGTGTCATCGATCGAAGATTGCAACGAAATGAATCCGATGTACAGAAACATCAGAATCAACGTCGAAGTCATGCGTGCGTCCCAAACCCAGAAAACGCCCCAGGCCGGTTTGCCCCAAAGCGATCCTGTCACCAGTGAGATGAAAGTAAAGATTGCTCCGGTTGGCGCGATGGCCGTCGCCATCATCGACGCGAGCCGCGCATTGAATGCCCAACCGACTCCTGCGTAAATCGCCATCAGCACGTAAAGGAACATTCCCATCCATGCGGCCGGGACGTGAATGAAGATGATGCGATAGGAGTGTCCTTGTTGAAAGTCGACCGGAGCGACAAAGAAACTCATGTACAGCCCGATCGCGAGAAGAATGATGGTCAGGCCGGTGAAGAAGGGAATCATTTTCCCGGCCAGTGGGTAAAAATTCACAGGCGCGGCGTACTTGTACCAGTGCATTTGCGATTTGCTCATGAATTACTTAGCCACAGAGTCACTGAGGCACAGAGACATAAGATTCAGCAAAGGGCGTTCCCAACAGGGCTCCTTCGAGTCCGCCCTCTTCAACTCCGGTCTTTCATTTTTCTCTGTGCCTCTGTGTCTCTGTGGCAGCTTCCTATTCCACAGATATCCGCAGGGCCGCGCTGGTTGCCCACGGAGCGAACGCCAACGCTAAAACTAAGGTCGCGCCCAATAATAAAAGGTACGCTTTCGGCTCCAGGCCGTTGACCGTCGATTCAATCGCGCCCGCACCAAAAATCAAAACCGGGATGTACAGCGGCAGCACGAGCAAAGCGACGAGCACATTGGCCGCCCGCAAGCCCAATGTTAATGCCGCACCGATTGAACCGATCAGGCTCAATACCGGAGTTCCCAACAGCAGGGAAAGTGTCATTATCCAAAGCGTATTCTGCGACAGTCCGAATTGCATTCCAAGCACAGGCGCGACCAAAACCAACGGAAGCTCGCTAACTACCCATTGGGCCAGCACTTTTGCAAGCACTATTAAAAAGAGAGGCTGCGGCGTCAGCAGCAATTGTTCGAGCGTGCCGTCCTGAAAATCGTTTCCAAATGTTCGCCCAAGGGCGAGCATCGACGCCAACAACGCCGCCACCCAGACAACTCCTGGCGCAATCGTGCGAAGCAGTTGTGGTTCAGGTCCGATGCCGAGCGGAAACAGGCTAACGACGATGATGAAGAAGAATAAGGTTGCCAGCACGTCGGCGCGGCGACGCCAGGCAAGAATCAGATCGCGCCAGATGACCCACGCAAACATCGATTGAAGTGAGTAAGCGGCTTCCAAAATATTTCTAGACGCCCGCGAGTTGAACTCGATTAACCCGATTAACTGAAAGGTTCAGATCTTGATGGGTTGCTATGATTGCGATGCCGTCTTCTTTCAAATGTTGGTTGATGAACTCACGCGCGAGTTGCATCGCCGCATCATCCAGAGAAGTCAGCACTTCATCGAGGACCCAAAGTCTGCATTTCAAACTCAATAATCGCGCCAAGGCCAGACGGCGCCGCTGACCAGCCGAGAGAACGCGCGCGGGCAAGTGAAGTCGATCCGCCAGGCCGACGCGAGCCAGCGAATCTATCGCTTCAGATTTCGCCAACGAGCGGCCCGCAATGCCGCTGGATACTCGTAAATTCTCGTAAGCAGTTAGTTCGTCCTTGACACCGTTTTGATGTGCCAAATACGCCACATCGCGAAAGTATTGCTCGCCCAGTGTCCGGATGTTCTTTCCCTTCCAACAGACCTCACCTGATGCCGGTGCGGCGAGACCGCAGACAATTCGTAAGAGGCTGGTCTTGCCGCTTCCGTTTGGTCCGCGCAGTTCGACTAACTCTCCGGCGGCGGCTGAGAAATTCAAATCGCGGAACAGCCGGCGAGTCCCGCGCACACAACCGAGGTTTGTTACTTCCAGCATCCAGCTCGCTCAGGGTTGAGTGATAGATCAGAAACTGCAGAATCTTGACCGGACGGGGATGATAACTGACATCCGCTGAAGTTGCCATGGTGATTGTACTTTCAGCAAATTGATAGAGAAACTTGACGGCGAACTACTCAGTAAAGAGTTAAGACTCCTCTCACGCTCTCGGGCGAGATTCGGTTGGGCCATCCACCTTAAGCCACATTTGCCATCCGCCCTGCAGCACGCGCACATGTTTGAATCCCGCTTCCAAAAGGATCTGGGCTGCGTGAATGCTGGCTTCATCATGCGGGCAAGAACAATATGTGACTACCTCGCGATCACGCGGCAGGTCTTTCAACGGTGGCATGGTCAATCGATAGGATAGCCTTCTAAGTTTGAAGTAGAGAGACCCTTTGATTTTTGGGCTGCTGATATATGTCTTTGTGTCGCGCACGTCGATGACAGTAATAGCCTGGTCGCCGGCGAGTCTTTGCTTCAATTGTTCCGCAGTGATGAATTCGGGCGCGATCGCACTTTGCTGTCGGGCGGTAGTTACAATCGGCATGAACCCAACCAGCCAAACCAGCAGCGCTGCACAGAAGATGGTAGGAATCAGACTGAATTGTTTTCGTCGCATTTTGGAAACTCCTTGACGCGAAATCACAGAAACGAGGCAGGGCGACGCGCTTATTTAAAATCACTTTTCCGCGCGCACGAATTTGGGTTGCAACAAATCGATTTTGTTTGGTTTCATGCCCGGGTGAATGACGCGCGCATCAACTTCGCCCTTGAAGGTCTTCGGGTCGTACCAGGAATATTGTGCGCCGTCAAAATATAGGTAGCCGCTTTTGCCCTGTAGTGTTTCGCCGATCAGATCGCCGGCGAGTCGCGGCGATGAATTCCCTTTATTGGCATTCGCGACCTCTGTTTTGGTCTGGGCTCTTAAATCCTGACCGACGGAGTTTTTCAGAAGATAAGTTTGGGTCGCCGCAGGATCGCGCCAACCTTTTGGACCGTAGCCATGAATCACAGCCAACAGCACCTCATTCTCCGCAATCCGCATGGGCGGGGCACCCGGCTTCAGTAGGACAAAAGGATCTCTCAGAATCCACGGCGGAAATTCCTGGTTCATTTCACCAAGTTTGCCCGCGACGGGTTTCAAGATCACGGCGATGTCAGTTGACTTGTCGCCGTTAAAATCTCCAGCCAAGAAATTGGGTGAGCTTGCGGAATCGACCGTGGCGGCCTGCTTAAAGATACGAGTAACGGCTTCGTTAACTTCGGTCACAGTCGGTGGGGACTGTGGGGCGGCGTTAGGTGCCGCTTGCTCAGCCGGTTGGGAGTTTGCCGCCTGGATGTTCGCCGGCTCATTTCTGCTGCAACCAGAGATCGCCAATGACAAGAGCAAGAGCATAAACGCGCAGAACGTATTCTTAAGAACGTTTGGATGGTGCATGACAACCTCCATCGGAAGGCATGAACAAGATGATAGGGGAGCTCGCCGAACGTTCACATTCGGCGAGCTCCGATTGTCCGGTGTGGTGAAGTCACCGGCCTCATAACGACAAGACGAATGCCAACAGATCGGCCCGCTGCGACGCCGTCAAAGCATTGAAGGCGTTACGCGCCGCAGTGGCCTGCCCTGCGTGTCGTTGAATTGTTTCAGACACGTTGACGCTCAGGCCATCGTGCATGAAGCGGTTACGAGCGCGAATCCCCCACAGCGGAGCTGTTCGCATTTGGTTGGCCGTTGATTGACCGGCGTTTTGGACAATCCCATCTCCGGTTCCGACATCATGCAGAGCGAAGTCACTGAACGGATGAATGATCTTGTCACCCAAAGCGGCCGGGACGGTGAAGGCTCCGCCGTTGATTACAGTTCCGGCCGGAGCGGTCGTTAAGTTGCGCGTGTGACAAACAGCACAGCCGACCTGATTGAAAAGCGGGTCGCCGCGAACTGCGGCCGCCGGTATTGGATTCTGCCGGCCCGGAGCACGCGTCGCCGCCATGAAGTCCGCAAACGCGAGAACATCCCCACCGTCATCTTCCGGATCGACGACCGGATCGAACGGCGGTCCGGTGACGTCGATTACACCTTCAGCCGTGCTCGCCGGATTTTCGTGCGTGCCGGCATCGGCTGCTGAAGAACTCCTGCCGCCAAATCCGTCGAACTTGCTGGTTATGCCCATCTCGTTCAGATACGCATCGCCCGCGAAAGACAGGAGACTACCGTGCTGGGCCTTCCAGCCGAAACGGCCAAACCGCAAAGTATTGTTCGCTTCGGTTACCGGAACAGCCGTCAGCGTGCCGCGTTGCGCAGCCGGTTCGGCGTTGACGTTGGCTTGCAGATCCTGGTTTGCGATGCACTCGACAAATCCATCGCCGAGCGCCTGCGTGACCACGCGAAAAGCTCTCACGTTCTCGCCAGTCGTGATGTGCTCGACCACGTCAGAATCCGTACCGCGAGCGTGAATCAATTGACCGCCGGGAGCGTCGACGAAACTCCCGCCGGAAAGGTGCCCGGCACGAAATTCCATCTGCTGGCCAAACGCGCCAGTATCGACCGCCTGATGGCAGGTGACGCATCCGACGTCGTTGTAGGTTGGTCCGAGTCCGTCGGCCACGGTTTCTTCTTCTTCGAAGATGAACTTGTTATCTTCGAATCTTCCGTTGCCGCGGGCGGTCGGCGGAACAGCGTCAGCAACACACTCATTGATCGGCGTTCCCCTGGCGCCGAAGTTATTAAACAGGTCGTCTGTTTTGGCATCCATGTCAGTTGTGAGGGCCTCAGTAGGAGCTGCCAGGGCGACGGCTCCGTCAGGTGGGGCTTCGGGATCTACCTGGTTCTTGTTTTTTTGACCAGTCGTCGCGGGGGATAGCCACAACGACAAAGCCAAGGCTGCAAACAGGGTGAGGGCGAGTACTTTGAAGAGCTTTGACATAACGAA
>Ga0157378_10000049_pt1 | contig 103103 bp, 85 predicted proteins | sample M65metaG_FD_115309 | JGI IMG/M metagenome (GOLD analysis project Ga0157378, IMG submission 115309) | Miscanthus rhizosphere microbial communities from Kellogg Biological Station, Michigan, USA - M6-5 metaG | ecosystem: Host-associated > Plants > Roots > Rhizosphere > Soil | place: USA...
ACTGGTATCCCATGACCGGATCGCCCTGGAATTGAGAGAAAGCGATGCCGGAGTAGTACATTCCATAGCCACCTCGAATCGCCGTCTTGTCATTAAGGCGGTAGGCAAAACCGAGCCGCGGGCCCCAAGAATTGTGTTTTGGATCTTCAAAGGTGTGTCGCCCAGAACATCCGGTGCAATTCCCCGCGTAAATGAGAGCTCCGGGCAGTCCCCCAGCCCCGGGATTCGCTGTATTGGGATCGAACGTTGTGTACCGATTCTGACTTTCGGTCCGCGCCCGTTGGTAGTCAAACCGCAATCCAAAGGTGAGAGTCAGCCTATTGGTCGCCTTGAATTCATCGTTGATCCAGGGAGAGAAATACCCCTCGTAGAATTGCGGATGGAACGGCAGAGTCTGGGTTGTCGAAAACACCTGCCCCAACAACATGGACGCGAATGCTTCACCGGTTCCTTGAACCGGTGCTCCACCATTGAGCGCAGAGGTGCCTGACGTGTCAAACCGGAATTGACCGGCTTCCGCACCCGTCGCCCAGCCACTGTGGTTGATCTGGTGCCAACGATATTCTCCGCCCACCTTAATCGTGTGTTTGTTCTTTACCCAGGTCAAATCATCGGAGAATTGCCAACGGTTGATCGCTTCAAACCCAAACTTCCCCCAACCGTAGGTGCCCAGCGTGTTGTACTCAGCTGTGCGACCTGAAAGACTCAGATCACCCGAAAAGTCGATCTGTGGGGGGCCCGCATCCTGGGCGACGAGTCCGCCAACTCCTTGAGGCTGAAGTGTCTCTCCAGGAGTTCCAGTCCAAAGAATCTTCGGCCACCCAGCACCGGCCGACAGGGAGGCGCCACCCATGAACCAGCGATCCCATGCGATCGTGGTGTGGTTGGACAGGTTATTTCGAATAATCCATTCGAACTGGGTGTGAGCATGGTGCGTCACAATTCTTTGGTAAAAACCATTGCCGTAGTAGTTGGTGTTCAATTGCGGCGAAGTCTCGCCGTCGTGGCTAACTGTGCACCCGCCAACTTCACCGCAATTTCGAATCGAAGGGCGGTGGTTCCAATAGAAGGTTTCTGTCATTCGGAAGTTGGGAGTGAAATTGTGATCCACTCGGAATTCCAAGTTGCGTGCATTCAGCAGCCAGGTCTGATCGCCAGCCGGGTTACCTGCCACATTGAATCCCACCCCATCGCCGGGTGCCACCCGATCCGGGGAAACCATGAGTCCCGCAATTCTGCTGGCTGCGGTGCTGACCAACTGCGTTGGAATCTTATTGCATTGAGTATTACCCGCTTGAGGCTGGGTTCCGTTGGCGTTCGGTGTTACAGGATTTCCCGCGCTGTCACAGAAAAACGGGTCTCGTCCGGTTGCTCCATTGCCAGAACTGAACGGGTTGTAAAGGACCTGCGATGGTCCAAGCGCGCTAAAGTCGCATACTCCATTTACCGGATCAGTAATACAGCCCCGAAAAGCATCAATAGGGGTAGTATTGCCAAAGCCTGGCAGAACGCCTCCGCGAAGACGGGTCCAATCGATATTGGTGAAGAAGAACGTCTTGTTCTTCCCGTTATAGACCTTGGGAATAACCACCGGCCCGCCAAGAGTGAATCCAAATCCGTTGTTCTTCAGGGGAGATTTCTTACGCGGCGTGCATTGACCCGTAGTTGTATCGCAGTCCGAATCGAAGAATCCGCGAGCATTCAGCGCGTCGTTGGCGAAATACTCGTACACCGAGCCGTGGACGCTGTTCGTGCCAGACTTCGAGGTGTACTCGATGAACCCGCCGCTGGTGTGACCGTATTGCGCGGAATAAGTAGTAGTAATAACTTTGGTTTCCTGGATGGCGTCAAACGGCGGGGTGCTCTCGTGGCTCTGTTGATGGCCCGAGGCGTAACCGAACGCGGCTCCGTCGAAGAAATTCTCCGTCGCCATGGTCTGCCCGCCATTGATTCGGGAGTTGAATTGGCTGCCGCGGAACATCGGATCACCGTTTGGTTTCATGGGCAGATAACCGGGCTGAATTTGCAGCAAGGATTCTGCCAGACGTACGTCCGCCGCCGTGATGACCGGTAGGTCCTGGTAATACTTGTTGTCAACCGTGTGACTGACGTCAGGGGTAGTGGTATTGATGGTCTCAGCGCCGGCGGTGACCTCGACCGACTCGGTGACTGCTCCGACGGCCATGGCCACGTCACGACGAATGGTTTCCGCTCCAATCACCTGGACTCCGGGGATCACGGTCGTCTTGAAGCCTTGATGATCGACGGAAATCGAATAACTGCCCAGGACAAGCAATGGCGTCGTGTAGGCGCCAGCCTCGTTGCTGGTCAGGACGTTTTCGACCCCGGTACCCTCGTTGCGTACCTTGACGGTAGCGCCGGGGACAGCGGATCCGCTTTGATCCGTCACGATTCCGGTGATCACACCGCGGTCAGCTCGTTGGGCGGATAGAAAGGTGGGAAGGCAAAGTGCGATTAAAGTCAATACAGCCAGAGCGATAACGATCTTCTTCATTGCATCCCCCGAGACGATCGAAAACCCCGCGAGTAAACGCTTTCTCGCGGCCCAAAAAGTACTCCTCAGCTTCTACGCTTGTCAAGGGAAAAATAGTACTTTTCCACTAGGGCGTTGCAAAAACGGTTTTCTAGTACGTGCGGTACATAAGCTTCTTGAGTCACTCTCGTAAAGTGAGATTGCTGTACGAAACGGACAAGCGATCAAGGAAAAGGGGGGCGACCGGGATTGCGTCGCCCCCAAATAGGTGGATTCTTTAGGCGCCCCACTGGATCACGCTGAAGGAGCGCGGAGGAACTTCGAAACGGGTGCGCCCATTTGAAGTTGTTGGCTTTTCGAACGACTGCGGCTTCACTCTCTCGGGAGCATCAAACCCGTTCACCGCTTTAAGGTCATTTCCCGTAAGCACCTGTGCCACGAGAACTCGACTGCGGGGCTGATCTTCCCAAAGGACTTCAATCGCATGGGGTTTGACGAGGTCACGGTTTAGAACAAACAGGGAAGTCTGACCATTTTCGGTGGTCGCCACCGCGTCCAAATAGGGAACCGGCTCGTCAAAGCCCTTAACCTCGTAGGTTGGCGATTCCACTAAGACGTTGAGCACTTTCCCGCGCCCGTATTGCAAGGCCCAGGCGTAAGGATAGTAGATGGTCTGGCGGAACAGCCCATTCTCGTTGGTCGTAATGGGAGCGATCACATTGATGAGCTGGGCCAGGCAGGCGATCTTCACGCGGTCAGCATTCCGCATCAACGTGTTGAGCATGCCCCCAACCAACAGAGCATCCTCGAGATTGTAGACCTCCTCCAGGAGGTGTGGAGCTTCCTTGCGATGACCGTCGGTTGCGTCTCCGCTGCGAGCACGGTACCAGACGTTCCATTCGTCGAACGACAGCCACAGCTTCTTCTTCGATCGCTTATGACCACGAACCAAGTCGCAGACCGCCAGGGACTCAGCAATCTGCCTATCCATGGTCAAGTTCATGGCCAAAAACTTGGCACTTTCTCCACCGGTCTCATCGTTATTGCCCAGATAGCGGTGGAGCGACAACCCATCCACGTAGTCATAGCACTGCTCTAGCACTTCGCGATCCCATTCGAGGTAAGTGGGCATGAATGGGCCGCTCGATCCACAGGCTATCAATTGCAGAGACGGATCCTGAGCGACATAACGCATCTGCCGGGCGGTGTCTTGGGCTTTCAACCCATACTCGGTGGCTGTCATGTGCCCTATTTGCCAGGGCCCGTCCATTTCGTTACCCAGACACCAGTGCTTCACGTTATAGGGTTCGGCATAGCCATGCTTCCGCCGCAATTCGCTCCACTGGGTACCGCTGTCGATGTTGCAGTACTCCAGAAGCGCGGCCGCCTGCTCGGGAGTTCCGGTTCCAAGGTTCAGTCCCATTAAAGGAAGGGTCCCTACGACTTTGCACCAAGCCATGTACTCGTTGGTTCCGAATTGGTTCGAGTTCATGGCGTCCCAGGCCTTGTCCAAAACCTTGGGGCGGTCCTGCTTCGGGCCGACGCCGTCGAGCCAGTTGTATCCCGAGACGAAGTTTCCGCCGGGATAACGGATAATCGGCACGCCAAGCGTCTTCACTTCCTGCATGACATCCTTGCGGAATCCGTTTGAATCGGACAGCTTTGATCCAGGATCGTAGATACCCTGGTAAATTGCCCGACCGAGTTGCTCCAGAAATGAGCCGAATAGATTGCGATCGAGTGCAGAAATGCTGCGTCGAGTGTCGATATACAAGCGAGCGGTTTGATCGGATGTCGATGCCGTCTGCGCCGAAAGCAACCGGCCAAAAAATGTGCTGGAAGAAGCGGCTAAAGCGGCGGTCGAGGCGTGCTGCAGGAACTGACGTCTGGAAGACATGGTCTTGAACCCCCCGAGCTTGCGACGAGTCCCAACACAGCTTCCGTGCGTGTTGACGCCGCAAGGTGATCTGGTAAACGCTTACTCAAAGTCCCTCAATATACGACGTCGATTCCTGTGCTAGCAAGTGAAAAGCTTTGGGTTGGCCTTTTGCCTCCCATTCGCGCGCCCTCTCCGCTACCCGACCGACGGTGTCACTGTCGGACGAAGGTCCCCTCGGTCACTCACCTCGAGACAAATTACCGTGAAGTCAAGGTCGCGGCATAGGAAAGTGAGGCTTCGCCGGCTGGCCATTGAATTTTTCTGAAAGAAATCTCTTTTTCTCCCCATTCCTCATTCATAGAGCGATCTGGTTTTCGCGCTGGCCAGTGGGTAGCAACTCAACTCAGGAGTTCTTAAATATGGAGGGTTCTGTGTGTGCGTCGCGGTCTTTCCCATGGGTTTGGTGTCGCTTTCCGCGTATTCTCAGCCTTTCGGTCTTGGCCGGATTCACAACTGTAGGCGCATTCGCAGGGGAATCGTCCTACAAGCCTCCCACCGCTCATTACTACTGCACGTCGAATCCTGCTCCCAAGACGCGCTACTACAGTGCCCTGTTCGACGCATCTTCTTCCGGCGACGTATACCAGCAGATCACAGATGACTTTAAGAAGTTCGTCGCCCAGACCTACAGCTATGACGGCCCCGCCACCTGCTTTGGCAATCCGGATAAGTCTGCCGCGCAGAAGCAGATGCAACAGCAAATCACACAATTAAAAAACATCAACAAATGGAAGATCGTCGAAACCGGATGGACGGACTCCGCTTCGGGACAGGAAGCCGCCGGAGCTTCTCATCCTGATTGCAACTCGTCGGATGGCTGGAAATCAGTAGCGGAATACAAGGCTGCGTGTGAGGGGGGAACTCAGTCGGGAGGATCCGGCGTCCAGGCCCCTTCCCCACAATCAGAGAATACTGCTTCCCAAACCTCGTCCGCGCAAAGCCAGAGCTCCGGCGCTGGCACTTCGAGCGCCGGGGGGGAATCGAACGCTGCGGCGGCAGGCATGACACTCGCGGTCAGGATCGCGGAGGCGGTCGATTCCTCGAAAGATGAAATGGGCCATCAGTACCACGGCGTGGTGACGAAGGCGGCCAGCGCGGGTGGCGTCACGATCCCGCAAGGCTCACCGGCAATCCTAGTGCTTTCGAAAAATCAGTCGGGTTGGGTGGCGCAATTGCATTCCGTCATGGTGAAGGGCCAGACCATTACGGTTTCCAGTGGCCCGGCGACCTTAATGAACTCCTCGATGGGGTCCGCGCAGAACGTGGCTGCCGGGGCCATGAACACAGTTTCTTCGGCTCTCGGAGGATTTGGTTTTGGTCACAAGAAGCCTCACACTCCCTCGGCTGCCGAGGCCGCCGTCTCCGGCCAACGTATAGTTCTCCCACCCGGAACTCAGTTGCAATTCACCTTGAATGGGGCGTCCCCGGTTGGGGCAACCCCGGCGGGCGCCATGGGGAATACGATGGCTAGCTCCGGCCCAGCAAGCGCAAATCTGGGAACAGGTTCAGCGGGTGCACCGGTGACCACTCCGGTCGGAAATCTCAGCGGCAAGGTTACCGAGACGCTGCTCGGGCCGATGAAGCCGCTTGGCCAATCCGTAGTAAGCCCCGACGGCGGTCATTACGCTGTTGCTTCCATGCACGGTAGCCGTGAGATGGTCATCATTGACGGCGTTCCAGGGCCAGACTATGACCACGCTGGACATTTGCAAGGCACTGGTCTGGATGTTGCTTTCAGCGAGGACGGCAAGCACTCCTGCTACATTGCCCAACGCGGTGACCAGTTAGTCGAAGTCAGAGACAACAAAGAGGCTTTCGTTGTCACAACCTACTTCGTACCCCCAATGAGTGGCAACGTGCCGGTCCTCGCCCCCGTCAGCCTTCACGGGACCTCGGTCGCCAATCCCGGCCACCAGTGCCTCATCAGCGCCAGCGGCTCCCATATGGCAGTCGTGAGCTCAGAGACGTCGGCGAACACCAGCACCGTTTGGCATGTTTTCCTCGATGGCGCGAAAGGTCCTGGATATCCCGTGATCGACGTCAATCTGATGGCTTTCGTGGGCGAAAAACTCGTCTATGCGGCGCAATCTAGCGACCAGAAGTGGCACATGGTGGTGAACGCGAATCCCGGCCCGGGGTATGACAAGATCTCCTCCTTGTTGCTCAACCACAATGACACTCATTACGCCTTCATTACGCAGAATTCAGGAGGCCATCAAGTGGTTGTCGACGGAGTCGCAGGTCCAGTCCGCGCTCACGGAGGCAACGGAGTGCACGACCTGACCCTCGCCTCTAATGGCCGCTGCGCATATATCTGGGACAAGCCCTTGGGCGTTGCCAGTCATGATGGCATGGACCAGGTCCTGGTGGTGGACGAGAAAGAAATTGCAGACCACATCCAGCCTTTCGCCACCGAGGACACCAGCCTCTCTCTGAATTCGGTTATCCATATTCTCTTCAGCTCAGATGGAAAGAAAGTCGCGTACGCCAAGAAGGTCCCAGGCGGAGTCGCGTCGGTGATAGACGGCAAGGTCAGCCGCGCGTACGACGCAATCGGGATCACCGCGTTCAGCCCGGATTCAGCGCATGGGTTTTTTGTGGGTGTGCGCAACCAAAATTTCGTGGTGGTGGACGGAGAGGAACTCGAAGGCTTCAATCGAGCGAACGGTTTCGTGTGGAGCAAACAGGGCGGGCGTCTGGCATTCGTGGGCTGGGCGCAAGATGGATACCACTTTGTCGTGGACGGAAAGAAGACTCCTCGATACTACAGCGCGATGAACAAGACTCTTTCGTTCAGTCCCGACAGCAAACATTACGTGTATGCAGCCTGCACCAACTACATGAAGTGCGTGGTGGTGATGGACGGCAATGAAACACCCGTCCCTGATATCGCCGAATTGACTACGCGGTCTCAACCGCGCTTTGAATTTCCCCCCATCTTCTGGAGTGATGACAGTTCGCGCCTCGCCTACGCTCACACCAATGCCGATGGAACCAATAACACCGTTTTCATCGTGAATGGACAAGCCGTGATGCACAACACGGGGCTATACGAGTACCCAGATTTCAGCCCGGACAGCAAGCACTTCGCGACCTTGTACTGGACCGGCCACGGCTATGCTCTCTTTTTAGACGGCAAAACCGGCGCGGCATACGAGAATCTTCTCGAAGCCAACCGCAACGTGGGGCGCTTTGAGAATTCGCACGCCTATCGCTTTCTTGGGATCAAGAACGGATCGGTTTATCGAGTAACCGCCGACCTCGCATCCATCAATTGATTCAGGGTTATCAAAAGGAGACTCCCGTGAAAAGCATTACAGGGTTCGTCCCGAGGGCTGTGTTTCTCTCACTGTGCATAGGGTTAGCGTCCGCAGCAGCTTTCGCAGGAGAAGCGTCCTACAATCCTCCGCCATCGTATTACTACTGCACCTCGAATCCGGCTCCTAAGACTCGCTATTACAGCCTGGTATTCAAGGTGCCGGGCTCGGGCGTTGCTTACAATCAAATCGCTACTGCATTCGACCAATTTCTAACCCAGAAATACGCGGTGAAGAGCAACGCGGTATGTTTTGGAAGACCTGATGAAAATGCCGTTCGCACCGATGTCGGTAAGGAAATGGCGCAACTGAGGGCTGTCCAATGGACCATCACCCAAACTAACTGGACCTACAGCGGAGCCTCCCCGCTATCGCCGACCGCCCCAATGAAGCCCTCGACGCAAGCTGCAAATTCAAGTCCACAAAAAGCGATCAATGGTGTTTACGTGGGCACATACACTTGCGCGAAAGGGCCGACCGATATGAAGCTAACGCTTTCTGCGCCGGAATACGGGCTGTTGACTGCAACTCTTACCTTCTACTTACCACCTGGCTCCCGCAACAAGGCATATACCTACAGTTTGAACGGGCAATTCGATCCAGCGTCGGGGAAATTTAGCCTGAATCCGCTGAAATGGGAGACGCCGGCTCCCCCCAATTATTTGATGTCGGGCCTCAAAGGTATCTTCGACCCTCAGGGCACCAAAGTCTCGGGAATCGTCGACTATACGGGCTGCGGCCGATTCGAGGCCATGAAAGGCAGGGATGACTGAGTAATCAGCGGAGATGACCGATCTCCAGTTGCTTGAAACACCCGTGGAAATAAGCTTGGCAAGCCGGAATGCATGGGAGAGAATGATTCCCTCTCATGCAGCCCCAAGCTGCCAACTCCGGGCCTGGAGAACTGGAGTCTGCACCGGTAAGGACCGAGATTTCGGGCGATTATCGGCGTCTCCTCCGCACGCTTGCGTCGCGAGCCCACCGCCTTGGATCTCGCGATCCCGAAGCGGCCGCCCAGGAGGCGTTCGCTCGCTCGTGGGAGAACGTGACCTCCCAGCCTGCGCTGGAGTACTACTTCCGCCAGGATTCCCCCGCCGCCGACCGCTCGCCAGCCTGGAGCCTCGATCAATTGCTGGCATGGCTGCATGCGGTTCTTCGGTATGTGGTTTCGGAAGAGCGCGAACGCGTGGCATATCGGCTGGAGCTATCGCGTGGCGGTCATTCTGAAGTATGGGAGGAGGGAAGAATCCCGGAACTCCCAGACACCGGTCTCAATCCACTGCAACAGATTCTCGAAAGGGAACTGGAGTCAATTCTCAGTGGGTGTTTTCCGAAGCTCGACCTGCAATATCGCACGGTACTGCGCATGCGGGGCGCTGGTATGTCGTACGAAGAGATTGCATCCCGCTTGGGAGAAAAACAAAACACCATCGCCACCTGGCTCAGCCGTGCCATACGGGACTTGGCTCGATGCGTCAGCCGGCGAACTCAGGGCATTGAGCGCAAGAGATGATGGAACCGACGCAACGACAGTTCGAAGATAAGCTCGCCCGATTTGCGCGAGGAGAATTGAGTCCGGCGGAAGAGCGTGAACTCGCCCAAGAGTCACTGGAATCGCCGGCGTGGTTCGAGGAACTCACCTCGACAGCTCTGGCCAAGACCGCGGTTCGATCCGTTCCTGCTCCCGCTGAGCCTGTCCGGGGCGCGTGGTGGCGGTCACCTTTCTTGTTCGTGACTGCAGCGGCCATCGTGGTCGGGGTCTTCATCTTGCCTTACCTTTCGCGAATTTCTCAAAGGCAGAGTGAGTCTCCTCAAATCGCAAACTCCCCAGGGCCACAAAGAGGCGTCCTGCTGAGCCCCACCCTCGTATTCAACGCCGGATCTTCCCAACCCGTGCTTCTGGCGGAAGAACTTCAGATCACAGCCTCATCGCAAACCACGAATATTTTTCGGGGCGAGGCAGAAACCACTCGTGCGCCTCGCCAAATTGGATCGATCCTTTCGATTGAGGATGGACTGGCGACGATTGATCTCGGTTCCGCCGATGGTCTTGCTAAGGGTAGTGAACTCGCAGTGTATCGCGATCCCACGCTCCAAGATCCGGTCGGAAGTTTGCGTATCGGCACGGTTTTCCGCGAACAATCCCGAGGTGAGGCTCGAGAGCCGGGCCTTAAGACTCAATACGCGGTCCGAGTGAGTGATCACACTCATCTGCAAGCGCTTCTCGAACAAGTAGACGACCTTCAGGCGCGCGGAGATTTCGGCGGAGCGCGTCGTGGTGCGGCAAACGCTGCCGCCTGGGTCAAGACTGCCAAGGTTCCCCTGTCGGACCAGGCCAACGCCATGAAGGTTCTGGGCCGACTGGATTACCAGGCTGGCGATGCTAGCTCTGCGGAAACGCACTATCGCGCTGCACTCGAACTGTTGAGTGCAGATCCCCATGGGTCGGCAAAGGATCTCTCTGCGCTGAAAAATGATTTGGCGGCCCTCGCCATGCTCCATGGCGACTACGACTCTGCACAGAAACTGTTTGATTCGCTCCCCTCCAATCAAAACTTGAGTGCAGACTGCCTCAATAATCTTGGGGTCTTGGCCGAGGCGCGGGGCAATCGCCAGCAAGCCGAGTCTTCGTATCGACGAGCATTGGAAGCCCTAGCGCAGAGTTCGCCGACGTCAAGAAGGGTCGTGGAAGCCAATCTGGCGCGAGTTGAAGGAACGCGTTGAAATTCCCGGGCCGGGTTCGCGCTCCGTGGATGCTCTGCTCCCTGTTCGTCGTTACGGCTTGTCTTGCATGGACACAGGACAGAGGCGAGCAGGATTGGGCAACCCTCGCGCAAACCGCAGAACAGCTCTACACCAGAGGAGATCTGAATGCCGCAATGCGCGTGGCAAAGCTCGCGGTTGAGACGGCGTCCGGGCCGGCACAATCCAGTCGAAGTCTCGACCGCCTAGGATTTTTCGAATACACGGCCGGCAATCTGAAAGAGGCAGAATCCCATCTTCGGCAAGCCTTCGATTTGCGAAAACAGAATTTTGGGGTTGAAAGCCTCGAGTATGCCGAAAGCGCAAATGACCTTGCGCTTTTCTGTCGCGATTCTGGCAAGCTTCCGGAAGCACGCACACTGGCAGAGCAGGCGGTAGAAATTCGCATACGCCGCTTGGGTTCTTCCGATCTCAAAGTCGCTGAGAGCCTCAACACCCTGGCCAGTACTTACGGTCTGCTCGGCGAGTATGACCTAGCGATATCGCGGTTCGAGCAAGCGCGCAGCATCCATGAATCCGAGGTAAAGCCACAAAACTTCGACGAAGAGTACGGCACGCTTTGCATTAATCTCGCGGGGACTTATCAGCGGGTTGGCAGGTACAGTCAAGCCGAAGAACTTTTTGACAAAGGCTTGGGCGTGCTTCGCGTAAGGCCGGGCGTAAACCACCCCGCTTATTCTGCCAGCCTGGTCGCGGCTGCATACCTGCAAGCCGAACTCGGCCACTACGCCTCGGCAGAAAAACTCTACGCCGAGGGTGGCGATCTTCTACAAAAGCAACTTGGCGACAACCATCCGGTTTACGCCACCTATCTCAACAATCGCGCAGCTCTTTACGCCGCCATGGGCAATGTCGTTGTGGCGGAAGCCGACTATCGAAAAGCGCTCGAGCTAAAGAAAAAGATCTTCGGCCCCGACGCGCTCACGATTGGCGCCTCCCTGCGCAACTTGGCGCGCCTGATCGCCCGAAAGGATCCGGTCGAAAGCGAGAAACTCTTTCAGGAGGCGGTTGACCTTTACGCCCGCAACAAGAAGGCTCAGCCCTACGATTATGCAAGCGCCCTGCTTGGACTTGCCGCCTCGCAGATAACTCGGGGTGAACTGGATCGCGCGCAACCGACTCTCGAAATGGCGTCCGAGATCGTGGCCAAAGCTTTGGGGACCCAGCACCCACTTTATGCCGCCGTACTGCGTGATCAGGCGCTCGTCTATCAAGCAAAGCATGAATATGCCGAGGCAGAGCGCAGCCTTAAACAGGCCGTCGATCTCATCGAGCGAACGGAAGGCGAGTCACACCCGGACCTGGCTCAGTACCTTTACAAGCTTGCTCGCGTATATGACGAGGGGGGTGCCTATTCGTCCGCTGCGCCGCTTTATCGGCGAAGTTTGGCAATCTCCGACCGCGCGCTCACCGACATCCTCAGCATTGGCTCGGAGAGTTCAAGAAACGCCGTGATCGCGAATTTGGACGACCCCATCCCAGCGCTCATTGCTTTCCAAAGTAAGGTTGCCGACAAACTACCAGATACTCGCGTCCTGGCTTTTGAAGCTGTCGCCCGACGCAAAGGACGTGTCCTCGATCAAGTGCATGATTGGAGCGCAAGGCTCTCTCAGAACGCCGATCCCTCGATTCAGGAGAGTCTTCTTCGGCGTCAGGGCATGATCGAGTGCCAGGCATCGCTGAGTACCGCGCTCGGCTATCGTGATATCAAGGCCGCCGTTGTAGGTACCTGCTCGCTTCCCGGAACGGATCTCGCGGGCCGCTACGAGCGGCTGCTCCATGATCTCAGAGCGAACTGGACTCCGACGTTGGGACAACAAGGCCTACAGGCTTTGCAGGTTTTGAATGAGCACATCGACAGGACTGAAGCCAGTCTCAGCCGTGCTCTGCCGCAGTTTGCGACCGCAGTTCGACCGGTCGAGATGCGCCAGATTGCCGCCCAACTTCAACCCGGTGAGCTGCTAGTTGAAATCGTTGCTTATGGACAGCCGGGCACCGGCCAATCGGACCGTTACGGCGCTTTCCTGCTCGATCATAATGGAGACCTAAATTGGTTGGACCTTGGTTCGAAGCAGTTAATCGACAGAGCGGTACGGGATCTTTTTGCCGCAGCCAACGATTGGAGCACTGCTTCATCGGCCCATGAACGGCGCAATCAGAAGATCGCGCAGGGAACCGCGAACGATTCGCTGAAGATCCTCTCGCAAAGCCTTAATCCGCTGATCTCGGCATTGGACAACCGGAAGGAGATTCAACGACTCAGAATCGCACCTGACGGAATGCTCAACCTGGTCCCGTTTAGTGCGCTGAACGACAAGCGAGGCAATCCGCTCATCGAGCGCTTTACTACCAGTTATCTCTCGTCGAGCCGTGATCTGGTCAATCTTCCCACTTCGGCGGATGACCGCGTTTCGCACCAGGACCTGATTATCGCCGTGAGTCCGGGAGGAATAGAACAAGGGCCGCGAGGTGCTACGTCTACGGTGTTTCGATCGGAAACGCTCGAGCGACTCACAAGCGCACAGGCGGAAGCTCGCCAAGTCGGGCAATGGATTCCTGAGGCACAGCTATTGGGTGAAGGCCAGGCGACCGAAGAGCGGATCAAGCAACTGCATCATCCCGCACTGCTTCACGTCGTTGGGCACGGCCTGGTAAAAGGTAACGAGAATTGCCAGACCAATCCAGATTCCCCCGGATGCGGGCTGAGCACTAGCCCGGCGGAACGAGTCATGAGCCTCTCGGCAATTGTGCTCGAGGAAGCCTACGGGCGGGCGCCACAATCCTCGCAAGACGGCCTGCTGACTGCCCTGGAACTACAGACACTCGATCTCCAAGGATCTGAAATGCTGGTGCTGTCGCAGTGCCGCATGGCTGATGGTGTGCCATCCACGGCGGATGGGGTCTTTGGCATGCGACGCGCCGCCGCCATCGCCGGTGTAAAGACGTTCGTCGCGCCTCTTTGGGAAATCGACGACCGGGCACAGCAAGTCCTCATGAACCGCTTCTACAAGGAACTCAGCCTCGGAACTCCCCGTGACGAAGCCTTGCGCCGTGCAAAGCTGCAACTGTTGCACACTCCATCCACGAAATCCTTTCTTGCCTGGGCGCCCGTGATTCTTTCCGGCGATCCTCGTCCGGTTCCAAGAAGCTGGTTCGGTCGCCCCGGCCGGAAGTAGCGTCCCTCGACTTTTGGGCTGATTTCTCCCCACCCTCGTCACGGTGTCCAGGAATGGACAGGGGATTCCATGGACGAACACCCGGGCCTGTCGAGAGAGACTTCCGCCGGGGCCTGCCCCACGAATTTTCAACCGCTTGGAAACGTTTTCAATCTGGCCACGTCTTTGCATAGTGCAAGCCAATGGACATCGCCAGACCAGAGTTCAAACAGCAGAAGCGTAGGCGCCAGATTATGTGGGGGGCGGTGGGTCTTCTGTGCCTCACTGCGCTGGCCGTTGGTGTGTCGAGACTAAAGCCTGCCGCTCCTGAGGTTGAACGGAGCACGGTCTGGACCGACACCGTGAAGCGTGGCCCGATGCTCCGACAAGTCCGCGGCATTGGTTCGTTGATTCCCAGTCAAGAGTTCACCCGTCAAATTCCAGCAGAGACCGAAGCTACGGTCGTTCGGATTTTGAAGTTACCGGGTTCCCAGGTGAAAGCTGACACGGTTCTCTTAGAGATGAGCAACCCGCAAGTAGAACAGGCTGCGATTGATGCCCGGCTTCAGCTCAAGGCCGCGGAAGCGGAATATCAAAGTTTGCGCGTGACCTTGCAAAGCAACTTGATGAACCAGAAGGCGGGTGCGGCCACCGTCAATTCTGATTACACGCAGGCCAGGCTGCAGTCGGACACCGACAAAGCGCTCTACGATCTCGGTGTGATTTCTGGTATGGCGTACAAGAATTCGAAAAGCAGGGCTGACGAACTCACGACCCGCAACAACATCGAAGGCGAGCGCCTCGAGATAAACCAAAAAGCGATCGAGTCGCAATTGGCACAGCAGCAGGCCAAAGTTGATCAAATGCGTGTATTAGCTGAACTGAAGCAGAAACAGCTGGATGCGCTCAAGGTGCGCGCGGGAATTGAAGGCGTCCTCGTAGACCTGCCTCTTCAGGTGGGGCAGCACGTGACGCCCGGCACGATGCTCGCGAAGGTCGTCCAACCGGACCACCTGATCGCCGAACTCAAGGTTGCTGAGACGCAGGCGCGCGACGTCCAGATTGGCGAACCAGCGCTCGTCGACACACACAATGGCACCGTGTCGGGGCAGGTGATGAGGGTTGACCCAGCCGTGCAAAACGGCACGGTTACGGTTGACGTCAAGCTGACAGGCGAGCTGCCCAAAGGGGCACGTCCCGACTTGAGCGTGGAGGGGACGATTGATCTCGAGCGACTCGACAACGTGCTTTTCGTGGGTCGTCCCGCCTTCGGCCAAGAAGACAGCACCATCAGTTTATTCAAACTCGATCAGGACCTTAAGGGCGGAGTGCGTGTTCCGGTGAAGGTCGGGCGCGCCTCGGTGAATTCCATTCAAGTCATAGAAGGCTTGCACGAGGGCGACACGGTGATTCTGTCTGATATGTCGCGCTACGACAACACGGACCGAATTCGATTGGAGTGATCGCACGGGAGACGAGGTTTGGTCGATTGAGTTCTTTGGACCATCGGATCGTTGAATTATCGGTGCTCGTCAATGGGTTTCGCATGGCAGAGGCTCCGATGATTTGCTTACTCAACTCGCTGACAGGCATACAAACTCGAGGAGAAATATGACGGAACCAGGGCAGACGCTGATCCAGATTGAAGAGCTCACCAAGGTCTTTTACACCGACGAAATCGAAACCCACGCTCTCTCGGGAGTGCACTTGGCGATTCGCAAGGGCGAGTACATCGCCATCTCCGGACCGTCAGGTTGTGGCAAATCGACGCTGCTGTCGATCATGGGGCTGCTCGATACTCCCACCGGAGGCAAATACGAGCTAAATGGGCAATCGGTCGAGAGTCTCGATTTTGCCCAGCGCTCCCGCATTCGCAACCGCGAAATCGGCTTCATCTTTCAGAGTTTCAATCTGATCGGCGACCTTACGGTGTACGAGAACGTCGAGTTGCCCCTGACCTATCGCCAAAGGATGGCCTCCGCTGAGCGCAAAAAGCGGGTGATGGAATCCCTCGAGCGTGTCGGCATGGCGCATCGCATTCGACACTACCCATCGCAGCTCTCGGGCGGTCAGCAGCAGCGTGTCGCGGTTGCCAGGGCATTAGCTGGACATCCTTCCATTCTCCTCGCCGACGAGCCTACGGGGAACCTCGACTCCCACAACGGCGAAGCCGTGATGCAGTTGCTGCAAGATTTGCACCGCGAGGGCGCGACCATCTGCATGGTCACGCACGATCCGCGATTCGTAAAGCACGCCGAACGCGAAATCCACTTATTCGACGGCAAGGTTGTGGCTGAAGACGAGCTGAAGAAACTTATGCAAGAGGCGAGTGCGTGAAGGCCTCGGGCTCACCTGGCCAGGTACATCCCGGCCCGCCGAGCCGCGAAGGTCGATCCCATGGGCCCCTGCGATACGACTGATTCAGGAGTACACCATGAATCTGTGGCGTGATTTGCGTTTCGGGTTTCGGCTCTGGAAGAAGAACTACGGCTTTGCTGCCATCGCTGCCCTGACCCTCGCGCTAGGCGTCGGCGCGACCGCTGCAATTTTCAGCGTCATCTACGCGACTCTTTTCGAACCGATGCCTTATCCCGAGCCCGAACAGTTGGTTGTTCTCTGGTCGAAGGTGAACGACTTTCACAATGTTGTCTCGGCGGGCGACTTCCGCGATTGGCTACAGCAGAATACGACGTTTCAATCCATGGCGACCATAAGCGGGACAAATTTCAACCTTGCGATGCCCGGTTCATCGCCGCAAATGGTCGAAGGCGGGCGATCCACTCCAGGTTATTACGACAAGGTGTTCGGAGAAAAACCGTGGATGGGCCGTTACTACCTACCTGAGGAAGCGCAGGCTGGAAAAGACCACGTCGTCATCATGACGCATCGCTTGTGGGAACGGCTGGGATCGAATCCCAATATTGTCGGCACACAGCTGAGGTTGGACGGCGAGGTCTACACCGTGATTGGCGTTCGACCGCCGGGCCAACCCGACCGCATGGCCGGCGACCTGTTCGCTCCATTGACATTCAAGCCCGAACAACTCAATCACGACTTCCACTGGCTGCTCGTCTTCGGTCGCCTAAAACCGCACATAACGCTGGCGCAGGCACAGGCTGACATGAATGTGGTTGCCGCCCGGGTCGCGCGTGACTATCCCGTGTCGAACAAAGGTTGGGGAATCTATGTAGAGCCGCTACATAATAATTTTCTCCCGAAAGATGTGATCAAAACCATGTGGCTGCTCATGGCAGCGGTCGGGTTTGTGCTGCTGATTGCTTGTGTCAACGTCGCCAACCTTCTTCTTGCCCGCGGAACCACGAGGCAACGTGAGGTCGCAATGCGGTCCTCGCTGGGAGCCACACGCGGGCAGATTTTTGGGCAGTTGCTCAGTGAGAGTGTCGCATTGGCATGCATTGGCGGAATCGCAGGAACCGTGCTCGGCTACGCAATGATCAAGGCATTGCTGCTGACCATGCCGCAATACACACTGCCTTCTGAGGCTGACGTGCGGCTGAGCGTTCCAGTCCTATTTTTCACGTTCGCGACCACCATGGTTGCCGGCGTACTGTTCGGGTGCGCGCCCGCCTGGCAAGCCTCGAAACTGGACTTGAACGAGACCCTGAAAGAAGGCAGCCGGGGCTTAGGTGGATCCGGCAAGCACCGTCTTCGCAGGTCGCTGGTTGTCGCCGAGTTTGCGCTGGCACTGGCGTTGCTCGCAGGCGCAGGGCTCGCGCTGCACAGTTTCTGGAACCTGGCGCGAGTCAATCCCGGCTTTCGCATCGATCATTTGCTTACGTTCGATTTACCCGTACCCCAGGATAGGCTGACCAAACCTGAACAGATCGTTGGCTTTTACCGCCAACTTCTCGACCGCGTCCAATCGCTGCCCGGAGTGGTTCAGGCGGGCGTCTCCAATGGAAGGCCAATCACAGGCCCGACGATGGGCATGCCGTTCAGCATCGAAGGCCAGGCGGTTGCCGATCCCTCCTCCCGTCCGGGCGCGGCCTTCGTGTTGACTACCCCCGGCTACTACCGCACATTCGGCATTGAGATGGCGCTTGGTCGCGCCTTTTCCGACGAAGACCGGGCGGGCACTGTTCCGGTGGCGATGGTGAATCAGGCCTTTGCCGATAAGTTCCTGAAAGGCATGGACCCGCTTAAGCAGCGGCTGATGGTGGAGCAGCTGATTCCCGGAGTTGCGAAGCTCGGTCCAACAACTCCCTGGCAAATCGTCGGCGTTTTCCGAAACGTTCACAACAACGGAGTGAGGGGCGATGGTGCCCCCGAGATTGATGTTCCATTTTGGCAAAGCCCCTGGCCTCAGGCTCTCATGGCGGTTCGAACTGCCGGCGATCCAGAACTCTTGACCAAGGCTATTGCTGCAGAAGTGCACGCGATCGATCCCGATGTGGCGCTGGCGAACGTGAAAACCATGGAGCAAATTGCGAGTGAGTCATTGGTCGGCGACCGCTTTGTTTCCTTGTTGTTTGGGACCTTTGCCGCCGTCGCCCTTCTGCTCGCGGCCATCGGAATCTATGGCGTCATGGCCTTCACCGTCGCGCAACGTACGCATGAAATCGGCCTGCGGATTGCCCTTGGAGCCAATGAAAGGGAAGTCTTACAGATCATCCTCAGGGAAGGGCTCACCCTGGCGGCATTTGGTCTGGCGATTGGACTAGCCGCTGCTTGCCTCGTTGGCCGCACCATGCGCAGCACCCTTTACAACGTGGGAGCAATCGATTTACCGGCCTTCGCCGCCGTCGCCATTGTGCTGCTGGCCAGTGCGATGCTTGCCTGCTACGTCCCCGCCCGTCGAGCAACGAAAGTCGATCCCATGGTGGCGCTGCGGTACGAGTGAGAGAGTAAAGATGACAGAACTCCTCCAAGACCTTCGTTACGCATCACGGCAGTTGCGAAAGAATTCTTTGCTCACAGCCGTTGCCGTGATCACGTTAGCGCTCGGCATTGGAGCCACCACGGTCATTTTTTCGGTGGTAAATGGCGTTCTTCTGCGTCCCCTGCGCTATCCCCAGCCCCAGCAACTGTACGTAGTTCGCGAAACCGTGCGGGAACTGAGCCAGACATATCCATCGTTTCCGGCGAATTTTGCGAGTTTCCGAATTTGGCAGCACGAGTGCCACTCGTTCGAAGACCTTGCGATCGTAGAGCCCTTCAATATGACGCTCACCGGCTATGGGGACGCCGAACAGATCTCGGGAGGAAGGGCGTCGGCGAATCTTTTCGATGTTTTAGGGGTCCGCCCAGCGCTGGGTAGAACGTTTCTGCCGCAGGAAGACAATCCGGGGAACGATCACGTAGTGATCGTGACTTATCCATTCTGGCATGAGCGATTTCATGATGATCCAGCCGTGATTGGCCGGTCGATCACGCTAGATGGCATGCCCTACCAAGTAGTGGGAGTGCTACCGCCTTCGTTCCGGTACCCGAAAAACTTCGGGCCTTTAGCGGAATTTCCAGCTCAAGTCGACTACTTCAAACCACTCGGGCTGGACGCGGCAAAATGGTCGCCTTTCGGGGATTTTGACTTTGCCGCGATTGCCCGGCTGAAGACGGGAGTCAGTCGGGTGCAGGCACTCGCGGAGCTGAAAGTGGTGCAGGAGAACATCACGAAATCCCACAACGCGAGCCTAAGCCTTGGCGCCGAGCTCATGCCGCTTGAACAGCAGGTGATCGGCAGCGCGCGCCTTGGGCTCTTGCTCCTATTGGCCGGCGTGGGTGCGGTGCTTCTGATCGTTTGCGTGAATCTGGCAAATCTCTTGCTCGTGGCCGTTCCCGCGCGACTGCGCGAGACCAGTATTCGCACTGCCCTTGGAGCTTCGCGCTCGCGCCTGCTTCGCCAGATGCTGACCGAGAGCCTATTGCTCGCCGCGATCGGGGGCGCACTTGGCATCGTACTCGCGCATTACGGAGTGCGCTTGTTGATCGCGGTGGCGCCTGCCAACTTTCCGCGCATTGACGAGGTACGACTTGATGTCCGAGTGATGTGTTTTTCTGCGGTCACTTGCGTGCTGACTGGAATCGCCTTCGGCATTCTGCCGGCCTGGACCATGACACAGATCGATCCGCAACCCGCACTGAAGGCGAGCGCCACGACCACCACCGAGAGCCGAGGCGCACGCAGGCTACGCACGTCCCTGGTTGGATTTGAAGTCGGACTTGGGACGTTACTGCTGGTTCTGGCAGGTCTACTGACGATGAGCATGGTCCGCTTGCTCGATGTAGACAAGGGATTCACAACCGAGCATGTGCTGGCCGCCGATATTACTCTCACGCCCTCACTCTACGCGCACGACGAACAGAAGTACGGCTTTTACGACGACGTACTGGCGCGGGTGCATTCGCTGCCGGGGGTGACGAGCGCTGCGTGGATCAGCCGTCTTCCGCTCGAAGGACAGGAACAGGTTGACAACGTCGTTGTTCCCGGGCGCCAGACATCGGAAATGCAGGCCCCCCTGGCAAACTATCGGTTTGTCACAAATGAGTATTTCCGGACCATGAACATCCCATTGGTCGAAGGCCGGCTGCCTGAACCAGCGGATCGAGAGCGCCATGTTGCCGTCATCTCCAAGAGCGTTGCGAACAAAGTCTGGCCTGGCCAGAACCCGATCGGCCAGCAGTTTCGCACCGGCGGAGACACACAGTGGCCGGCCGCCGAAGTGATAGGGGTTGTCGGTGACATCCGAACCGTGGCACTCGACGAGCCTCCGCTCCTGATGATCTATGAGCCGATTGGGCCAGGGTCAAGGAAATGGTGGGGTGGACACGCTTCGCTGGTAGTTCGTTCTGCTAGTTCACCCGCGATGCTGAGCTCTGTGGTACGTGATGCACTTCGCCACGTGGACTCGGGCGTGCCCATCGTGCATCTTCGACCGATGACTGAGATTGTGTCGGAGTCAGTTGGCGTTCGGCGGTTCGAGCTCGGCCTTGCCTCCCTATTTGGGATCTTTGCGCTCCTGCTGGCGGCCCTTGGAATTTATGCCGTGGTGGGCTATTCGGTTGCGAGCCGCAGGCAGGAGATGGGACTACGAATGGCTCTTGGCGCGCGCGCCTCGAACTTGCGAAATCTTGTTCTGGTTCAGGGAATGTTGCCGGTAACCGCCGGATGGGTTGCGGGCGTTCTGGTGGCGCTTGCCGCCGGCTCCTTTATGCGCAGCCTGCTATTTGGCGTCAGCGCGCACCATCCGCTGACAATTGGGTTGATCAGCTTGGTGGTTCTCGCGACATCGGCATTGGCGTGCTATCTCCCCGCTCGCCGTGCCGCGAGAGTCGATCCCATGGTGGCCCTTAGATACGAATAGGAGCAATGATGTCTGGAGTAATTCAAGACTTACGATATGCGGTCCGGCAGGTGCGCAAGGCGCCCGGATTTGCCGCCGTGGCAGTTGTAACGCTGGCGCTCGGAATCGGCGCTAACACCTCAATTTTCTCCGTGGTGAATGGTGTGTTGCTGCGTTCATTGCCTTTTCCAGATTCGGACCGGCTGGTGCGTGTCTGGCATACCCCTCCCCAGAGCAGTTTCCCGGGAATCAGCACCTTCACAATTTCGCCTGCGAACTTTCTCGATTGGCAGAACCAGAATCATGTGTTTTCGAGCATGGCGATTTACGGTTATCGCGGGTTCACGCTTACTGGAGGGGACAAAGCCGAACAAGTGGATGCGAGCGGCGTCTCAGCCGAATTCTTCTCGACGCTTGCCGTTCAACCGATGCTCGGACGGGTGTTTTCAACAGAAGAAGATCAGCCTGGACACTCCAACGTCGTCATCCTCAGCCATCGCTTCTGGCGCGAACGCTTTGCCTCCAGAGGTGACATTGTCGGTCGCGATATCACGCTTGACGGGACGAAATACCTTGTCGCGGGAGTCATGCCTCCCAGCTTTCGCTTTCCCGACTTCGCCCAGTTGTGGACTCCGCTCGCCTGGACCGACCAAGAAAAGGCGGTTCGCGGCAATCACAACTATCTGGCTATGGCGCGTCTGAAGCCGGGAGTCGACCTAACGCAGGCGCAAGCTGAGATGAACACCATTTCTAACCGGCTCGAGCGGCAATATCCGGCGGATGACAAAGGCTGGGGAGCGCTGCTGCGACCCCTGCGGGCTGATATGGTCAGCGACGTCCGCCCTGCGCTTCTGGTCTTGCTCGGGGCGGTTGGTTTCATCCTGCTGATCGCATGCGTGAACGTAACCAACCTGTCGCTGGCGAGGATCTTCAGCCGCCATAAGGAAATTGCAATTCGTACGGCCATGGGCGCAAGTTCTGGTCGGATTATCCGCCAAATTGTTGCGGAAAGCGTTCTTTTGGCTTTGCTCGGCGGTCTCCTTGGCCTCGCCTATGCACATTTTGGCGTCCGCCTCATTATGGCGTTTCTCGCCGATAGGTTGCCCACTTCAATGGAAGCAGGCATGGATCTCAAAGTGTTGGGGTTCACAGCTACTGTGTCAGTGCTGAGTGGCGTGGTGGCGGGAATTCTGCCCGCGCTGCACTTGAGCCGCGCCAATGTCAATCAGGCTTTGAAACAAGGGTTGGGGCGTGGCGGTAGCGATTCAGGCGGGAACCGCACGCGCAATATCCTGGTCGTTGTAGAGGTCTCGCTTTCGTTGGTGCTCTTGATTGGAGCGGGGCTGATGATTCGCAGCTTTCAAATGCTGCGAGGAGTCAATCCCGGCTTCAACTCGAAGGGCGTGCTCACCATGTCGGCTGCTATTTCGCGGGTGAGATTCTCGAACGCGACCCAACAGATAAGCTTCTTCGATCGCACCTTAGAACGTATCCGTGCGCTTCCCGGGGTCACAGCTGCGGGAGTGATTGATGACATCCCACTTGGTGGTGGCGGGTCCCATCAGCCGATCGCGGTCGAGGGCCGGCCCGCGCTTCCCATGTCCGAGCAACCGGAGGTGGATGTTCGGGTCAGTAGTGCAGGTTATTTCGATGCGCTCCGGATTCCGGTTTTACGCGGTCGAAACTTCGACGCCGGCGATGTCGCGGGGAGACCGGCCACGGTTCTCATCAGTGCCTCCCTGGCCAAACAATTCTGGCCTGGCGAAGACCCCATCGGCAGACACATTACCCTGTCGTTCTTTCCCGGCGTTGTGCGCGAGGTGGTGGGCGTGGTTGGAGACGTGAAGGGAGATGGGCTAGACCAAACGCGGACGCCAGCGACGCTCTATGTTCCGCTCGACCAGCTGGCTCCTCCGGTAGACCAACCCTGGCGTTCCTTCCCCATGTCGGTACTGGTGCGCTCGACTTCGGATCCTTCGGGTATGGTCTCGGCGGTCACGAACGCCGTCCATGAAGTAGACAGTACGATCCCCGTTCGCGATGTGCTTACCATGCAGGAGCTGGTCACAAACTCACTCGCTTCCCAGCGGTTCAGCCTTTTGCTGCTCGGCGCCTTCGCTCTCCTGGCGCTCATTCTGGCCGCCATCGGGATTTACAGCGTCTTGTCTTACAGCGTTCGCAGGAGGGTTCAGGAAATCGGCATCCGCCTGGCACTCGGCGCGAGTTTGACCGACGTTCTCCGCATGATCATCTTGGAAGGCCTGCGGCCAACCTTGCTGGGCGTAACCATTGGTGTTGCCGGTGCTCTCGCTTTGGCACGGGTGATGGCGAACTTGGTCTACGGCGTGAAGCCTACCGATCCATTGACATTTCTGTCCGTCGCTGTGCTGCTGGCGACAGTGGCGTTTGTTGCCAGCGTTATCCCTGCATATCGAGCCGCCAAGGTCGATCCCATGGTGGCGCTCAGATACGAGTAAACAAGCATGACGTCATTCATCCATAACATCCGTTATGCAGTGAGGCAGCTCCGAAACCAGCCGTCATTTGCCGCCGTTGCGGTGGCGACCCTGGCGCTCGGAATTGGAGCGAATACCGCGCTGTTCTCGGTCATCGATGGAGTCCTGCTCAGCCGATTGCCCTATCCAGACCCTGAACGGCTGGTCTGCTTGAGCGAGAGCAAACCAAATTTCGAATATGGTTCGATTTCCTACCCCAATTTTCGTGACTGGCAGAAGGACAATCGCGCATTTTCTGCGATGGCGATTTACCGTAGCACGGCGTTCAGCTTGATAGGCAGTGGCGAGCCTGTGCAGGTTAGCGGAGAATTTGTTTCTTCGGATTTGCTTTCACTCTTGGGTGTAAAGCCGCTGCTGGGACGCATTTTTGCTCGCGGCGAGGATGAGATTGGAGCGCCGCCCATTGCGTTGATCAGTGCTGGTCTGTGGCGAAGGAAGTTCAATTCAGCCGGCGACATCGTCGGGAAAAGCATCACCCTCGACGGCAGGAGCTTCGTAATCATCGGCGTACTGCCACCTACATTTCACTTCCTGGCGCCCTCCTTTCCAGAAAACCGGGAAATCTTCCTTCCGATTGGCCAATGGGCCAATCCGTTATTGCCAAAGCGAGGCGCGGGACTCGGCATTCATGGCATCGGGAGATTGAGACCTGAAGCGACACTTGAAGACGCTCGTGCCGACATGGCGAGAGTGAGCGGGAATCTGGCTCTCGCGTTTCCCGATACCAACAAGGGAATCGGTGCAACCCTGGTCCCGCTCAAGCAGCAGATGGTCGGGGAAGTCCGCCCACTGTTGCTCATCCTGCTGACGGCAGTGGGCTGCGTCTTGCTGATTGCCTGCGCCAACGTTGCCAACCTTTTGCTGGCCAAGTCCACGCGACGTAGCCGGGAGTTTGCCATTCGCACCGCACTTGGTGCGAATCGGACCCAGATCGTTGGACAACTGCTAACCGAAAGCCTGCTCCTTGCCCTCATTGGCGGAGCTATTGGGTTGCTTCTCGCCGCCTGGGGGACGCGCGCTGCACTTGGGGTTCTTCCGAGCGCTCTCCCGCGCGCAGAGCAAATCGGCATGGATGGGAACGTCTTGGCCTTCACCACTCTGGTGTCTTTGGGAGCAGGCATCCTGTTTGGCTTAACTCCTGCTTGGAAGGCCTGGAGATCCAATGCACAAGAGACCTTGCAAGCGACTAGTCGCACTAGCAGCGGGGTCCATCATCGCGCGCAACGGGCTTTTGTGGTTTCAGAAATGGCATTGGCTCTCGTACTTCTGGCCGGGGCTGGGCTCATGATCAGGAGTTTGGTGCAACTCTGGCGGGTGGATCCCGGTTTCAATCCTCATCAGGTTGTGAACTTTGGGGTGTCGCTTCCTCCCGCGATGCTCTCCGCTTCGCCCGAGGCCGTGCGCGCGGCCTTTCGAGAACTAGACCGTCAAATGGCAGCGATCCCCGGCGTTGAGGCGGTGTCACAGACATGGGAGTCGCTCCCACTGGCGGGAGACGACGAGAAGCTATTCTGGCTCGACGGTCAGCCCAAGCCTAGTAGCGACAATGAAATGAATTGGGCAATCCATTATGTTGTCGGCCCGGAATACCTCAAGGTCATGCACATCCCGCTGCTGGGCGGGCGCTTCCTCGCCGCCCAGGACTCCGAGCATGCCCCGCGAGTCGTGGTTATCGATGACGTGTTCGCCGCAAAATTCTTTCCCAACCAGGATCCCATTGGGAAACGCATTCATGTGAACGATTCGGATCAGCTGACCGAGATCATCGGAATCGTAGGCCACGTGAAGCAGTGGGGACTCGCCACGGACGACACGAATTCTCTTCGCGCCCAATTTTATTTTCCCTGGATGCAGATGCCAGACCAATACATTGCTCTGGCTCCAGCTGGAGCCAGCATGCTGGTTCGTTCCAGTGGAATGGGCCCGCTCCTCTCTGGCGCGATTCGAGCCGCGAGCGGCAGGATGAGCAACCAGCAAGTGATTTACGGGATGCAAACCATGGACGGACTAGTCACGGAATCTCTCTCGACTCAGCGGTTCTCGATGATCCTGCTAGCCGTGTTTGCCTTCCTTGCTCTGGCCCTGGCAAGCGTAGGGATCTATGGTCTGGTTTCCTACATCGTCGGACAGCGAACACGAGAGATCGGTGTTCGCATGGCCCTTGGCGCTGCGCGCACGGATATTGTTGCGATGATATTGCGCTCTAGCACCGGGCTGGCATTGACGGGAGTGATGCTTGGCCTATTCGCTACGCTGGCCCTGACGCGATTAATGGCTCGTCTCCTCTATGGAGTCCGAGCGAGCGATGCTTTAACCCTAATCTTAGTTTCCATAACGCTGGTATCGGTCGCGTTGCTCGCGAGTTACCTTCCGGCCCGTCGTGCCGCCAAAGTGGACCCGATGGTTGCACTGCGTTACGAGTGAGGAAAAACTATGAATGGCTGGTTTCAGGATCTCCGCTACTCAGTAAGGCAGCTGCGAAAGGCCCCAGGGTTCGCGCTCACCGCGATTCTCACCCTGGCGCTCGGTATGTGTTCGAGCCTGGCGATCTTCGGCTTTGTGGACGCAGCCCTGATTCAACCCTTGCCCTACCCGAATCCCGACCGGCTGGTCGTAGCTACTGAAAGCGTTGCACTTCTACCGCGCGCCAATCTGTCGTATTACGACTATCTCGATTGGAAGCGCCTCAACCAGGTGTTCAGTTCTATCGATGTCTACAACCAGACCGGCTTCCTGCTGCGCACTTCCTCGAAAGCCGAACCCGTTCATGCCGCGCGTGTGAGTGACGGGTTCTTTCGCACCCTAGGCGTGGCGCCAATTCTAGGACGCGACTTTTACACCGGAGAGGATGTCCCCGAGGGCCCTCAAACCGCGCTCCTGACCTATGGCGCTTGGCAACAGCGATTCGGCGGACGCAAAGACATCGCGGGTCAGACAGTTACCTTGAGCGGCATCCCATTCACCATCATTGGCGTCCTGCCCCAGGGGTTTCAGTTTGCGCCTGCCGGCAACGCCGAGTTCTGGACCACGCTACATGCCTCGGACCAGTGTGGCCGCAGGCGGAGTTGTCATAGTCTGACGGGGATCGCTAGGCTGAAAGATGGCCTTACATTAGAAGCAGCCCGGTCTAACATCGAGACCATCGCTAAGCAACTCGAGCTGCAATATCCGGTCGACAATCGCGGGCAGGGCGCGTTTGTGGACAAGCTCTCAAGTGTGGTCTTTGCGGATCTACGTCCTATGCTCCTTGCCCTGCAGTTCGGGGCTGGTCTTCTCCTTTTGATTTCTTTGGTTAACGTATCCAGTCTGTTGCTGGTGCGTTCCGAGGGCCGGAAGCGAGAGATTGCAGTGCGCGGCGCCTTGGGAGCGTCTCGCATCAGGGTAATCCGGCAATTCGCGCTCGAAGGTCTCTGCCTGGCCGTCGCAAGTTGCGCCCTCGGCATCCTCGCGGCAGGCACGAGCATGCAAATTCTGAAGCAAATGATCTCGAGGGACCTGCTCGATTACATGCCGTACCTCTCAGGGCTGGGCATCACTCCCCACGTCCTCGAGTTTGCTGGCGCACTGTGCGTAGGTGCCCTGGCACTGTTTGCAGCTGCACCACTCGTGCGGTTTCCTTTTAGGCGATTGCGAGACGGACTATCCGAAGGCGGCCGGGGTAACGCCGGAACCTTATGGCGGCGCTTCGGCTCAAACTTGGTAGTCGTCGAATTGTCGCTCGCGGTGGTGTTGCTGGTTAGCGCTGGCCTTCTGGGAAAAAGTCTGTATCGCCTGTTGCACGTGGAAGTCGGTTTTCAGCCTGATCATCTCGCCAGCTTAGATGTGGCGCTTTCGGAAACAGATTACGCCAAAGAAGATCAACAGGCTAGGGCCGAGCAGGAGATCACAGGTCGAGTTGCCCGTCTGCCGGGAGTTGAATCGGTCGGCGTTACCTCGGTTCTGCCTGTGAGCTACAACGGCAACACGACTTGGATTCGGGTAGTGGGGCATCCCTACAACGGCGAACACAACGAAGTCAACGAGCGCGTTGTCAGCCCCGGATTCTTTCCCACCATACGAGCGCGGCGCCTGCGTGGACGCTACTTGACGGAGTTTGACGATGCTTCGAAGCCCCTTGTGGCCATCATCAATCGGACGTTCGAGCAGAAGTATTTCCCCGGCGAAGATCCTATTGGCAAAAAAATCGGGGACAATCAGCTTTCGCCAAAGTCAATCGCGGAAATTGTAGGGGTGGTTGAAGACGTTAGAGACGGTTCCCTCGATGCGGAGATATGGCCGGCGGTGTACTACTCATTCACGCAGTCCCCTGATTCCTACTTCTCTCTGGTCGCGCGCACCTCGCAAAACGAAGCCTCCACCTTGCAGGCCCTAGTCAATGCCATTCATGAGGTTGATTCCGGCATCGGCACCCTGCGCGAGTCTTCGATGGCGGAACGTATCAACAATTCACCTTCGGCCTATATGCATCGCTCCTCGGCGTGGCTGGTAGCCGGCTTTGCCTCCTTGGCCCTGCTGCTTGCGGTTGTCGGCCTGTATGGAGTGATTGCCTATTCGGTGAGTTGTAGAACTCGCGAGATCGGAGTGCGAATGGCCTTAGGCGCCCAGCGCCGGTCTGTCTATCAATTGATCATGAAGGAAGCCGTCTGGCTAACCGCAATCGGAGTCGCAGCGGGTCTGGCGGGCTCTCTCGCGATGGCAAATCTCATTCGCGGCCTTCTGTTTGGCGTTCGGTCTTGGGACGCGGCGACACTTGTAGCAACCGCAGCGGCCCTGGCCATCGCTTCACTTGCTGCGAGCTACTTTCCTGCGCGGCGCGCCGCCAAGGTAGATCCGATGGTTGCACTGAGATACGAGTGACAAGCCTGTGGGAGAGACATTTGTCCACGGGAATTCTGTTAGGAGAAATATGATCCAACTAAGAAACCTCGAGCGCAGTTATAAGAGTCCTGCCGGGCAATTTTTCGTGCTTCGACGCGTGAATCTGGAGATCCAGGAGGGCGAGTTTATTACGATTATGGGGCCCTCGGGAGCTGGGAAGTCCTCGTTATTAAATGTGCTCGCCTTGTTGGACGACGGATGGGATGGCGAATACTGGTTCCGGGAGCAACCTGTGCACAAGATGAAGCGCAAAGAACGCGCTGAGCTGGCCAAACGAAACATCGGAATGGTGTTTCAGAGCTACCACCTGCTAGACGACCTTACGGTTCGCGAGAACATCGATCTTCCCCTTTCCTATAAGGACATCCCAAACAAGCAGCGCCAGGGCATGGTTGCCGAGACCCTCGACCGATTTCAGATGGTGGCGAAAAAGGACCTATTTCCCAGCCAACTATCCGGCGGGCAGCAACAGCTGGTGGGCGTTGCACGTGCCGTCATCCACAAACCTGCTCTACTGCTTGCCGACGAACCTACCGGGAATCTCCACTCCTCACAGGCTAAGGAGATTATGGAGCTTTTCCGCGGGTTAAACCAACAGGGAACCACGATTGTGCAGGTTACCCATTCCGAATCGAACGCCGGGTATGGATCCCGCACGATTCAATTGCGAGATGGGTGGGTGGTCTCGGACACCGCCAATCCTGAGCTTCAGCCCTATGAGGCGGTGAGGCAATGAGATGGCCCCTGTGCGGAGCGAAGATTCAGCCATTCCTCCTCGTGCTTCTGATATGTGTAGCGGTGGTCGCTCAGCAACCGGATAAGCCGGCGCAGCCCCTGAATGCTCCGCGGGCCTCGAGCGTCGACTATTCTGCGATTTTCAAGCTTCCTAACTCACGCAACCCGCTCGGTGCATATTCCCCCAGCGCCGCTCCCGAGCCGCAACTGACCAATTCTCCGGACCTGAATCAGCTCATTCGCGATGGAAAGTTGTACCTGTCCCTGGGCGATGCCATCCGTCTGGCGCTAGAAAATAACCTTGACCTCGCCATCGCGCGCTACAACCTCCCGATCGCCGAGATGGACATTCTCCGCACCAAAGCCGGTGGCGTGTTCCGAGGCGTAAACGCCGGTGTTGTGCAGGGAACTCCAGGCGGAGGTGTGGGTGGGTTTGGTACCGGTGCTCCCGGCGCAGGGGCCGGAGGTACGACCGCTGGCGCGGGGGGAGCAGGCGCCGGAGCGTCAGGTCTGGTGCAGTCAACTCTTGGGATCGGCTCGGCCGTCGCTTCTTATGATCCCGCAATCATTGCCTCGGTGGGAACCGAACACCAAACCACGCCCCTGGCCAACCAGCAAATCTACGGAGTGCCCCTGCTGCAACTCAATTCAGGGCAGGCGAACTTCGGATTTACGCAGGCCTTCGCTACGGGGTCGAGCATTTCATTTGAATTCAACAACAATCGTCAGACCACCAACAGTCCCTTCTTCAATCTTTCTCCGGCACTGGGCTCGATGTATCGCTTTTCGTTTCAACAGCAGTTGCTTTCGGGATTTGGCTTCGGCCCCAATCTTCGCTATCTACGAATCGCGAAAAACAACAAGAAAATTTCCGACATTGCCTTCAAGGATCAGGTGATCGCCACGGTCACCCAGATCAAGAACATCTATTGGGACTTGGTAAACGCCTACCAACAGTCACAAGTGAACGAGCAATCGGTAGCGTTTGCGCAACAATCACTCGATAACGCCAAAAAGCAATTGCAACTGGAAAGCATTCCGGCGATGGATGTGATGAGAGCTGAAGCTGAGGTCTCGAAAAGGGACCAGGATCTGACGGTCGCGCGTACAAGCCTTCAACTTCAAGAGCTGCTAATGAAGAACGCGATTACCAAGAGTCTGGATGATCCCCTGCTCGAATCGGTGCGGGTTGTTCCGACCGACACACTTCAGTCAGAACAGCTAGCTGCTCTGAACCAGTCGGTGCAGGAATTGATTCAAGAAGCGCTCAGCAATCGCCCGGAACTCGCCGAGTCTGATGTGGACCTCATCAATCGCCAAATTAGCCGCAAGGCGGCGCGCAATGCACTCCTGCCAGCGCTCTCCCTTGTGGCTTTCTATGGCGGGTCGGGCCTCGCCGGACCGCTGAATCCGGTTTACAACATTCCGGGAGTGCCCAATTCCTCCAACGTTCCTACAGACTTTGCCGGCGCTTTGGGCAACGCCTTCAACAATACAGCCCCGGACTACTACATCGGCTTCAACCTGAATATTCCTATTCGGAATCGGGTGGCGAAGGCCGACCAGTACCGCTCCGAACTCGAATATCGCCAGGCCGAACTCAGGCGGGAAGAACTGCGCAAACAAATCAGGATCGAGGTGCGCAATGCGGAATACGCTTTGGAGCAGACTGCCGCGCGGGTTCAGGCAGCACGCAAAGCGCGGGACCTCGCCCAGCGCACGTTTGAGATCACGCAAAAGGAGCAAACCCTGGGGGCCGGTTCAACCTACCAGACCATGACCGCGCAGCGCGACTTGGCCCTCGCCGAGCTCGACCTGGTTACTGCCATGACGGTTTACGAGAAGGCCAAAGTGGAGGTGGACCGTGCGACGGGCGCGACTTTGGAACATAATGGAATCCAAATCGAGGAAGCCTTAAAGGGCGCCTTGAGCTCCGCAACGCCATGAGAGTGGATGCGGACACGAAGGCTACGTCATGTCCACCCCCGCCAAGCCGCACGACATCACCGTCCCTTTTGCCCTAGGCAAGTCGGCGACAGCGTCCCGAATTCTTGCCGCTGACGATCAGCCGCACATCCTCGATGCCATTGAAATCCTATTAAAGCCGCAAGGATACCGCATTGACGCCGTCCGCTCACCCGAGCTGGCACGGGAAGCCTTGGCCACCGAACAATACGACGCTGTCCTAATCGATCTCAATTACACGCGCGACACTACCTCCGGCCGCGAGGGCCTCGACCTCCTGACGGAAATCGTCTCGCAAGACAGTACGCTGCCTGTCATTGTGATGACCGCCTGGGGCAATGTTGAACTGGCGGTTGAAGCCATGCGTCGAGGTGCTCGCGATTTCATTCAGAAACCTTGGGAAAACGAGCGCCTGCTTACCATGCTTCGAACCCACGTCGAACTTCGCCGCGCGTTGCAACAGGCGGAGCGTCTTGCCGCGGAGAATCGCCTGCTCAATGTGCAAGGTTTGCCGGAGTTCATCGCGACTTCACCCGCCATGGCTCCGGTGCTAGAAGCGATCACTCGCATCGCTCCCTCCGACGCGAACGTGCTTATCACCGGAGAGCACGGCACCGGAAAGGAAGTTGTCGCCCACACCATCCACGCCCTTTCCTTACGGAAGCAGAAGGCCTTGATCGCGGTGAATACTGGAGGACTGGCCGAAGGAGTCTTCGAGAGCGAGCTTTTCGGCCACGTCAAAGGGGCGTTTACAGATGCCCGCACCGATCGCATCGGCCGTTTTGAACTGGCCGATGGCGGAACGATTTTTCTGGACGAAATCGGCAACGTGCCCCTGCGCCAGCAGGCCAAACTTCTGCGAGTGATCGAGTCGGGGGAAATGGAGCGGGTAGGGGCGTCGCGGGGCCGGAAAATCGACGTCCGAGTCATCTCCGCCACAAACATGGATCTTCCCTCCGCTTGTGAATCCGGACAATTTCGCGAAGACCTTCTGTTTCGACTGAACACCGTCGAGATTCCCTTGCCCCCATTGCGTGACAGACGGGAGGACATTCCGGTTCTGTCCACTCACTTCCTGACGCAATACGCGTCGCGTTATCGGCGGTTGATCAAGGGAATCGATCCGGGAGCACTCCAATCGATGCTTCACTACAGCTGGCCGGGCAACGTGCGTGAGCTCGAACACACGATGGAGCGCGCCGTCTTGATGTGCCGCACTGAGCAACTTCAGACCGCAGACCTCGGCCTCGCTTCGCAACGTGCCCCGGCGCAGAACCTTGAAGAATTGAGTCTGGAGGCGGTTGAAAGTATTCTGATCCGCAAAGCGTTGCAACGCTTCCAAGGGAACGTCAGCCAGGCTGCGGAAGCATTGGGCCTGAGCCGAGGCGCTCTCTACCGGCGAATGGAAAAATATGGGCTCTAGCCCAGGCCGCATCAATCTGACCGCACAAAAGAAGCGGAAACCCCGGGCGCCCTTTGAGCGTCGTGTCACGCGATTTTCGATCCTCCTGGTTTTACCGGGAATTCTCGTGAGTGGCGTACTGATTTGGCTGCAGCCGTGGTCCCTTCAATCGAAGCTAACCCTTTCCTTTGTTGAGATCATCGTTTGCTTATTGATTGGTGCTGCACTCCATGATCATGTCGTTCGCCCTTTGCAGACGCTGGCGAATGTCGTCGGCTCCTTGAGGGAGGAGGACTATTCCTTTCGAGCGAGAATGACGGTCCCCAACGATGCCTTGGGCGAACTCTCGCTGGAAGTGAACGCACTTGCCGACCTGCTCGCAAAACACCGTACCGGTGCCATCGAGGCAACGGCTTTGCTCGAACGCGTGGTTGAAGAAGTTGATATCCCGATTTTTGCCTTCGACCCGGCCAGCAAACTGCGGCTCGTGAACTCAGCGGGTGCAAAGCTTCTGAATGCCAGGCAAGCCCAAGCCATCGGCAAGACCAGTTCTGAGCTGGGACTGGAAGCTTGCCTGTCGGCGAAAAACGAATCTCTGGTTGAACTGCATTTTGGAACGGATGCGCGCTGGTTTGTCCGGCGCAGCTCCTTTCGCCAACATGGAGTACCTCACACGCTGGTCGTCCTCTCTGACGTCAGCCGAGCATTGCGCGAGGAGGAGAGGCGGGCGTGGCAGCGGTTGATTCGAGTCTTGGGACACGAACTGAATAATTCGCTTGCGCCGATCAAATCCATCGCCGGCAGTCTGCGATCGAGGCTCGCCGACGGGGACATCAAGCAGGAGGAACAGCAAGACTTCGAGCGGGGTCTCAGCATCATTGAGAACCGCGCAGCTTCCCTCAATCGCTTCCTGCAAGGTTACCGTCAGCTGGCTCAGATGCCGCCTCCAACGCTTGCCAGCTGCTCGGTGTCCGCGCTGGTTAGGCGGGTGGCAGCTTTAGAGACTCGTGTGGTCGTGAGAGTAGTGCCAGGCCCGGAAATCACGGCTTTGGTCGATCCCGACCAACTCGAGCAAATGCTCATCAACTTGCTTCGTAATGCGGCGGAGGCGGTGCTTGAAAATGCTGCTGTCGGTACGAATGGTTCGAAAGCGCGCGATCCCGAGGCCCCGATTGTCCTTTCCTTGACCCGGCAGGCCGAGAAGCTGGTGATAGAGATTGAAGATACCGGACCGGGGTTGATGAACCCGGGGAATGCGTTCGTACCGTTCTACACAACCAAGCCGGCGGGCAGCGGTATCGGACTTGTTCTTTCCCGACAGATCGCCGAAGCGCATGGCGGCTCCCTGGAACTGCACAATCGACCGGATCGCCAAGGCTGCCTCGTCAGAATTGAACTGCCGCTCAAGATCGTCTCTCTGGATGAACTTTCACAGAAACGTGGAGGAGCCATTCCTCGCGAACAATAGAATCTGCGACTTCTGCGAAAAGTTGGAAAGACAAAGAAAAGAAGAAGATTCCGACAGCTCCCTTCGCCTACCACTTTCCGCATCTCCGAGAAGGTGATACGCCCGGGCAAAGATGCGAACCAGAACATCGCCGAGCCCAAGAAGGCCAAAGTGAGACCTTGCAGCCTGCTCGCAACCAGCAGCGTCGGCAAGATGCTAACTGGAAACAGCGGACAGCAGCCGACGTTCTAGCAGGTGGAACTCCGCCAGGAATCTTTGGCCGCTAGGCCGTAGGATTGATCCCTCCGAAGCACAAATATTTGGTTTCGAGATATTCTTCGATCCCGTACTTCGACCCCTCCCGTCCCAAGCCCGACTGTTTCATTCCGCCGAACGGTGCCACTTCGGTCGAAATCAATCCCGTGTTGATCCCCACCATTCCGTATTCCAGTGCTTCGGCGACGCGCCAGATCCGTGCCATGTCGCGACCATAAAAATAAGCCGCCAATCCATACTGAGTATCGTTGGCGAGCGCGATCGCTTGCTGTTCGGTCTTGAATCGAAAAAGCGGCGCCACCGGACCAAACGTCTCTTCCCGCGAGATCTCCATGGAACTTGTCACACCACTCAGGATCGTTGGTTCAAAGAATCTGCCGCCTCGCGCGTGGCGTTTGCCCCCAAGTAGAACCGTTGCACCCTTCGAAGTTGCGTCGCGAATATGCTCCTCGACTTTCCCGACTGCACGATCGTCGATCAGCGGACCCTGCATGGCCCCTGGTTCTAACCCGGGCGCGACTGTGAGCTTTCTCACCGCTGCGGAGAGCCTCTCTGCGAATGTGTCGTAGATACCATCCTGGATCAGAAACCGGTTTGTGCACACGCATGTCTGACCTGTATTTCGGTATTTTGACGCGATCGCACCGTCCACCGCGGCGACCAGGTCCGCGTCATCGAAAATAATAAAGGGGGCATTTCCCCCCAATTCCAATGAGAGTTTCTTGATGGTTCCAGCACACTGCGACATCAGGAGCTTGCCAACTTCAGTAGAGCCCGTGAAAGAAAGCTTTCGTACTTTGGGATTGGATGTCAGTTCAGCGCCAATCTCCTCGGGCGCTCCGGTAATTACGTTGAAAACCCCTCTCGGAATTCCCGCACGCTCTCCGAGTTCAGCTAACGCCAGTGCCGAAAAAGGAGTTTGCTCCGCCGGCTTCAGAACTACCGTGCATCCAGCCGCAAGTGCCGGACCTACCTTTCGTGTGATCATGGCCAGCGGAAAATTCCACGGTGTGATGCAGGCAGCCACTCCGATCGGCTCCTTCAGCACGACAATCCTTTTGTCAGGGTGGTGTCCTGGAATCGTGTCGCCGTAAACCCGCTTGGCTTCTTCGCCGAACCACTCGAGAAAAGACGCTGCGTAGGCGACCTCAGCCATCGACTCGGCTAGGGGCTTGCCTTGTTCGATCGTCATGAGATAAGCAAGGTCTTCTCGGTTCGTCGTCATCAGATCGAACCAGCGCCGCAAAACCCCAGCCCGTTCCTTTGCGGTCCTTGCGCGCCAAATCACGAACGCATCCGCGGCGGCATCAATGGCTCGCCGCGTTTCTGCCACGCCCATGTTCGGTACACTTCCGATTACTTCACCGGTGGCAGGATTATCAACCGGAATGGTTTCGAGGTCGGCCCCCACCCAGCGTCCGTCGATGTAGCAGGCTTGCCGGAAAAGAAGGGGATCGTGCAGCTTGAGCTCTGCCGCGATGCTAGACATAGCCTCTCCTTCCACCACTTTAAAGGAGAGGCTAAATGGCGACAAACGGCCCAATCTGCTATTTCGACCTGTGCCGATCGGACTGAGTCCTATTGCAGAGGTCGATGTTGCTGTTCCGCTGTACTCGTGGGGCGCAGCGTGAACCTTCTAAACGTTTTGTTTAGCGACTCTAAATACCGCACCTGTCGGTGCTTACGCTACACTGACATGCCATGATCAATGACCGCCGTGGTTTTCTGAAGACTGCTGGCACAGGTTTCGCCGTCGGGGCCCTGGTTTCACAACCGCAGATCGCAATCGCACAGGGCTCATCTGGCCAGCGACGGCAAGCTATCTTCCTGGTGACCGATTTCGGTGCTAAAGGCGACGGTTGTTGAAGAAACCTGAGGTCCCTTGGGGAAAAGGCGAGAACAACACGATAAGAAGGCGGCTCTGGTGCTCCTCAACATTGGCCAACTCCTTACCGTGCGTGTGCCGACTGCTGCCGGCCCGCGCCGCGGCGGCGCACTCCGCGAACTGGGCATCATCACTGACGCGGCTGTGCTTTGCGTTGCCGGCAAGATTGTTTCCGTGGGGAAAACGCGCCAGGCTCTCAAGGATCCCTGGATCAAGAAACACTCGCGGCGCTTGACCGAAATCGACTGCGCCGGTCGAGTCGTCCTGCCCGGCTTTGTGGATTCCCATACTCATCCGGTGTTTACCGGACCGCGCCTCGTGGATTTCGAGAAGCGAGTCTCAGGGGCAACCTATGAAGAGATAGCAGAAGCCGGCGGAGGCATCCGTTCGAGCATGAAAGGCGTGCGCGGGGCAGCGAAGTCCGAACTCGCGGCAAGGGTTCTGAACACCCTCGCCACCTTCGCCGCCCACGGCACGATCAGTGTCGAGGCAAAATCCGGCTATGGCCTGTCTCTTGAATCAGAGCTCAAATCCTTGGAAGCAATTCGCTCTGCGGCTCGCAAATGGCCGGGTACCGTTGCCCCTACGTTGCTGGGGGCCCACGTCGTCCCGCCAGAGTTCAAAGGGCGAGCTGCAGACTACGTGAAGCTGGTGTGCGACGAAATGATTCCTCGAACCGCGAAGCGCAAGCTCGCAACCTGCGTTGATGTCTTCTGCGATCGGGGTGCCTTTACCGAAGAGCAATGCGTTCAAATTCTCCGTGCGGCGAGAAACCATGGCCTTCACATCCGCGCCCATGTTTCGCAATTGACTCGCACCTCTCTGCAAAGATTTCTGAGCCTTCAGCCTCTCTCGCTCGATCACCTGGACTTTGTCGATGACCGCGATATCGCGATGCTCGCGAAGAGCAAAACCCTGGCTACGCTTGTTCCGGGCGCGAACTATTTCCTCGGACTTCGTGATTATCCCCCTGCGCGCAAGCTCATCGATTGCGGCGCCGCCGTGGCTCTCGCCACCGACTACAATCCGGGAACGTCACCAACTGCAAGCATGACGTTCGTCCTCTCGCTCGCCTGCACTCACATGAAAATGTCTCCCGCCGAAGCCATTGTTGCCGCCACCGTTAACGGTGCCTGGGCTCTCGGTCTGGCCGACCGCAAAGGATCCCTTGAGACAGGCAAGGACGCCGATCTCGCCGTCTTCGACGTCAAAGACTACCGCGAACTCGCCTACTGGTTCGGGACCAACCAGTGCGTCCAGGCCATTGCCAACGGAAGATCGTTCTCCCGTGCCTCACTTGACAATCAGATGAGCGCCGGCCAAAGCTCGGCCCAAGAATAGAAGCGCATTTGTGCTACGGGATTGTTCGCGAAGTGGCTTGGGAAACTTTGCGATTAGAAGGCCTTTGACCCCGCTTCCGGCTAGCTCGGGTCCCGAAGGCATCGCACCGCGAGCTAAAATACGAGGATGACAGGACGCCCCGCACTGACCGAGGCCGCGCCTTATTACTTTCGCTATATCGATCAAGCACAGGGCGAGAACGCGCTCTTGCTCATCGAGACTCAACTGAGTGAAGTCCTTGCCCTGTCGCACACGATCTCAGAGGACAAATCGAGGCATCGCTATGCCCCGGAAAAGTGGAGCATACGCCAGGTTCTCAACCACGTCAGCGACACCGAGCGCGCTTTCGCCTTTCGTGCCCTGTGGTTTGCACGTGGATTCTCCTCACCGCTGCCCGACTACGACCAGGAGATCGCAGCCCGGGGCGCGGAGGCCGACCAGATTTCTTGGTCCGAACAGGTTCGAGAATTCGAGCGTGTGCGCCTTGCGACCATTTCTCTTTTCAAGAACATGCCGGAGGACGCTTGGATGCGCACCGGTATTGCCAGCAATAATCGCTTTACCGTTCGGGCGTTGGCTTTTATCGCTGCCGGCCATGTCGAGCATCACTTGAAGATTCTTCGTGAACGCTATCTATAAATTTGATATAGCCAGCATGGCTCTTAGGGTGGCGAGCCGGCGGGCAATGACTTCCGGTGCGAGCCGCGGCGGTGAATAGACCGGGACGGTAAGTGCCGGGTGATAGGAGAAACGAACCATGCCTGAAACCCCACAGCAATACACGCAGCGTATTCTAGGTTACTCGGAAGGTGGAGACTCGCTAGAACTGCTGGCGTCCGCGCCTCAAAAGCTCGCCTCGTTGCTCTCCGGAAGAAGCCAGCAACAGCTCGCCCGTCGCCCGGCGCCTGACAAATGGTCAGTCGGAGAGATCGCCGCGCACCTGAGCGATACGGAAATTGCCCAGGCCTGGCGTATTCGGCAGATTCTCAGCACCAACGCCATTCCCGTGCAAGCGTTCGATCAGAATGCTTGGGCGAGTATGTTCGACTACGCCCACCGTGATCCGACTGCTTCGATCGAACTTTTTCGCGTGCTGCGAGCCTCGAATGTGGCTTTGTTGAAGTCCGTGCCGAAGAAACTCTGGGACAACTTCGGCGTCCATCAGGAACGAGGAAACGAGAGCATCACGCACATAACCCGCATGATGGCCGGGCACGACCTGAACCATCTCCGGCAGGTCGAAGCTAGTTTGCAGGAAGCTGCCTGAGCCACACGAAGCCCGACCGCCAAAACCGCAGGTTTGAACGAGCGATTGGGAAAAGGTCGAGGGCTTTTAAAGCCGGTTATTCTTGCACCAACTCAACCCCTTGCGGCAACTGTCTTGGACTGGCGGATGAAGTGGTTGATATTTCACAATCGATGACGAAATGGAAGGTTTTTCGCCGGCAAGAGCTATTCGATCCACCCGTATCTCTGGTCTGAGAGATACGGGTGATCGTTACCACATGCCGCCCTTCAGGGGGGCTGAGGTGGGCGGCATTCGAGACAGCTTTCCGATTAGTGATTCAAAGCAGCAATTCGTTACACATTCACGATACCTCTTCCGAATCGATCCACCGTGCATCCAATCGAGAAATTTCTCATCGCAAGGACGATCGCATGAAAATCGGATTCATTGGCCTAGGAAACATGGGCATCGCCATGGCCGCCAATCTGCTCAAAGCTGGAAACGACCTCACCGTCTACAACCGCACCGCCGAAAAGGCAAAGCCGCTCATTGCCCAAGGCGCTCGCTGCGCTCGGAGCATTATGGACAGTTGCGCCGGCGACCTGGTGATCACCATGCTTGCCGACGATCAGGCCCTCGAGAGCGTTGCCTACCAAGAGAAGGGAATCCTCGAATCGCTTCCCGTGGGCTCCATCCATTTGTCTTGCAGCACAATTAGTGTCGCACTCGCCGACAAACTCAACTCCGCCCATAACCAACGGGGCCAACGTTTCGTCTCGGCGCCGGTCTTCGGACGCCCCGAGGCGGCCGTCGCCGCCAAGCTCTATGTGGTTGCTTCCGGCGCCCCTGATGTACTCGACAAGTGCCAGCCGATTTTTGATGCCATCGGGCAGCGCACCTTCCGTTTCGGCGACAAGTCAACCAACGCAAACTTAGTCAAGCTCAGCGGGAACTTTCTGATCATGTCGGTGATCGAATCACTCAGCGAGGCCTTTGCGCTGATCGGCAAAGGCGGAATTGATACCCGTGAATACTTTGAATTCCTGACCACGACCTTATTTAATGCGCCGGTTTACAAGACTTATGGCAACCTTCTGATTGAAAAGAGGTTTCATCCGGCTGGATTCGTCGCTCCACTGGCCTTGAAGGATGTCCGCCTGGCGCTAGAAGCGGCCGAGTCCCTGCGGGTTGCGCTCCCTCTCGGGGACATTGTCCGCAACCGTCTCCTTACCTTGCTGGCGAACGGCGGGGAATCGCTTGACTGGTCCGCCATTTCGCAGATCGCCGCCCGAGACGCCGGATTGAAATAGTCCGGCCCAGGTGGGCCGACGATTTTCTAAACCAGATCCCCATTTCAATGGGGGGCCGATGAGTTCTGAGCAGGGGTATGGATGTGTGATCAGGATCACTTTTCTTCGTTTCCGATTACGGGTAGAATCTCGCTTTCTTACCAACCCGCCGCATAAAGGTTTTATGCCCGGGGGGAGGGACAAACCTCGTGATCGTTGGCGTTCCGAAGGAAATTTATCCCGGTGAGCGGCGCGTGGCGCTGACCCCGGTTGTGGTTCCCATGCTTGGGAAGGCTGGCCTGGAGGTTGTAGTTCAATCTGGCGCAGGCGAAACGGCCGGCTATCCCGACGCGCAGTACGAGGACAAGGGTGCGAAGATCCTTTCCGACCGAAATGCGGTTTTTGCACAGTCGGACATTGTGGCGCAGGTGCTTTGCCATGGCGCGAATGACAAGAACGGCGTAAGCGATCTGCAGTTGATGCGCAAAGGCCAGGTTCTTGTCGGCTTTCTGCGTCCCCTCGCTTCGCCCGAGAGCGCGCAAGAGATCGCCCAAACCGGGGTGAGCGCCTATGCTGTAGAACTGATGCCGCGTACGACCCGCGCGCAGAGCATGGATGCTCTCTCCGCGATGGCCTCCATTGCCGGATACAAAGCGGTCGTGGTCGTGGCTGACCAACTACCGCGCATCTTCCCCATGATGACGACCGCAGCCGGCACCCTCACCCCCTCGCGGGTACTTGTGATTGGCGCCGGTGTTGCGGGTCTCCAGGCGATTGCCACGGCCAAACGTCTTGGTGCCGTGGTTTCTGCCTATGACGTGCGCCCAGCCGTGAAGGAGCAGGTTCAAAGCCTCGGTGGTCGTTTCGTAGAATTGCCGCTCGAGACCAAAGATGCGCAAGACGCCGGTGGGTACGCCACGGCGCAGGATGAAGCCTTCTACGCGAAGCAGCGTGAGTTGCTCGGCAACGTGATCGCCGAGAGCCACGCCGTAATTACGACAGCAGCCGTTCCCGGCAAGAAAGCCCCCATCCTGGTCACAGAAGCCATGGTCAAAGGCATGGCGCCCGGGTCTGTGATTCTGGACTTAGCTGCGGAGCGGGGCGGCAATTGCGAGCTGACCCGCCCCGGCGAAAAAACCGTGCAGTACGGTGTAACGATCATCGGGCCGATCAATCTCGCCGGTGGAGCGCCCTATCATTCCAGCCAGGTATATGCGCGCAACTTGACGGCTTTCCTTCAGAATCTAGTGAAGGATGGCAAAGTCCGCCCGCCGGAGAGCGATGACATCATTCGCGACACACTCTTGACTCAGGGCGGGGAAGTGGTCAACGCCCGCGTAAGGGAGATGTTAGGGTTACCGGCATTAGTGGCACAGTAGCTGGGTTACGAATGGTCAGTTAGGAGTTCTCGGTTCCGAAACGCATGGCTTGTACCGGGGTCGTCAACTGAAAATCGGCCATTAGCACGCAACACTAGTTCATGCACCAGGAAGAGGACCATGGGCACCATCCTCATCGATAGTCTGTTCGTTTTCATGTTGGCGGGATTTATCGGGTTTGAAGTCATTAAGCGAATTTCGCCTCTGCTTCACACCCCGCTGATGTCTATCACCAACGCTCTTGACGCGATCGCCGTAGTGGGCGCACTCGTGCTCGTCGGTAGGCACGAAAGCCGGCTGGCATTCATTCTGGGAATCTTTGCAGTCATCGCTGCAACCAGCAATATCGTTGGCGGATTCCTCATCACCGATCGCATGCTGAAGATGTTCAAATCGACGCGTCCAACAAAATCATGACGACGATCTTAGGCAGTCAGGTATTTATTGGATTCATCTACCTTGTAGCTAGCGCGCTCTTCATCCTGGCCCTCAAATGGATGAACGCGCCTCCGACCGCACGCCGCGGGATCTTGGCTGGCGAAGTCGGCATGGTCCTTGCCATTGGAGGCACTATTCTCCAGCTTGGCGGGGAAGGCCGCCTCGAGCACATCGCCATCAATTACACCTGGATCTTCATTGCCCTGGGTATTGGCGCTGCTATCGGTGTTCCGCTCGGCCTCGTCCAGATGACGGCGGTCCCACAGCGGACCGCACTCAGCCACGCTTTCGGCGCATTTTGCGTCACGCTGGTCGGCACCGCCGAGTACTACCTAGGTGTTCATGGCAATGGCATCCCGGGATTCAAAATGGCGATCTTGTCTTGCGAAGTGATCCTGGGCGGACTGACCGTAACCGGCAGCTTGATGGCCGCCGGAAAATTGCAAGAGGTCCTGCCGCAGCGGCCCATCACTTACAAAGGACAAAACGTCGTCAACCTCGGACTGCTGGTGGTGGCGATCGGCATTGCAGCCTACCTCGTGCACAATCCGATGGCGCCCCATCTTTTCTTGATTATGGTCGCAATCGCGGTTGTGTTCGGGGTGATGCTGGTGATTCCCATCGGCGGCGCAGATATGCCGACCGTCATCTCCCTTTTGAACTCGTACGCTGGCTTATCGGCCGCAGCCATGGGATTCGTGCTCAACAATAAGCTGTTGATCATCGCCGGTGCCCTCGACGGCTCCTCTGGCTTTATCCTCTCGGTGATCATGTCGAAGGCGATGAACCGTTCGTTTACCAACGTGCTGTTCGGAGCCTTCGGCCAAGTGCAGACTTCGGCGGCAGCGGCGCAGGAACAGCGCCCCGTCAAGAGCGCCTCTCCCGAAGAGGCTGCAGGAATTCTTGCCGCTGCCAGCCGCGTGGTTGTCGTTCCGGGATACGGCATGGCCGTTGCTCAGGCGCAGCACAAAGTTCGAGAGCTCTATGACGCACTCAGTAAGCGCGGAATCGATGTGGAGTTTGCGATTCATCCCGTTGCCGGACGAATGCCCGGACACATGAACGTGCTCCTCGCCGAAGCTGACGTGCCCTACGATCACCTGAAAGAAATGGATGATATCAACGGAGACTTTCCGCAAGTGGACGTGTCGTTGATCATCGGCGCAAACGACGTAACCAACCCCGCTGCCAAGACCGACAAGGCCAGCCCGATCTATGGGATGCCCGTACTCGACGTGGAGAAGTCGCACACTGTGATGGTGATTAAGCGCAGTATGAATCCCGGGTTTGCCGGAATCGACAATCCTCTCTATTACATGGACCAAACGCTGATGTTATTCGGCGATGCCAAGGTTTTCGTGAGCAACATCGTGAAAGAACTCACAGGCGGGCACTGATTCTCAATCGATCCCTGATCCCCAGGGCACGCGCTCTGACCAAGCGAGAAGTGGAGTCTGGCGAGCCCGTCTCGCCGGGGAGGGGATCGCTTTCCACCCCTATCGGGGCTGGTTCCAGATGTAGAGGTAGTCGCGATCGGTGGCGGTGGCAACTTCGCGTCCCGACTTGTGGATAGCACGGTTCAAGGCAGACCTTACCTTTTCTTTGCTCGAAGCCAATTCTGCGAGCGGCACTTTGAGTGCGCGGCCGACCGGAAGCTGGTCCAAATCGTTCAGAATCCTGGTCACGATCTCTTTGTGTTTGCCATTACGCCCCTGCGGGACGTCGCCCTGTTCCATGGTGTCAAAGTTCATGGGAAGCGCAATCTTCTTCGCCTTCATAACCTTTGTCCTTGCGAAATCGTAAAGCTAACGTAAAAGTATGCTAAAACAAACAAGTTGTTGTCGTCAAGGTTAGTTATGTTAAAGTATAAGTAATCTACAATGGCTGCTAAGTCCTTAGGAACAAAGGATTAAGAGCCTTCGTTCGTAGCCGTATTTGCGGGCTGGAAATTTAGCGTGCGCTTAAAGAGGCGACCCGTATCCAGCCAAGCCTGTTAGGTTGCGTCCAGGAGCTTTGGCTTGAAGAAGAAAACGCCGAAACTGCATTTCAAACAAGTTTCCCTGAAAGAGGTTGAGCATCGTCTGGGAACGAAGACGGCCGTCTCGATCTCGAATTCCGACCTGGGCTTGAAAACTGACTCCGAAATCCGAACCTTAGGTATTTCCTCCGCGGTGGCTAGAAAAATCTCGAGGTGAACCTTGCGTGGTTGCAATGATGAACGTTTGAAAAGCCTTTGCGAACAAGTCCAGCTCGAACAAGATCCGACTCGTCTGATGGAATTGATCCAAGAGATCAATCGTATTCTGGGCGAAGGCGATTCAGGGGACGTCGCAAACGAAGTTCCCGGCGCAACCCCAAGTCGCGTGGACGCAGCCTGAGCCCGTCGGCTGCTCTCCTTCGCGAGTTTTGTAGATTGCGATAGGTTTCTCCTTGCTGCCTAAAATCCGCGGACGGCCTCGGCGACCTAAAAACTGCTCGAACTTCGTGGTTTACTCGCCTTCGACACACGTCCTTGTCCACGGCATAATAGTGAAAACGCGTGCTCTCGAAAGGTGAACATGCGAATGTAGATTCGCATGGGATTGCCGGTTGCGCTTGTGAACTCGCAGAATGAATGATTAACCTGATCTCCATCGTCGCGCTGGGTTTCTTCCTTGGAATGCGCCACGCCACCGATCCCGATCACGTGATCGCCGTGAGCACGATTGTCAGTCGCGAGCGCAACGTCGCGAAATCGGCTTGGGTGGGGGCGGTCTGGGGGGTTGGTCACACGCTTACCATTTTCCTCGTCGGGACTGCCTTGATTCTCTTGGATTTCGTCGTTCCGCAACCGGGAAGCAGAACGGCACAATTTCACATCAGTCCCCGATTCGGACTGCTCATGGATCTTGCCGTGGCGGTCATGCTGATTGTTCTCGGAATCATGAATCTTCGCCGTTTCTCGCGCTGGGTCCCATCGCTAGGCGAAGCCGCGGTTGTGCACTCCCACTCCCACTCTCATGGCGACTATGTCCATTCCCATCCCCACACCCATGCGCCGGAATCGCACCCCCATGCACCCGACAAAACTCCTCTGGCGAAGCTCGACAAAATACTTCAACGTTTTCGAACCTACAGCCTGTTTCGGCCTCTAGTCATCGGCATCGTGCACGGATTGTCCGGTTCAGCCGCAGTAGCGCTTCTCGTGGTCCCGATTATTCGTGATCCGAAGTGGTCGGTCGCGTATCTGCTGGTCTTCGGCATGGGCACAATCATTGGAATGATGCTGATCACCTTCACCCTGGCGTCGGCCTTTCATCTTGTTCGCGGAGGACAGAAGTTCTTTCAGCGTATCGCTCTTGCCTCAGGTCTGCTCAGCCTCTCGTTCGGCCTGGTGATCGCGTATCAAATCTGCGTCACCAGCGGTCTATTCAGTGCGCACCCAATCTGGACCCCAAAATAGCGCTTCACCATTGGCATTGAACACTCGTCCTGAACTAGCAAATTTCTAACCTCCGGCAGCAACCCAGACTGATTTTTCCAAAACTCTTTGTTCGGGCTGAGTGAAGTCGCCTTTACACCTTCCCCTCTCGACATTTATATTCGCGGCCATGACGAACGGAGTCATTTACTGCAATCGTTGCGGAGCACAGAATTCTGCGCTCGCGAGGTTTTGTTCCAATTGTGGAACCCCTTTTAGCATGGATCCCGCGAGTGCTCCTGCATCGCCCGAAGGTGTTACGCCCAGTCCGCAGGGACCGGCTCAGCCTCCAGTCGCTCCGCTCTCCCAGTATGCCGCCCCCGCTCCGCCGCCAATGTACATCGCACCGGCTGGTACTAGCCGTTTTGGAGGCTTTTGGATCCGCGTCGTAGCCGCCCTGATCGATGCCATTGCTGTGGGGATCGTGACTGGGCCAATTTCCTTGCTCATCGGCGTGATAACTGGAGTCGCCGGACACGCGGTGGCGATGCCCAAACCGGGGGTGGATGTCGCGAGTTTTCTGATCACGGGCTCATTCAGCACGTTCGTGAACTGGCTTTATGCGTCGTTGCTCGAAAGTTCCTCGTATCAAGCAACCCTTGGAAAAATGGCTCTGGGTCTTAAGGTGACAGACCTGGGAGGCCACCGCATCTCGTTTGTCCGCGCTACGGGACGCCATTTTGCAAAAATCCTTTCCGGGTTGTTGCTTTGCGTCGGGTTCATCATGGTGGGCTTCACCCGCTACAAACAGGGCTTGCACGATATGATCGCCGGCACGCTAGTGATCAGGACAATGTAGGCGGCAAGGCCTCTTTGATAAGCCCCGGTCGGCAGTCATCCGCCTGACATTTGAACCGCCCTTCATGGATCGAGCGCTGGAGGTCGCGATGCGCCCCACCGCGAGGAACCCGCCAAGCGCTGAACGGTAAGGACCAAATGCCGAGCGCTGAGTCCTGCATATAGAATTCTCCCGTGACATTTTTCCTCGGCATTGATGGCGGGGGCACGAAGACCCGCTGTGTCCTCGGCGATCAAACTTCCGTTCTCGGCACCGGCATCGGTTCGGGCTGTAGCATCCTCCGCGTTGGCGAGGCCTGTGCGCGAGATTCGCTGGCGGGAGCAATTCATGAAGCGTGCGTGTCTGCAGGGGTCTCTCCCCACCAGATTTCGCGTACTTGCGCGGGGATTGCCGGGGCAGGGGACGACGGCGTTGCCAGTCGCCTGCAGCGCCTGCTCATCGAAATCCTGGGTGGCGCCATCGAAGTCATCGGTGACATGGAAGTCGCTTTAGAGAGTGCGTTCGACGGAGGTCCGGGAATCGTAGTCGTTGCCGGAACAGGCTCGATTGCCTTTGGAAGAAACGAGCAGGGTGACACCGCACGCGCCGGAGGCTGGGGCCGCATTCTCTGCGATGAAGGCTCTGCTCACTGGATTGTCATTCAGGCGATCGACTCCGCATTGCATGAATTGGATCGAGGCAGCGAACCTGCTCTCCTCCGAGAGTTGTTGAAGGTCCTCGACTTGCGCACCGCAACCGACCTGGCCGCGTATGCCGGGGGGACGCCCACTCCCGAGTTCGCTCATCTTTTCTCCGAGGTACTTGCCGCCGCCGAACGGGACGACGAGATTGCCTGTGCCGTCCTGCGCAGCGCGGGCGTCGAACTTGCCGGACTCGCGAGTACGCTCTCCGACCGGTTGTTCAACGACGCATCCGAGATCTCCCTGGCAACTCACGGCGGAGTTTTTGCCGCCAGCACGGCGGTCAAAACCGCATTTGTCGAGACCTTACGAGCAACCTGCCCGCGTGCTCAAGTACTGGAGGTTGCGGTTGACCCGGCTCTCGGCGCCCTGAGTCGCGCTCGCCGCGAATTCGGTATTTGGCACAGGAAGGCGAAATGAGATCACACGCCGGTTGAGGTCGCCTAAGACATGAACTCAACGCCCTTCAATGAAGACCAGGCCCTCGCGTTCTTGCAGCGAAGAGACCTCACTGCGGAAATGCTAACCTCCCTTGCGCGAAACCCCGAGGCAATGAGGAGCCGCAAGGTGCTGCTGGCGCTCATTGCACATCCTCGCACGCCGCGTCATGTCTCCATTCCGCTGCTCCGCCGCGTGTTCGTTTTCGATCTAATGCAGGTTGCGCTGACTCCCTCTATCGCGGCCGATATTAAGCGCGCTGCCGAAGATCAAATTCTGCAACGCGTCGAAAAACTCTCGGCGGGAGAGAAAACCACACTCGCCAAGCGTGCCTCAGGCCGCGTGGCCGCCGCGCTTCTGCAAGATGAAGATGATCGTGTAGTCACACCCGCTCTCGATAACGCACAGCTCACGGAATCTCTGGTGATTCAGGCCCTCATGAAACCCCGTGCCCGGGCATTCCTTTTCGCGCTGGTGAGCGGACACCGCAACTGGTGCCTACGTCCAGAAGTCCAACTCGCCTTACTGCGAAGCGAAAATACGCCGATCGACAAGGCCATGCAGTTTGCATCCCATTTTTCAGAATCGATTCTGCGCGACGCCGTTCCCATTGCGCGGCGCGAGGAGCTCTTACCGCTCGCCAACCCCTGTTCAAGCTTTTCCCCCTCAATTGACCTCGATTTGGAATCGGGAGAAACCGGATGACAACAAAACAATGGCTCCTTCTCTTGCTGGCAGCTTTCATGTTGGGCGCGCTGGCAAGCTCACAATCGAGCGATGGCACAACCGCACTGATGAAACTTGAGCGCGAATTCATGCAAGCCACGGCCGACCATGGCTCGCAAGGGTATCTCTCCTACTACGCCGAGGACGCCGTAGAACTCCCTAACGGGCACGCGCTTTTGCGGGGTAAAGCGGAAGTGGCGAAGACCATGGGCTTCCTCGACAATCCCCACAACCATCTCCTGTGGACTCCGCTTGGCGGCGGCGTCTCGGCCTCAGGAGATCTCGGTTACACCTACGGCACCTACGAATTCCGCTCCCGAGACGAAGACGGCAAACTAGGCTCGACTTATGGCAAGTACGCTACCATCTGGCGAAAGCAGAGCGATGGAAGCTGGAAAGTCGTCCTCGACATGGGAAATGTCGGGCAGTGATCGCGAATTATTTCTGAAAATGCTCGAGTATGGCTTCCGCCTGGCTCCGCGTGACCACCGCCGACAGTGCCGCCACATCCGCCTGCTTTACCGCTTGCAAGCTACCGAAGTGTTCCAGTAGACGCCGAGTGGTTCGTTCACCCACTCCCGGAATCTCCCGCAGCTCGGTGGCACGGTCGCGAATCTGCCGCCGCTTGCGATGGAAGGTCACGGCAAACCGGTGCGCCTCGTCGCGAATCAATTGCACTAAATGCAATACTGGATTGTGGTGGTCCAATGCGATTGGGTCATCCTCCTGACCACACACGTAAATGATCTCCTCGCGCTTTGCGATGGAAGCCAGCGGCTGATTGATGATCTCGAGTGAAGCCAATCCTTCCGCGGCCGCATGCAACTGGCCGAGTCCCCCATCGATCAGAATCAGGCTGGGCATTGTTTTCTTCTCTTCTTGAACCCGCTTGTAACGGCGGCTTACCACTTCGCGCATGGACGCAAAATCGTCCACACCTTCGACCGTCCGAATGATGAACTTGCGATAGTCGGACTTCTTCATCTTTCCCTCTTCCCAAACCACCATCGATGCCACCGTCTCCGCGCCTTGGATGTGGGAAATATCGAAGCACTCGATCCGTTTCGGTAATTCCGGCAACGCCAGCGCATCCTGCAGTGCTTCCTGGATTGTTTTTGCATTCGGTTTCATCACTCGGAAACGCTGGTCATAAAGTTGCTTGGCATTATTGGAAGCCAAATCGATCAGCGACCGCTTATCCCCACGCTGCGGCACCAAAATGCGGATTCGTGTCCCCCGGGCAGTTTCGCCCGCGGTCTGTTCCGATAACCCTTCCTCCAGCATTTCCCGGTCCTCGAAGTCCACAGGAACATAGATGTTGCGCGGGACATAGGGCTGTCCAATGTATAGCTGGGTGAGCAACTGGGAGAAGAAGTAGGAAGGGTCGAATCCGCGAGACGCCGTTTGCCCAGAACCGTCCCCGCCGGCTTCCTCCAACTCCGGCAAATCCTCCCAGAAGAATTCACGTCGGTCCAGCACCCGCCCGCCTCGCATGTGAAACAGATTTACGGCGAGCATGCCATTTTCGTAGTGGTATCCAAACACGTCGGCGTCATCGCCCTCAACCGCCGCAATTCGCTGCTTTTCCTGCAACTGTTCCACGGTAGAAATCAAGTCTCGATATTTGGCGGCACGCTCGAACTCCTGGGCTTCCGCCGCCTTCGCCATGCGCTCGCGCAGCGACTTCGCCAACTCGCCCTGGCGGCCATCGAGGAACCACTTCACATCGCGCACCGCTTCCTGGTATATCCCGGGCGTCGTCAGACCCTCCACACAGGGCCCCAGGCAGCGTCCAATGTAGTACTGCAGGCAGGGCCGGGGATGGGTTCGGCTCAAATCCACGTTGCACGAGGGCACGAGAAAGCTGCGGTGGATCAGGTCGACGATCCGGTACGCCAGATTGGCAGGAAAGTAAGGCCCGTAGTAAGCGCTTCCATCTTTTTTCAGTCGCCTCGTGACATAGACTCGCGGGTATTGCTCTCCCAGCGTGAGCTTCACATATGGGTAGGTCTTGTCATCCCGAAGCAGGATGTTGAAGCGAGGTTTCTTCTGCTTGATGAGGTGGTTTTCAAGCGCCAGCGCCTCTTTATTATTGGCGACGACAATGTAATCGACATCAACCGCCTCACGCAGCAACGTTCCGGTCTTGGCATCTGCTACCCGGCCCTCGTGAAAATACGAACTTACCCGGTGGCGTAGGCTCTTCGCCTTGCCGACATAAATCACCTCTCCAGTGGCGTTCTTGTACAGGTACACGCCCGGTGAAGCCGGAATGGTGCGAATTTTCTGTTGTAGATCCACGGGGAGTGTACCTCTATTCTAGAAGAAGAAGCTTCTAACCCAGTCCGCCCCAGCTCTACCAGGGATCGGGTATCGCTGCCTTGGACCCCGGCGGGTCGAAACATCTGTAATTTGAGGCGATTTCGGAATTCCTTCGTCATACCCGGTCGGTTACATCGGGAAGGCGCGCTTGCTCCTTGGGTGAGACAGAATATATCGGTTGGCGTTCTGGGCCAGCCTGGGGAGCCAATCGAACCCTGGACGACGAAAAACGATGCCTTGCTTGCCTGAACCGTATAAATTTTTCCTCAACTTGGGATCCGGAAAGCATCGGCTTTACCATGGCCCGGCATCTAAGCCATGTGTTTTGAATCATGTACGGCATGCACATTCGGTTGGGAAGGATGGCAATGACCGTGCTTTAGTCGAGAGTGGCTGTAAGCTCAACCTTCGCGGGAAGCGAACGGAGGGTAAGCAGCATTCGCAGAGCTCCTTGAATGAGGGACATGCGACCCAGGTTTTCGGATTTGTTAAATGCGCTGTTTGCGCATTTCCCCAGGGAACAGAGTCAAAACTCCTGTTGCCCAGGTTTCTAAATCATCAGTGAGGAAGGAGTCCTCCAAACATGAATCGCGCTTCTTTAGTCATCGCACTGGCAGCTAGCATGGCGGCGTCGGTCGGCTGCACCAGCAAAAACTACGTCAAGCAACAGACCACGCCTCTTATCAACAAGACCAACGAATTAGACGACTTGACCGCCCAGAATACCAAGGCGATCAAAGACGTTGACACTCGCGCGCAGCAGGGGATTCAGCAGGTGACGCAGGCCGCAGCGGCTGCCGATCAGAAGGCGCAAGCCGCCGGTCAGCAGGCCTCGCAGGCGCAGCAGCTCGCCGACAACGCTGTTCACCGCGTTGACGCGCTTTCCAACGCCGTCGCCAATCTCGACAACTATCGTGTGGTCAGCGAGACCGCCGTTCACTTCGGATTCGACAGGGATTTCCTGACCAGCCAAGCCAAGGAAGAGCTGGATAAGTTGGCTGCCAGTGTCCCCAATACCAAGGGCTATATCATCACCGTCGAAGGTGGCACGGATTCGGTAGGGCCTGCGGACTACAACTATAGCCTCAGCGAACGCCGGGCCAACTCCGTGATCCAATATCTCGGATCTAAGTACAACATTCCGGCGCACAAGATCTACCTGATCGGCCTGGGCAAGGACAAGCCGGCGCAAGAGAACAAAACTCGTGAAGGTCGGGCCGCTAACCGCCGAGTGGATATCCGCCTGATGACGAATACCACCGAAGGCCAGGGACAGCCCGCCAACACCGGTTCGGCGCCGACCACGCCGCCATCGATGTAAGTCTATTTTTCCCTCCTCCCCGGAGGACTTCGCCAAAGGCCACTCTGCTATGAGCAAGTGGCCTTTTTTTCTTGCTATTCAGCTTGCTCGAGATTGACCTCTCTTGTGACTTCAGGCAGGTCCCGTAGAGCTGCAAGCGGACGATCGGGGAAGAGCAGGTTGTTGCTCCATAACCAAGGTTCCCGAGATCGCCGAAAATCTTACTTCTCATTTAAAATCTTCGCATGGGAAGGCTTCTTTCCTGCCTGGTCATTGCGTTGCTCTTGTCGTGTTCGATCTGCCTGGGTCAGGCGGAAAGCGACCCTGGCTCTGGCGCCGCCAGCCAACCCCAACGCGACGATTCGCGGGACTCTGCGCGCGAAACCGAAATGAGCTCCAGCAAGGACACGCGCATCGATTTAAGTCCGCCGAAAGACGATGCCAAGAATCACCCCAATAGCGTCATCATTACCGATGACGACGAAACCCCTTCTGACGTGGACGAGATGCATCCCTGGGACCCGCACAAGGCCGCGAAGGACATCGAAGTCGGCGACTACTACTTCAAGCGTAAAAACTACAAAGGCGCTCTGGAACGCTACAAAGACGCACTTGTTTACAAACCCAACGATGCACTCGCTAACTTTCGACTTGCCGAATGCGAAGAGAAAGTGGGTAGTGCTTCAGACGCCATCCAACACTACGAGGCTTATTTGAAGATTCTGCCGAATGGACCCTTCGCCGCTGATGCGCGAAAGTCGCTCGATCGCTTGAAGTCGGCAGCCAATAAGTAACCAGTTTTCGGCCCACAAAGACCTTCTTGCAGACTCCCGACTCACTAGACTTGCTTGCCGGCACTCAAGTTAAGCTTCACTGTCAGAAATACTCCGCCAACTCCCGGAAAGCTCTCAGCACCAGCAACTGTTTCGGCGGTTCACACGAAATCACTTCTTCGTGCTCGAGAACCCACGTGTCGTCGTGGGGAACGAACACGGCATTGATCCCTGCCCGCAGAGCCGGATTGATGTCGGATTTTGGACTATTTCCCACCATCCATGTACTCTCGAGAACGAGCTCATGCTTCGCGATCACGCCGGCATAGGTGTCCTCGTCCTTTTCCGGCACAACTTCCACCGCGGAGAAAAATTTCTTGAGGCCTGAACGTTCAACTTTGCCGGACTGCTCTTTTGGGTCACCTTTTGTGACCACCACCAGTCGGTGGCGGCCCGCGAGATACTCCAGCGTGTTCTCAACCCCAGCCAAAAGCTGTATCGGTTGCCTCGCAATCGTGTGCGCGAATCCATGAATTGTCTGGTGAAGTTCCGGGGTAATCGGTTCCACCGAAATTCGCGTGAATGTCTTCACCAGTGCCTGAGCGAAACTCTTCAGTCCATATCCATGACTCACGATGCAATCACGCTCCACATCGTTCAGAATTTGTCGTACTTCCTCCGGAGTCCGTTCTCGATGATTGAGGAATGAAATGAAATCCGCGATCGCCCGCTCGAAATAGATGTTGTTTTCCCAGAGCGTGTCATCGGCATCGATCAGAAGGGTCTGGGGAGGAGGAACGCGCGGCACGGAACCATCATAAATGTACCTTCGTATCAATAAAGGAATCATCGTTGAAACGGACCGTAATCATTTTGCTGATAAAATCTAAAGGAATGGTCAGCAGGGGGGAAGCTGCAACGCTCCTATTGGTGTGCCTGATCGTATCAGGTCCAGCAAAGTCTCAACCGAAGAAGTCCGCGGACCCCGCACCCCGCAGCGTGCAGGTGCAGGTGGTTCCCGATCTTCAGCAACGTGTCGCCAGGTTCCGCCAAGTGGAGATGCCCTTCCGTTTCGAAGGCTTGTCCGCACGGGAAAAGGGGATGGTCCTCAAATTAGTCGAGGCCTGCCGCTACCTGGAAGACATCTATTGGCGCCAAGTCGATCCTGGAGCGCTTTCCCTTTACAACTCTCTCGAGGGCAGCAACAACCCCCAGGACGTCACTCTCCGGCGCTTCCTCTGGATCAACGGCTCCCGCTTCGATCTCCTCAACGGTGACAAGCCTTTCGTAGCCGGTCTCGAACCTTCTCCCTGGGGCGGATTCTACCCGCAAGGGATCACGCGCGACGAGATCGAGGCTTACGTCAAAGCTCATCCCGAAAAGCGCGCTGAAATCTACAGCAGCACCACCATCGTTCGTCGGAAGGGAACTGATCTCGAGGGTATCCCGTACCACATCTCTTTTCGCGAGTTTCTTGAGCCCGCTGCCCAAGCCCTCCGCGATGCAGCAGACCTGTCCTCCGACGAGGCGTTTGCCAAATTTCTGCGCCTTCGCGCCGACGCGCTGCTTACGGACAAATATTTCGAAAGTGACGTTGCCTGGCTCGAGCTAAAGCGCCCAAAAGTGGACATCATTTTTGCCCCCTACGAGACTTACAATGACGACCTGCTTGGGGTGAAAGCCACTTATGGCGGCTCAGTCATGATCCGCGACGAAGCCGAAAGCCGACGCATGGAAACCTTTCAGAAGTACGTGGCCGACATTCAGGACGCGCTCCCCATTCCGGAGGGCGACCGGCCTTCCAAGCGCGGACTGGAAACTCCCATGGAGGTCGTCGACGTGCCTTTTCGCACCGCCGACCTCGGGCACGGCTATCAGGCGGTGGCCGACAATCTTCCTAACGATCCGCACGTCCACGAACTTAAGGGCAGCAAGAAGATGTTCTTCAAGAACTTCATGGACGCCCGCGTTAACTACGTCATCCTCCCGCTCGCCAAATACATGATGCCCGCCGAGCAGGTCGATTACGTCTCCGGGGACGGCTATCTTCTGAGCACAATTCTGCATGAGATATGCCACGGCCTCGGGCCAGCGTTTGCGCATACGAGCTTCGGGGACAAAATCGACATTCGCCAGGCGATTGGCCCAAGTTACGGCGGACTGGAAGAGGCGAAAGCCGATGTGGTCGGAATGTTCGCCCTTAAATGGCTCGTGGACCACGGGGTTCTCCCCAAGAATAAGCTTCGCGAATACTACGCTTCCTATCTCGCGGGAAATTTCCGCACCCTCCGCTTCGGCGCGGCAGAAGCCCATGGTCAGGCCGAAATGATGGAGTTCAACTACTACGTTGAGCACGGGGCGGTTCGTCGTCTGCCTTCGGGTAAGTATGAGGTGGACTACGACAAAATGCCCGTCCAGATCGAGGCCCTCGCCAAGGAACTCCTTGTAATGGAAGCCTCAGGCGACCGAGCCCGCGTCGAGGCGTGGTTCAAGAAGTACGATGTGATCTCGCCCGAATTGCGCGAATCCCTCGCCAGGGCGGACAGCATCCCGGTTGACATCGATCCCACGTTCTCCTTCCCGCGGGCAGTACGTTAGGAGTTGTCCTTCGGCGTCTTACCCTGGATAAGGTCCAGGCCTGATGACTTTAGTGACGTTTCTGTGATTACCCCATTTTGCTAAAGTCAGCCCCAGATTCTCCGAATTGGGGCGTGTGCCTTGGCCACAAGAATTTCCTGGAGTTCGTCTCTTTTCTTGCGCAGCTCTGCTCGCGCAATCCTAACCATTTCTCTCGCAGCAACCGCTGCGATCCTGGCGCCGCGCGTCCGTGCTGAAGATCCAGTACCACGAAGACTGATCACTCGCGTTTCGCCGAAGTATCCCGAATATCTCAAAACCCACGAGATCGGCGGAGTTGTACGACTGACAATCGTCGTCTCACCAGCCGGAAATGTGAAGAGCATAACCCCGGTCGGTGGCAACCCGATCTTGGTCGATGCCGCCAGCGATGCGGTGAAGCAGTGGAAATACGCTCCCGGCGAAAATACCGACACCTTTGAAGTTAAGCTCGACTTCGTTCCCCGCGCACAGTAACGTCGCAGACGCCCTGGTCGCCCACCACATCGCGAACGCTTCTAGACCACTACTGTACGGTCAACGTGAGGCCACTACTGGTGCCTCCGCTCGAACAACCTACGTCCCCGACATTGCCGCTCGGCGTCATCACTTTGACGTTGTATTGTCCAGGCCCGGAAATCACGCCCGTGGTGAGCGTTATTTGTAGTTGCTGATTCGATACTACCGTTGGGCCAAGCGCTTTGCCGTTCACCAGAATCTCCGACGCGGAAACGAAATGATTTCCATTAACTTTGAGCAGCACGCCCTGCTGAACACTTGTAAAGGTTACCGAGCTTGGAGACAGGGAACCAATCAGAGGCGCCGGTCTGGCGCTACCGCAAAATGGATTCAAGGCATTGCTGCAACCCGCGAGAACCACGAGAGGGGCAAATGCGAGAAGCCTTAAAGGGGAAGACATGGAGTTACTCCTTCCTGGGAGGTGACCTACATTCGACCTCCGTTTCAGAACCCCGGATCTCGGAAGAAGTTTCGCCCGCTCCCAAACACTTTCATGGAACGCCGCAACAAATGTTACTTTTCGAACATAAGGGAATGATTGATGTTACTTTCCGAACATAGGGGAATCACTGAACATCGTGATGGTGATCTTGGTCTGGGTGGGCCTCGCGGAAGCTCGTCACAAGCCCTATTGTTGGGGGGCTAAGTATCATCCCCATCGCAAACCTGATTGTGGCGGGCTATATCCAAGGGCAGAAAGGGCCATCCGAGGGATTTCGGTCTTCCATTTATCCCCGGTTCATGATGAACGTTCCCGAGCCCGTACAACCTGAGGTTTGCCCCGTGAGCGTCCACGTTCCTGCGAGGGAGTTCTGATTCAGCATCCCGATCAGCGTCAGCTGATTTCCACCGGTCGTGGAATTCACCGTCAGCTGAAACCCTCCACTCGCATTCCCGTTGAAGTCTCCTGAAGATGCAAATGCTCCGCTGGCTGTGGAGGTGCCGGGAAAACATGGGTTTTGTGAGTTGAAGGTTAAGTTAGTTACATTCAGGCCGTTATTGCTGATTGCGACCAGGCCGGTCGTGAAATCGAACTCTTCCGCGCCGTTGCTGCTCGACAAGGTCGCCCTCCAGGTCCCATTAATGGATGTGTGATCGGTTGCGCATGCAGCCATCAGCGTTCCAAGACCAAGGACGATCGCCAATCTCTTCATAGTTCCGCCTCCTGGGCATGGGTCAGCAGAGCATCCGCCCGGTTTGTCTAGGCGCGGACCAATATGCGCCGGGATCAACGTTTGGCGATGTTCAGAAGCCCATCTCCCCCGACTAAGGTGAAGCTCTGAGCAGGGCAAAGCTACCTTTGACCGAAACCCCGCTCGGCGAAGGAAGTTGCTGTGGAACTACACTCAGCGAGCTGCAGGCTGGCGAGGTCTATGGGAGGCTCCGCCACCCTTCGAGATAGGGAATTGTCTAGCCAAAAACAAAACGGCGCCCTGAAGATCAGAGCGCCGTTTCTTGGTCTTCGCTGTCAACTAGTGATTGGCAGCTCAGAGCTTTTTAGTACATATCCCCGCCCATACCGTGGCCGCCTGGTGCCGCCGGGGCTTTCTTTTCTTCCGGCAGCTCCGAGACCAGTGCTTCGGTCGTCAGCATGAGGGCTGCGATCGAGCCGGCGTTTTGTAACGCGGTGCGGACCACCTTTGTCGGATCGAGCACGCCGGCCTTAACCAGGTCCTCGTACTCGTTCGAGAAGGCGTTGTAACCGAAGTTCGCATCCTTCGCGTCGAGCACCTTGCCGAGCACCACCGCGCCCTCTTCGCCGGCGTTCTCGGCGATCTGGCGCAGCGGTTCCTGCATGGCGCGCTTCACGATGTTGACGCCAATCTGCTCGTCGCCGTCGAGCTTCAGCTTTTCGAGCGACTGAGCGGTGCGGGCCAACGCAACTCCGCCGCCAGGGACGATGCCCTCTTCGACGGCCGCGCGGGTGGCGTGCATCGCATCCTCAACGCGAGCTTTCTTTTCCTTCATTTCGGTTTCGGTCGCGGCACCAACCTTGATAACCGCCACCCCGCCGACAAGCTTTGCCAGGCGTTCCTGCAGTTTCTCGCGGTCGTAGTCGCTGGTGGTCTTGTCGACCTGGCTGCGAATTTCTTTCACGCGGCCTTCGATCTCGCCATGCTTGCCCTTGCCTTCGACGATGGTGGTGTTGTCCTTGTCGATGGTGACCTTCTTGGCTTGACCAAGGTCGCTTACTTGAACGTTCTCCAGCTTGATGCCGAGGTCTTCGGTGATGGCCTTGCCGCCGGTGAGGATAGCGATGTCCTGCAGCATGGCTTTACGACGGTCTCCGAAGCCCGGGGCTTTAACGGCAGCCACGTGCAGCGTGCCGCGCAGTTTGTTGACCACGAGCGTCGCCAGTGCCTCGCCCTCAACATCTTCCGCAATGATTACAAGCGGCTTGCCGCTCTTTGCGATCTGCTCGAGTAGAGGGAGCAGGTCTTTCATCGAGGAGATCTTCTTTTCATGGATCAGGATGTAGGCGTTCTCGAGCACGGCTTCCATGCGCTCGGGATCGGTAACAAAGTAGGGAGACAGATAGCCGCGGTCGAACTGCATGCCTTCGACCACGTCCAGCTGGGTCTCGAGCGTCTTGGACTCTTCGACAGTGATGACGCCATCTTTGCCGACCTTCTTCATCGCTTCTGCAATGATCCGGCCGATGGTCTCGTCATTATTCGCCGAGATCGTTCCCACCTGCGCGATCATTTCGCCGGAGACCGGCTTTGACAGCTTGTCGAGGTCGCCCTTCTCTCGCTCGCCGTCCTTGTTGACCTTGCCAGCGACCAGGTTGATTGCCTGCTCGATGCCGCGCTTCAAAGCCATGGGATTGGCGCCTGCAGCAACCGTCTTGACACCTTCGCGGTAGATGGCCTGCGCGAGAACGGTGGCCGTGGTGGTGCCGTCGCCGGCGACGTCGGAGGTCTTCGAAGCGACTTCCTTCACCATCTGTGCGCCCATATTCTCGAGCGTGTCTTTCAGCTCGATTTCCTTTGCGACGGTGACGCCGTCCTTGGTAATGGTCGGCGAACCGAATTTCTTGTCGATGACGACGTTGCGACCTTTGGGACCGAGCGTAACCTTAACGGCGTCAGCAAGTACGTTGACGCCGCGAAGAATCGCCTGACGAGACTCTTCTCCGTGTACGATTTGTTTTGCCATTTGTGAATCTCCTTAAGAATTCGTTCTTCTCAATCATGTTGCCGGCTGCGAGCCAGGAGCTGTGAGCAACCAGCTCTTAGCTCTTACTGTTAGCCAAACCCAAAACCTTTGACGTTTCCGAAGACACCGGACCGCAAAGGGTCAACTACCGCTTCGAACCTACGGTCTCACGCTTCGCGGCACCGGTCAGGATGCCCAGAACTTCCTCTTCGCGCATGATGACGAACTCTTCACCATCCAGCTTGATTTCAGTCCCGGCGTACTTGCCGAACAGGATGCGGTCGCCATCCTTCACATCAAGAGGACGCACCTTACCTTCTTCGCTGATCTTGCCCTTGCCAGCGGAGATGACTTCACCCTCCTGCGGCTTGTCTTTGGCGCTGTCCGGGATAATGATTCCACCGCGCGTGGTTTCCGACTCTTCGACCCGACGAACCAGGATGCGGTCGTGCAGCGGAGTGAATTTCGTAGCCATTGTTCCTACTCCTTTCAGAATTTGGGGTGCTGTTTGGATACTTCAGAATCTGTTTTCTTGATAGCTGGAATCAGGAGAGCTGATTGTTAGCACTCCTTGTTTTCGAGTGCTAATTCTAAAAAGTGAACGAATTTGTTGTCAAGTGATCGGGCTGTGGGTAGCCTCGCCACGCCCCACCACTTTCCACATAAGGTATTTTATTTCATGTACTTAGAATCAACAAGAGATTTTTCAGAGGTGGTTCGATCCCCCCGTCTAAGCGTTGGTGGCTGCCCCCTCCGCTGAGCCTGATTTGGGCTCGGTCTATCTTCGTTCGATTCGGGGACAGAGAGCGAAGCCTGCCTTGGCCTGGATGCGCCTTGATCGCAAGGCGGGACTGTGTGTGGAACGGCTGGCTCGTCGGGGGAGGCAAACTCGAGTTAAGCGAGAGGAGCCTTGGGTAGCGCTAGGTCAAAGGAGGCGACCAGAGGAAGATGGTCCGAGGCGAGCAAAGCGGTGGGGGTGCGGTGGACGCGGAAGCTCGTTAGACGGAGGTTGCGATCGTAATAGAAATGGTCGAGGTGAAGGACGGGGAAGACCCCTGGGTAAGTGCGGGGAAACCAGAGACGTCTGCGGGGGTGGGCAGCCTCGAAGGCCTCCACCATGAGGCGGGAAGCAAGGCCGTGGGTCCATTCGTTGAAGTCGCCGACCACGATCTTAGGGCCAGCGTACTCCTGTCGATGGAGTACCTCGTCGCTCAAAAGCACTCGCGCCTGATGACGGCGTTCCACGAAGCTGGTTCCAAGATGGACATTAAAGAGGTGAAGTAGAACTCCGCTTGGGAGGAGTAAGTCGGAACGCAGACATCCACGACGCTCTCGATGTCGCCAGGTGATGTCGTAGTTAGCACAGACCTTCACGGGAAAGCGGCTCAGAGTGAGGTTCCCATAGCGGCCTCCGTATAGCATGCGATTCTCTCCAAAGCAGAGTTCGTAATCCGGAAGTGCGGAGTGAATTCGGCACGCTTGGTCGAATTCGGACCGGCCGTTGCGGACATCCAGAATTTCTTGAATCGCGACGACATCAGCCCCTAGCTGAGAAATGACCTGGGCGATGCGTTCGGGCCGGGTTCGCCGGTCGAGTCCCCGGCATTTATGAACGTTGTAAGTGGCGATGCGGATTTGCAGGCTCATTGTTGCCGTTCAAAGATCCAGCCGATGTCCTCTAAGCCACGCTCAATGAGACTGCGACTGTTCCATTGGGTGAGCGTGACTTGGCGCGAATGGGCGACGTCGTCCTCGAAACTCCGCGTCAGGCGGTCGGCGACCTCAGAATCGAGCACGGCCAAGTTGACTTCATCGTTGATTCCGAAAGATCGGTAGTCGAGGTTGGTCGACCCGACGATGCTCCACTGGCCGTCGATGATGGCAATCTTGGCGTGGATCATGGTGGGCTCATATTCGTAGAGTTCGACTCCGGCTTTCAGCAGGTCACCATAGGCGCTGCGCCCGGAACTGCGGGTCAGGGTATGGTCGGCGTGTTTGCCAGGAACAACAATTTTCACCTCAACTCCGCGTTTCTTAGCGTCTGCAAGAGCGGCACGCATGCTGCGGTCCGGAAGAAAGTAGGGAGTGTTGATCAGGATAGATTTCCGCGCCGCGGCAAACATGATCTGGTAGAGAACCCGAGCGCGAGTAGAACCGCCGGAAGATGGCGTGCTGGTCACGACCAGAGCGATGGTGTGGCCGGCGTCATTCGGCAACGGCGGGAAATAGTCGGGCCCATCGAGGATTTGGCCCGACGTCTCCAGCCAGTTTTCCAGGAATGAGCCCTGAATGCCGCGAACGGCGTCGCCACGGACCCGTACCATCGCGTCGCGCCAGCGGGGCGTGTCCCCGGAGTCGTATCTCCACCAGTCTGCGTAACCCGCCCCACCAACAAATGCCGTCGCGCCGTCAACGATGGTGAGCTCGCGGTGAGTCCGATTATTGCTCCGGAACCAATTGTGAAGACGCAGGCGGTGATACCACTCCACTTTTCCACCAGCCTGTTTCAGCTGCTTGAAACTAGCCTTGAGAGTTGAGAGGCTGCCAAGGGAGTCGATCACAAGGTTGACGTGCACACCTGCCTTCGCGCGCTCGGTAAGTACATCAATAACTTCCTTGGCGATCTGGCCTTTGTGAAAAATGTAGGCTTCGATGTTGATACTGCGCTGCGCCTGGCGCATGGCGTCTAGTTCGGCAGCGTAGAAGTTTTCACCGTTTTCCAGCACATCAACGCTGTTATTGCGCGTGACCTTGGAGTTCACCACCGGCTCAAGCTCATCGAGAAATTGGGGAGCGTCGACCGCAAACTTTGGCTGGATTGCAAGTGAATACTTCAGTCCGGGAGCAAACAATCCCGCGACGATCAGGGAGGCGAAAGCGAGAATCGCAATCAAGGCGATGATGCGCAGGGCCTCATGCCTGTCGAACTCCTTCTTAAGCACGTCATCGTGATGACGCTTGGTAGCTCTCCGCCCCGACTTGGTCTCGGTGGGCAAAGGTCGTCGCCTCTCTCCTCCCAGACTCTGATGCACTCCGTTTCGCGCGGGATGGCGACGAGAGAGGGTTCAGGAGGGGAGACCGCCCCGCGAGAGACTGCAATCGGATAAGATTTTCGTCATCGGGTCTCCTTCGATCATGCGCGAATTTCTGCTGTTGCTCCGGATAAATCGAAATTACAGGTACACCTGGATCGGGCAAGTCGTAAGCGAAGTCGGGGACCATTTCAATAACATCGCGGTGTTTGGGCTGGCCATGGCGCTCACTGGATCCGGGCTGGTAGTAACCGGGATCATGCTGGCGCGGGCAATTCCCGCGGTGACCATTGGGCCTCTGGCGGGAGTTCTGCTCGACCGTTTCGACCGGCGACGAATCATGATCGCGAGCGACTTAGTACGAGCAGTCGTCGCACTCGGTTTCCTATTGGTGCTTCGTGGCCATCGCGTGTGGCTGTTGTACCTGTTCAGCGCGCTGCTGATGGTTGCCTCTCCCTTCTTCACGGCAGGAAGATCGGCGATTCTCCCGACCATCACTAGCGAAGAGGAACTGCACACCGCAAACTCGCTGACCCAGACCACGCAGTGGACCACGTTGACCATAGGGGCATTTCTGGGTGCCACGGTGGTCGCCGTCAGTTACCTATGGGCGTTCGTCTTCAATGGATTGTCATTCGTGTTTTCGGCGTGGGCGATCTGGCAGCTGAGGCCTCCAAAGGGCCAGAGCTTCCGCGCAGAACGGATGAGCCTGACCGAGGTCGAAGTTGCACGGCCCTGGCACGAGTATCGCGAGGGGCTACGCTACATGCGATCGATCCCGCTGGTGCTTGCGATTGCGCTACTGGCGGTTGGTTGGGCGACGGGAGGGGGCGCTGCTCAAATCTTGTTCACGCTTTTTGGAGAAGTTGTCTTCAAAGCCGGGGCTACTGGAATCGGAGTGATTTGGGGTTGCGCGGGTGTGGGTTTGCTCATCGGCGGCTTAATCGGGAACTGGTTGGGTAAGAGATTGTCGTTCCAGGAATACAAGTTAGCTGTCTTCATTAACTACATCGTGCATGGTGGTGCGTACATTCTCTTCAGCCGAATGCCACGTATCGAACTGGCGCTTATCTTTATCTGCCTATCCCGCCTTGCGATCGCGATCAACTCGGTGGTCAACTATTCTTACCTCTTGCGGACCGTAGAAAATCAGTATCGCGGACGCGTCTTCGCCACCATCGAGGCGCTGACCTGGACGATGATGATGATTTCGATGATGGGCGCGGGGATTGCATCGATACACCACGGAGCGCGTACGATCGGCACGGTTGCGGGCGTGCTGAGCTCATCGACTGCTATCTTCTGGGGATGGGCGAACTGGACGGGACGCCTGCCAAAACCTGTGATGGCCGGAGTCGGCGATCGCGAGATAGAAGTGCACGGGGATCCGGTGAAATAAATGTAAGCCTGTTTGACCTGTGTTCGCAACGTCCTGCGGGGACGCTTTTCTCACCTGCAAACCGTCCGACCCACCCCCGCACTCACCTACACAAAACCCCAAAGTGAAGACCGAGGCGCTTCGCTGGGGATGCGCAGAACTTCAGGCCCTCTAAAGTCGCCTTCTCAGGTACCCCCGGATGGCAGTGGCTGCCTGAGCCTGGTTCACCATGATCTCATCCGAGGTCGGCTACAACGGCAACGTCGAACTTCGAGTAGTACTTCTTCACGTCGCCAGCGTACTTAGTGCGAAATTTCTCGATTACTGACAACACTTCTTTTTCTTCCGTGATCTGAACCGCCTGAAGGTCGGCCTCTGCGCCTCGGGCGTCGATGTGGATCTGCGGATTCTTGAGCACGTTCGTGTACCACTGAGTGTCCGAACCCTTGACCGGCAGCATGTAAAGCTTGTTGCCTTCGAACACGAACCAGATCGGATTCGTGATCGTGCGTCCGGACTTACGTCCGACGACGGTCAGATTGATCTCGCGACAGTGGGAAAGAAGGTCTTGAAGGGATTCGTTCTTGGATGACATGGGTTACCTCTCTACGAATTAATCTTGGATGGCAGCTGTGGCTCTGCCCGGCACCGAAGCACTAGGCTAAGCCCGGAACCCAGCCTGGCTGGGGGCAACTCCAAGCCGCATGCTGTCTCAATCGTCTTCCGCTAGCGGTTGATCATGCGTTGCGCGCTTTCCGGGTAACGTTCGCCTTGGACCTGGATTCTTGACGCAGCCAAGTCGATCTGCCGGAGGTCGTCGGACGAAAGCTCAATGTGGGCAGCGCCGAGATTCTCCGCCAGACGATGGACCTTGGTGGTGCCAGGAATCGGAACCATCCACGGTTTTTGCGCCAGCACCCACGCAAGTGCTACTTGAGCAGGCGTGGCCTGCTTGTTTTGCGCAAAGGTGCTGACAATGTCAACCAGGGTTTGGTTCGCTTTGCGATTTTCGGGCGAGAAACGAGGGACGACATTGCGGAAGTCACTCTTGTCGAATCGCGTATCCTGGTTGATCACGCCGGTGAGGAAGCCTTTACCGAGAGGGCTGAAGGGAACGAATCCGATGCCAAGTTCTTCGAGCGTGGGCAGAATCTCTGCCTCGGGTTCTCTCCACCATAGGGAGTACTCGCTTTGGAGGGCAGTGATCGGCTGAACCTTATGGGCGCGGCGGATCATTTGCACTCCCGCTTCGGAAAGGCCGAAGTGTTTCACCTTGCCCTCCTGGATAAGGTCCTTGACGGCTCCTGCAACATCTTCGATGGGAACGTCGGGGTCCACGCGATGCTGGTAGAAGAGATCGATGACTTCGGTCTTCAGTCGCTTGAGTGACTGATGGGCGACTTCCTTGATGTGCTCGGGACGACTGTCGAGACCGGATTGCTTGCCTTCGACGATCTTGAAACCGAACTTGGTCGCAATTGCAACCTGATGGCGAAATGGAGCAAGTGCTTCGCCAACCAATTCTTCGTTGGTGAAGGGGCCGTAGACCTCGGCGGTATCAAAGAACGTGACGCCACGCTCGACGGCCGCACGGATAACCTCAATGCCTTGCTGTTTGTCGACGGGAGGACCGTAGCCGAAGCTCAAGCCCATGCAGCCGAATCCGATGGCGGAGACCTGCAGGTTGGATTTTCCGAGTTTGCGGATTTCCATAGTTGCTCCTAGCGGGAGGGGCTAGGTGTTGAGCCCTCCATCGTAAGCATAGCCTTTGGATGCGAGGCTTGCCGGTTCCGATGAATATCTTGCCTGATCCTAAGGGCAGGGGATCCTACCGCTGGCCATTCGAACCGTGTTGTCAACGAACGCGATAAGGCTCGAGACTCGTGGGTGCGAACTGGGCCAGCTTATTGCGCCGGGGCGAAGACTTGAATTGCGGCCGACCGGGAGCCTTGCCGACGGGTGGCGAGAAATAGACGATCCAAGTCTGGTGAGAAGAAGCTTGTCCGCGCACCCTTCACGGTCGGAATGCGGGCGACCTGGGCGTAGTGGTCGGGGTCTTGTTGCTCGAAAACGAAGATTTCGCCGTCGCCACCGCTGGCGTAAATACGCTTGCGCCGCTGATCAAAGAAAACATCGTCGCAATCCCCAACCGCGGGGAGCTCCTGAATGATCGTGCCGTTGTGCGTGTCGAAGACGAGCAGGCGTGCCGGTGCGCGGGTTACGACGAAAAGGCGGTGATCTGGCTCATTGAGCGCCAATGGGAAATTGGCAAAGGCGTTGTCAGTTTTCCAGGTGGTGATGACACTGTGCTTCTCTCGATCAATGACGGCGATCTTTCGAGAGTTGGGCAGGTTTACGTAAACCCGAGGGCCGCTCTTCTCGATCTGGAATGATTCGGGATGTGCGTCGAGCCTCACGTCAGCGACCTCGTTGCCTCCGGCGTCGATCTCCCCAAGGGCGCCGCTTCCGTAGCCAACAAAGATATGCTTGTGGACAGGGTCGTACCGGAGGTTGTCGGCGTCGTCGCCAAAGTTCAGAGTCTTGAGTGGCGCGTAGGATTTCGCGTCAAAAATCTTGACCGTACCGTCTTTCTCATTCGCGACATATAAGCGATTGGTTTCAGCGACGAAAAGGACGCCTTGCGGTTCCGGGAGGTTGGGGATCGTCTTCACCCGCTTGCCCGCCTTTATGTCGATCACCTCAACGGTTTCGTTGCCAAGGGCGGAGACGAACAGCCGGCCGGTGCTGGTGTCGATGGACATGTGATCGATGCGACCCTCGACGTCGGGCAGGTTAATAGTTTTCTCCAGATGTAGGGGTTGATTGGTTTGCGCGTAGGTGAGGGTCGCGAGGGCGAAAAGGAAGATCAGGATTCGCATGTTGGCTCCGCGCAGAGATTCCGGAAAGCAGGGTCGCCGATACTACTGGAAAGTTTTGCTTCCTTCGTCCCAACAGGTCTTTGGGTTTGTGTGCGTGGACCCTCGAGATGGTCCGAGGCTGTATTGTACTGCTCCTTAGCGACCGCAGTTTTTCCTTGCGGCTAAGATGCGATGAAACCGGCCGTCGCGGCACGAGTCAAAGCCTGCGCAGGCCCGATCAGTCGGCCCCCAATCGATGCCCGCAAGCTAAGAGCGAGCTTACGTGGGCCGCCTCGTCGGGGTATGGGGACAACCGCGGGAGAGGAACTCTCATTTTTTTGGCACGATCTTGATCTCGAAAAGCTTGGGCCAGAGTTTGCCGGTGACGAAGAGCCCGTCGGCCTTTGCGTCGTAGGCGATGCCGTTGAGGACGGCCTCGGGATCTGAAACCTCGCCCGGCTTCAGCAGGCCGGTGAGGTCGATCCAGCCGAGGACACGTCCAGTGCTGGGTGAGATACGGGCGATGCGATTCTCGTGCCAGATATTAGCGTAGATTTCGCCATGAATGTATTCGAGTTCGTTGAGATTTCTGACGGGCTGATTGGAACCATCACGAACATTGATCTTTTTGATCTCACGGAATGAGTTGGGATCGAGGAAGCGAAGGGTTGGAGTGCCGTCGCTCAGGATGAGAGCGGAGGAATCGTGCGTCAGTCCCCAGCCCTCGCCGGTATAGTGCAGCGTGCGACGTACGGTGAAAGTGGAACGATCGTAGACGAACGCAACACCCGAGATCCAGGTGAGCTGGATGAGAGTGTCCCGCCAGTCGGTGACGCCCTCGCCAAAATACTCTTCTGGCAAGTCGTATTCCTTGAGAACCCAACCGGTGGAAAGGTCGACCATGCGAAGCGAGGAGTGGCCGTTCCGGCCGGTACTCTCATAGAGGTGTCCATCAACAAACACCAGGCCCTGAGTAAACGAATTCGGGTCGTGAGGATAGGTATGGACAATTTTGTAACCGTCAACGGGAACTTGGGAAGGGCTGGCGGCAACCAATGGCAGGCAAAGAACGGCGACAAGGATGCGGCGAATGAGCATTCATGATTAGGGTAACGGAAAAATCTGCCGGCTGTCCCCCGATGCGCCCGGGGCGCCATCGACCTCCCCGTCAAGCCAGCCCAAGATCAGTTAACAGGAACGTCCGGAGATCAGAAATACAATGCACCCTATGAAGGCGATCCCAATGCGAACGCAGCTCGGCTTAGTGGCCGCGGCATATACTGCTGTGCTCGTTACCGCCGCTGTGCTGATTTACGAACGTCACATGCAGTATGTCAGGAATCCGCAAGAGGCGATGGCATCGAGCGGAATGTACGCGGGTGGCGACCTCATTCTGGAGGTATTCATCGGCTGCATGATTCTGCTGCCGACGGGGGTCCTGGTGATTGTGCTCCGCAACTCCGACGAGCTCTACACGCGCTATGCCAAGGTGTTGCTGGGTGTGAGTATCACTGCACCGGTTTCGCTCGCGCTGTTCATGATTCCTGCCGTGAGCCAGGGAACATCACTGCTCGGACAAATATGCGTCGACCGGATGTTTGCATCTCCTCTGGTGCTTGCAGGTCTGGCCTTCAGTAGACTGCTGGCGCGGTTTGACCGGGCCAAGCGGTTGACCGTGTACGCTCTGATCGTAGAAACGCTGACCTTATTGTTGATGGTGGGGTTGCTCGTCTTCTCGACGAAACCTGGAGCTTCCTAAGCGCAAGGTGCTCGGCCTATGGTTACTTGCGAACCATTCTGCGCCAGAGTCCAATTTGGCATAAGCCGACTGTGAGCTGCCTTCCCCTTGCGGCATACATTAGGTTCTTCCCACGTGAGCCATGAGCGTGAATTACCTTTTCTTCACTAGTCTTTGGTCCGGCCTAGCGGTCTGGGGTGCCCTTTACGTGTCTGACTACGTATTCACCTTGACCTGTGCCCGCCTCTACCAGAGTGGTGTGAAAGATAAGATTGCGTTTGAGGGCAGTTTTGAGATCACCCCCTACTTCCAGTCCGACATCGATTCCTTGCGGGTCGTGAGCCCGCGTTTCGTAGCGGCCATGGTGCTGGGGTGTGGGTATTTGGCGGCGATCTGGTGGTTGGCCGGGATTTTCGACGCGCGTCTCTATCAATTCGTACTTGGCTCGATGATCTTAAGTGAACTGGCGATCCACGTTCGTCACCTGCGCAATTTGTTTTTGTTTCGGGCCATCCTTAGCACAAATGGGATTCAAGGCCGGATGCAGTACGCCCGGCCGTCTATGCTGCGAATGTCAGCTGTAGAGTTATTTGCATTTGCGGGATTGTATGCCTTCCTCTTTCTGTTTACGTTCAGCTGGTTTGTGCTTGGCGGAGTGTTCTCGTGCTTCAGCATCGGCGTGAAGCACCGATCCTTGGCCAAGAAGCATAGCTCTGCTGCTTTGGGCCAAGCCCCGAGTGTTCAGATGGGTGAACCAGCAGCGGTCTCTCGACCAGCATCTCGCTAGATTCGCGGCAGGAATAAGCCCCTCCGCGCGCCTACTCTCAGTTTCCGCTTCATCAGACAACGACTCCCGAGCGACCGTCATCTAGTCCTGATCAGCCGACTTCTTATCAGGAGAATTCGCTATGGCCAAGTGCGAAGTTTGCGGGAACGAGTATGACAAGAGCTTTGAGGTCAGGGCGGCGGGTGCGCAGCATACCTTCGACAGCTTTGAGTGTGCAATTCAGGCCTTGGCGCCGGTTTGCGAGCACTGCGGTTGCAGGGTGATCGGGCATGGCGTAGAGGTCAGCGGGCGATTCTTCTGCTGCGCGCATTGTGCGAAGACGGTGACCGGCTCAGACGTGAGGGACAGGGCTGCCTAACGGAGACGGAATCACGTAGGACGCCCAGCTTTGTGCCGGAGCGAGGTAGACGTGTGTAGTTTGATCTTTCCGCCGGCTCGCCTAAAGCGATCAATCCCGGATTTCGAGCCCTTTACTTGATCACTTACTCCTGCCGTAGCGCTTCAATGGGTTCGAGGCGAGAGGCCTTGAGCGCAGGCCAGAATCCGCTGACCATTCCGACCAGCGTGAGAATAATGCCCGACGTTAGCATGACATTCAGGGAAGCGCGCAGGAAGATGTCGCCCTCGTGGTTGGCGGTCTTGTAGAACTCGCTGTAGAGCGGCATGGGCGGAATCACGGCAGTAAGCAACCACGAGCCCACAATGCCGGCGGCTCCCCCGACGAATGTCAGCACCAGCGCTTCGACCAGAAATTGACCCAGAATGTTGCGCTGGCGCGCGCCCAGGGCTTTAAGCAAGCCGATCTCGCGAGTGCGTTCGGTAACGCTCACCAGCATGATGTTCATCACACCCACGCCACCAACGCCGAGAGTCAATGCCCCGATGATCCCCATCATGACTTCGAGCCCGAGCGAGAAGTATTGCAGGATCTTTGCGGTTTCGACGGTGTCCCACACGGGAGTCGCCTTCTCATCGCGCGGATCAAAGTGATGTCGCATGGCAATGACACGCCGGGCGGCGACCAGAGCCTCGGTGTGAAGATCCGCGGACAGCGGTTGAATAACAATCATGCTGGGATCGCGCTGGTTCTTTAGTTGGTTGTAAAGATCGAACGGAATGAAGGCCTGCTCGTTGTCGGGGCCCATGTACATCGAGTCCTGAATTTTGTTGTTGAGCACGCCGATGACTTCAAGACTCCGTCCCTGCACTAAAACCGTCTGCCCGACGGCAGGCGCGCCCTGGAAGGCTCGCTTGGCGGCGTTGTAGCCGAGAATCACGACACCGCGATGATTGATGAAGTCTCCTTCTTCGAAATAGCGGCCGTCTTCCAAACTCAGCAGGCGGCGCATCGAGCCATAGGCAAGTTCGACGCCGCGCGTGCTAAGAGACACGACCCGAGTGCCGATCTTGAATCCGAAATCGCTGCACGACTCCGCGCTGACCGCACGAACCAAAGGAACGTCGGCCCGGATGGCCTCGACGTCGGCATATTCAAAATGGACGGAGCGCCCGGCGCGCTGACCTCCGGCTTGCATACTGGTTTGCCCAGGCCAGATAACAACGACATTGTTGCCCATATTTCCCATAGCGGAAACGACGCTGCCGCCCAGGCCGCGTCCGAAGGCCAGAAGAAGGACAACCGAGATCACGCCCCAAGTGATTCCCAGCGCGGTGAGCGAAGATCGCATGGGATTGCGCCGAAGTGCAGTCCAACTCTGCTGGATCAGTTCCTTCAGACGCATTGTGCACCTCGGCTCATTCGTATCGTAGACATTCGACAGGATCCATTTCTGCCGCCCGCCGCGCGGGATACATCCCCGCGCTCACGGTGATGAAGGAAAGCGTGATGAGCGATGTGATCACCGCTGCCGGAGAGACGATTGGCGCAGGAACGATGTCGGGTAGCGGCACGTGAGCCATAACCACACAGATGCCTACTCCGAAGAGGTAACCGAGCAGCCCGCTTAGAACAGTGATGACCGCAGATTCGGCGAAGAATTGGTTAAGAATGTCTGCCTTGGTGGCGCCCACCGCGCGCAAAATACCGATCTCGCGAGTGCGTTCGGTCACCGCGACCAGCATGATGTTCATTACGCCGATGCCGCCAAGCCCCAGCGTCACAACCGCAACGCAGCCGAAGAAAATGGTGATCACGCCAAAGATGCGGGCGAGGATTTTGGAGCCTTGCATGGTGTCCCAAATAAACAGCGCGTCTTTATCCGTCGGCTCGAAGTGGTGCAGACGGCCGAGCGTACGCCGGACCTGCATGACGGCTTTTTCGTGCTCTTCGGGATTGCTGACTTCCATCACGATGTCTGACAGATAGCCCTTGATAATGGGCTCGCCTTTCGCCGGCGGGGGCGGAAAGTCGCGCGCCATCGAGGAGTAGGGCACGTACAACATATCGTTGTCGGGGCCGCTGTAATTCGAGTTCTGCTTCTTCTCCGCGAGTACGCCGATCACGGTATAGGGATAGCGGGCGATGATGAGGGTCGTACCAATCGCGGGCTGGCCGGGATAGAGCTGGCGGGCGGCGTTCCAGCCCAGGATCACGACGCGATTTTGATTGTCTTCGTCCTCCTTGGTCATGAGCCGGCCTTCGGAGAGAATGAGAGATCGGAAACTCTGAAACGAGGGCCAGACACCGGAGACCTGGCGGGCAGCAGAGTTGTAGGGACTCACCTCGGGCACGTTGCGCTGCAGCTCCGGGCTCACCAGTTTCACGAGATAGCACTCGTTCCGGATGAGGCGCGCATCGTCGATGGTGAGGGTAATCTTGCGGCCCGCAGCAAGACCTCCGATCTGCGCGCTGGTGCGGCCACCCCACATGATTACGAGGTCCTTACCGAGCGTTTCCATGCGCTTTTTCTGGTCTTTGCTGAAGCCCAAACCGAGGCCGACCAGGATGATGACCGAGGCAATGCCCCAAACGATGCCGAACATCGTCAGGAATGAGCGCATTTTGTGGGCGCGGAGTGTGCCCAGCGTCTGTTTAGCGATTTCGCGCAGGTTCATGGGCGCTCGACAGTTAGACGTATCTGTCGATAAAAGGTACGCAGGAAAGGCGGAAACGGTTCCAGCCGTCGAACATTAGGTTCAGGTTGGCGGAAAGCGGCTATGAGATGGTGGTCACCGGAGGAGACTCTTACGTATCTTGACGATGCCAAAAGCCGACCTGACAGAAGGCGACTGTAGAGCAGGTTTGAGCCGCTTAATCTCCCGTTGTCGTGGCTGAGACCGCCGGAGCGGGCGTGGCTGCGACCACTTTGCGCATGCGGATTTCAGCGCCATTGCGTTCGAAAGAAACTTCGTCCATCAGCTGATTGATGAGGTAAATCCCGCGCCCGTGCGTGGAGCTAAGATTTTCGGCTGCCAGCGGATCAGGCACGGTCTTCAGGTCAAATCCCTGACCGGGGTCGCGTACGATGATCATGACATCAGAGGATTCCGTGCAGGCCACGCAACATTCCACTTTCTTATTGGGGTCGTTATCGCAGCCGTGCACGATGGCATTGGCCAGGGCTTCGCGCAAGGCCAGCTCGATCTGATATTCGTTCCCTTCGGCGCACTTCATCTCGCGGGCGATCTGCATAACTCCGTCGACGACACCGGAAATGCCGTTGGGATTAGCAGGGATGGTTACATCCAACTTACACGCGGAACACGCGGGCAGAAGTCCGCTGAGACGCTGTACGTGGTCGAGCGCATTTTGCAGATCGACGATGGTGCGATCGCGCTCAGCTTCAGCCTGGTCCCTTTCTTCAAGAGCGGCGCGCAATTCGATCAGGTTCTTTCTGAGCTCGAACTGCGCCTGTACTTGTCGGCTTAAGGCGAGCAACGCAGCTTCCTGGCCGGGAGTGAGTTCGCGCGGAACTATGTCTATCACGCACAATGTGCCCAGCGGATGACCGTCAGAACTGGTATAGGGTGCCCCCGCATAAAACCGAACTTTGGGATCAGATACCACGAACGGATTCGAACTGAACCGCGGATCTTTACTGGCGTCAGGCACGACGAAGAGGTTTGGTTGCTGGATGGCAACAGCACAGAAAGAAACGTCCAGCGGAGTTTCACTGAGATCCACGCCAACTTTGGATTTGAACCATTGGCGGTCGGAATCAATCACAGAGATCAGCGCCATCGGAGTGTTGCAAATGCTGGAAGCAAGGATGGTCAGGTCATCGAAGGCTTTTTCCGGGTCGGTGTCGAGAATCTGGTATTTGCGCAGCGCCTGGACGCGTGCTTTCTCGTTCGATTCCATCACAACCTCCCCGGGGAAGCCAGCTTAGAAAACATTGTAAGTTTAGCGCGTTTGTTGGGTCGAAGGTAGGGCCGCCGGACGCAAGCTCGAGAGCTCAAGGTGTGTTCATACTGATTATGACTTTCGCACGGGCGTGTCCAGTTTCGACGTAGGTGATGGCGTCAGCTGCCTGGTTGAGAGGATAGACCGTGTCGATCATCGGTGTGATTTTGCCGCTCACGATCAGGTTCAATATCGACGTCAGGTCCTCGGAAGTGACTTTCGTGATAAAAGTGGTGATCCTTTGGCGCAGCACGACTCGCCTGACGAGCAATTCCACAAGCCCCGTGATCGTTGGCCAGATGCTTTTCGGGGCTCCGACGAGGACGCAAGTAGCGGCCGAAGCCATGACACGCCGGAGGTCTGATAGCGGGCGATGAGCGGCGTTGTCCAGAATTAAGTCATAGCACGATCCGTCCTCGGTGAAGTCTTCGCGGCTGTAGTCAAACACGCGGTCCGCGCCGAGCGAGCGGACCATCTCGACGTTCTGTGTACGGCAGACACCCGTAACGACGGCGCCCATGGCCTTTGCCATTTGCACGGCGAAGGTACCCACGCCACCGGCAGCCCCGTTGATTAGAACCTTTTGCCCAGGACGCAGATGACCTTTGTCGCGAAGCGCCAGCAAGGCGGTGAGTCCCGCAATGGGTATCGATGCTGCCCCTGAAAAGCTAATGCTCTCCGGTTTGCCGATTAATTTGCTCTCGGGAGCGCAGGCATATTCGGCGAAAGCACCTCGGCCGGTGCCGAAGACCGCGTCCCCCGGTTTGAAACGGGTCACGCTTTCGCCGACCGATTTCACGATCCCTGACAGATCAACGCCGGGACGGCGGAGCTTCAGGCGCCAGTCGAGGGGGTTGACGGATGCTGCGCGGACTTCGATCAAGACCTGCTTAGCTTTGGGAACAGGTAAAGGCAGGTCGTGAATGCCAAGGATCTTTCCCGAACTGGTTTTGGTGAAGACCGCAGCTTTCATGGGGGGCCAGTGGACTCGATCTTACAGCGCGATCGGGAGTAGGCCTAGGTGATTACTCACCCATGAGGCTAAAAGCGTGCTGGAAACGGGCATCCGCCGGAAGGCGCGAAAGCCCGGACTGAGTCCTGGGATGACAGAGCTTCGGTCCGAGTTTAGAATCGCCCGAGAGGGGAAGGTTACGCGATGAGTCGAGGAAACCGTGTCGGACTGATTGGGTTGCTGGTTCTAGCAGTAGCGCTGCCGGGCGTGGGGAAGAAGAAAAGGGAGGATCCCCTGGCGACGCTCAATTTCGTCATCGTGCGCGATGAGAATGGCAAGCCTGTACGCAACGCGGCGGTGGTTATGCATCCGGTCGACGAGGATGGTCGGCAAACTCCGCAAGGGCTCGAGTTGAAGACGAACCCCGAGGGCAAGGCAAGCTATGAGGGGGTCCCGTATGGAAAGATCAGGGTGCAGGTGCTGGCATCGGGGTTCCAAACCTACGGCTATGACTATGACATTCACGAGCCGAGCATGGACATCACGATCAAGCTAAAGCGCCCAGGGAAACAGTATTCGATTTACGAAGAACATCCGGAAGAGAACAAGGACGTACCGGAGAAAAAGTGAATCTCAATTTCGCATCCTCCTGAGGTGAGCCGGGCCATTGCGAAATTGGGTAATTGCGTCGTTTTGATCTTCCTGCCAAGTTCCGAAAGAGCCGATGATCCTGCCTATAAATCGAACCGTGGTATCCCAACTGTTTGCCTCAATCCAAGTGCTTTTGGTGTCATGCGCGTGGATGCTTGCAGCGCAGAAGACTGAGCGACCGACGCCGCCCGCGCGCGACCCGCATACGCCCGGTTACGTCAAGGCGAAGGAGTTGCCGGATGGCGAGCTTCCCTCGGCGGATTTGGATGGCAACTTCATCATCGGACCGACACACAGTCCTTCGCCTGAAGTTGATCCCGAGGGCAAGATCGTGGATGGAACCGTGGTCGAGTTCACCATGAACTCTGCCGACAGCAAGTTTTATCCCGGGATCGCTCGCGACCCGAATACGTTTGGAACACCTGACTCGAAAGATCCGGCGAAGTTGATCGTGACCACCAGCCACCCGGCTCCCTACACACGCAAGGTTGCGGTCTACGTGCCGAAGAGCTATGTGCCGGGAACAACGGCACCGTTGCTGGTGAGCGCCGATGGGCCGGACCGCTACCTGTTTGCGACCTTGGACTCATGGATGGCGAAGAAGAAACTCCCCGCGATCGTTGCGGTTTCAATCGCGAATGGAACGGGGGATGCGCAGGGAAGCGAGCGCGGCCTTGAGTACGACACCATGTCAGGCAAGTACGCAGAGTTCGTCGAGCAGGAAGTCTTGCCCCGTGTGGAAGCCGAAGCACACGTGAAGCTCACGAAGGATCCGGATGGGCGGGCAACGATGGGCTACAGTTCGGGCGGCGCCTGTGCGCTGAGTATGGCCTGGTACCACCCGGAACTTTATCACCGCGTGCTGGCGTATTCCGGGACGTTTATCAATCAGCAGTGGCCGTACAATCCGCAGGCGCCCCACGGCGCCTGGGAATTTCACGAGCATCTGATTCCGCAGGGTCCGCCGAAGCCGATACGGATATGGATGGAGGTCGGCGACAAGGACTTGCTGAATCCCAATGTAATGCGTGATGGCATGCACGATTGGGTGCTCGCCAACGAGAACATGGCGAAGGTACTGAAGGCCAAGAAGTACCACTATCAGTTTGTGTTTGCGCGAAATGCAGTGCACGTGGATCGTCCGACAGTGCGGCAGACCCTGCCGGAGGCGTTGCAGTATTTGTGGAAAGGATATAAGGCTTCGACGCCCTGAAGGTCGCTCAACGGATTCATCCCGGAAGACACTCGAGATGTCTTGGCCTCTCGGCCAAGGCCTTGCGTGCTGGGTTGATTGGTACGGCCGCGAACGCGGCTTGAGTCTGAGAGGAGCAGCATATGAACTACTTACTCAAGACGGAGCCTTCGGAATACTCGTTTGCTGACTTAGAACGAGACAAAGAAACCATCTGGGATGGGGTGACCAATCCCGTCGCATTGAAGAACCTGCGCGGAATGCACCCGAAAGATCAGCTGATCATTTACCACACGGGCAATGAAAAGAGTGCAGTCGGGACAGCGAGCGTCGTCGCGGTGGATAACTCGGATGCAAAGAATCCTCGAGCTAGAATCAAGGTTGGAAAGGCCTTGCCAAAACAGCGCTCATTGGCCGAGATCAAAGCCAATAGCCTGTTCGTCGATTCCCCGTTAGTGCGTCAAGGGCGGCTCAGCGTGGTGCAGCTGACCGAAGGCCAGTACAAATTTCTGCTCGGCAGTTGATCTTGGGTTTTACCCGCTACGTGTCCCTTTCATCGCGAAAGCGCCGGATGCGGCGGCGATCGCGTTTGGATGGACGGGCAAGAGGGGCCGGGTTGAAGTGCATCATGGCTTTGCGCTCGGCGGAGACTCGCTGCCGGGCTTCACGGCTGGCGTCGGTCTCTTTATAGAGAGACCGGGCGACCGGCGCGGGACCGCGGATGCTGCTGAGTTGAAGGACTTCGACCTCAAAGTCGCCACCTTCCGTTCGAATTTGCAGAATGTCCCCCGGGTGAACCTCGCGCGCAGGCTTCACCGGCTGCCCCCTCGACTCGATCCTTCCTAACTCACACGCCCGTGTCGCCAGGTTGCGAGTCTTGAAGAAGCGTGCCGCCCAAAGCCATTTGTCGAGACGAACATCGGACATGAGTCCATCTTAAACAAGAGCCTACGCGGAGAGTCGAATGAGGCCGCGACGTTTTGGGGTAGCCAGGCTCCCAAAGGTCTATCGCTGTGCTTCCTATACTCGGCTCATCCCCTCAGTCTAATTGCACGGTCAGGGTGTAGATACCGGCGGGGAAACGATAGACATTCTGCCCTCCGTTGGACGAAGTGCGTATCTCGCTACTCTCGGACAGCTGTCTTCCATTGATCGAATACCGCTTTCCTTGATCGGCGCTGAGAGGAAGTTCCGCGGTTGTATTGGGCGGTACGGTCAAATGCCACACGACAGTTCTGCCATCTACTTTCCAAGAGGAATGAATGCGGCCGTAGGTGGAGTCGTAGGAGAAATCAATCCGCCCGAGCTCAGGATTGAAGTTGGGATGCAGATAGATCGTATGGAAGCCGGGATCGGAAGAGGTCGTATCGATCCCCGCGGCGTAGCGATAGATCCAGTCTGCCACCGCGCCATAAGCGTAGTGATTGTAGGAGTTCATGCTGGGGTCGCTTTTCTTCTCATCGCCGTTCCAACGTTCCCACATGGTGGTGGCGCCGTGTTCCACCAGGTATCCCCAAGAGGGATAAGCCGTGGTGAGAAGCAGTCGATACGCGATATCGCTGTGACCGGTTTCGCTGAGTGCGGCTAAAAGATAGGGTGTGCCCAAGAAGCCAGTGCCTAGACGCCAGTTATTGGCCTCAAGCAACTTGAGCAGGTGCTCGGCAGCTTTGGCGCGCAATGCTTCAGGGAGAAGATTCATGTGGATCGCCAGCACATAGCCCGTCTGGCTTTCTTTCAGGATCTTTCCGCTGGGGTCGCCCGGAGCCGGGATTGAGGCAAACGAGGATGCGCTGGGAGTAACGCTGCCATCGTCGTGAACGTATGCCTTGATGAATGCCGCTTTGATTTTTTCGAGATTGTCGCGGTATTGCTGTTCTTCTTGGGTGCGATCGAGTGCATGTGCCATCTGCGCCATCAACGCGGTGTCATATGCCCAATAGGCAGTCGCGAGCAAGTCTTCTGCCGTCACACCTTCCGGTGAGAGCCAATCGCCGTAAGGAATGCCGGACTTGTTTTTCCAGAGATAGTCCGGGTTTGCCGCCTCGATGGCCGCGAGGTATCTCCGCATTGCGTCCCAGTTTTGCTCGAGGATGCGCTTGTCACCAAATTGCACCCAGGCGGTCCATGGAACAATGATGCCGGCGTCGGCCCAGCCGGCGGCAAAGCCGTCATTTTCGGAGAAGACGCCGGGGGCGAAATGGGCATACATCGGCGTGGCATCGGTCTGCGTGCCACGAAGATCGCCGGCGAACTTTCGCGAAAATGCATCGATGCCCATGTTGAAGACCGCGGCCCGCCAGAACACCTGTGCGTCGCCCGTCCATCCTAGGCGCTCATCGCGCTGGGGGCAGTCGGTGGGAACACCCACGAAATTCGAGCGCTGACCCCAGAGAATGTTGCTCCAGAGCTGGTTGAGCATATGGTTGCCGGTCTCGAGTTGCGTAGTAAAGGGAGCGTCGGTGTGGAAGGCGACGGCTCTTACCGAATCGAGTGCAGGCTTATGGTCAAGACCAGTGATCTCCACATAGCGGAAGCCGTGAAATGTGAAGTTCGGCTGAAATTCCTCTATGCCAGTTCCCGCGAGGGTAATGCGATCGGTGGCTTTGGCATTGCGCAGATTCTCGGTGTAGATGCTGCCATCGGAGTTGGCTAGCTCCGCAAAACGAAGCTGAACGGCGGTTCCGGCAGGGCCTTGTACCCGGATGTGGGCAACGCCGGCCAGGTTCTGGCCGAAGTCGAACACATAGGTTCCAGGCTTGGGAGCTGCCATGCTTCTAGCGGTGAGCTCCTTTTCGACGCGAATAGGCGGAAAGGATTGCCATTCAATCGCGATGTCGGGAACCGTCGGAAGCTGCCCTTGCTGCCAGGAGCTATCGTCAAAAGTTCCCGTGTCCCATCCTGCTTGTACGCGCCGGGCGTCGAAGGTTTCGCCATCGTAGATTTCGGCGGAGGTGGTGGCGGAGTCGCTGGCTTTCCAGGATTCGTCGGTGTTGATCCAATCGATGGAGCCGTCGCCATACTCGATGCGGAGTTGCGCCCGAACAGACGGGGGGGCAAGGCCATAGTTGTTGGACTGCGCGACCCAGGTGAGCGGAGTCGAATACCAGCCAGGCGCGAGTAGCGCCGCGATCCCGTTGCGACCGGATTGCAGCAGCGAGGTCACATCGTAGGCCTGATACGGTACGTGATGGCGGAAATCCATCCAACCGGGAGCGAGGATCTGATCACCGACAACCTTTCCATTGATGTGAAACTTGTAGGCTCCTAGCGCGGTGGCGTAGAGCCTCGCGGAAGTGATCTGCTTCGAGACCGTAAAGCTCTTGCGAAGAGCCGAAACCGGGCCCGGCGCCCAGGGATGGCCCGCGACTTCGCTGCCGAGGCCGGTCTTCCCCGAGTAGACTTCGGCAGCAGGCCATGAGCTGTCGTCGAACTCGGAGGTATTCCAGCCGTCGGCGGGGGTGCTCGAAGTCTTCCAGCCTTCAGGATTGGTCTTGTAAGTGACGATCTTTCCGTCTGTCAGTTGAACATAGACGGTGGCGCTGAAGATCGTCGCCGAGGTTCGCGGCCCGTCGTAATTCAGCACTTCCGCAGCGAGAGTATTGCTGCCGGGATGGACGGCGTTGGTGATGTCGTAAATCGAATAGGTACGCCAGGGAAGGTTATTCCACTTCGGCCAGGGCTGGAGCTGGGACTCTTGTTTGCCGTTCACCCAGGTTGCAACCGTATCTTTGCCGGTAATATGCAGCTTCGAAACTCGGGCCTCGGCGGGTAAGTCGAACTTGAAGCGGAAGTAGAGGTGTGTCTCCTTGCTCTCGCTCGGGGCAGAGTCTCTAGGGGTTGGAGCGGTGATCCACGCGGCATTTGCAGCCCGGACACTCCGATGCTCGTCATCTTCGTAGCTGATCCAGCTGGCATGCCAGTTCGAGGGATTGAGCAGACCCGTTTCCCACCAGGTCGGTTCACTGGGCTGAGTTGGCTTTCCCTGGTGATCCCACGCTTTGACGCGCCAGTAATACCGCTTGAAGGGCACAAGAGCAGGACCTGCGTAGCGCAAATTGAGCGATTGGTTCGATGGCAGGCGACCCGAGTCCCAGACGTCCGGGTGGTCGGAGGAAAGCAGAGTACTTGTAGTCGCGACCTGGATTTCATAGGCGCTTTGGGCAGCGCCCGGGCGCGAGTCCTCTAAGCGCCAGGAAAGAGCTGGAGAAGGCTCGTCCATGCCGAGAGGGGTGACAAGCGATTCGCAGGTGAGATGAACGGGCTTGGACGAACTGCTGGTCGCGCCAAGGGTCGGCGTCGGGACCGCAAGACCGATAAGCATCAACGACACAGTAAACCGCAATTTCAGCATGACGCGCATGGCCTCCGCTTTCGCGTCCAAATAATAAAACGCTCCGCGGAATCTGCAGAGCGTTTGATAGCGGGAGTTTTCTACTGCGAAACGGCGAAGTTGCCGTGAAGCTTGGCTGTGGAGTCACCATCGGGCCAAACCTCCGCACGGTGCGCAGCTTTTTTCACGAAATCCCCCGTGATAATTCGAAGGTGTCGCGGTAAAGTCGCATTGACAGACACCGGCTGCACTTCCACCGTGCCGATGATTTGAGCCCTTGTCCATGTCCATCGTGTCGGTATAGACGAGTGTTGACGGGCTTCCGTGGTATTCGGTGTGCTTTGTTCAGTCCTGCCTCATGAATCACGGCCCCATGGAGTCTGCGCCAAAAGCTCTCGTGTTCAATGCGACCCGACCGGGGGCGGAGTAAGATAATCGGTTTGTTCCACCAATTGAAATGATCTGGGGGAGGGAAATGCAGAAAGCCAGCTCTCGAGTTTTCGTCGTCACGATCGCTTTCCTCGGCGCAGGACTTTTGTGGTCCCAAAGCTCGGAACAACCGGCATACCTGAACACGTCGTTAACGGCGGAGCAGCGCGCCGCCGATCTAGTGCACCGCATGACGGTGGAAGAAAAAGTCACACAACTGGTGAACCAGGCCCGCGCCATCCCGCGCTTGAACGTGCCTGCCTACGACTGGTGGAGTGAGTCGCTCCACGGGGTGGCCACGAACGGCACCACCGAATTTCCCGAACCGATTGGGCTTGCGGCCACCTTTGATACCGATGCCATTCACCGAATGGCCGTCGTGATAGGAACCGAAGGGCGAATCAAACATGTTCAGGCCGTGCGCGCCGACCACAGCAATATTTTTGAGGGACTAGACTTCTGGGCGCCAAACATCAACATCTTCCGTGATCCGCGATGGGGACGTGGGCAGGAGACCTATGGGGAAGACCCTTTCCTCACGGCGCGCATGGGCGTTGCCTTCGTCACGGGAATGCAGGGAGAAGATCCCAAGTACTACCGCGTAATATCGACTCCCAAGCATTACGCGGTGCATAGTGGCCCGGAACCCACCCGACACAACGCGGACGTAAAGGTCAGCAAGCATGACGAGCTGGACACTTATCTGCCGGCATTTCGCGCAACCGTGACCGAGGCCAAGGCAGGATCGGTGATGTGCGCATACAACAGCCTCAATGGCCAACCGGCGTGCGCCAACCAATTCCTTCTGCAAGACCAGCTGCGGGGGAAGTGGAACTTCCAGGGTTATGTGGTATCGGACTGCGGAGCCGTGATTGACATTTTCAAAGGCCACAAGTTCACGAAAACCCAGCCGGAGGCCTCCGCGTTATCTCTCGAACGCGGGATGGATAACGAGTGTGTGGACTTTTTAGCCAAGGTAAACGACGACCATGACTACAAACCCTACTACGATGCCTACAAGCAAGGCATCCTCAAAGAAGATGACATCGATACGGCACTTGTCCGGCTGTTCACGGCGCGCATGAAGCTCGGCATGTTTGATCCCCCGGAGATGGTTTCCTATTCGAAGATCGATGAGAAGGAACTAGATAGCGCGGAGCATCGCGCTATGGCGCTTGATCTTGCTAATAAGTCCATGATTTTGCTAAAGAACGATGGCATCCTGCCGTTGAAGAAGAGCGCAATCAAGATTGCGGTAGTGGGCCCGCTGGCGGACCAGTGGAGGTACCTGCTTGGCAATTACACCGGCATTCCTTCGCACACCGTCTCGGTACTTGAGGGACTGAAGGCGGAATTTCCCGATGCGCAAATCGCCTTTGTGCCAGGGACACAGTTTCTGCGCAACGACGGAGAACCGCTGCCCGCGGCGATGCTAAAAACTCCCCAGGGACAGCCGGGACTGACGGCAAAGTTTTCGACCGGAGATTTGTTTGGTCCGCCTGGAACCGTGCTCGGAACCAAGCAGGTCTCGGGCGTGGAGTTGAAACCGGAAGACGTTCCGCAGGAAGCAACCGACAAGTATCCATTGCTGGTGCAAATGGACGGTTTCCTCGTTCCGACCGAAACTGGTGACTACAATCTGGGTGTTCGCGCGCAAGGAATGGCTGCCAACGTCACGGTTGATGGAAAACCGGTTGCACAGGAATTCATGATGACCGGGATGCAAGCGAAGGTAGGGCGAGTTCACCTGGAACAAGGGAAGAAAGTTTCGATCCAGGTCGGCTATGCCCGGACTGAACCTGGCCCGGTTCACTTGCAATTGATCTGGTCTAGGTCAGACCGCACCCCTTCGCCCGAAGCGGTTTCCTCCGCACGCAATGCCGATGTTGTGGTTGCCGTTCTTGGCATCACGAGCGAGCTAGAAGGGGAAGAGATGGCGGTCAGCGAGGAAGGCTTTAAGGGCGGCGACCGCACCAGCCTAGATCTGCCTAAGCCGGAGCAGGATCTGCTCGAAGCTCTCGCGAGCGCCGGCAAGCCGATTGTGTTGGTGCTCAGCAATGGAAGCGCCCTGGCGGTCAATTGGGCCGACAAACATGTGAATGCCATCCTCGACTCGTGGTACCCCGGCGAAGAAGGCGGCACGGCGATCGCGCAGACCCTTTCGGGAAAGAACAATCCGGCGGGACGGTTGCCGGTGACATTCTACACAGGAGTGGGTCAGTTGCCGCCCTTTGAAGACTACGCGATGAAGGGACGTACCTATCGGTATTTTGCAGGCACGCCCCTCTATCCCTTTGGGTATGGACTCAGCTACACGACGTTTGCCTACAAGGAACTGTCTTTGCCGAAGAGCGCAATCAATGCCGGCGATCTGTTGACGGCAGAAGTCACAGTTACCAATACAGGCAAGCTGGAAGGCGATGAGGTCGCGCAGCTGTACTTGTCGTTTCCGAAGCTGGCGGGAGCTCCCCTACGAGCCCTGCGTGGATTCAGGCGTGTACACCTGAAGCCGGGGGAATCGCAAAGGGTGCGGTTCGAATTGAAGGATCGCGACCTAAGCATGGTGACCGAGGCCGGCGAGCCGATCATTGCGGAAGGGAAGTATTCAGTGTCGATCGGAGGTGGACAGCCGAATACCGGTGTACCAGGCGTCGCGGGGTCGTTCCAGGTGAACGGAGTGAAGAAATTGCCGGAGTAACGCCGGCGCTTTCTTGATTTGCAGGAACCGCTCTCTCGACCCTTGCGATGAACATCGTTAGGAAACTGCGGTTGGGTGATACCTACAACCCGGCTTCGATGCGGGAACGAGGATCGAGCATGTCGCGAAGGGCGTCGCCGATGAAGTTGAAGGACAGAACGGCGAGCATCACTGCCAGTGCGGGGAAGAGGACCAGGTGAGGCGCGTCGAACAGATGCGAGCGCCCATCGTTGAGCATGGTTCCCCAGGATGCCGTCGGCGGGGGGACACCCAATCCAAGGAAACTCATCGTGGCTTCGGCGAGGATAGCGCCAGCCATGCCGATTGCGGCTTGTACGATCACAGGTTGAACGATGTTCGGTAAGATGTGGCGGAGCAGGATACGACTGTCGGTGGCTCCGAGGGCACGGGCGGCTTCAACGTATTCCTTCTCTCTGGCAGCCAAGATCTGTGCCCGGACCAGGCGCGCGTATCCGACCCAACCTCCGAGCGAAAGCGCAAACACCAGGTTGAAAATGCCCGGGCCGCGGAAGGCGACAAAAGCGATAGCGATTAGGATCCCAGGGAACGACATAAAGGCGTTCATCAGAATGATGTTGACGAAGCGGTCGATGGGACCGCCGTAGTAGCCGGCGATGGAGCCGACGATAAGACCGATGCCGAGGGAAGCGGCGACCACGCAGGTGCCAACCAGCATCGAAATGCGCGAACCATAGATCACGCGGGAAAAGATGTCGCGGCCTAGCTCGTCAGAACCGAAAAGCTGCGACCAGGAAGGGCGCGCAAGGCGTGTGGCCAGTTCGATGCGCGCGGGATCCTGGGGTGCGAGCCAGGATGCGAATATGGCGCAGGTCACAAAGAGCACCACGAAGAGCAGTCCGATCGCGGCCAGCGGGTTGCGTCGCAGGATGCGTCGGAAGGAGATGGTCTCGGTCGCCACGGGTGCGAAGGGTTATTGTGCCACGCAATTTGAATGGTGCGAAGTCTATCCCAGGCGCTTTCCGAGCCGTTAGGCGTTTGGGGAGGATAGAACCGGGGCTCTGCTCAAACCTCGGTTCTCGCCTTGACAGATGTCCCTAAAGAATATTGTCTTATGCCACGATGCGTTATTTCGCGGCGGTGCGCTCCGAGCCAGCCCCGTCTCTCGATTCGAACTCCTGACCCATCCATTTTTGGAACGCAACCATGTTGTGTTCCCGTCCAAGGAAGTTGCGCACCAGGTCATTCGCTGATGTCGACCCGCCGGGTTCGAGCACGGTACGGCGGTAGCGCATGGCAGTCGGGTCTGCTAAAAGATTGGCTTGATTAAACTGATGAAAGAAATCCTCGGCGATCACCTTGTCCCATAAATAGGTGTAATAGGCAGAGGAGTATCCGGCCAGGTGGCCGAACGCCGTGTACATGTGGGTGCCCGGAAGGGGCGTGAACGGCGTGTATTTCTTCTGGCCGGCGAGCGTGACGGCGTCGAGATCGACATCTTCAGGCTTGGTCTTATAGATGTCGTACGACAAAGCGGTAAAGCTATTCTGGCGGCTCACCCAGATCGCGCGGCCGAATGCCGTGGCACGATTCATGCGCGCCACCAGTTCTGCCGGGATTGGCTCCCCCGTCTTGTAATGCTTCGCGAAGGTCGCAAGCACCTGCGGACTGTGCATCCATTCTTCCAGCATTTGCGAAGGCGCCTCGACGAAATCGCCTTCCATGGTAATTCCAGTGATGCCAGCCCACTGCTGCTGTCCGCCAAGAATGTGATGGACGAGGTGGCCGAACTCGTGGAAAAAGGTGACCACGTCGCTATAGTCCATGAGTCCGGGGTCATCGGCGGTTGGCTGGGGGAAGTTGCACACCAGGGTGGCTTCGGGTAGTTGCTTCCCGCGAATCCCGTCGAGTACGGGCGCCATTTCGGCATGACTGAACTTGCCCGGTCGCGGATGCATGTCAAGGTAAAAGCGACCAATGACCTTGCCCTTGTCGATGACATCCCAGGTCTCAACCGCCGGATCCCAAGCTGGCGCGCCTTCCTCTTGCTTGAAGCCCACGTGAAAGATTGTGGCTGCAGTATCGAGGATGCCCTTCTTCACCCCTTGATAGGGGAAGTAGGGACGCACGCTTTGTGAGTCGAAGTTGAATTGCGCCCGCCGGACCGATTCGCTGAGGAATCCAGTTTCGTAGTCGCCGATTTCGGTTGCGTTGGGATCGGCCTTGTGCTTCTCGGCGAGTTGCATTTCGAACTCCCGCTTCGCGATCGGATCGGCCGCGTCTTTGACCTCCCCGATAAAATCGCCGATCTTGGATCCATTCTTGATCATTTTGTCAGCGGCGTTATAGTCGGCCCACGAGGGGTAACCCAACAGCGTCGCGATCTGGTAGCGGATCTTCATCATGTTTTCGAGAACTTCCTTGTTCTTCGGGTAAGCGCGATTGCTGAAGGTCTCGAAAAGGCGGCGGCGCAAAGAATCACTCTTGGCAAAGGTGATGGCGGGGATGTAATCCGGATAGTTCGTGCTGATATAGATCTTGCCATCGGCACCCGGCTTGTGATGTTCGATGTAGTCGGCAGGAAGGCCGTCGAGTTCCTTGGCATCGGTCACTTCGATCTTGCGCTGATCATCGGAAATATTGCGGTCGAAATCTACTTGTTGCTTGGTCAATTCGTCGTTGAGCTTTTTGAGCTGGGTGCGCGTGGCCTCGTCTTTGTCGACGCCGGCCAGGCGAAACTCAAGCAAGTATCGCTGCACATAGTAGCGGGTAGCCGCATCCGCTTTCGAAACGTCCAGGGCGGAGAGCGTCTGGTAGACGTCGTGATTCAAGCTGAGGGCGGTCTGGGCGGCGCTCGCCTTCTGGACCATCTGTTCAGCGTGATCGCGAAACGCCGTTTCCGGGTGCACCTGGGACATGAGTCCGGAAAGGTACGCAGCGGCGTTGATATTACGCACAGCCTCGTCAAAGGGCGTCAGCGTGTTTGCAATGGTATGGGCGCTTTTGACCGCGGTGATGTTCTTAACCGCAGAATCGGCGGCTGCGAGATGGTCGTTGACGATTTTTTCAAAGGCGGTGACGTCCGGCTTTGAGGCCCAAATCGGGGGTTGACTGGTGGTTTGCCCCCAGGCAGCAGCGGCAATCAGAAGGGAGGCAGCCGTAAGAAGAAGACGGAAGTTAAGCACATGAACCTCGGCAATGATCTCGGAATTTCCTAAGACAACCGACGATTGTCCTTGCCGTTTGTGAGCAATGTCAAGTAAACCCGCGGAAAAAGGGGCAAATCGCTGCATTTGCGGGACGAAATCGGGTGACAGGCGGCAAAGGACAGAAAACCAGCATCAAAGGGTGCCGTTGGATCGAATGAGCAATTGGGGGTGTGGCGGCGAGCTAGCCCTGGGACCTTCAGGGGAGTACCCAACGATAGCTATTACCAACGGGTAGCCGATACCACCTTTGGGTCATTGACCTTTCGATTGCCTAGAGATAAGTTGAAGCCAGCTCGACTCCCCCTGAGCAGGAATAAGGCTGTTCGTGGGGGTTTTTTATGAAGCTCATGCATGTCTGGTACGCGGCGCTCGGATTTGTTGTGGCGCGCTGGTTGTTCAATCGGGAGCCAGTGCCTGTGATCGATCCAGTGTCACGGTTGCGGAATTCAGGTTTGCTGTAAGCTCGCTTGTCCTCTTCTCTTTCTCTGTTGCCCACTTCTCCGAAGTTTTGGGGAAGTGGGGCACTCTTCGCTCTTGTGTTCCCGGCATGCCTTTCGTAATCGTTACCTTCCACGGTTGAATCCATAGAATGCGGTTAGAGGCGCCTGAGCGCCGACCCCATGTTACCCCTGATGAAGCGTGGCCTCTTCGCTATCCTCTTTGTCTGCCCTCTGCTGATGCTGGCGCAGGAAGCGGAGGTTCCTCTAGGAGACGTAGCCCGCAGCTACCGAAAAACCGGAAGCGATGGCCGCACGGTTATCGATAACGATAATCTGCCGGCGGTGATGGACAAGGCGGAAGCCGAGCGGCTGAATGGCAAGCCCGTTTTCTCGATTGATCCTTCGGGCCAGACATTCCGCATGTCATCTCCAGATGGAAGCTGCAGCCTCTCATTTGATGCGAAGGCAGCAGCACTCATCACCACGCGCCATCCGACCAGCAGTCTGCCATTCGACGAACTGGACCGTCTCGACGGAACCGCGTCGGTTCGCGATGGCATGATTGAAGTGCAATTGCACAACAAAACTGACTGGGAACTGAAGGAAGTCGTTGTCGGCCTGACCTTGCTGAACGAGCGTGGCCCGTTGTTCAGGTCGGCCAGCCTGCTCGGCCCAACCGACGGGATTTTGATTCCGAAGCCTCCCGACACAACCATGCTGTATCACCTGGCGGCGATAGTGCTGCCGGATGGGACCACGGTGTTTCGGGGAGCTCTCGATCAGGATCTTGGCCCTGCAACGGACTGGCATTGGGCGCTGGTGGGCGCGAAGGGAGTTCCTCCTGCAGCGCCGGTTCAGAACTCAGCAACCGTCAAGCAGGACGCCCAGCTTCCGTTGAGTGCCCTACCAAGCTTGTCGAACACCGCGCAACAGGCTGAGCCTGTGTTGCGCGAACCCTCAGGCAATCCCCAACGCTGATTTTCGCCGCTCGGGGGACGCAACCCGTTATCGCGTAACAGCAATCGCCTGCGGAACGCTCGCCAGATTCACCGTCTGCCCCGTGGAACTCAGAGTCGCATCGGACTTGATGGTGAATTCCGTAATCGTCTTTGACCCGACGTTTCCAACCAGAAGATAGTTGCCTATGGGATCAAACGCCAGAACGCGCGGGTTTGTTCCGGTCGTGGCCAAACTACCGGTTGTAGCCGTCAGCGAGCCATTTGTCCCCACCGAAAACACTGCCAAGTTTCCCGCGGCACTGTTGGCCACATAAAGATGGGTGGTATTTGAGTCGAGGATCGAGGTCACCGGCGCAGCAATCGCTGTCGTGGTGGCGCTGGGCGAGGAGAGGAAGGGTGACCCGGGGATCACCGTCAAGGTGATCTGGTTCGAGCCGCTTGCGTACTGGATGGAGTATGCCGAAATGGTGTTGTTGCCCGGGTTCGTCACATAGAGATACTTTGCCGACGGATCGACGGTCACCGTTCCGACGCCCTCGGTTACCACCAATGGCGACCCTGTGAGCGCAGTGAGCGTTCCCGAACTCACGCTGAAAATATAGACACGCGAAAAGTTTGGCGTCGCCGCGAACAGAAGACCGCCGGCAAACGCGATATTGGACGGCGAATCGGGAAGCGAAGTCGTTGTTGCGAGGGTTAAACCACCGCTGCCGCCGATGGAAAATGTCGAGATATTGTTGGAGAGAAGGTTGGTGGCAAAAAGGGTATGGCTGGCATCATCAAGCAATAACTGACTGGGAGAGAATCCGCCTGTGGCCACTCGCGGAAGCACCTCGCTGATCACTCCGGAAGTGGAATCGATGGTTAGCAGAGACACCGTATTATCGCTCTGATTGGCTACATATCCCCGCTGGCCGGAAGAGTCAATCACCATACCGGACGGCGTGTTTCCGACGATGAATGGAGCCGAGGGAAGCGCGGTGGATGCTCCAGTCTTGTTGTCGATGCGGTAACCATAGATGCCCTGTCCAGTGCTGACATAGAGCAAATGACTGCTGTTCGATGATCCGCAGCTCGACAGGGCAGCAGCGGCCGCGAGAAGTAAGAGAACCGGAATCGCGTATCGCAAGTTCATATGTGCAGTGTCACTAGAACGATGGCGGAGCGGACCTCTTTCCGAAGACAATGACCAGTCCCGAGGAATAGCGCATATCGTAGTGTCGAACTCCGAACGCGGAGTTGATCAAGTAGTCCGCCTGAATTGCACGGAATGCAAAGCGCTTGCCGAGGGGGATGTCGGCGCCTCCACCGAGCGCCGCGGTCCCGCCCAGGCTCGAGGGCTCAATTTGCGATGTCCCCAACTTGAGCAATCGCGAGCGAGATTTTCCAAATAGGGCGTGGCCAAAGAAATCGATGCCCTTCACTTCAAAACGATACTGAGGACCTCCGGTAAAGTTGAAGGTTTTGATCTCGTCATTCCAGTGACCGCTAAAATCCCCGACCACCCCCAGCCCCCGATAGAGGTCCGGCAGCGAGATCTCCAGATTGCCGCCGTTCAGATTTTGAGTCCCTCCAAAACCATACGGGGAGGCGTCATATCGCTGGAGGGAGTATCCGACAAAGATGTTGACCTCGGGCTTCTTGAAGAATCCCTGGGCCGAACACGACCCGGCGAATACCAAAAGCGCGACTAAAGGTATGGCCGGTTTCGCCAGCACAGCGCACAGGCGCGGGAATCGCATCAGCTCGGCGCAGCTCCTGTAAATGAAAGTGAATTAAGTACTATAGCAGAGCCAAGGGGCATCAACCCGCGCCGCCAAAATGGGGCAGCGGAGGCAGATTGACTGCGTCCGGAGCACTCCAGACCTGGCACTACACCGGTCAGATGCGGACTTTCGGTACAGAGATGCTGGCTGGTTACTTCGCGGCTAACACGCCGGCCAAGGATTCGAAGATCTTAAAGCCGTCGACGCAGCCGAGCGCAGGTTCGCTGGCGCGTTCGGGATGCGGCATCATGCCGAGCACGTTTCCCCCCGCGCTGCAAATGCCGGCAATATTGTCGAGCGACCCGTTGGGACTAGCCTCGCGGGTGACATCGCCGTCGGGAGTTGAGTAGCGGAAGATGATTCGCTGGTCGCGCTGGAGTTCGTTCAGTGTAGCCTCGTCGCAGAAGTAGTTGCCGTCCATGTGGCCAACCGGAATGCAAAGAACTTCGCCTTCGCGGCAGGCGTTGGTGAAAGGTGTGTCGGCATTCTCGACGCGCACATAGACCGGCTTGCACACATACTTCAGCCCCGCGTTGCGCATGAGCGCCCCGGGAAGCAATCCGGATTCGCAGAGGATCTGGAACCCGTTACAGATGCCAATGACCAGGCCGCCCTGAGCGGCGAACCTCTTTACCGACTCCATGACCGGAGAGAACTTCGCTATAGCACCGGTGCGGAGGTAGTCGCCGTAAGAAAAGCCGCCGGGGACGACAACAACATCGCAGTTCTGGAGATCTTGCGATTCATGCCAAAGGAAAGTGGCTTCCTGCTTCAGGACCTGCTCGGCGGTCCAGTACGCATCGTGATCACAGTTTGAGCCCGGAAAGATGATGACGCCAAATTTCATGAGTGTCCTCTGCGGGGAGCCCTTGGACTCAGTCTAACATGAACAAAAACAAGGGCCGCGAATGCATTGTTAAAATTCGTGCGTTGCCGTTGACAACCCGAAGCCCGCCGTTAGAATGCAAGTCTTATGCGCGAAGAGCCTCTTCGGATTGAAGACCTTGGCACCCAGAACGGGCAACACACGCTCCGGCTAATCGGACCCCTGACAATTTCCACCCTGTTTGAATTCCAGAATCTGGTTCGCGCAAGCGCGGGAAGCATGCTGGTCGATATGACGCAGGTCCCCTACATCGATTCGGCGGGAGTGGGAGCGCTGGTCGGCGCATATGTTCGCCATACCAAGGACGGGCATAGGCTGACCCTAGCGGGTGTGAACGAACGGGTGCGGAACATACTGAAAGGCACGCGCGTCGAGCAATTCTTCACCTACGCTGATAGCCTGCCACAGCTGGCTTAAAGGGACACTCAACAGTAACTTCTCGGATTTCCCCCTCAAACCCAGAAAGATCCGTTCATCTTCTCATCTTCGCGCGCGAGAATGCTTCTCCTAACATCTGAATTTTCACCGATCACTGCTTTGAGACTTGGGTGAGAAACGGGATCACGGCGTCTACCACTGGTCTCGCCTGCTGCAGGAAAAGAGCGTGGCCAAGAGACGGGAAGCTGACGTGGGTTGCGCGAGGGAGAAGGCGCTTTGCCAGGGCGAGGTCATGGTCGCTCAGCAAACCATCGAGCTCGGGATTGGCTTGGAGCAACAACACTGGGCATGTGATTCGAGGCAGAATCTTTTCTGGATTCCAATCAGCGTGCGCGGTGCGATCCACGGTCATTCGCAGGCAGTCCGGGTCGGTGCGGATGGCAGCGCGCGCCCAGGCAAGCAGATTGTTCTGAGTATTCCCCGGGATCTCGTCCAGGTGAATCACCTCTCGGATGCCCGGCAGATGAATCTGAATTCGGCCCATGCCCCGAGCCAATTCTTCCACCGAGTGGCAGGCGAGGAGAAGTTGATACAACTGGGAAAAGATTGGGTCGTATAGGGTGGAAAGATTCGATGGCGTGATCATCGCATCGCCGACAATCAAAGCTGAAACATTGACGCGATCTGCGGCGGCACACATGCCAACCATTGCACCGAGCGAATGGCCGAAGATTGCAGCCGGCGCCCGAATCTGGGCGCGCACAAATTCCCTAACATCCTCGGCCATGTCCAGTACGCTGTAGCCATCTTTCACGCGTCCGGATCCGCCGTGTCCCCGGAGATCGAGAGCGAAGATGTGGAAGCGTGGGACGAGATCGGGGAAGAGAACTGAGAACGACGAAGAATCGCGCGTGATCCCGTGGAGCAGCACGAGTGGAGGGCCGTTGGGCGGACCTTCTGCGTAGTGGAGGAGGATGGCGCGGCCCTGAAAATTCTTCGCCTGCAGTTCACGCTTGGCGGGCAAGGACATTCTGAAAACCTTTACCACAGAGAGCACCCGTTGCCCAGAGGGGGGACCGAAGGAGAGACAAGGTCGAAGGCTGTGGGCCGAGAGAAGCGAAGCTACCGCTGCCCCCATTTCAGTTTCGAATGCAGGACCTCGAAAAACGTGCCCTTGGTGTGCAGGAGTTTCACATGATATTGCGACTTGCGGCAGCTGATGCGGTCGCCATCGTTCAATGGCATGCCCGACTGGCCGTCCACGCTAAGAAAGGCCTCTTCCTTATCGGTTACAACCGCAATGTCAATCTCCGAGGTGTCGCGCACCACCAGCGGACGGTGGGTGAGCGAGTGCGCCGAGACCGGGGTAATCACGAAAGCGTCTACGTTCGGCATCAGAATGGGGCCACCGGCTGCCAGGGAATAGGCTGTGGATCCGGTGGGCGTGGCTACGATTAAGCTATCGGCCTGGTAGCGCGAGACGAAGGTCTTATCTACAAAGACGTCGCAGTGGTTCAGGCGCGCAATGGAAGACTTGCCGACCACGATGTCGTTGAGGGCGTCGAAGTCGGCGATCTTCGTTCCCTCGCGAGTCACTTCGCAGTGCACCATGGAGCGCAGATCGATGGCGCAGTTCCCCTCTTCGATACTTTCAAGGGTGGGATAGAGCTCTTCGATCGGGACCTCGGTGAGAAACCCCAGGGCGCCGAGATTTACGCCGACAATCGGAATACCTGCTTTCGCAACCGCCCGAGCGGCAGAAAGAAATGTTCCGTCTCCCCCGAGCACGATGACATAGTCGAGATCCTGCTCTCCCATTTCCCGGCGAGAAACCGCTCGCCAACCGTCGGCATGGGGCGCGGTTTCCGGATCGACGAGCAAGTCATGCCCACGCGCGGGGAGCCACTTGATCAGGCCGGGCAGTATCTGTGCAACTTCGGGCTTGTTCGGCTTGGAGACGATTCCGACCGCTTTTTTTGAGGCAGATCTGGCCATAGCGAAAGAGAAATTGTACAAGGTCGGAGCAGGACGTGTTTCCCAGCCACCCAATCGTGCCCTCAGGGGGCTCGCCCCGATTGCTACCGATTGAATTACAATCCCACATCGCCATTTTCGGGCGGCGAGGATAGCGAATGGAAGTTGCGAAAGTTGCCGTACGCATGCTGGTGGACCCGCCTGGAGTAATCGATGTGGGACCCCGTCCGAATCCTCTTCGAAGAGAGAACGGCTGAGCGGAACCTGCTCAGGACAGTGGAAATTTGAGCGACCTCTAAAAGACGTTTATGGCAGAGTGATGCAGATGTCGACGGACACAGCCGTTTCGTTGGGTCGGAACGCGAGACCGGTCCCTGCCATCCTGGTCGGCGGGGTGGTTGCCGGAATACTGGACGCGCTCACCGCCTTTTATCTGTATGGGTGGAGCATGCCACGCGGAATCGCCAGTGGACTGCTCGGCCGCAGCGCGCTCGGAGGCGGAACTCCTACCTGGATTCTCGGACTCGCTTTGCACTTCTTCATCGCGATCTCTGCGGCCGCTGTTTATTACGCGGCTAGCCGTAAGCTGAAATTCCTCGCTGAATCTCCGGTCGTGTGCGGATTGTTCTACGGAATCGCCGTGTTTCTGGTGATGAACCTAATCGTGCTGCCATTCTCGGCCATTCATTTCAGGGGACCGTTTCAATACCTTGGCCTCGTCCGCGGCATCCTGATTCACATGTTCTTGATCGGGTTGCCGATCGCATTGAGCGTGCGCCGGTACGCGAGCTGAGCTTCGGTCAGGCAAGCATAGAATGCATTGCACGGTGCCCAGGATCTAAAACCGAGCCAACAACAGAAATTCGCGGTTTCCCTCAGCTCCGAGGATGGGTGAATCAGTCACGTCGGTTGCCAGGGCGCCAAGTTGCACGATGCAATCGCGAACTTTTTCGATGACTTGCCTATGGACGCCGGGATCTCGGACGAGGCCACCTTTGCCAACATTCTCGCGCCCGGCTTCGAATTGCGGTTTCACGAGCACGATTAGTTTTCGCCCTGCGCGATCCGCCGTGATATCCGGAAATGCTGCGGAAACGACAGCTGGAAGCACAAGCGTTGCCGAGATGAAGGAGACATCCACGGCGATGAAGTCGATAGGTTCGCCGCTGAGTTGCTCGCGCGTGAGGTAACGCGCATTTGTCTTCTCGAGCAGCTGAACTCGGCTGTCCTGGCGCAACCTGAAGGCGACTTGCCCATGGCCGGTATCGACCCCGATGACGCGAGCGGCACCTCGCTGCAACAGACAATCCATGAATCCGCCGGTCGAAGTGCCAATATCCAGGCACATGCTGCCGGTCACGTCGATTCTCCAATGATCAAGCGCGCCTTCAAGTTTGAGACCACCTCGGCTCACGTATTTGAGGTCTTCATTGAGTAAGCGCACTGTAGCAGACGATGAAACCAGCGTCCCCGCTTTGGAAATTTTTTGGTTTTCGACCAAAACGCTGCCGGCGAGGATGAGTGCCTGTGCCCGCTCGCGAGAAACCGCGAGTCCGCGCTCCAGCAAGAGTTTGTCGAGCCTGACCTTGTCCAGATTATTTTTCACCTAAACGATATATAGCACCCTCCGGTGTGCAACCTGTACAAGCAGTTGTCAGGAGGAAAGTTACAACCTCAGTTTCCGTCTTTTCCACAGAATTATGCACACGAGTGTTGAAAAGATTGTTGGTCTATTAAAAGACTATGGCCTAGAAAATGCCATCGTTTGTGACCGGACGCCGAAAAACAAAGCGGGAGAGCGAGGAGCTCTCCCGCGCAAAACCTGATTTCTAAATCGACGCGACTAGCGGTTAATGTTAGCGCTGTTTCGTTCGGCGACAATCTTTCGAGCGTTCTCTGCCAGCTGATGCGCCTGCGGCAAGAGATCGAGTCCTCTCAAGACCTCGGGATCGGTTTCGGCCTTTACTTTAAGGCCTTCTTCCTGCCCGAAAGCGTCAACGAAAACTTCGCTCTTAATGTTGGAACGTATCCAGTCGTTGTTCTGCAGGAGATCCGCTTCCGTGAATGGAATGTTGTCGGCTTCAAGCGACTTGCGGAAGTCCTGCATTACGTTTTCGTCGACTTCGAAGTTCTTGGTGATCTTGTGATTGATCACGTAGTGCTTGGCGAAGTTAAAGAAGCCGTAATGCTGCAGGAGCGTGTCCTGGAAGTGATTGCTCTTGGGAGCGTCGAACTTTACATCGGGAGTGATTCCGCCGCCGCCATAAACCGTGCGACCGCTGTCGGTGAGCTTCACTTCCTTGTTCGCAACGCTATTGTTGTCATCGCGCTCGAAATAGTAATCGTAGAGCGAAACATTGCTGTAATCGCGCTGAATCAGACGTCCGCTCGGTGTGTAGTACTTTGCGGTGGTGAGTGCCAGACCGGTATCGTTGGCCAGCGGATAAACCGTTTGCACCAGGCCTTTTCCGAAGGTGGTCTCGCCCAGGATAAGTCCGCGGTCGTGATCCTGGATAGCGCCGGCGACGATTTCGGCAGCTGAAGCTGTGCCGCGATTGACGAGGACAACTAAAGGATAGTCGCGCCCGCCATTGCCATGCGCTGCGGTATAGCGGCGCTCCGGCGAAGAGCGGCCATGGTGCGAGACGATTAGCTGTCCCTTATGCAGAAACTTATCCGCGACGCCTACACCTTCATTGAGCAGACCGCCAGGATTCTGACGAAGATCAAGAACGAGCCCCTTGAGATCGCCCTGCTGGGCAAAGGCATCGAGCGCGTCCTGGACTTCCTTTTCCGTCGTCTCGTTGAAGCCAGAGACGTGCATGTACCCGATTCCGGGGCGAATCAAGAAGTGAAGATCCACGCTGTAACGCGGAATCTCGTCGCGAACCACGGTGAAGTCGAGAGGCTTGTCTGCGCCTTCGCGAAGGATGGTGATGTGGACGGTAGTCCCCTTAGGACCTTTTAATAGATCGGCGACGTCGCCGGTCGTCATATTGTCGGTGGGCTTGCCATCAACCGCTACGATGATGTCCCCGGGGTGAATGCCGGCGCGGTAGGCTGGCGTTCCAACGAAGGGGGCGATCACAATAACCTTGTTATTGCGCGGGCCGACGGTCATGCCAACGCCGTAGTACTTGCCACGTTGGTCTTCGCGGAGAAGGGAATAGGATTTCGGATCGAAGAAGTTTGAGTGCGGATCAAGCACGTGCAGCATGCCGGGTATCGCACCGTTATAGATGGCCTTATCGGGGTTCACCGGTTCGGCATAATTCTGTTCCACGATGTCGTAGACGTTTGCGAACTGCTTAAGGCTGTCGCTGACATCGGAATCGCTGTCGTGAGCGTTAACCGGGTTCTTCTCGGCGAACAGCATCCCCAGGAACCCACAAATAGCAAGGAATGCGACGATCAGAATGGAATTGCGTTGAGAACTACGGGCCATCTTTGATGTTCCTTCGGCCGGGCGGACGGAGTGCCCAAGCAGACTGATTTCACGAAGTATAACATGCGAAAAACCAAAGGCTTAGACGGTTGTTCAAACCAAAGGTCATCGACAAGTTACCTCTTGCTCTTAGGATGCGGGAAGAAGGGGGAATGATGCGTTTTGTGGGTGGTAGAAGCCCAGGGACTTCTGACAGTCACCACCTAGCTAACGGCTGAGTAGGGGATGCAATTCCGGGCGGCATTGGCTCCCGGACCTAGAGGAACGCCTCCGGGAGGGCGAGAAGCGTTGACGCGGAGCCCGAAACCTGACATTCAAGGGTGCTGGGCGGTCGTGCGTGCCCGAGAGGTCTTCGGCGGCGCCTTTAACTGGCCAATTTTCGGAGGAACTCCTGCTCATCCATCCGATATTTAAAGGCTTTGCGACCGTCTATGAACACGACCGGGACCTCGTCGGTGAACTGCCGTCGCAAGCCTTCATCCAGGTCGACGTCCACTTCCCGCCACCTGAAGCCCCCTCGCCGCTCTAGTTTTGAGAGCTTCTCCTTGACGATTTCGCAGAGGTGGCATCCCTTACGGGAGTAAACAACAACCTCTCGCGGGTTGGCGATAGCTTGCGCGCTCATGAGGAGTTACGGGAGTCTAGCAAACCTCGCTTGCGGTTTCCAAGAGAAAGTTGATGCTGGATCGGGTACCGAACGAATCCAGAAGCCTACCTTGGGACAAGGTACAATCCTGTTTCCACATGGAGTCAGGACGTAAGATTTTGAAGGGCAAAGTCGCGCTAATCACCGGGGGTGCCAAGCGCCTAGGCCGAGCTTCTGCACTCGCACTGGCTAAGGCGGGAGCAAACGTGGCGATCACCTACCTGCGGTCTCAGCGCGAAGCAGAGAAGACGCTGAAGGAAATCCAGGACTTGGGCGGCTCTGGATTCGCCGTGCGGTGTGACGTCTCGCGTGAGTCCAGCGTTCGCAATTCAGTCCGAGCAGTTGCCCAACGCTTTGGCGGCCTTGACATCCTCGTCAACAACGCCGGGAACTATGAGACCGTCGCGTTCGATCGACTTACGCTCGAGCAGTGGGACGCGATCTTCGCCTCAAACGTGCGCGGACCTTTTCTAGTAAGCCGAGAGTATTTGAAATTCCTGGGAGCGCGTGAGGGAAAGATTATCAATATGGGTTCGCTCGGAGGGCTGCGCGCCTGGGCCACGCATGCTCACTATTCTTCCTCGAAGGCTGCGCTGCACATGCTGACCAAAGCAATGGCAAAGGCTCTCGCGCCGAACGTTGCGGTCAATTGCGTTGCACCAGGAATGATTGATCTCGGGGATCCGAAAGCAGCCGCATTCATGAGGCGTATGAAGAAGCAAACTCCCATGCGGCGAAATGGGACTGGAGAAGACGTTGCGGCGGCAGTGTTGTTTTTCGCGACGGCACCGCAGTTTATAACCGGACAAATTCTGTGGGTGGATGGAGGCTTGGGTTTGTAGCCAGTCAGTCTTTTTTGCTTGCTTGCCATTCCGCTATTCAGCTTGGATCTTGCCGCACTGAGGGGAGCAGACTAGGATCGGTGGCTCGCTAGGTGGGCTGGCGATGGAGGGGGGGCTCATGATGGTTGTGGGGCGATTCGTGGTGGTGCTGTTGGCAACGGCCTGTTTCGCGTGGTGCCAGAAGGCGCCCGAGAGGCCGCCGAACTTCTCGCCGGAGACCGAGACCTTCCCCTTATGGGAGCATGGTGCGCCGGGAGCGCTTGGATCGGGCGATCAGGACATTCCCACGATCACGGTCTATCCGCCACTCGATGGGACCCGGACAGGCACTGCGATCTTGATTGCTCCGGGCGGCAGTTATCGAATGCTGGCTGCCAATCACGAAGGTCGACAGTTTGCGAATTTCTTCAATGGAATGAATGTCACCGCATTCGTGTTGAAGTATCGACTTGGGCCGCGTTATCACCATCCCATTGAGTTGGGTGATGTGCAGCGCGCTATTCGTTGGGTGCGGGCGCATTCCGAGCAGTATGGCTTCGGTCCGGATCGAGTCGGACTGCTTGGGTTCTCGGCGGGTGGCCATCTTGCCTCGACGGCGGCTACGCACTTTGACCTCGGCAAATCCAACGCAACCGATCCGATTGACCGCCTAAGTTGCAGGCCAGACTTTCTGATCCTGGCTTATCCGGTGATTACCATGCTGCCCCCGGATGCGCATGAGGAGTCGGTTTCGAACCTGCTGGGGAAAAACGCGAGCACCGAGCTTCGGAAACAACTTTCCAACCAGCTGAACGTCACACCACAAACGCCACCTACTTTCCTGCTTAGCACAAGTGAGGACACGGTGGTAGCGCCCGAGAACACGGTTGAGTTCTACCTGGCACTTAGGAAGGCAGGAGTTCCGGCAGAGATGCACGTATTCGAGAAAGGACCGCACGGCGTGGGCCTGGATCTTGAAGATCCTGTGCTTGGAACTTGGCCGATGCTGCTGACGAATTGGCTTCGCGAACGGGGGTTGCTCTCGAAATGAAGGCAAAGATCCTGCTGCTGTGCTTGATGTTGGCGACATTCGCATCGGTTCTAGGCGCGCAAGTAGGACCGGAAAAGGGGGCAACGGAGATCCAGATTTGGACCTCGGGAGGACACTCGGTTTCCGGCGGACGTGGGGATACCGGGATCTGGAACGCGGGCCTGCGTTATGGGTGGGTGCTGACCGGTTCGCACGCTCCTGGTTTTCTGAAGGGAAAATTTGAGTATGCGGTTGACGCGGTGCCGCTTTACCTGATCTTTCAACCTTCAAGTACAGTTTACGGAGTTGGCCTCAATCCTCTGAATTTGAAGTGGAACTTCTTACGTCACGGGAATATGTCACCCTACCTTGAGCTAAGCGGGGGGACGCTATTCACGACCGACAAAGTCCCGGCCAGGACCTCGGCCGTAAACTTCACTTCAGGAGCTGCTTTCGGCGCCCATTTCCTGGGTAAGAATGCGTGGGCTCTCGAGGCTCGCTATTTGCATATTTCGAACGCTGGGTTGGGAGATCTGAATCCCGGAATCAACCTCTTCGAGATTCGGCTGGGAATTGGAAGATTCCGTATCCACTGATGGGACCCGCGCCTGAATTGATTGAGTAGGCAACATCAATGTTTTGTGTCTAATAGGTGCGTTATTGAACTCGGGCCTTGAGCGTGGTACCGTGGGCGCTGGGAGTCGGCTTTCAACAGGGAAGTGCAAACGCTATGACGCTTAAGTCTGCTCTTGAAGACCTCTCAAGGAGTACGCTGCGAGCCATTTCGGGATGTTTGCAGAGGCTCGAGTATCTGTCCGGTTTGCGAGAACGCGGCGAGGGGTACTCGCACTGGGGCTTTGAAAAAATACACGGCGAGTCAGCCGCGAACAAGGCGTTCGAAGAGGCGCATAAATCTGCAGTGTCTTACGTTCTTTCAACCCCATTGTCAAAGCTCTTGTCCGATGTCGAGAGCTCAACCGAAGCGGAAGGGGAGAATACAGAAACTTATTTGAGAAATCTGTCGCAGAAGGGGAGCCAGCTGCTTCCAAATGATCCCGGGCCAGGATCAACCCGGCATCTTAGCTCAGTGCTGCACGCTCTCTTGGGGCTCGAGAAGAATCGGGGAAAGCCCGCCACTCGCCAAGCCTCATAGCGATACCGACAACCTGTCCAATCACTTCCGCTTGCGATGTGCGCACCACTTTGGGCTGCACCGGGGATAGAGGATGAGACTGCAGAATTAGGTCTTCCCGCCCCAGCGTGCACCAGCAGCAGGTATAGCCCTCCCGGGTCTCGACAAAGTAGATCGGCCTCTCGTACTCCGAGCGCCAGACCCCCTCGACCACCTTGTTGCGCGATTCATCCACTTGGATAAAGCTACCGGGAGGCAGGATGGGGTACATGGTGAAATCTTCACTTCCCACGTATCCGTAGGTGTAATCAAACTTGGAAAACTGCTCCAGGTAAGCTAAGGGTACCGTGCCCCATTGTTCGACCATTCGTCCGAAGTTGAGCGTCTTTCTTGGGTCGAAGGCCGGATCCATCCGCACCGGCATCTGCACTGCTTTGTTGTTCACCAGCGCCGTGGACAGATGCGAACGAGGAGGCGCCGCGATCTCAAGGTCCGAAACCGGCAAGCTCAGGTCAACCCCGTACCAGGCCAATAACTCGCGAAAATCTTTGCGGTAGATAACCGACAGCGAGTAGAGACGATAAATGCTGGGGATTACACCTTTGGTTTCGAAATCAGAAAGGCGGCTGATTGGAATGGAGTACTCTTCGTTGTGACGCCGACGCGCGATTTCTTCGCTGGCCGTCTCGATGTCGCGCATCGTGAGGCCTAGTTTCTCGCGCAATACGCGAAGATTGTATCCTCCCGTCACAAGCACTGACCCCCGCCGCAAAGAATGCCATCGATCATAGCGTGAATCATTATAAAGGGGGCGAATTTTATCAAAGTCCGCGACAGGCGGGAAGAAACTTAAATCCCCACGCGGGGGAAATGTCTCGTGAATAGAGCGATGCCGCGCTCCCCATTTTCAAACGCCGGGGGCCCATAAGTGACTGAAGCTTAAAGCCTGTTCCTACTATCCGAAAACGCCGTGAGATTCGAAATCACCGTCAAGAGGCCGGCCTTTACGGTGAAATAATGTCGCTCTTTGTCATCTTGCAAGCGAAGAAATTCTGGCATGGCGGCAACCATGGCGGCCATGCCAGTTTCGATCTGGCCGTGGAGCGGGAACGAGAGATGGCCGCGGCGCTTGCCAGAATAGCTTGTGAGAAGGGTGAGCCCAAGCAGAGATGCACCGGAAATCCATGCCCCCAATGCCGCACGGCGGTTTCTGCGGAAGAACCAAGCGCCGGCAGCAACGAACGAGCCAACCAGCAAATAGTCTGCCGCATGATGGGCACTAGGGGTGAATACCTTCGGGAGGCGGCGAGTGGCGATGTCGGCAGTTTTGGTGAAGGCTGACATGGAACGGTTTCTCGTTAGTCGACGAAAATTCCTGTAAACGCGTAACCCAGAGTGAAACTCACAAGGGCCGCCAATGAACATGCGAGTCCCAAATGCTCTCTCGTGTTCTTCGTCACATCGAGCGTCTCTCTGAGATGAAGCCGTAGCTCCTCGACTGATTGATGCAGATGTCTTCTGTCTTCTTCGGCCTTGATTTGGAGGTCGCGGGCGGGCAGTCCATTCATATGTGACTCCTGGCTTCGGTTTGCAGCATGACCTTGTCGGCTTTCAAGACTTGAATGGTAAGTCTTGGGAAGATACTGTGGCTTCGAAAGGCGTTGTAGGCGAAGAACACGCAGATTCCTGCAATGCAAAGCCACAGGACACCCACAATGATTGCCGCGTAGAACCAGGCTAGTGGGTTTCCCGCGAATACGGAGGCGACTAACACAACGACTGCCATGGTGAGCAACAGAAACGCGGTCGCGAACAACACCAAGGCGATCAGCACCAGGGGAATTGCAATTTTTGCGACACTCTTAGTTTCTTGCAATTCAGCTTTAACCATCTGCACACGAGTATGGACGAATTGCTTTAACTCTTCTTTTATCTCGGCGATGATCGTCGCTAGGCTGCGCTCGTTGCCATTTCGGTGGCGCGTTCCTTCCGTGGTTGTCTCAATCATGATTACTTCTCCAGATACGAACGGCTGCCCCAGTCATGAAGGCTGCGACGGCAACCCCGATGACCAGCCGCAGTGGATGTTCCTGCGAAATGTGGTGGAACTTGCGCCGGGAGCGGTTCCAGGTGTCTAGGATTGCGCGGCTCACCTCGCGGTAGGAGCGCTCGAAGCCGGAGCGCAGATGCTGGACGCGTTTTTCCGTCGAACGATCGGCGCTGGCGAATTCCGGCAGCTCCGGATGCGGCTCTTGAATCTTCGGCCACGGTACGGGCTCAGCCTTCACCGCCGTGTTCGACGACCTGGCCTTCGGAAGGGCAGATAGAGGTTCAGCCATTCTTCCCCCTATTAGTACCGGTTTCTTGGATGGCAGAGATGGGGACGGCGTTTTACGACGAACTTAGGCGGGAAGCCGGTAAGGTGGGCGGGAAGCCGGTAAGGTGCTCACCACGACCGAAACATAAGGGACAAAAGGGTCTTTTTCCGTGGAGTGGCGAGGGAGGAGGCTCGAATGCCCCGAACCTCCTTCTGCCGCTAACCCCGCTAGTCTGCCGCCAGCGAAGCTTCCGTGGCGTACACCAGAGGCATCTCCACCAGGTGCTCGCTAATGAACCAGGCCTGCAGTTCGTTGTCGCGAAGCACATCGCTGACCACCATGTCGTTAGTTCCTTGATCGCCGATCTTGGACGAGCGTTCCGCAATCTCGCGGCACTGCTGAATGATGACCCGATGAGCGTCGAGCAGGCGAGAGAGCACAACCGGGACTTCTTCGCGCCCGCGAGGGGGGCGCTCGATGCGTGTAGTTTCGGCAACGTCGGCTGCCATGGCTATTGCCAGACCACCGAGCAGTTGAATGCGCTCGGCGATGGTGTCGACGATCTCGACTTGCCCGTCGAAGTGTTTGTCGAACAAAAGGTGGAGCTGATAGAAGGTCGGGCCGGCAACTTGCCAGTGAGCTTTCTTGTACAGATCGCGCAAAGACATAGAATCCGCGAGTAGCTGGTTGAGCTGCTCGGTCATTTCCAGGCGGACAGGCTCTTCAAGGTCAAGGTGAATGGCATGGGTGACGGTGCCATAAGGTTGAATTTGTCTCGCGCGCTGATGAACGCGCGGCTCTGCATTGAGTACACCATGAGTTCCGGAGCTGTTTTTCTTAGGCATGGCATGTCTCCTGACTACAGCCTTGGATGTTTGTGGGGGAGTTCGCGGCGCAAGGAGTTTAACCGCATTTATCACAAGCAGCCAGCCAGGAGCAGAGCTGGCACATAGGCTTCTAATCCAAAGACGATTTCGTAGGATGTGACCGGAATACAGCAGAAAATCGAAATATCTTTTATGATGAAAGGTTCCCCACACCACGCGGAGAAGCAGAATTGGCACAGACCACACTGGAAGACCGTCAGCAACAGGCAGCAGCATCTCGTAACGGCGACGGCCTCGAGGTCCTGGAAACTCGCGAATGGCTTGATTCCCTGGACTATGTGCTCTCAAAGGGCGGTGCAGAACGTGCCGGACGGCTGCTGCAGGAGCTGCAACTACATGCGCGCC
>Ga0157378_10000051_pt1 | contig 102008 bp, 94 predicted proteins | sample M65metaG_FD_115309 | JGI IMG/M metagenome (GOLD analysis project Ga0157378, IMG submission 115309) | Miscanthus rhizosphere microbial communities from Kellogg Biological Station, Michigan, USA - M6-5 metaG | ecosystem: Host-associated > Plants > Roots > Rhizosphere > Soil | place: USA...
CGTTCTTTTGATTCCGATTATTCACGCCTGAGTGCAATAAGACGAATTTGGAGGTTTTCATTGGAGAATAATCACGACGGAATTCTGTTTACTTCTGAGTCGGTCACCGAGGGCCACCCTGACAAGATCGCCGATCAAATATCGGACGCAATTCTTGACGCCGCGCTCGCCGACGATCCGATGTCGCGCGTCGCGTGCGAGACCCTGCTGACGACCGGCCTCGTCATCATTGCCGGCGAAATCACGACCAAGTCTCAGATCGACTACAACGGCATTGCGCGCCGAGTTATCGGTGACATCGGCTACACGCGAGCCAAGTACGGCTTCGACAACGAGACCTGTAGCGTTCTCTGCGCGGTCCATCAGCAATCGCCAGACATCGCCATGGGCGTGGACACAGGTGGCGCTGGCGACCAGGGCCTGATGTTTGGCTATGCCTGCAACGAGACGCCTGAGCTGATGCCGCTGCCGATCCAGTTGGCGCATCGCCTGGCTGAACGTCTTACGGAGACTCGCAAGTCAGGCCTTCTGCCTTATCTTCGTCCAGACGGGAAATCACAAGTCACCGTCGAGTACCGTGATGGCCGTCCCTTCCGCGTCGACGCCGTCGTTATCTCTTCACAGCACGCACCTGAAGTTGAAAACGATCAGCTCCGTTCTGAGATTCGCGAACACGTTATCAGACACACTGTGCCCGGCGATCTGATCGACGACAGCCCCTAGCATCACATCAATCCGACCGGCCGCTTCGTCACCGGCGGTCCACAGGGCGACTCAGGACTGACCGGCCGCAAGATCATCGTCGACACTTACGGTGGTTATGCGCCGCACGGTGGTGGCGCATTCTCCGGCAAGGACCCGACGAAGGTCGATCGCTCGGCCGCTTACATGGCGCGCTACATTGCGAAGAATATTGTCTCCGCCGGTCTCGCCGACAAGTGCGAAGTCCAGCTTGCTTACGCGATCGGCGTCGCCGAGCCTGTTTCGGTTTATGTCGACACTCAAGGCACCGGCCGCATCAGCGACGCAAAGATCTCGAAGCTCGTGCGCGACCACTTCCCGATGAAGCCGAAAGAAATTATCGACACGCTTAAGCTGCGCCGTCCGATCTATCGTCAGACCGCGGCCTACGGTCACTTCGGTCGCTCGGGCGATGGGTTCACTTGGGAAGTCACCGACAAAGCTGAAGCGCTGCGGACTGCGGCAGGTGTCTAACACGAATTAGCCACAGAGTCACAGAGAAATCTCAAAAGTCATTCTTAAGCTCTGTGACTCCGTGCCTCTGTGGCAAACCACTTTTAAAGGAACAAACCAATGAGCACTGCTACGCCTGCAATGGAACATGACGTCAAAGACCTTTCGCTTGCGCCACAGGGCAAGCGTCGCATCGACTGGGCTGAACGCGAGATGCCCGTGCTGCGGCTGATTCGCGAGCGCTTCGGCGCGGAACAGCCTTTGAAAGGCGTGCGCCTGGTGGCCTGCGCGCACATCACGACCGAAACTGCGAACCTCGCGCGCGCGTTGCAAGCCGGCGGCGCAGAGGCTTTGCTGATTGCCTCCAATCCCCTTTCCACGCAAGACGACGTCGCCGCGTGTCTAGTCGCTGACTACGGCATTCCGGTCTACGCGATGAAGGGCGAGTCCACCGACACCTATCGCCGTCACGTGCAGACCGCGCTCGAGTTTGCTCCCGACATCATCATTGACGACGGCTCAGACGTAGTCGCCACGATGATCAAGGAAAAGCCCGAGCTGAAGAACAAGATCATCGGCACGACCGAAGAGACCACTACCGGCATCGTTCGTCTTGAGGCGATGGCCAAAGCGGGCGTGCTCAGCTTCCCTTCCATCGCCGTTAACGACGCGCAGACCAAGCACTTCTTCGACAATCGTTATGGCACCGGCCAATCGACGCTCGACGGCATTATCCGCGCGACGAACATTTTGCTCGCGGGCCGCACGCTGGTCGTGGTCGGTTATGGCTGGTGCGGTAAAGGCGTCGCGCTGCGCGCACGCGGCATGGGCTCGAACGTGGTCGTCACCGAAGTCGATCCGATCAAAGCCGTGGAAGCGGTGATGGACGGTTTCCGCGTCATGCCGATCTCGGCGGCAGCCAAAGTCGGCGACATCTTCGTCACCGTCACCGGCAATCGTCACGTCATCGATCGCGATCACTTTGCCGCGATGAAAGATGGTGCGATCGTCGCAAACAGCGGCCACTTCGATCTCGAACTGAATCTGGTGGCGCTGCGCGACTTGTCGGGAGCCGAGCCGACCGATATTCGCCCGTTCGTTCAGGAGTATCGCAAGCAGGATGGCAAGCGCATCATCGTTTTGGGTGAAGGCCGCTTGATTAATCTCGCCGCCGCTGAAGGCCATCCGGCCAGTGTGATGGACATGAGCTTCGCGAACCAGGCTTTATCGGTTGAGTATCTCGTGAAGAACAAAGGCAAGCTCGATCCGGGCGTGCACCTCCTGCCGCCGGAAGTCGATCAAGAGATCGCCAGCCTGAAGTTGCGCGCGCTCGGCATCTCGATCGACACGTTGACTGCCGAACAGCTTGAGTACATGTCGAGTTGGGAAACGGGAACGTAGCCGCTTCCCTGCTCTCCCTCTGGGAGAGGTTGGGTGAGGGTGCGAAGCCTAGCGGCGGGCAAAGAGCTCAGCCTAAGACGAAAAAAGCCGCGGGGAATTCCCGCGGTTTTTGTTTCGCTGCGGCGCCATCGCTCAGAGCGATCGCATTGAAGTTGTCCGAGCGCTGAAGGCGCGACACTCACTGGGCTGTTGCATCTCGCCCCATTGACCCTTCTCATCCTGCCTACGATCCAAATGCGATGCCCTGGGCCATCAATCTCAAGACTCCGACAGCAACCAGCAGAAGGGCGAAATCGACTAAACCCACACGCTGAAGTTGAAAGTACCGGGGCGGGTTTGTGCGCGATAACACGCCGACTGCCGCAAAGATCCAAAACGACGATTCTCCGAGACGGGCCACTGCAAAGTTGAAAGGCATCGGTAAATAGATCAGAAGCGTCAGGGCCGTGCCGGCAATTACTGGAATCACGATCATTCCGATTGTTGCTGTGATGCGGCCAACATTAGCAGGCGCCCATTGGCGCATTTCCCGCCCCACCAGGAAAGCGAAGCCGCACACCGATAGTGCGCCAATAATACTCACGCTGTAACGCAACCACATCGGCAGACGCAGTATGCCGGCCAGCGCACTGAAATCTCCGACAAAAGCCGTCGACATTAGATTGCCAAGGAGCGTCGCGACACCAAACCATCCCAAATAGAGCAGCCAGAGTTCCGGTTTGGCTAGTCGATAGATAAACAAGCAAACGAGGCCAATGACCAGACACAACAGAGGACCTGCCACCCCGATCACGGCGCGTTCATTCATCGTGGCGGCTCGATCGATGTGAACGTACAAATGCGACAGGACGAACGGCACTCTGAATAAGTAGGCAATGAGGGCGTGCGCCGACTCGTGCACGACTCCAATTATTGTGTAGGCCGCGACGAACAGAACCAAAGGCCGCAGTGACCAAACCCAATTCATCATTAACAGATCACACTTGTCTGTGAGGACGAAGAAGTCTCACGTCCGCACCCGCGAAATGAAATAGAAAGCGCCTCCCGCAAAGATCGCGATTGGCGCCCAGACGGCGACCTCAGCCGGCAGCAGTGCGTGTTCGCCCAGTTGCTGAAAGCCGCTCGACAGTAGCCAGAAGAAAAGGCTGACAACGACGGCGGAGGATAACGCGGCGACCGTGCTCTTGCGGCCGAGTGAAACGGCCAGAGGCATGCCGATCAATGCCATGATGATCACCACGAATGGCGCAGCATACTTCCTCTGCAAGCCAACGGCGAGAATTGCGGTGTCCGCTCCGCGTGCTTTGAGAGCGTGGATGTATTCACGCAGGCGAGTGGTGTTCAACTGCGACGGCCGATCGACCGTCGGTCGAAACGTCCGCGCCGATTCGACGCCATCGATGGTAAGTGTCTGTGCCTGCTGTTTACCGACCTGGGCCTGGCTAAGATCGAGCCAACGCGCATCTTTTATCTCAAGCCGATTCGGCTGGACCCATGAGCCAACTTCGCCGCCAATCACGCGCGACAACTCTGTGCGGCGCGCGGGATCGAATTCAAAGACTGTTGGTTTTATCAGCGCCTGTTTCTGATCGTCGAAGTCGTAGGAATAGATGCGCATGGCATCGGTGCTCACCAACCAGCGACGCTCGCCGGCCGTTGATTGCGTGATATTGCCGCGAATGCGCGCGCGCAGATCGTCCTGCCGCACATTCGCTGCCGGCATGACTCGCTCTTCGATAAGCCACAACCCTCCGGCTATGGCGCACGCGAACACCAGCCCCGGCAGCATCAGGCGATAGACGCTCTGCCCGCTGGCCCACCAGGCGACCGCTTCCCTTCTCCTGGCAATCAACGCATACGTCAGCAGCGACGCGACGAGCACGCTGCTGGGAAATAATTCAACGCTGATGAGGGGCATCAGGTAGAAGAGATATTGCGCGAGCAGACGCACGCCGCCGCCGCGCGTGGTGACGAACCGCCACAACTCAAAACTCGTGAAAACGTCGAAGAGAATCACGAGCACGAGAAAGCCGAAGAGAAAACTGATCAGCATCGTGCGCACGATGCTCGTGTCGAGAAGGGTGGGAAAACGAACGGCGGACCAGCGTGAGGTCTTCACTCTGCGCATGCCCGACGGACCTTTCGCTGCAGTTCCCTTTCTGCGAATCTGGGGGAACGACAGCGTGCGATTCGTCAGCAAGAGCGCAATGCCCACGGTCGTCGTAATGAGAGTCGCGAGCCAACCGCCGACGATTGGGGGCAGCGTCCCCCCGCGCGCCAACTGTTCGCCGCCAATCATCAAGAGGTAATAGATCACCATCACGACTACTGAGAGGAATGCTCCAAAGCCGCGACTGCCGCGCCGCAAGCGCATTGCCAGTCCCGCGCCGAACAAGACGAACACAATCGGCGACACAGAAAAGGCGAGCCGCTTGTGAAAAATGATTCGCGCTTCGCGTTGCTCTGCGCCGGAACTTTCATTGATGAATTTACGGAGCTCACTGAAGTTCATTTCATCGCTCTTCACCTCGGCGTTGCGCATGCGCGCAATCAGATCATTGCGGCCCGTATTGAAGAGGATGCGGAGTTCGGCGAGCCGCTCAACGACGTACTGTTGATTGGGGGTGTCCGCGGGCGGAAGCTTCGACCGCACCGCGTCCTGCAAAACGAGTTCAGATTTTTCTTCCGAAGCATCGATACGCCCCGTGCGAGCGGTGATCAGATAGGTCGAGCCATCCTGCTCATGCGATTGAATGAATACGCCGCCCCACTGTCCGCGCGACTTGTCGCCTTCGCGCACATAGATCAAGTACCCGGGAATGTCTGTGGTGAAGGTCTGCGGCTCGACGGGTGAATCGAGCTTGTAGAGCGCAGCGCGTGCCGCAACGCCGCGTAATTGCTGCTGAGCGCGCGGCGCTTCATTCATATTCAACTGCCACGCGGCCGCAGTTGTCAGCAAACCAATCAGCAAGACCGGCACGACAATCTGCGAGCCGCTGACGCCGGCGGCGCGCATAGCGACGAGTTCGCTGTCGCTGCCCATGCGCCCGAGTCCGATAATCGTGCCGCAAAGGAGCGCCATCGGCAGCGTGAAGCTCAAAACAGTCGGCAACAATGCTGGCGCGATGGCGTAGAGGAACATTGCCGGCACTGTGGTACGAAAGATTGTTTCGAAGTAGCGCCCGCTTTGCTGAACGAACAGAACTCCGGTGAGCAGCGCCAAAGCGATCAGCGCGTAAGGGAAAATCGTGCGGATGATGTAGCGCTCGATTAGTCGATGACTACGCATGGGTCTTCCAGATTAATCCACAGATTTCGCAGATTACACAGCTTCAAGAGTCACTTGGCCACCTTTTGCGACTTTGCGCCTTAGCGTGAAACGCCTCTCTTGCAAACGAGCAGTCTCACGCAAAGACGCCAGGACGCAAAGGACCGCATAGGCAAACAAGACACGCCCTCGCTCACGATCGGGCTACTGCCTCCTCCCGTCTGCCTCCTACCACCGGCCGTCTGCTTGCTGCCTCCCGAGCTCTTACGGTTGGGCTACGGCCCCGAAAGCAGTTAACGTTCGCGGGCGTCGCTCGAGTGTTCTGACAATCAGACGATGCGTTACTTCTGATAACTCAGCATCGTTGTCCCCCAAGAGGTTCGCACACGCTTCGGCAAATTGCGCCGGCCCCAATTGCTGACTCTTGAACAGAATCTGTCGAACCTGCGGCAACAAAAGAGTACCGGCGCCTCGGCTGCAGTTCTCACATCGCACCGTACTTTCAAAATCGAGATAGGCTGGTTGTGAATTCAAAGATTTTCCGCACACCGCGCAACTAGTAACATCAGGAAAGGAGCCGGCCAGACGCAGAATCCAGATTTCAAAATAGCGAAGAACGATTTTTGAAATCTGCGGCGCGGCAGCCAATGTGTCCAGGCAAGCGCAGACCATGCGAAAGAGTTTCTCGTTGGCTTCATGGGGCGGCGCGAACTCGTTTACCAGCTCAGCCATGTAACCGAGCGCTTCGCTGCATTCGATATTAGCAGCGAGATCAAAGTGAGACTTCAGGATCTCAACGCCCGTAATTATCACTAATTCGCGATTCTCTTTCTCACGAAACTCCAGACGCACAAGCGTGAAGGGCTCAAGCGCAGCGCCGAAGCGGCTCTTCATGCGGCGCGCGCCTTTGGCGACACCCCGAATCAGACCTACGTCTCGCGTGAAGCAGAGGACGATTCGATCGGCCTCAGCGAGGTTGTAACTGCGCAAGACAATCGCTTCGGTCGTAACAAGATTCATTGCGATGTGAGACTATCGGAAAGGAATGAAGTAGAGAATCCAGCCGAGCAAGAAAGCGACGACAATGAATTCAGCAAAGACCTTCAAGCCATACATGAGCCTTTGCCGGTCATCGCCCTTGGCGGAGATGCCGAAAACCACTGCGGTCAGTGCGGCGAAGACGGCCATCCAAAGAACGTGTCTCATCGTTTCCTCCTGGCCGCAATATCGAACGCATCAAGCATCACCAGGTAATTGAGCAGCCCGGCAACGAGCAGGAACGTGTTTCCGTATTCGTAAGTGACGAGTTGCGCATGCTCGGCAAAACCCACGTTCGCAATCCAGCAAACGAAGTATGGCAAGCCCACACCGACGTTCGCAATCATTGGCAGCACCTGAAGCAGCGCGCCAAAACTCTGTTGCCCTCCGCCGAGCGCATACATATGCCCGCCGAGCCACAAGCCGATGAAAAACATCACCCAGACGGCGCCGCCGGCGAGCGCGCCCCGCAGCCAACGCCCCTGCATGAAGTGGCCCGCGCCCGGCACGGCCCACGCAATGAGTCCAACAAGCCACGCTCGCGCCGGCGTCGGCATATCACGATCTTTTTCAATTCGATTAGCTACCAAAAATCTCTCCTCCTACCGTCGTTTAGAATCGGGCTACGGCCCGACACCGGCGTGGGTCAAACGCCTTCGCGCAGCTCGAAGTTAACGTAACGCATTAGCTTCGTGCGCGCAGTTCGCAAAAATCGCAGTGTTTTCATTAGATGTCGGCTCTTCCACGCCTCAGACACTCAATAAAGTAGATATCTTTTTCGGACCGCTCGAAAACCGTCAAGCCCCGGTTGCCATGATTCAATAATCGCATCGAGCGAAGCGCCGCGTTCGATCTGTTCGCGCAGTTTGGTCGTCCCCGCGATGACGTCGAACGGGTTGCGCGTGTACTCATACTCGTACGGCGGATCCTTCCAACGGAAATCGTCCGGGTACATCTCATAAGCCGTTTTGACGATGGCGATACCGGTCTGCACGGGCTCGAATGCGTCGCGATCCGTCACGTGAATCTGCACGCCCCCGCATGCTTTGCCGCCGTGCTTTTGAAACGTGGGCATGAAAACGGACGAGCGGAATAAAACACCAGGCAAATTGAGTCGTGTGAGTTCGTCCGCATACTGATCGGCCTGGATGTAAGGTGCGCCCACCAACTCAAAGGGTCGCGTGGTTCCCCGCCCTTCGGACATCTGCGTGCCTTCGAGATGGACCGTGCCCGGAAAGACTTTGCAACTGTTCGGCGTGGGGATGTTTGGCGAGGGCAGCACCCATGGACCATCGGTATCGCCGTACCAAAGATTGCGCGACCAGCCGCCAAGTTCCACCACTTCCAATTCACACCCGATCCCAAAATGATCGTTGAACAGGCGAGCCAGCTCACCCATCGTCATTCCGTGCCGCGTCGGCAGCAAGTACTGTCCGACGAATGATTCGTGCCCGGCCTCGGTAACATTCCCGGCGACCTTCTCGCCGCCAATCGGGTTCGGTCGATCGCAGACCACGACCTTCTTTCCTCGCCGCGCAGCCGCGCGCATACAGTTCGCCATAGTGTATGCGAACGTGTAGATGCGACATCCGACGCCCTGTAGATCGACGACGATAATGTCGACGTCATTCAGCATCTCGTCCGTGGGTTCACGCGTGTCGCTGTAGAGCGAATAGATCGGAAGGCCGGTGCGACGATCTTTCGCGTGCCCAGTTTCGATCATGTTGTCCTGGACGTCACCGCGTATCCCGTGCTGCGGACCGAAGAGCGTTGTTAGATTGATCGCCGGATGATCGAATAGAAGATCCGCCGCGTGCTGAAACGAATGATCCACCGACGCCTGGTTGCAGACCAGCGCAACGCGTGCGTCCTTCACCACCGCGATGCGATCGTCAAGCAACCGCTCAAGGCCAAGTTTGATTTGATGTCGGCAGTTCGACATTTAAGTAATTAACTAATCAACCGCACAGCACAGAGCCGCCGTTGACGTTTAGGATTTCTCCGTTGATGTGACGCGCCCACTCGGTGCAAAGAAAGACGATCGGCCGGGCGATGTCTTCGGGTGTCGCAACGCGACCAACTGGAATTCCCTCCTCGACTGACTTCTTGTAACCGGGCAGCGCAAAAACATCGGCGCACATATCCGTATCAACCCATCCCGGCGCCACGCAATTCACATTGATGCCGAACGGACCCAGTTCCGCTGCCAAAGATTTTGTAAACGAAATTTGTCCGCCCTTGGACGCCGCATAGTTCGAGACGTTTGCTTCCCCGCGCTGACCAGCGGTGGAACTGACGATCACAATTCGACCAAAGCCTTTCGTCTTCATGTGCGGCGCGGCGGCCCTGCACGCCGCCCAGGTGCCTTTCAGATTCAAATCAATCGTGCGGTCCCAGGCTTCCTCGGACATCTGATCGATCGCGCCGCCTTCCCAAATCCCCGCATTGCATACAAGGAAATCAACGCTATTGAACTGTTGGACCGTCGCATCAATCAAACGCTGTGCGTCTCCGGCATGCGAAACGTCAGCCCGCACCGCGAGCGCCGTGACGCCTGCTTCTGTCGCCGCAGCGACCGCGGCCTCCGCAGCTTTCTTGTCCTTCACATAATTCACGACAACGTGCGCGCCGAGCTGCGCGAAACAATCTACAGCCGCACGCCCGATTCCTCGTGAACCGCCCGTCACCACGGCAACTCGATTGTTTAGATTCAATGAGATCACAGTCAGAATGGATGCGTCAGGCAGAGTACTCAACGGCGCGATTGCTCACATCCTCGGCGCTGCGCGCCGCGAACCGAGTGGCTTCAGAAACAAATCGATCAAACAGCGCACGAGCAAATTCGTCGCGTTCCCAACCTAACTCGGGATGCCATTGAACTGCCAGGACGAAGCGATCGCTGCGCGGATCTTCGACGGCTTCAACGAAACCATCCGGCGACCAGGCCGTTGCGACTAATTCCCGGCCCACGGTTTCAACGGCCTGATGGTGATGACTATTCACGGGCGCGGATTCCGCCTTTGCCAATTGCGCGAGCCGACTGTCGCCCAGCAGACGCACTTTGTGAGAGTGACGATCACGCGGCTTGCCCTGCTCGTGTTTAATCGCATTTGGATGCTGACTTTCGATGTCCTGAATCAACGTCCCGCCGCGCGACACGTTCAACGCCTGCATGCCAAAACAGATTGCGAACACAGGCAGCCCGCGCGCTTCGATTTCTTTCAGCACCAGCAAATCCGTCTCGTCTTTGATCGGATGTACAATTCCCAGCCTGGCGTGCGGCTGCTGTCCATAACGAAGCGGATCGACATCTGAGTCGCTGCCCGGCAAAAGAACTCCATCGAGGCCCGCTACCGTGTCGCGAATATAGTCCTCCTGCGGGATCAGCGGAATATGTACCGGCAATCCGCCGGCCGCCTCGACTGCCTCGCTGTAATGTCGAGAGAGATAGAAGCGGTCCGTTTCGAGCTCGATGCGCATCGTGATCCCGATGCGTGGACGTGCGGCTTTGGTCATGTGATGAATCTGTCGTGGCGGCGCTTTGCGTGCGACGACATAATAGCGCAGATGGCTAGCTTGACTAAACTTCGTCGTCGTTCCTATAGTGCTATTTTGCTTCATGGCTAGAAAACAATCCCCGAAAATTCGCAGCACAACCGTCTTGCTCGTGCGTCGTAACGGCCGCGTCGCCCTTGCCGGCGATGGCCAGGTCACTGTCGGTGAGACGGTGATGAAAGCCAGCGCGAAGAAAGTCCGACGCCTTTACAATGACAAGATTCTCGCGGGCTTTGCGGGCGCGACCGGAGATGCGTTTTCACTTTTGACGAGATTCGAGGCGAAGCTGGAGCAGTATCACGGCAACCTTGAGCGCGCGGCGATCGAGCTGAGCAAAGAATGGCGCACTGACAAGATCCTGCGGCACCTGGAAGCTCTGCTGGTGGTGGCAGACGAGAAGACCTCGTTTCTGCTCTCCGGCAACGGCGACGTGATTTCTCCGGATGACGGCGTGCTGGCGATCGGATCGGGCGGTTCATATGCGTTGGCAGCCGCGCGAGCGCTAGTGAAGAACACTGAAATGTCCGCGCGCGAGATCGCAGTTGAAGCAATGCGCATCGCGGGCGAGATTTGCATCTACAGCAACTCGAATGTCGTCGTCGAAGAACTTTAGGATCAACTGAAGCGTAGGCGCGCCGACAATTACGGAAGGCATTAACGAGAAGCAGTCCATATGGTTATCTATCTTGCAGGTGAACACGAGGAACAGGAGCTTCGCTTAGACGAGCTGACGCCGCGTCAGATCGTGGCCGAACTCGACAAACACGTCGTGGGCCAGAAGGCGGCGAAGCGTGCGGTCGCGATCGCTTTGCGCAACCGTGTGCGTCGCAAGAAGCTCGCGCCTGACCTCGCCGCGGATGTGATTCCGAAAAACATCATCATGATCGGTTCGACCGGCATCGGTAAGACTGAGATCGCCCGCCGGCTCGCGCGGATGTCGAATTCCCCTTTCCTGAAGGTGGAAGCATCGAAGTTCACCGAAGTCGGTTACGTTGGTCGTGACGTGGAAAGCATGATTCGCGACCTGACTGAGATTGCCGTCGATCTCACGCGCCAGGAAAAGGTCGAAGAGATTGCCGACAAGGCCGAGCTAAATGTCGAAGAAAGGATCCTCGATATCCTCCTCCCGCCGCCGAAGTCTTCATCCGGCGCGCCACTCTTTGATTTTGATTCCGGCGAAGTTACGGCGCCGGTCCTTGTTCCAGACAACGAGCCAAAGGATGAGAACTTTGCGCGGACGCGCGAGAAGCTGCGAACTCAGCTCCGCTCCGGCAAGCTCGACAACCGCCTCGTCGAATTGGAAGTGCGCGAGAAGAATTACCCGACCATTGAATTCGCCGGGCCGATGGGCGTCGAAGAGATGGGCATCAACATGAAGGACATGTTGGGTAATCTTTTCCAGGGCCGGACGAAGCGGCGCAAGATGCGTGTCGATGAAGCCATGGAATATCTGATGCAGGAAGAGGAAGAGCGACTGATCGACATGGACACGGTCGCCCGCACCGCGCTTGAGCGTGTCGAGTCTTCCGGCATAATTTTTCTCGATGAGATCGACAAGATCGCCGGTCGCGAATCCGGGCATGGGCCTGACGTATCGCGCGAAGGCGTACAACGAGACATCCTGCCTATCGTTGAAGGGACCACAGTAAACACCCGGTACGGGATGGTTCGAACCGATCACATTCTCTTCATCGCCGCCGGCGCATTCCACGTCTCGAAGCCGTCTGACTTGATTCCGGAACTGCAGGGCCGCTTCCCTATTCGCGTCGAGTTAGAGTCCCTTTCGGTTGAGGACTTCAAACGCATCCTGGTTGAGCCGAAGAACTCGCTCGTGACGCAGTACAAAGCTCTGATGGAAACTGAAGGCGTGAAGCTGGAGTTCACGACCGACGCGATCGACGCTGTGGCAAACTTCTCGGCGCGCGTGAACAGCCAAACCGAAGATATCGGCGCACGCCGTTTGCACACAATCATGGAACGGCTGCTCGACGAGATCAGTTTTGAAGGACCCGACCTCGAGCCGAAACAGAAAACGATCGATGCCGCGTATGTCGAACAGATGCTTGCCGACACGGTGAAGGATCAAGACCTCAGCCGCTACATCCTCTAATCGACACTTTCACTCAACGTGCGCCCCTTCGCAAACCCTACAGTAAATTCGCGCAAGTCGGCGACCCGTCACTTCATCCTGTTGCTTGGATTGGCGGCATTGTCGATGGCGCCGACATGTGGGAAGCGCCGGCCGCCTTTGCCGCCGATCGAGCGTATCCCGCAACGAACCGAGTTGCTCTCTGGCGTGCAGCGCGGCAATCAGGTGATTCTCAATTGGCCGGCTCCGCGCCGGAACGCAAGTTCGGGAAGCGTCCAGAGCATTCGTCGCATAGATGTCTACCGCGTCGCCGAGAAGCCCAACGCGCCATTGCCGATGACTGAAGAAGAGTTTGCCGCGCGCGCGACGCTGATCGGATCAGTCACTTACGAGGAGATGCAAAGATTAGGTGACACGCTAACCTACACGGACAAGTTGGAATTGGCCGGCGAGCCCTCACGATTGCGATACGGCGTCCGTTACGTTAATGCCTCAGGCCAACGCGCGGCATTCTCGAACTTCCTCCTGATCGAGCCTGCCGCAAAAATCGCTGAGCCGCCGGGCGATGTCCGCAAAGAAGAAGGTGAGACCGCCATCACGATTCGTTGGGAAGCGCCTAAAAAGAACATTGATGGCTCGACCCCGGTGAACTTGCTGGGATACAACGTCTATCGAGTGATAGCTTCGCAGACCGAGATTGGGCAGACGCCGATCAATTCGGGCTTAGTCACCGCAACTGAGTACCAGGATCGAAACTTCAAGTTCGGTGAGAGATATACCTACGTCGTCCGTTCAGTTTCGCTCGGCACGCTCGCAAGACAAGTTGAAAGTCTGAATTCGAATAGCGTCGAAGTGGCGCCTGTGGATATCTATCCCCCGGCTGCGCCGTCCGGTGTCAGCATTGCTCCGGCGCCCGGCCGGCTCTCGCTTTTCTTTGCTGCTAACTCTGAACCGGATATCGCGGGTTACCTAATCTATCGTTCGACCGATTCTAATCAGGCGAAACCCTGGACATCGCTCACCCAAACATTGCTGACGAGGACAACCTTCACCGATGAAAATGTCGATTCAGGCAAAGCGTATTACTACTACGTGATCGCCGTGGACACTGCCGGAAACAAGAGCCAACCTTCCGAAGTAGTTTCCGAAACGGCCCCATAGCACAAACCAAAAAAAGAACCCGCCGCGTTTGCGCGCGACGGGCCCTTCGAATGAGAAGATCATCTTCACGTCAGAACCGGTTCAGGTTCAAGATAATGTTGAGAATGTTGTCGAGGACTCCGTAACGGCCGTCCGAATACCTGCCGTACTGGTAGCGCCCGTAGTACCCATCTTCATAGCCGCGACGGAAGCCTTCGCGGAAGTAGTATTGATATTCGCCAAGATCGACGTAATAACCGTCGTAACCCAAGGTCGCATCCTGGTACGCGTCTGAGCTTTCATAATCAAAGCTCCAACTGTCCTGTCGGTCCGCCTGGCCGGCGTAGAACCCTTCCTCATATCCGTCGTTGATTGCACGCTGCAGAAGCTGCGCGCCGTAGTCATTCACGTAGTAGTACTGGTTGCTACGATAGTACGAGTACGTCGGATAACCGTTATCGCGGTACGTGAAGCTCTGGAGCCGGATACGATCGCGTTGCAACTGTTCCCAGTAACGCTGATGGAAGCGCCAGGAGTTCTGCCGGCGCTGGTTCTGGAGTTGTCGCTCCCGTTCTCGCCACCAACGCTCGCGGTCTGAGTCACGCTGGCGAAATTCCGTCTGGCGTTGTCGCCACGAGTTCTCTTCCCGACGACGCCACTCATCACGGTCCCGATTCGTCCAAGTGCGAGCACCAGTCCCGTTGTTGTTGCGCCAATTCTGATTGCGTTGCTGATCGATGGGTTGCTGTCCGTCTCGGCGGCGGCGCTCATCTTCCAGCCGTCGCTGATTTTCGTTTCGCCGTTCCTCAAGCGCGCGCGTCTCGTCATCATTTCGGCGTCGCGCTGGATCCCACTGCCGCCTTTGTTGGCCGTTTTGCTGTTCATTCAAGCGGCGCTGCTCTTCGTTCTGTCGTCGCTGACGCTCAAGTTCGCGTTGTTGCTCGAGGTTTCGTCGTTGCTCGTCTTGCTGGCGCTGTTGCCATTCGCGTTGGCGATTCTCCTCGTTCTGACGACGTTGGTCTTCCGTTCGACGGTTCTGTTCTTCAGACCGGCGATTGGCTTCTTCACGGCCGCGCAAATCGTTGTCCCGGCGTTGCTGCTGGGCTTGACGTTCTTGCTCACGCCGTTGTTGTTCCTGCTGGCGTTGTTGTTCTTGTTGCTGTCGTTGCTGTTCTTGCTGCTGACGTTCGGCGTTGCGGCGTGCTTCGTCCTGCTGGCGGCGTTGTTCCTGGTCCTGTTGCTGGTCATTTCGCCGTGTTTGATTTTCCTGGCGCTGGTTCTGCTGTTCTTCGCGCCGTTCAAACCGGCGCTGTCCGCGGTCGGATCGATCCTGCGCTTGTGCGGCGCTCCCGATCGCGATGCTGGCACCCACGCTGAGACTGAGGCCGACCACAAGTGTCTTTAGGTGATTGAATCTCATCAGTAACCTCCGGATTTGATTGAGGGGAAGAGTGGTCCGCCCTTCACATGGCAAAGGCCATTCCACGCGAAAAGGCGCTTCAGAGAAGTCATCGTTATGTTTTTCCGGCACGATATCGTCATGCAGTAGACGTAATCGTTTGAGCGTGCAGAAAAACCGCGGTGCGCTATCAATCGGGAGCGCTTTCGCTTATATTTAGTTCAAACCAGAGAATTAGGAGACGCTTATGAAGTTCTTTTTGGATACGGCGAACCTCGACGAGATTCGACAGGCAGCGGCGCTCGGACTATGCGATGGAGTCACGACAAACCCAACGCTGGTTTCGAAGGAAGGTAACGTCGACTTCAAGCAGCACATTGCGGAAATCTGCAAGATCGTTTCCGGCCCCGTGTCGGCCGAAGTCACGACTGAAGACCGCGACGAAATGCTCAAGCAGGGACGCGAGTACGTGAAGATCGCGCCAAACGTGGTCATCAAGTGCCCGCTCACTTCGCCGGGTTTGGAAGCCACCCGCATCCTCAACGAAGAAGGAATCAAAGTGAATGTAACGCTCTGCTTCTCCGCTGCGCAGGCCATTTGCGCCGCGAAGGCCGGCGCATCGTTCATAAGTCCCTTCCTCGGTCGTCTCGACGACATCGGTGACAATGGTTTACGTCTGCTTGAGGAAATAATTGAGATCTACGATCAGTACGACTGGAAGACTGAGGTGTTGGCGGCAAGCCTGCGCCACCCGATTCATGTAATCGAAGCGGCACGTATGGGCGCGGACATTGGGACGATGCCATTCAAAGTGTTCCAGCAGTTGTTGAAGCATCCCTTGACTGACAAAGGTCAGGATCAGTTTCTCGCGGACTGGAAGAAGACTGCCGCCGCGAAAGCTTAGAAAGACAGAGGTCAGACATCAGAAGTCAGATGTCAGGAAAATATTTGAGTACGCAACTGACATCTGACTCAGGTTCCGAACGCCAAGCGGGGGAATCCTTCCAAACGTCTGACGCCCAACGTCTGACTTTTGTAGTTACCGCTCATAAACTCACAAAAATCTACGACAAGCAGAAAGCGGTGGACGGAATCGACTTCTCTGTCCGCCGCGGCGAGACTTTCGGGTTGCTCGGTCCTAACGGAGCCGGCAAGTCAACCACCATGCGAATGATTGCGTGCCGAACGCCGTTAACGAGCGGCGAACTCTCGGTTGAAGGGCTTGATGTTCGAACTTACGGCAGAAAGATCCGTTCGCTGATTGGCGTTGTACCGCAGGACAACAATTTAGATCCCGACCTCAACGTCATTCGAAACCTGACCGTTTACGCGAGCTATTACGGCATCCCGGCCCAACAAGCAAGGCAACGTGCCAACGAGTTACTCGACTTCATCGGCATGAGTGGCCGCGCGGATTCCCGAATCGATCAGCTATCCGGGGGTATGAAGCGTCGCTTAATGATCGCACGCGCGCTGCTCCACGAGCCGCGGCTTCTCGTGCTGGATGAGCCAACAACTGGTTTGGATCCTCAGGTGCGGCAGGAGATTTGGCAGAAACTGGAAGAGCTGCGGCGCGTCAGCGGGGTCACCATCCTGCTTTCAACACATTACATGGATGAGGCTGAGAAGTTATGTGAGCGTCTGGTGGTGATTGACCATGGCCGGATTCTGGCGTCGGGCACACCGCGCGAGCTCGTGCTTTCTAGAGTTTCACGTTATGCATTAGAGGTCCGTGATGTTGGCGACCTGCCGTTGCGGCCCACCCAAAACGGTATTGCTGCAGTTCGCCGCAACAATGCTCATTTTTACTTTGCCGCTGAAGCGGGAATGCTGACGCCCCTCATGCACGAGTACGAAGGTCGTCGCCGAATGATTCGTCTCTCAAACCTGGAAGATGTGTTTCTTCAACTCGTGAGTGAAGAATCAGGGCACCGCCGGCATCAGCGGGCGGCCTCCTCCCATGCGGCAACCCGACCGTGAGGGAGGGTGCAGTACAAGATGGAACAGCCACAGGAAATCACCGTTCGCGTTCTCAAGCATGATGGCGCCGAATACCGTCGCTGGAACGCGAAGCTTTCATATCGTGAAGGCGACCTTATTGTGTTCGCTGGTGAATTCGACGTTGATGTGTCACATGAGCTGCTGGGCGAAATCAAACGCAGGACGAAAACAATCGAATATTATTGGCTGAATCGCTGGTACAACGTGTTTCGATTCCTCAAAGATGATGGCAGCACACGCCTGTGGTACTGCAACGTCAACACGCCACCGCATTTTGAAGCGGACACTTTGACTTACATCGACCTGGATATCGATATCCTGGTGCAGGCGGACTTTTCGTTTCAGGTTTTGGATGAGGATGAATTTGAAGCGAATGCGGAGCTGTATGACTATTCGGACGAACAGAAGGCAAATGTTCAAACCGCGGTCGAGGAGTTGATTGCGAGGATCGGGCAACGACAGTTCCCTTTCGTGCTTGAGAATTCCTCTGTGTCCTCTGCGGTTAATTCATGAACTTCGCTGTTGCACAACTCAAACCTCGCGACGCGTTCGCCATTTGGCGGCGCAACGTCATCGTGCACCTGCGCGTGTGGAAATTGAACCTCGTGGCGCCAATCATCGAGCCGGTGATTTCCGTGGCTGGTTTCGGTCTAGGTATTGGCGCCTTGGTCGCCGGACGCGTTTCCGGAGTCTCGTATCTGTCATTCGTAGGCGCCGGCCTTCTTTCGATTACCGTGCTCATGCGGGCGATGTTCGAAATGACCTACGCTTCTTACTTTAAGATGGTCTATCAAGGGACATACGACGCGATCCTCGCTACGCCCATCGATGCGGAGTCACTCGCCGTTGGAGAAATTCTCTGGGCGCTTACGCACGCGCTCTTCGATACGGTCATCATCATGAGCGTCCTCGCGATCTTTGGCGCTGCGACTTCGCTATGGGCGTTCTTTGCGCCTCTGCCCTTAATCGTCGGCGCGACATTCATGGCGGGACTATCCCTTGGCATCACCGCGCATGTGCGCGATATCGACGCCTACAATCTGGTGATGGCCCTCTTCTTTTCGACCATGTACATTTCCGGCGCGTTTTTTCCACTCGAAGTCTTACCGGTGTGGTTGCAGATACCAGCCCGCGCACTGCCGTTGACCGAATCGATTGAACTAACGCGTGCGTTTTTGACGGGGCGGTTTCTGGTGCGACACATCTATGAAGGAATTTATCTGGTAATATCAGCCGTCATTGCCTGCGAGTGGGCGATGAGGAGTTTGCGACGCCGTATGGTCGCCTAGGAACTAGCCACAGAGACACAGAGTTCGATTAGGCAGTTGGACTAGGACAGCTTGCTCGACCAAACAAATCTCTAAGCAATGGATCTGTTTCCTCTCTCTTGCTTCTCTGTGTCTTGGTGTCTCTGTGGCAATATCTGAGACGATGGCATCTCAAAAACAACAACCAGCAAAACTTTCCAAGCTCGATCAGTTGCGCGAGCGCGAGCAACACGCTGAACAAGGCGGCGGTAGCGCGCGCGTCGAAAAGCAGCACGCGGCCGGCAAATTGACGGCGCGCGAGCGCATCGATTTTCTGCTCGACGAAGGAACGTTCCAGGAGTTCGACAAGCTGGTCGAACATCGTTCGCACGACTTCGGTCTAGACAAGCAGAAGTATGCGGGCGATGGCGTCGTCACTGGTCACGGATTGATCGATGGCCGCAAAGTCTTGGTCTTCGCGCAGGACTTCACGGTCTTTGGTGGTTCCCTTTCCGAAACCCACGCCGAGAAGATCTGCAAGGTGATGGACCTGGCGATGAAAGTCGGGGCGCCGATTATCGGACTCAACGATTCCGGCGGCGCGCGTATTCAGGAAGGCGTTGTTAGTCTCGGTGGCTACGCAGACATCTTTCTGCGCAACACGTTGGCATCCGGCGTTATACCTCAGATTAGCTGCATTATGGGACCGTGCGCCGGCGGCGCCGTGTACAGTCCCGCGATCACCGACTTCAATATCATGGTGAAGGACACGTCCTACATGTTCATCACCGGTCCCGACGTGATTAAGACGGTCACCCACGAAGACGTGACCAAAGAAGAACTGGGCGGCGCGGAAACGCATAATCGGAAATCAGGCGTAGCGCACTTCGCCGCCGATTCTGACGAGCACGCGCTGCGCATGGTGCGCGAACTGCTCTCGTTTATTCCTTCCAACAATCTCGACGACCCGCCACGCCTTACCGCATCGGATTCGCCCGCGCGTACTGAAGCAAAGTTGAACTCGATTGTTCCCGAGGCTTCAAACCAGCCATACGACATTCGCGAAGTGATCGATCTGATCGTTGATGATGGCTACTTCTTCGAAGTCCATCGCGAGTACGCGCCCAACATCGTGGTCGGGTTCGCGCGGTTTGATGGACGCTCAGTCGGGATCGTGGCGAACCAGCCAGCCTATCTAGCCGGCGTGCTCGACATCGATAGCTCGATCAAAGGCGCTCGCTTCGTGCGCTTCTGTGACTGCTTCAACATTCCAATTGTGACGTTCGAAGACGTGCCTGGCTTTCTGCCGGGAATCTCACAAGAGCACGGCGGCATCATCAAGCATGGCGCGAAACTGCTCTTCGCATTTGCCGAAGCCACCGTACCGAAGGTGACCGTGATTACGCGCAAGGCATACGGCGGCGCTTACTGCGTGATGGGCTCAAAGCACATTCGCACCGACGTCAACTTCGCGTGGCCTTCAGCGGAGATTGCCGTGATGGGTTCGCAGGGAGCGGTCGATATACTTTATCGCCGGGAAATCGCCGAAGCCTCTGACAAAGATTCAGCGCGGAAATCTCGCGTGAATGAATTCGAAGAAAAGTTCGCCAATCCTTACGTCGCCGCCGAACGGGGTTTCATTGATGAAGTGATCGAGCCCGCGCAAACGCGACCGAAACTGATCCGCGCACTCATGTTGCTCGAGAATAAGCGAGATCAGAACCCGCCAAAGAAGCACGGCAACATTCCTTTGTGAGTTGCCTATGGTTCTTTCTTTATCACCGACGGTATGGGAAGTGTGAGTTCTCGGTAGATTGCAAGAGGGAACACTACTGGCTCGAACCTGATGCCACCTTGATTCAAGAAGCCTTCTAGTGATCTCACCCGATTGAATATGTATCTCATCGCGTCCCGCATGCTCTTCGCACTTGCCAATTGCTTGTCGAATAAGGCGTTGAGCTCCTGAAGCGTATCAAGACTTTGGAGTGATTTTGAAGTGACTTGGCCCACCATTGTCCACGGAGATTCTATTAATCCGGGATACAAAGAACGGAGAATACCTGGTTTGATGCGAAGCCAATCTCGATTGACAATTCCACGAAACGCTGCGAACGGCGGATAAGTAGTTGTAATCGCTATATGAAAGCTGTCGCCGTACAAGACTTCCAACAAGACCCGCAAATTCTCAATGAGCTTGGCATCGCCTAGCAACTGGTTATCGTTCGCTATTGCATCCGCAGACTGTAGTTTTTTTATCTCCTCCCTGATTTGATTCTTTTTTTTGACGTTGCCCTCAGACTCGAGTCCTTGCTTCAATTCGTTAACTTTTGCGACATTTTCGGGCGTCAAGGTCATGAAATGTGCAAAGGCCTTCATGAGCTTGTTGGCATTTGCCACGAACGCGTCCATGCTACCGTAATCTTCGAACTCAGCATTGCCCGTCACTTTGACCATTAATGCGTTCGTTATTGAGTCGAAGAAAAGTTGGATATCTTGGGTAGTCAGATCGTCCACGTTCTTGTTAGCCAAGATGGTCGAAACGTCCAGGATAGACTCGCTTAACTGCGCTTCGAGTTGCTCGTACATATAGTCATAAAGAATAGTATTCTCTGTCGTTTGCAATGACCGGTTCCGCTCAGACTCAATAGTTTCGTCCTTCACTTCTGGATTCGCCTGTGTCGATGTTGCTGCCTCCCCATGGACAACCGACTGAAAGATCTGTTGTGCGACCCCTTTATTCAACTGTGAATAGAATGAATACAAGCGCGCTTGATCGACGTAAATGAAGTCTTTTATCTTTTTAGTTGACTCCGTCATTGTCAGATTCCCCAAAAGCCTTCTTGACTTCGCGATCTAGGCGTCCAAAGTCTGCCAACTTTTGTCGATAAGCCTCGTATCGCTTTTGCCCTATCGCCCGAAAGGTCCAAAGCGAAACAATGACACCGTAAATACCTATCACGCCTGAGAGAGCAAGAATGATTTCTGCGGCTCGGTTCATCTCTAGTTTTCCAGTTTCGCGATCCAGATTTGTGTCGCTAAGCTCATAGCAAAGCTAGCTATCGCCAGAAGTATCGAGAAGTATAGTAAATTTGATCGAAAGGCTGATAGATGAAGACTGAGCACGCTATCAAGCAGGAAGCAACCATACAGTACGGCTGAAATTACCGCGAGGAACAGCAGGGCGTACCGCATGTTCATAAAAAGAGTCTCACCCTCGTTGAGTTTTTGATTTTCAATCGCATCACCGACAGAAGTCGCGCTGAGCATCAGACTAAAAAAAAGAAGTTCGGGAGAGTCAGCAATGTCCTGAATCGTAAGCTTATCACCTAAAATCCTGATTAGGATCATCAAGCCCAACGGTGTTAGCGCAAACACGAAGTTGAACCAAAACCATTTAGACAGTCGCTTACTCAATTCTGGCCTCCAGAGCTTTCGCAGACAGTATTACCGTCACGTTATGAGCGCAAGTCGCAAACCGGCTAGCCTGCGCAAGTTCCGATCAATTCGAGGCTAAGAGGACGCTTTCGCGCGGCGCAATCGCTGTTGTTCTTCATCGTAGTAAGACACATAATGCGGTCTGAGGGAGAAGAAAGATTTCAAAATGAATTCGGATTAGAGCCTCAATGCTAGGTGAATGGAAATTCATCGATCTCAGTCACACGATCGAGCACGGCCTGATAACTTACAAGGGCCTACCCGCGCCGATCATCTGCGATTTTCTCAGTCGCGAGCAATCGCGCTTGTCTTACACGCCCGGCACCGAGTTTCAGATCGGGAAAATTGAGATGGTCGCGAACACGGGCACCTATCTCGATAGCCCGTTTCATCGTTACGAAGACGGGAAGGATTTGTCGGAACTGGAGCTCGCTTCGTTGGCGAATCTTGATGGCGTGGTGCTAAGAGCAAAGAGCGAGGGGCAAAGAGCCATCGATGCTTCGGCGTTCGCAAACCTGGATGTCGGTGGCAAGGCCATCCTGATTCAAACCGGTTGGGACAAGCATTGGCGCACTGACAAATACTTCGAAGGAACGCATCCATTCCTCACCAAAGACGCGGCGCAGTTTCTTGCCGACTCCGGTGCGGTTCTTGTCGGGATCGATTCGTACAACATCGATGACACGTCGGATCTAACGAGGCCTGTGCACAGCATCCTACTCGGCGCGGGCATTCCGATTGTCGAGCATATGTGCAACCTCGATCAGTTACCCACGAACAATTTCAGGTTCTTTGCGGTGCCCGTCAGGGTTAAGGGGATGGGAACGTTCCCAGTGCGAGCATTCGCGATCGTTTGAGCATCCTGCGCCAAAGATTACTAACTACGTTTGCTTGGCCGCGACGCGTGAATCGTTTTGCCGTGTGATTTTCGTGCGTTCTCATTGACGAGATTCTTTGGCAAAGTTGTCACAACCCTCTCATGCCTGTGGGCATCTATTAACTTCCCGGCAATTCTAACACTCACAAAATAAGGAAAAACCGAATGAGATTTACGAAATTCCTCATGCAGGTATTTGTGTGCCTGCTTTCTTCACAGCTGCTGTTCGCGGAGCCTTCGACAAAGACGGTTGCGTCCGATTCCTCGTCGAGTTCGATCGAGAATGGCGCGGCGACTTCACTTTCAGTCTCTGACCTCACGCAGAAATTGACGGATGCGAAGCAGTTGTTGCACGCGCAGGGATCGTCGAATTCGTCAACGGTTTCGCTTGCGGCTTTTGACTCGCGAGCGGATCGAACGCACTTGGTTTCGTTAGAGAAGGATCAGTTTCTGGCGAAGGGCGGTGACTACCGTCTGACCAGTCAGCTCGGCGCGAACTTGCGTGTGCGGATTGTGCGGCCGAATGGCGTTAACACCGCGGTGACGGTTTCTGACACCGCGACGGGAAATACGCTGTTTCCGTTGATGGTGCGTTACCCAATCGAGCGGGACGGCAACGTCCAACCGGCGTACTACGTTTCCGCGCATCAGGCACTCATCTCGGATGACCTTGTCGCCTCCGGCCGAACGTATGTCACGACGATGCTCGATCAGGCGGCGCAGGATTTGGCCGCGAACGGAGTGGTGATTCCGCAAGACATCGTCGCGGTCGCGGCGCACCTGGTGATTGTTGAGCACACGGATCATCAACGGTTTCTGAATGAAAATCGGGCCGATATTTATCCTGAAGTTCTGTCACTGTACGCGCTGAATCGCGGCGATACGTTCCGCTATTCAGTGAGCTCAGCGGGCGCCGGCGGCATGATCCAGATGATTCCGAAGACTTATCAGGCGATTCGCGAACATCATCCGAACGTGGCCCTGGATGCCGATTTTGTGAGTGGAATGCAGGACCACGCAAACGCTCTGAAGGCGATGCTGCTTTACATCAACGACACCTGGAAATTCCTGCAGAGCTCAGACGAAGTGCAGCAGGCACTTCAGTCCGGCAGCGCAACTAAGACTGAGCTGCTGGCGGCGGGTTACAACTCAAATCCGTACAAGCTCCCGTCTTACCTCTCGAATGGCGGCAGCGCATGGCGTTCTCTGATTCCTGCGGAAACGCAGATGTATCTGGCAATCTACCAGTCGGTCGATAGCAATGTTGATTTTCAGGTCGGGTCGACGCATTCCGTGGTTGCGACCACGACCGCTCCTTTGTTCGCGCCCGCGGCGTCGTTGGCGCGCGAAACCACCGCGGCCCTGGTTTCATGGGTCGGCAGTTACCTTTCACCCAGCCTCCTACTCAACCGCTAATCAATCCTCGCATCAACAAACCTCCAGCGCGTCGGTTACAATGCCGGCGCGCTTTTCTTTTTGCTCATTTTCAGGAGGCGGATATGCCAGCCTATGTTGTTGTTCAAGTCGAAGTCGAGGATCCGGTCAGATACGAAGATTACAAAGTCATGGTGCCACCATCGTTAGCGCCGTACGGCGGTCGTTTCATTGTGCGCGGTGGCAAGGTCGAGACGCTCGAAGGCAACTGGGCGCCAAAGCGTTTCGTGATGGTCGAGTTCCCTTCCGTGGAGAAAGCGAAAGCCTGGTGGGCTTCGGCAGAGTACAAAGATGCTAAGGCTTTGCGGCAGGCGACTTCGCAGACGCAGATGATAGTAGTCGAGGGATTCTAAGGGGCTGACCTACAGCTTTAGTCGTTTGTAGGCCGCGGTCTCCATGTCTTCCGCCGAGATATCGTCCAGATAGATTTTTCGCTTGGGAATAGTGGAGCGCGTCTTTATGTCCTTCTCGCCTTTGCTGCGCGTTTCCTCGCGCGCACCAGTTAGGTAGTTGATGCTTTCAGAGACGACCTGCGCAGTCGCACGGTCAGCATTCGCCAAATCGAACCCAATCAATAGGAATTTGCCAGTCGCCGGTTCGTAGCGAAAGCGATAAGTCGTGTTCGTTACTTCGCGGGAACCATGATCTTGTTGGACCACAAGAATTCCTTTTTCAATCGTCACTTCTGTAGGCGTCTCAACGACGCCATAAAAAGCACCCCCGCAACGTGTGCATTGGAGCAGGCTGTCGGCAACAGCGGCGCGAGTTAATTGACCATCTTTTGTACCGAGCGCAATCACCAGCGCCCTGCCCCGCTCAGTCGGATCGCCCTCGGCGTCTTTCTCTGGTTTTGCTTCCACCAGCTTCAAGGCGTAGTCAGGCAGCGCGTCCGCATTCAAATCCCCTTTGATTTGCTCCTCGATTTTCCAGCTTGCAGGCGCAAATTTCTGAGGCGCGTCCGCCTGCGCCGGCACCCGTGACTTGTCGATCTTTGCCGCTTCATCTTGCGCGGACGCTGTCGAACCAAAAAGTATTAGGAGCGACGCAAAGACTGGAAAGAGCTTCAACCGCGAGTGACTAGATTCCATTTTCGATTGCGTGACAAAACGAGAGTCAGATTGAAGAGCGATGGCGGAATATCGCCGAATGACTATTCAAAGTCAAACGTGTTACCGGCGGCGTTCTACCGGCGCGATTTCAATCAGGTGATGAGATGGGTCGAAGGCGAGGCGGAAAGGACGCAACGCGCTGAGGCCGATCAAGACGGGCGCGTCGGCTTCCTCGCCTGAAATCAGATCAGTGGGAATATTGCGTAACAGCAACGCGCCGATTGCCACCGTCATCGGCCGCACGCGCCGCGCGCTGATTTGCCCGCCACCAACGTCCCGTGAAAGCGAGGCGTTGGCGTGATTTGCTGCCGATGAATCGCGAATCGCCAACCCCAGGCTTGAACCCGTGTCGATCAGCGCTCGATCGCCATTGTCGAGTTGAACGAATGGACGGCGGCTCTGTGGTTCGCGCAGCCACGGTACGACTGCTCCTTCATTCGGCTGATTGTCAGTGCTGAGCGGTGTCGTATGCGGGTCGAACGCTGACAGTTCAAGACGCGGAATATCGATGACGTAACCCAGCGGTGAAAAGGCTTGGGTCGGATCAAGGACTCCGTCGATATCGGTGGGCAGCCCTGCTGTCACGACAGCAGTAATTGAGCCAGGAAAAGAATTCGAGCGATCGCCAATCGCGAGTGTCTGGATTGTAGCCTCATCAACGGCTACCGATCGGCCGCTGAGACCAGCGATCGATCGACCCGAAGCGGATCTAACATTCAAGTGGGCCGCGCCGGCTAAACGCGGCGAAATAAGTGTCGTCCCCGATCCCGTATCCACTGCAAATATGAAGGGGCCTGTGGAGTTCAGCCAAACGCTGACGAGCAGCCCGCGTCCTCTGACTTCCCGAAGTCGCACTGGACGCGGAATGGTCATTCGCGCCGGCGCCGTTATTTTGGCAGACGCAGCAAAAAGGGCAGTTCCGAAAGAAACTGCCCTCACTCCCGTCAGCGCTACCAGAGCGGCGGCCAACAGAAGTCTGCGTTTGCTGTTCACGAGACCCAATCCTCCGGATTCGTTAGTAGCGCGGCGTGCGTCTGCGCAGCTTGTACGTGTACAGAGCTGAACCGCCCAGTCCGCTCAGCGCACCGATGCCCGCGCCCTTCTTGCCACCAATTAAGCCACCGAGCGCGGCGCCTGCGCCAGTGCCAATCGCCATGGTCAGCTTATCGCGGTGCTTCTGCCAGAAGCTGCGGCCGCGTGGGGCAGTGTTGTAATCGTAGTAGACGCGTCGCGTGCTACTCGAATAACGTCGTGCCGGCGCGCGGTACGTCGAAGTTGTCGCGATATTGTTACTCAAAGTTCCGTTAGCCGCCGAGGCGCACGAGTTGTAACCTTCAGCGAAACCTTCGCGATAGGCAGTCTGCTCGGCGGACGAGCCGAATTTGGATGCGTTAGCTGCTTCCTGTTGTTCAGCAGTCGTTGCCGGCGCAGCATTCGCAGTTTGATAATTGTCGTTAGCCGCCTCCGCACGATTGGCTGAGTGCGTGATTAATGAACCAAGTCCGCCGCCGACGAGCGCGGCGACCAGGGTTACCGCCAATAACATTTTTTTCGTGATCAGCATTGGTTGTTCTCCTCTTTTGAAATCTATTCGTCGGGACACGCCGGATGAATTGGCAATGACTGTGCCTGAAAAGAGTTCTGTTGCGCGAAATGTTGGATTTTTTGCGCGATCTGCGCAAAACAACGATTTACAGGCGGATCTGCAAGAAATTTACAAGATTGCAAGGAAGGAATGCGCGCGACGACTCATCACGAGATATGCGTGTAGTGCTCGATATGGGTTCGTACTATCCCATATCCTCACGCGGCTGTTTTCATGAGATGCCGAAAATCTAATGGGCGGCGACTTTTTTTGCGGCGCGCTTTTCTTCGAGCATGCATTTGCGGAAGGGTTCTTCACGCGCGGGCTTTGTAACTTCCCAGGCGCTGGTCTGCCAGTTGTCGACCACACGTTTTTTCGGCAGCCATCCCGGTATCGGCATCAGCAGATATGCTGATAAAACCGCAAGATACGGCTCGTACATTTCGCGTAACTCAGCGAGCGTCTGTTCGTTACCTTCGTCGTTACTAAGTAGCACCCCAGCTTCTGCCAAAGCTGAGCGCAACTGCCCAAGGTCCTGAGAAGTCAGCCGCTGCCCGTCAGTCGTGAGCGGCGAGGTGTTGAATACCTGGGTCAGGTCGACGATAGCATGTCGCGTCATCTTAAAAGTCAGTTGCGCTTGCCACTTTGGAATCCCGTCGACGCCGACCATTACGAGTGCGCACGTGTCGAGAATTGTGCTGAGCGCGGACAGCCACGATTGGTTATCGTGCTGAGAACGAAAATAGCAGAGCACCGGATAAGATAGATGGCTCTCAAGAAGATCGGCTGACCACTTCTCCCAGTCCTTCAGCAATTGATTCAAACTCTCCATATCGCCCGCTTCGTGGTGACGCCGCAACAACTCACCAGCCGTCGGCGGAGTTCCCGCGCGCGCATCCAACATTGAGATGTTGACTTCACGTCGCGAAAACGACTGATACAAGACTGGCAGATAACTAATCACCATCGCGAAGAACCCGATCCCGAAGCCGGCTTGAGCAACTGTGATCGCACGTTCGAAATTCGTTGTCGGCGTCAAATCGCCAAGACCGAGGGTAAAGAACGTGCTGCCACTGAAATACAGGTCTGCCCAGAAGCCGCTGAGGTCTGTTCCACCGAGATTGGTGCCTGCGGCCCAATGAATTGCCGCAAAGCCAAAAAGAATCCCAAACGCCCAAATTGTCAGCAGAATAATTAGCGACATCGGGCCAAAGAAACTGAGAAGTTTCTCGCGGCGACGGTTGTTATGAATTGCCAGCGCCAAAGCGGACCACGGCCGCCAGGTAAGCAGGTACATCAGACGAGTGACGCGGAGGACTCGGGTGACACGCCGCGGCAGGATTATCGTTTCAAATGCTTCCCACAGGACGATGGCGACAAGAACTACGCCGGCGATGGCAACCAACAAGTGCATGTTGTCACAATTGCTCTAAAGGAAAAGGCCGGATCGCTCCGGCCTTCCAATCCTGATTTGAGTTCGTTTACGCCGCGCGCACTGGTTTGTCACGCAACAGCTCGATTGCCTTCTTGAGCTGCAAATCTTCCGGCTCGGGCTTTTGAACTGCTTCCGGCGAGGCGCTTGGCTTAGCCTCATCAGCCGAGGGAAGATCATCAACGTCAAGATTATCCGGAGCTTCCGGCCGCTTCACTTCGACATTCGGCGCTACGCCGGAATGCGCGCGATCCTCTCCGAGGAACGGCCTACCGCTTGCCGAGGCCCACTTCACCGTCGTCAATAACAGACCATCGCCGTCGCGCAGCGTGAACAGTTCCTGTTCAGCGCCAGCTCCGAAACTTCTTTCGCCGACGACGTCACCGCGTTTCCGCTCGACGAAAGCCGAAGCGATAACTTCAGCGGCTCCGGCTGTGCCGGTGTCGATCAGCACCACGGTCGGTCCATTGAACAAAGCAAGTTTCGGATCAGCCTCGTAGGCCTTCAGCACTTTTTGCTCGCGTCCGATGGTTCTGGCCAGCGGTCCGGACGGAATGAAGTAATTTGCAACCGTTACCCCTTCCTGAATCTCGCCACCTGCGACGCTGCGAAGATCGATAATGATCTTTTGGGCGCCTTGCTTGATCAAATCCTGCAACCGCGCTTTCGCATCAGCGGCTTCGCCCGCATCCAAACTGTTAATTCTGAGGATCCCGATTTTGCCCGCTTCGAGTCTTGCCTCGGCCGCAGGCGCGCGGAACGTGCCACGCTTCACGGCCAGCGTCATCGGGCGTGCATTCGCGCGCAAGATACGAAGTTTGACTTCTGTTCCGGGCGCACCGTTGAGTAACTGGCGCGCATCGTAGAGCGAAATGTCGCGCGTCGCCTTGTTGTCGATGTATTCGATAACATCACCGGCACGAACTCCCGCTTGATCCGCTGGTGAGCCTTTTATCGGAGCGACTACATACAAGTATGAAGCGTACTGCGACAGTTCAGCGCCGATGCCTACTTGATTGCCCTTCTTCTCGGCGCGAAAGTCGGCGACTTGCTCTGGCGTGAGGTATGTCGAATAAGGATCGAGTCCATAGGCCAGTCCCCGCAACGCTCCAGCGCGAACCTTTTCCATGTTCGGCTCATCCACGTAATCGTTCTGAATGTGTTGGAGAACGCTTTCGAAAATCCTCTGCTGCGCGCCTGGGTCGTTGGCAGGTTGTTGCGCCCGAGTGGCCAGCCAGGCGCCTGCGATCGTGTAAATTGCCAGCGCGGCTGACAGTGAAATAATCGTAAATTTCTTTCTTAATGACATCAATTGCACCTCAACACCAACGAACGCTATCGGCGGGGCGATTTAGACGAAACGCCAATCGTCTGTATGATACAGAGGGTATTTGATGCACGCAAGCAGCGTTTTGTTTCTCCTTGCGTCGCGAAAGTTGTTAATTTGCTTTGACCGAACCCCTGCACCACCCCAAACCACAGCCCAAACAAACGGGGCGGCTTTTGGCGCTCGACCTCGGCACAAAACGTGTCGGTCTGGCCGTTAGCGACGAACTACGTCTGACCGGGCGGCCGTTGATGATCTTGGAGCGACGAAGCTGGAAGCATCTGTTGCGTGACGTCACGAAACAGATTAATAGCCTCGATGTCACCGGGCTCGTCGTCGGCCTGCCGTTGAACATGGATGGGTCAGCGGGCCCGGCAGCGGCGGAAGCGCTGCGCCTGGCTGAAAACTTCCGACGTTCGCTTAGTGTGCCGGTCTACCTCCAGGACGAGAGGCTGACGACTGAAGAAGCGAAATTGCGGGGAAACGGTTCACCGGACGATTTGATCGACGCGCACGCGGCGACGGTAATCCTCGATGATTTCTTGAGTCAACAGAAGCGATGACGAAGCTCGCCCGCAAAACATTTTTGCGCATCCTGCTTTACCTGGGTGGACTGGTAGCGCTGGTCGCTATCGGCGTCGCTATTTGGATCTATCGCGACCTACATGCGCCTGTCGCTCATGCAAAATCAAACGACTACATCGAGATCGGGCGCGGCTCAACGCCTGATGGCATTGCGAACAGACTCGTGGCAGAAGGCGTGCTGCGTCACAAGTGGCCGCTCTTGCTCTACATAAAACTGACCGGGAGCACGAAACTTTTGAAAGCGGGTGAGTACCGCTTCCCTTCTCCGATTACACCGTTGGGAGTTCTGAAAAAACTGGAAGAAGGAGAACAAAGACTTAGTCGCTTTGCCGTAATCGAAGGTTGGACCCGTTGGGACATTGCAGATTCCCTGGCACATGTCGATGAACTTCATCTCACTGACAGCGGCGAGGCATTGAAGTTAATGGACGACGTCAGCGAGGTTCGGGATCTCGATCCATCGGCGCAAAACCTCGAAGGTTATCTTTTCCCCGCAACCTACAGTTTTCCGAACGGGACAAAGGCTTCGTCGATTGTCGATTCTATGGCCAGGCGATTTCGGCAAACGTGGACACCCGAGCGCGCCGCAAAAGCTCACGCCCTGAACATGACGCCGCGCCAAATCGTGATCATCGCTTCGCTGATCGAGACTGAGGCAAAACTGAAGGACGAGCGGCCGTTAATCGCTTCGGTAATTTATAACCGTCTCAACAAGAACGTGGCGCTCGGAATCGATTCGACGATCATTTACGCATCAAAGCTCGCCGGCAAGTGGCGAAATGATGGGCGCGTTTACCTCAGTGATGTCAACCGAAACTCGCCATACAATACGCGCTTGCACGTTGGCCTGCCTCCAGGACCGGTGGGAAATCCCGGAGAGGCTTCAATCGACGCAGCATTGAATCCGGCGCAAACCGATTATCTATATTACGTGCGCAATCCTGACCGGGATGACGGCGCGCACAACTTCTACAGCAAAGAATCTGATTTCGAGCAAGGCGTGCAGGCATTGAGGCAGTGGGAGCGAACTCGGCCAACGCCTCAGTAAGTCTGTTTCGTCAACCGCAAATTATGACAACCTCATCCCCTCATATTCGACTTTTGCGCAAAAGAGTCGCGCTGCTGCTGTCATGTCTGGTGCTGTTCTCGGTTGTGCCGCAAGCAATGTCCCAAGGTGCCCGCCGGATCGCGCGTATCGAGTTCGAAGGCTTGCACAATTTGACGCCGGAAAATGTAATCGCCATGACTGGATTAAAAATCGGTGATTCGTTTTCAGTAGCAGCACTTGATGCGGCGGCGCAGCACCTGGTCGACAGCGGCCTTTTCAAAAACGTAGGTTACCGCACACGCACCACCGGCGCTTCCCTTGCAATTACGTTCCAAGTCGAAGAATTAAAGAGCAACAACTCGCCGGTTGTGTTCGATAACTTCATTTGGTTTTCAGAAGAAGAACTTAAAGACGCGGTTAAGCGTGTGCTGCCGTCGTTCACGGATTCCGTTCCCGACACCGGCAACACGACCGAACTGATACGGCAGAGCCTTCAAGAATTGTTAGCGTCTCGCAAACTGCCGGGCACAGTTGAATACTCCTTGAGTGAGACCGGTCACCTTTACCGCGTTGGCGGAATCTCGCTGCCGCTTTGCACGTTGCACTTTCCCGGAGCTCACGATGTTTCCGAAGAAAAGCTCGGCGAGACCATGAAGAGTCAGACTGATGCAAACTATTCTCTTCAGGCGGCCACCGCATTTCCGAAGTACGGCTTGTACCCCTTGTATTATGAGCTCGGCCATCTGCGCGCGAACTTTGATGCGCCTGTCGCTAAACCCGACACGAGCGGAAAATGCGAAAATGGCGTAGATGTAACGATTGCGGTAACGGAAGGGTTGGTTTATTCGTGGGCAACCACCCAATGGTCAGGAAATCAGGTGTTGTCGCCAACGCAGCTCGACGCCGCACTTGGGATGACAAAGGGCGAAACCGCCAATGGCAAGAAGTTCGACAAAGGAAAGCACGAAGTTGAAAAGGCCTATGGCAAACAGGGATACATCCAGGCGCATCTCAATTCCGCACCCGAGTTCGACGATGCGGCACGACAAGTGACATTCAAAATCGCGGTAAACGAGGGCCCGCAATTCCACATGGGCACAATTGATTTCAAAGGCTTTTCGGAAACGGAGACAGTCGCGCTGAAGGAGAGCTGGAAGCTCAAGCCCGGCGATGTTTACGACGCGAGCTATATGGATCGGTTCTTTCGTGAAGACGCAAGACCGGTGCTTTCGCGAATTTTTCAGGAGCGGCGTGCCACGCAGAACAAGCAGGTATCGCTTGATCCCCAGACACACGCCAACAGAAACTCGTTGAATGTGGATGTAGTCATTGAGTTAAAGAATTAGGAACGAGCGAACGTTGGAACATCTTACTTGTATTCGATCTTGGCGAGGTTTATGCTCAAATCGTCATCCCTTCGGTTTTCGTCGCTGCAAGGAGTTGGTTATGAAAGTCTCAACAATTCTATTCGCAATCTTTATGCTGACGATGGCTGCTCCGGCAGTCTTCGCCCAGGAGAAGGGCGTTGACACGCAAAGCCAGAAGGTTCGTGAGAATGGTAACAACCGAAGTGGCGGAGTCAATGGAAACAAAACGGATGTGGGCACGGCTGGCTCCGGAATCAATTTCGGCAAGGGTAAGACAAAAGAAATTCCGGCGTTGCCGAATCCATATCGCGTCACGGCCCGACGGGATGAGTTGATCAAGACGATTACCGACTTAATGCGTGATCGCAAACTGATTGTGGATGACGCCGCATCGCGGACGAATGAAGGGATCATCGTGACGCAGCCCTACACGTTCATTAAGGGCGCCGTCGTCGCCGAATCTGAACTGAGCCGGTTCGCTGACATTGAAACATCCACCACGCGCGGCTGGACGCGTGGGCGTTACACACTTACGGTTGAAGTCCAGCCGATCGACGGTACAAGCGCTAATGTGTCGGTCAACGCCAAAATCGAAGGACGTACGGACGGCGCAATTGGCGCAAGTTGGCTCACGTTGCCGAGCAACGGAACTGCTGAACAAGAATTTCTCACAGCGCTGGTCGAAATCATCGGCGGCGCGCCCGCACGACCTTAAAAGATTTACTTCATGAACATACTTAATCAACTGGAAACAGAACCAATCCCGATTGACGAAGAAGAGAAACGGCGGACGAAACGACTCCTGATTGGCGTTCTCTGCGCAGTGCTATTAACAGGCGCCGTGCTGGGCGGCTACGTGGCCTTGCGCAAACGCCATGAGCGGCAAGTTGCTGCCGCGGCCGAAGCCGAAGTCAAACGCAAGGCTCCCAGGGTCGAAGTGTTTGTCGATGATGCGCTCGTCAACGGCAAGACCACTACACTCGGAGGAATAGTCCACAATATCTCGACCGAAAACCTTCAGAATATCGCCGTCGAATTACAATTGCGGCGGCGGGTAGGGGCCGGTCTCGACACTCGCGTAGTTCAGCCAGAGATGACTGATCTCGCGCCCGACGCGCGCGCTCACTACAGCATTCAGGTGGCTACCGATGATTACATCAGCGCGACATTTTCGCGCGTCGTCAGTGGCTCAGATCGCTCGGCAATTCCTTTCAGAGCGCTGCCCGGGAACCCGCGACCGCCGATGGATGCGCCTGCCTCGAAGACAATCATTGTGGACAAAAGAAATCCCGGCAAAGGCGATGAGTTCATCAATACTCCTAACAACCCGGGACGTGTTCCGTAATTGGCAGCCAACGCCGCGCTAAGTTTTTCCGTCACAGCATTGTTGGCTGCATTTTGCAATTCGGCTACGATGGTTCAACAATTCATGATGAAGCTGCCTGGATTGTTTCGCGCGGGGATAGTGAGTGGCATGCTTCTCGTGTCTGCGGTCAGTTTTGCGCGGGCACAGAGTTCACGATCACCGATAGCGCCGCCGCCTTCGTCTCCCCCAACCATCACTAAGGACGACCATGATAACGATGTCGATTTCGGATCTCGCGAAACTGACGCACGCGCGCGGTTGATTCTGAAAGCCGAAAAGAAGGCCTATGAAGAACACGTTGCGCGGGCAAAAGAAGCAAGCGAACTCGCCGGAGAACTGAAGACCAGCTTCGCCGCCAGCAATACTTTTAATGCCGCAGACGAAAAGAAGCTCGAACGGCTCGAGAAGCTGACCAGGCGCATTCGCAACGACGTCGGCGGTTCAGAGATGGATGCCGACCCCAAGAATCTTCCTAATACCGTCGGCGACGCGGTGAACGCATTGGCGGACATGGCCAAGGAATTGTACGACGAAGTCGAAAAGACCCCGCGCCGCGTCGTCTCGGCTCCCCTCATTGAGCAGGCCAACAAGCTGCTTGCCGTCATTCAGTTCGTGCGTGGCCCGCGCCATTGATGCGACCGTCACCTTTTCCGACCAAACCATTCATCCGCATGGTGCTGTTTATCGCGGCACTAATCATCCCTGCCGCTTTTTCAATTTCAAATCGCGCGAGCGTCGAATCAACTATCGCCCAGGACCCACAGCCGCAAGCCTCGCCTACGCCAGCAGAACAGGATGATGTAGTTCGCGTCTCAACCGACCTGGTCGTGGTTAATGTCACGGTTTTAGACAAGAACGGGAAGTTCGTGCCAGGCCTAAAGCGAGCTGATTTTCAAATCTTTGAAGACGGCGCCCCGCAGAGAATCTCGACGTTCAGCGCTGAGGAAACTCCGTTTGCCGCCGCCATCCTGCTTGACACTTCAGGAAGCATGGAGTCGCGGCTAACTCTCGGACGAAGCGCCGCGATTCGCTTCCTCGACGGCTTGCGCGACGAAGACGTAGCAGCAGTTTACAGTTTCGATACGAAGGTCGAGCAATGGAGTGATTTCTCGCCCGGTCGCGATCTCCCGCAGCGTGTCTACGGCCTCAAGTCCAGAACTATGACCGCCCTCAACGACGCTATCGTTCGTGCGGCTGACGACCTGGGTAAGCGAGAAGAAAAGCGCCGCGCGATCGTGGTGCTTTCCGATGGCGGCGAGAACTATAGCCACGCAAGTTCTGATAAGGCACTCGATCGTGCCTCAGTGGCAAACGCAACGATTTATGGCGCCAACATGGCCGAACAGGGACCGACCCGCGATCTTGCCGGTGCGGCCATCCTCAGGAACCTCACTGAGAAGAGTGGCGGTCGCTACATCGACGCCCCGGGTGGCTTGGACTTACGAGACTCGTTTGCGTCGATTGCGGAAGAACTGGGCCATCAATATACGATCGGTTACCGTCCCACCAATCACGCGCACGATGGAAAGTGGCGCACCGTACAGGTCAAACTCTCTAAACCTGATGTGACGGTGAGAACACGCAAGGGTTATCGCGCGCCGAAGGGGTAAAACTCACGGAGCAGGCGGAGGCTCCGGCACGACATAACCGCTACGCACTATAATCGCCGGTTTCACCGGTCCCAGCCTACTCGAAGAGACGTTAACGTTCACTCGTCGGTAGGTTCCCGCGAGAATCGGACTCGAGGGCTTGTAATTCAAGACATATTCGTGTCTTAAAATGTCCGTCAATTGTGACGCAACGGCATCAAGCTCGGAATTGTTTTTTGGGAAGAAAGCCCAACCTCCGGTCTCGCTGCCAAGCAATGTCAGAAACTCTTTCACTCCTTTTGGCACATTGCGGTTGAGTCCCGATTCGCCATCGGGGCCATGGTTCATGCAAATCGCAAAGACCTGTACGTCGACGCGATTCAAAAGCTTGATAAGGGACTCAAGATTGTAGTAGCTGGCCCGGTCTTCACCGTCGGTGAGCAGGATCACGGCGCGTCGCCTGTAGATCCCGTCCTCCGACTTGTATCGGGCTACGCTTTGAGCAGCGAGGTAGACGGCATCTAAAATTGCTGACTGCCCTCCTTCGATGTAAACCAAATCCAATTGATTATTCAGCACATTCTTGTCAGAACTGAATTCTTGAACTGTTTCAATCTTATCGCTGGAAACAAATTGAATCAGCGAAGTCTCGTCAGCTGCTTCATTTCGTTGCACGATGGCCTTTGACAACCGCAACTCTTGAGGCAACGCGGCGCGCATGCTGCCAGAGGCGTCGACCGCGAGCGCGTAAACCAGCGAAGCATTAGCGTCAGAAAAAGAGGTGATGCTCTGAGGGAGACTCTCATCCGATACGTGGAAATCCTCGCGACTCAGACCGGTAACCGGAGCGCCTTGAGGATCCACGACGCCGACTGTCAACCTGATGCCGGTTGTCGCCCCGAACACGGTCGCGGCGGGCTTGTAAATCTCGAGATATAGCTTGCGCGCAAGCTGGGGATCGATGGTCTTGAGGACCTTATATTGTTGGATTGCCGACTCGTTTTTGGCGTCGTCAACATACGCAACGCCTAGGTTGTAGTACGCCGTAGCAAATTTCGGATCAAGCCGGATCGCATTGTCATATGCCTCAATTGCTTTCCGGTAGTCATTCAACTTGTAATAAGCGAGCCCTAAATTATTAAAAGCGATGGCGGATGAGGGGGCGAATTTCGTAGCTTGCTTAAACGATTCAACGGCCTTCCTGTATTCTTCGATTTGAACGTAAGCGTTACCAAGATTTAGGTAAGGTTCAACGTAATCCTTTCGTAGTTTGATGGCCTGCTTGAAAAAATTGATCGCGTCGGGATACTTACCTGCCTTATACGCCTCTAACCCTCGAGCGTTGTAAGTCGCAGCGTCGTCCTTTTGACCCGCAGCTACAGCAACGACAAGCCACAAAGTAACCGCTCCCAAAAGTGTCCCGACAACGATTGCGCTTAGCTTGCAATGTTTGCGAGGGTACATTATGGATTCAGCATTTGAGACCACACGCTTAGATGCTTGTCTCGTTCCGCGCCCGTTCGCGATGGCGTTCAATTGCGAAGTCGATCAGTCGATCAATTACGCGCGCAAACGGAATTCCTGTTGCCTCCCACATCTTTGGAAAACCCGAAACGTCCGTCAGGCCTGGCAGCGTATTGATTTCATTGACGAGCAGCTCGCCATCTTTCTTTAAAAAGAAATCCACGCGTGAAAGACCAGATGCGTCAATGGCTTTGTAGGCCTTTGCCGCCATCGTCTGAATCTTTTTGATTACTGCTTTTGAGATGCGCGCCGGGACGATAAATTCAACGTTGCCGGTGCTCGAGTACTTCTCGGTGTAATCCAGAAAGCGCGCCGACTCTTCGTGAATCACATATTCGCCGGGCAGACTCGCGCGCGGCTCGTCATTTCCGATGACGGCACACTCGATCTCGCGGCCGTCAACCAATTCTTCCACGATGATCTTGCGATCGTAACGCGCGGCGAGAGCGGCCGCTTTCGCAAACGACTTTTTGTCTGTTGCTTTTGACACGCCGACGGATGAACCGAGATTCGCCGGTTTCACGAAACATGGATACCCAATTTCGCGGGCTACGCTACGACTAACTTTTTCCGGATTATCTTCCCACTCGGAACGTCGAAACCATGTGTGCGCGCAAATCGGCAGCCCTGCTTCCTTGAACAGCGCTTTCATCGTCACCTTGTCCATGCCGCACGCAGAGGCCAGGGTCCCGCAACCAACAAAGGGCAGCGCGGCCATCTCGAGCAGGCCTTGCAGCGTGCCGTCCTCGCCGTACGTGCCGTGCAGCACAGGAAAAACGACGTCGAGCTTCTCCGTTATTTGGTCGGTGCCGTCCAGTTTCATTAATCCTGTGCGCGAAGGGTCACCGAGAATCGCGACATCTTTCGTCAGGTTGCTGCGAGTGTTTGCGGAAAGTTTTCGCTGCGTAGCTTCGGGAAGCAATTGCGCCGCGGCTGCGGGGCCGAGCCAGTTCCCTTCCTTGGTGATCGCAATCGGCACAACTTCGTATTTCGTCTTGTCGATTGCCTCGATGATAGAGCGCGCCGAACGCACCGACACTTCGTGTTCGCCTGAGCGCCCACCAAAAATTACCCCGACCCGAAGTTTTTTAGTCATTTTTTCTAAATCGCCCACAGAGAATAACAAAACCAGACCTTAACATTATTGAGTTGCGTCCTCTGTGCCTCTGTGTCTCTGTGGCAATTACAGAATCGTTTTTCCCAACGCCGACAAAATCAGTTCAACCGCCAGCTCTGCGGTGCGGTTATTCACATCGAGGGCAGTATTGACCTCAACCACCTCGAGTGAACGCATCTGGCCGCTCTCGGCTATCTTCTCCATTGCGAGATGTGCTTCGCGATAGGTGAACCCACCGCGCACCAGCGTGCCTGAACCGGGTGCGTCGCCGGGGTCCAACACGTCGACGTCGAACGTGACTGCAAAACCAGCGGTGCCGCGGCTCGCGATCTCGATTGCTTCGTCGATGCAAATGCTCAATCCACGCTCGTCAATCTCACGCATGGTGAAAAATCGTATGCCGGTTTCCTTAATTAACTGGCGCTCACCCGCGTCGAGGTCGCGCGCGCCCACATGGGCGATAGCATTAATGTCGAATTTCGGACCTTGACCGCCAATCGCGACCATTTCCGGCGCGCCGAAACCGAGCAAGACGGCCAAAGGCATTCCATGAATGTTTCCCGACGGCGTCGTCTCTTCAGTATTCATGTCCGCGTGCGCATCGAGATAAATCAACCCGAGCGGCTGGTCACGTTTGCGAAAGGCGTTTGTGATTCCCGACAACGATCCGATGGCGATCGAGTGATCGCCGCCAAGGGTTAGCGGAATTTCGCCGGCCTCGACAATATTTTCAGTTTCAGTCGCAAGGGCGGAACAGGTAGCAAAGACTTCGTTGAGATATTTCAGCTTCTCGCCTTCGCGCGGATAGGTTCGCGGGCGCTCGACGCGCACATCGCCACGATCATTGACCTCATAACCAAGCGACGCGATTCCGGAGACCAAGCCGGCGACGCGAATCGCAGCCGGACCGAGTTCAACACCCAGCATGCTCTGACCAAAAGCCAGAGGAACCCCGACGATGCCGACCGTTTTACCTGACCCGGGTAGTTGCTCTTCCTTCATGAGTTGAGATTCACGGTTCCCATTCAAAAGCGACCTCGGAAAGGGCAGTGTCCGGGTCGGTGCCGTAATAGACCGACTTGATAACAAAGCGGACCCACTTGGTTTTCACGGCGCCAATGTCAGTCTTTTGACTCTCCATCTGGTCCGAAAAATTTATTTCGCGCGAACTCCCATCAGAGAACTGAGCTGTCACAGACGCCAGCCGATTGTTCTGACTCCAAATCATCGGGCTCTTGAAGTAACCCGGCTGCCACAGAATTCGATGAAGCGTGATTTCGCGATCGAAGTCAAAGCGGATCCACTCACCAATTCCCGCGCCGTCGACGCCTTCAATCCATGCCGTCGATTTTTTCCCGTCGATAGCGTTCGAGGGATAGTAAGTATTGGCTTGCACGGCCAAACGATTCGACGACGAAGAGGCGTTAATCTTCAGAGGCGTGTTCGCTTGCGTCGAAGATGTCGCCAGCTCGCCCGGGGTCGACGCGTCATCGCGTTTGGCCGGAGTCGATGTTTGCGCCGGTGTTCCTGTTTGCACAACGCGCCCATCTTTTTCGCTCTTCTCGCGGAACAGAAACACTCCTACGATCGCCACGAGCGCCAAAAGGAGCACCGCGATTGCGACAACCCCGACAGTGAGGATCGAGTTCGAAGAGCGGGTGGGCGTACGCTCAAAATTTGCGGCGTTTCCGCTCGGGTAAGTCGGCGCTGCTGGGCCGCTGGATTTCAGTGTCGGCGTGCCTCTGGCCGGAAGGATCTCTGTCGCCGGCGCTTCGGAATCGCGCGCATCGAACAGCGGACTGCCGTCTTCGAGACAGAACCGAAGCGTCTCGTCTTCATAGGTTCGATGGCACTTTGGGCAAGTCTTCATTTGAATAGCCCGCCGATTCGGACGCCCTTACAGAACCGCGAGCAGCAGCGAGCGGGATAAAAAACTCAATGCTCGAAGTACACGCCGCGGTCTAAATCGTAAGTTGAGCCTTCATCCCGCTGACTACCGTTCTGCGGCTCTGTAATGTAATCAAGCTTCAACAACTGCCGCAGCAGATTCGCGTGTAATGATGGCCACCGCGTCGTCTGGCGTTTGGGCGAATCGCAACAACTGCACATCGTCATCATTCACCGCCAAGTGCTTCTGCCAGGCGGCAATGATTGGCGTCCAACAGTCCCCAAGCAACACCAGCGGCCGCGGTTCAAGCACGCGCGTCTGCATTTTGTTCCACACGAGCGAAATCTCCGTCACGGTACCCATGCCGCCGCGCAAAGCGATGTAGCCAACTGATTGCGTGATCAAACGTTGCAGCCGCTCATAAAAATGCTCGGAGGGAACTTTTTCGGTGAGGTAGCGGTTCGGTACCTTGTCGAACTGCTTCATCGTAATGCCAATCACCCGGCCGCCCCGTTCATGCGCGCCACGACTCGCCGCTTCCATGACGCCAGAATATCCGCCAGTGCAAATCGTAAAGCCGGCCTCGGCGAGAAGTTCGCCCACGCGATGGGCCTCGCGATACTCCAGGTCGGTCTCGCAGCATTTTGCGCCGCCAAAAATTGTTACGATACTTTCGTTCGCGTTCATTCCTGTGGCCTGCCGCCTTCGTTCCACTGCGGCTTGAAGTCGCTATTAATCAGCCAGCGCACCGGCTCAACCATCGATGCAATCGCATCCCTCATATGTTTGAAATCGACATGCGAAAGATCGTCGCTCGGCCGATGATAGTCAGTGTGCAAACCGAAACTCGAAACCGTATGCGCGATAATTCCCTTGCGCGCCAGCACGTAATTGTCCGAACGCCGAAAGAAATTCTCTTCCGGGTGTGGATCGGCTACGAGCTTCGCCCCATGCCTGGCGAGTTCCGGCCCGAGGTTTGAGCGTTCATAGCCTGTCAGCCAAAGTGTGTCGGCGGCCACGGCTGCATCCGGTCTTGCGATCATTTCGAATTCGAGGTTCGCGACGAGGCTTTCAAAGGGAACCGGAGGATGCTCCTGAAAGTATCGCGCGCCGTAACCGCCAATCTCTTCGCTGCCAAATAAAGCAAAGACGACTGTGCGTTTCGGTTTAGGGCCCGCGGCCAACGCTTGCGCCAGCTCTAACACCGCCGTCACTCCTGAAGCATCGTCATCCGCTCCGTTAAAGATATTGTCGCCGGGCATATTGGCGCGGACGCCGAGATGATCCAGATGCGCCGATAGCAGAATCGTTTCTTTCGCCAATTTCGGATCGCTGCCGCGAAGGACTCCCAAAACATTTATCGTGGTTAAATCAACCCCGGGAGAATCGGCCGGCGCGCCGCGCGCTCGCCGCGTGAATTTCACTGTTTGCAGATAATCGCCGTTGTCGCCTGCAGGCTCGATCCTTAGCGCTTTAAGTTGTGACGCGATGTATTTTGCGGCAGCCAATTCGTCCGCCGTCGCGCTGCCGCGTCCACGCATGTCGTCGCTTGCCAGCCCTTCCATGTATTTTCGCACCGACTGTTCGGTGACCGTGGTCGCGGTCTGGGTGGCTTGCGCGCTAATCGCTGCGGGCGCAAAGACCGCTGCCGCCGCCGTCAGAACCAGGATGACAAGTCGATGCGGGCGTGAAGTGTGGGGAATCATTTCTTTGCCTCTCCGCTGATCATGAGCGAACCTTCCTCCCGATATCGCACATAGTCTTCCCTGCTCTTGAATGAACCGCTGGTGTAATCGCCCGGAACCGGACGCGGATCGAGGACTCGCTCGTCGTGAATGTTTTCGAATCCCGCATCGATGAAGAGCGATCGGTAATCCTCAATGCTGAGCAACTCAACCGGTACCTTCAGCGTGGCAATCCACTGATGCGTCGGTTCGTTCTCCCAATAAAGATCAACCACCGCGGCGAACAGCCCGCCCGGTTTCAGCACGCGCTGAATTTCAGCCAGCGCTTTGGGAATGTTTCGGTAGTAGTAAAGCGACTCCATCGAGAAAGCATGGGTGAACTCGTTTGTTTCGAACGGGAGTTGTTCCGCGCTGGCGACTTCGAAATCGACATTTCCATGATCCTTCGAAGATTCGCGCGCGAGCTGAACCATCTCGTCAGAGACATCGATCCCACTCACGCGGCCGTTGAATGCATAGTCAGCCATTAGACGCGTGGCCCAACCTGAGCCGCAGCCAACATCCAGGACACGCGAATTTGGCTCGACGCGCATGCGCGCAATCGCCTGCTCACCGACGGGTCGATGCCCGCGCTCCATGCTCTCGCCTTTTCCGGCGCGCGCCCATTCATTGAATTCAGTGCGAAGTTGTTCGTTCATACAAACTAAGTGATGAGTAATGGGTGATGAGTAATGAGTAATGAGTGACGAATCATGAGTAATGGGGTGGTCTGTAACCCAAAGGATTAGTGAACCCTCAGTCATGAATGATGAATAATAGTTGGAGCGTCGCATTCTGCTCAATCACTCATTACTCCTGACTCATCACTCATCGCTCGTGACTTTTTTAAGGTTTTAGTCGATACAGCATTCTGGGAAACGGAATCGCTTCGCGAATGTGCTCGATGCCGCACATCCAGGCAGTGCAACGCTCGACACCCATGCCAAAGCCGCCATGCGGCACGCTGCCGTAACGACGCAGATCGAGATACCACTCGAACGCTTCTTTCGGCAGCTCGTGCGCGGCAATTTGCTGCTCGAGAAATTCAATTGACGTCGCGCGCTCCCCCCCGCCAATCACTTCGCCATAGCCTTCGGGCGCGAGGACATCGACGCCAAGCGCCAATTCATCATTCTCGGGATCGCGCTTCATGTAGAACGCTTTCACTGCCGCGGGATAATGATGCACCATCACTGGCTTGTCGAACTTGTTGGAGACGTAGGTTTCGTCAGGTGCGCCGAGATCCCCGCCCCACTCGAATTTGTTTTCCAGTTCACCTTTTTCAAAACCTTCGTGCAGCATTTTCACCGCATCGTCGTAATGCAGCCGGGGAAACGGCGGGACGATGCCTGCCAATTTGGCAGTATCACGCTCGAGTGTCTTGAGCTCCTCTTTGCGATCTTCCAGCACGCGCGCTGCGATGTATGACAACAATTGCTCTGACAAATCCATGACATCGTCGAGCGTGGCGTAGGCCATCTCCGGCTCGAGCATCCAAAACTCCGTCAGGTGGCGGCGTGTCTTGGACTTCTCGGCACGAAAAGTCGGACCAAAGCAATAGACCTTCCCAAAAGCCGCGGCCGTTGCTTCGTTGTAAAGCTGGCCTGATTGCGTCAGGTAGGCTTTTTCATCGCCGAAATAATCGACTTCGAAGAGTGTCGAAGTGCCTTCACACGCGGCCGGCGTGAAGATCGGCGTGTCGCAGCGCGTGAATCCATGATTGTCGAGATAGTCCTGCACAGCGCGCATCACGGTTGCGCGCACTTTCAAGATTGCGTGCTGCCTTTTCGAGCGCAGCCACAGGTGACGGTTGTCAAGCAGGAACTCTGGCCCGTGCTCTTTGGGCGTGATCGGAAAATCATGCACGTTTTGGAGAACGTCGGCGCTGATCACGTCGACCTCGACGCCGCTTGGCGCGCGCGCATCTTCCCGCACTCGACCGTGAATCATCAGCGCCGATTCCTGACCCAGCGGCTTCAAAGCCTCCCAGACGTCAGGCGCTACTGCGTTCTTCACCACCACGCACTGCACGACGCCGGTGCCGTCGCGCAACTGTGGAAACATGAGCTTCCCGCTCGAACGAATATTGTAGAGCCAGCCCTTCAGTGTCACTTCCTGGCCGACGTGTTTGGCCAGTTCACTGATGTAAGTGTGCGGCTGCGTAGATAGTTCAATCTTCTTTGTTTCGATAGCTTCAGACATAGAAATAAACGGTTGAGTCGATTCGGGTCGGTAGCCGAACGTCAGCAAGGGCGCCAAATCAACACAACATGCCCTTCCCTGACGGTCGGGCTACTGGCTAATCCTCTCTTTGATCATTCGCTGCAAAACTGGAAATCGATCGAGCCATTCCGCCGCATGACACACAATCAGCAGCAACGGATCGATGAACTGCTCATAAGGCTCCTTACGACCGCGCACGCCAGTTTGATACGAAAACGTCCCGACCGCCTTTAAGCATCGCTGCACGGTCATCAACCGAAACTCTTTCGAGAATTCGTCAGGATCGATGGGCGGCAGATGCAACTCTTCGCGGGCGTGCAAAAGGAACAGTCGATGCGCGCGCACTTCCGCCGGCGAGGGCGCGCACGTCACCCGATCGAGCAACAATGAAACCAGGTCGTAGGTTGCCGGACCCATGCGGGCATCCTGATGATCGATCATGCGAATCTTTTGTCGTTTGTCGAGAATCAGGTTGAACGAGTGATAGTCGCGATGGCACAGCACGCGCGGACGCGCGGCCAAATCCGCAGCGATGTCGTTCAATTCCGCCTTGAGTTCTGCGGCCTGACCATGCGTCAACGTTTCTTTCCGATAGCTTCCGAAATAATGCTCGAAAAAGAAATTGAGTTCCCAGCCCAACTTGGCTTCGTCAAAGGCGAGACGGCTTGCGATCGACTTGCGTTCGAATGCTTTTGTCGTCGCGGCCTGGATCCGCGCGATGATTTCGATCGCTTGCTCCACAAGCGCTTCACGTTCGTCTTCCGACACATCCTGGAAAACTTTGCACAACTGATTGTCGCCCAGATCCTCCTGAACAATCACGCCGATGCTGCCGTCAACATCGTAGATCTCGGGGACCGGGAGTTTGCACTCGAGAAACAAACGCGTGATATCCAGGTACGGTTGCACAGTTTCGTCGAATGCCTCTGGATATACAGCCGCCACGGCAGTTCCACGTTTCCACGGCACGCGAAAGTAGACGCGCGTCGATGCGTCGGGCGTCAGAGCCTCAACGGGACGATTCGCAGACCCGTGACGCGCGAGATATTCTCCGAGCCTGTTTTGGGGACTCTCAGCGAAGGTGCTCGTGGCTGTGATAACCGAACTCATGCAGCGGTAGTCAGAACCCGGTGTAGTCGGGACAGCGGGCGCTTCAGATAAACAATCAGGCGCGATCTAGCGGGGGATTCTGACGTAAGCGAATCTTATCATTGCGATAAAGGCACGACAAACTTATCGTCCTGCTGGTACCCCTTTCTCGCTTTGGCCGGAGGAGTCTTGCCCGCAACCAAATCGGCACGCACCATCACCGCGCCTTGCACGATTTGATTTGAGCGGATCCGAACGCCATCGCCAACCACCGCGCGCGAGACTCTGGCGCCGCCTTCGATGGTGACGTTGTCCCAGAGAACACATTCGCGCACTTCACCAAAGTCTTCGATTTTACTTTCGTGGCCGGCAAAAACATCCCGGCCTTCCCTTTCCATCAAGGCTAGACTGATGTCGAGATATCTTTCGAGCGTGGAAAGCTCGTACCACATTCCATCGCCAACGTGCGCCGCGATTCGTTCACCCGCCGCCATTGCTTTCGGATAAACGTCGATGACTGAGTCAGAGAAAACCCCGTGCGGAATGTATTCGAAAATCCGCGGCTCGAGAATATGAATGCCTGTGAACATCAAGGGCGCCTCGCCGGCATTATGCTGCGAGGGCATGCCTGCAAATCGAGAAATCAATCCGTCCTTAGTTTCAACGATACTAAACCGTTCGCGATTCCTGTTTCTCATCAAGACGAGCGTCGCCAAAGCGTTTGATTCTCGATGAGTTTCAATCGCCGCACGCAAATCTATGTCAGTAATTATCTTTCCGTTCACAACCATAAATGTCTCATCTTCGAAGTGTTCCCGGGCATTGTCTAAGCCGCCGCTGGTGCCGAGAATCACCGGCTCGAAGACGTAATCGAGATGCAATCCAAACTGACTGCCGTCACCAAGCGCAACCCGCACAGAGTCTGGCTCGTGATGCAGATTCACGACCGCCTCAGTCACGCCATTGCACGCGAGAGACTCAGCAACATAACCGACGAGCGGCTTTCCGAGCACCGGCAGTGCGGGCTTTCCTCGATCGGCTGTAAGTGGCCAAAGCCGCGCGCCGTAACCAGCGGCCAGAATCATTGCTTTCATGTGCGAAGCATTCTATCAGCATTGACGCGTCCGAATACTTTCGGTTGAATGATTGTGATGGGTAGCGTAAAGTAACGCGCCGTTGATTTTCACGCAGTTCGCCTTCATCAATGCCTAATAATCACCTTCTCGAACTTCCGTTCGAACAACAGATTGGACAATTTCTTTGCATCGGTTTACCGGGAACTGAGGTAGACGAAGAGACGCGCAAGCTGATTGAAGAAGTAAAGCCGGGCGGCATCATTGTCTTTGGCCGCAACGTCGAATCGGCTGAGCAACTGCGCAAGTTGCTCGATGATGCGCGCAAGCTGATTCCGACCGAACCGCTCGTTGCCATTGATCAGGAAGGCGGCCTCGTAGATCGTCTGCGACAGATTTTTCCGCCGATGCCATCAGCGCGCGCGATTCGTCAGCACGGTGATCTCGCCGGCGCTCGTCGCCTTGGGCGCGTCAGCGGCGAGTTGCTACGCATGCTGGGCTTCAACCTGAACTTCGCGCCGGTGATGTCGATTATCACTGAGGCACGCAGCAAGCTGACGAACGGACTGTACTCCCGTTCGTATGGACGTTCGCCGGGTGAAGTGCTTGGCTACACAACGGTTTACATGCGCGGTTTGCAAGGGACGGGACTGCTTGGATGTTTAAAGCATTTTCCGGGCATTGGCGCGGGCGAAATCGATTCGCACATAGAGATGCCGTTGGTGCCACTGACCAAGGATGATCTGATGGCGCAGGACCTCGCGCCTTACATCGAGTTGTTTCAGCGCGCGGACGATCGCGTGCGCGTCGTCATGGTCAGCCACGGCGGTTTCCCAAACATCGACATTAAGAAAGGCACAACGAGCGGCCTCGTGACTCCTGCTTCAATCAATCCGAACATCGTGACGAATCTGTTGCGGCAGGAATTAGGATTCAAACATCTCGTGGTTACCGATGATCTCGAAATGGGCGCCATCGCGAAGCATTTTGAAATTGAAGACGCTTCAGTTCGCGCATTCGACGCCGGTGAAGACATGCTGTTGATCTGCGCCACGCCTGAGACTATTCGGCGCGGTTATCACGGACTACTCGAGGCCGCGCGCGCAGGCAAGATTACTGAGAAACGCATGCGCGCTTCGCTGAGGCGAATCTCGGAAACCAAGGCTTTGACGCAACCGCCGCTGCCGTTCGACCGCGACAGGTACAATCGTTTGGCAGACGAGATTCGCGAACTTAACGTAACGCTGGAGTATCGATATCCAGGAGAATCGAATGTTAGCTAAAACGAAGTCGCCGAAGAGACGTCGCGTAATCTCTCTCGTTACTTTTGTTCTGCTTGCGGGGCTGTCAACGATTCCGCTGGGTTGTCGTCGTCACACGGTGCAGATGCGTTTCGCAAAACCGCTGGTGTTTCGTATTTCGGGCAGCAGTAGTTCAGCGAGACAGTACGCGGGCGTCATTCAAAACTATTTGCAAGCTGTCGGTGTTCCGGTCGACATTCAGCCCTCTGAACTCACGACGATGTTGGATCAGTTACGTTACGGTCAGTTCCAGATGGCCTATGGCCAATGGGTCGGCGGTAACCAGGATCCAATCTTTTATCGCGATCTTTTTGCGTCGTCAGAGATTCCGACCCAGACACGAGCCGCGCGGAATCGCAGTCGTTATGAGAACAAGGAGCTTGACGCGATCCTCGAACAAGCCGCGAATACATACGACCATGCGACGACAGCGCCGCTTTACGCGCGCGCTCAGGACATTATCAGCCGAGACGTTCCTGTCTTCCCGCTTTGGTATCAGGCGAATATGGTAATTGCGAAAAAGGGCGTCGAAAACATTCACATCGATGCCAGCGGCGATTGGGGCTTTGTTAAGAATGTCACTTCTAATAATCCAAACATGGTGATCGCCCTTTCAGATACTTTAAAGACGATCGATCCCATTGGTTCACCTTCGGTTGATGCGGCGAGTGAACGCGTACGCGCTCTGATGTTCAATTCGTTGGTTAAGAAGGATGAAAAGTTTGATTACGTGCCGGAGCTCGCTTCCAGCATTCAGCGCTCAGATGACGGCCTGGCTTTTACGTTCACGCTTCGCGATGGTGTTAAGTTTCAGGATGGTCGCCCGTTCACTTCCGCTGATGTAAAGTACACGCTCGATACCTTGCTGGCGAACACCTTTGCAAAAGCCGCCAGCTTCTTCGAGGGTGTCGGCGCCGATCGGAAGGGCTATGTGAAGAGCGTCGACGCGCCGGATCCGCACACGTTGATAATTCGTTTGAACAAACCATGGACAGGTTTGTTATCCAACCTTGTTGCGATTGCCATTATTCCGAAAGACAGCTATGCGTCACAAAAAACGCATCCGTTGGGAACCGGTCCCTTCAAGTTTGTGAATTACGACAGTGTTCAGCAAATCGTAGATCTCGAAACGAACCCAAATTACTGGGACGGCCCAGCCACATTCTCTTCTCTGCGTGTCCGAGTGATAAGCGACGCCAACGCGATGCAAGCTGAACTGCAAAGTGGCCGGGTTGACATTGCTCCTTTGCCCACAAGCCTTTCTCCGGATTCCATCAAAGCGCTTTCATCGAATCCGAATCTCACGGTGCAACAGTTCGAAGGTTCCAACCTGAATCTCTTGACGTTCAATACGAAAGAACCGCCGCTCGACAACGTGAAAGTGAGACAGGCAATCGCCTACGCCATTGATCGCGAACGCATAATCAGTGGACTACTACAGGGACAGGGCCAGATTGCTCATTCGATTTTGCCTGAATCGTCGTGGGCCTACACACCCGGGCAGACATACCATTACGATCCGGCGATGGCGAACAAACTGCTGGATGAAGCTGGATTCAAAGTATCTGGACAGTGACGAATAGGATGCGAGGTCAAGCGAGTTCCAGGTGAGAGTTCATCATCTGCTGCAACTTCGCTTGGCTGTCATTTGAGACGCCGACGAATTCGACACCCACGCCGGTCGGCGGCGCGCCTTCCATCACGCGCATTTGATAGACGACGGCGCCTCTTAGATTAATCACGCCGGAATTCTCCGAACTGAATCGCAAATAGATTTCGTCGCCCCGATTGACATCGCGTTTGGTGGCCAGAAAGCATCCACCCAGACTCAAGCTGGTGATCTTATCGTAGTGCTCGCATTCCGGTCCCCAGCCCCAATCCGCAAAGAAATCAACGTGGACGCGCGGGTGCCGGCGAATTTCAGTAAAATCCATAGGGCTACTAGGCGTGCAGCGCGGACAAGATGTCGCGCCACGGAATCACGCCTTCACGGACAAGCTTAATTTCATTAGCAGTCGCGTCAACGACAGTCGAGGGGGCGTCTGATGTTGTTGCCCCACCATCGACGATCAAATCGATTCGCTCGTCGAAATAGTCTTCGACTGCTGCTGCAGTTCGCGCGGGCGGTTGTCCTGAAAGGTTAGCGCTGGTTGCGGTCAGCGCGCCGCCACACGCTTCAATCGACGCGCGGACTTTATCATCATCGGGCAAACGCACGCCAACAGTCTTTGTTCCGGCACTAAGTTCGTCCGGTAAGTCGTCTGCTGCCTGGCCAATAATCGTCAAAGCACCGGGCCACAAACCTTCGGCCAGCTTGTCGAATGCTCGTGAACGATCTGGAATCAGTCGATCGATATATTTTGCGTCGCTGATGACGACAAGAATCGGTTTGTCGTCTTCCCTGCCTTTCAACTCGCGAATCTTTTGGACTGCCGAGTGATTGAAAGGATCGGCGCCGAGACCGTAGAAAGTGTCAGTGCGAAAGGCAATGACGCCGCCGCGTTTGATGGTGGCAGCGATTTGGTCGAGATTGTCAGTGGTCTGCGGAATGATCACGCGTCTGGGGCGCTGTTAGGCGCGAAATCTTTATAGCCCAGAAGTCTCCCTCAATAAAATGCATGGCCAAGAGCATTGCGATGCTCCTGGCCATAAATAAAAAACCTATCTCTGGGTTCTCTAAACATCTGGCTCCTACGGGAGCCGGCTCTATTTGATTTTCACACCGTAGCCGAGGCCGTCGCCCACCGCCAGGACTTCGGCTCGGAGTTGAGGATGATTAACAAAGTACTTATTGAATTCGCGCAGAGCTTCGGTTGAAGACTTCTGATCCGCCGAGCGAATTTCGCCGGCGACCTGGCCGCCCCAAAGCAGGTTGTCGCAAATGACTACCCCGCCGGTGCGCAGCTTTGGCAAAGCCAGATCGAGATAGCCACGATACTCTTCCTTAACGGCGTCAATGAAGAGGAGATCGAAGGTCTCGTTCAGCGTCGGAATAACTTCGAGCGCATAGCCTTTGTGAACAGCGACGTGGCCCCGGACGCCGGCGCGCGCATAGTAACCTTGTGCGGCCGCAATCATTTCATCACTCGGATCGATTGTGACGACGCGCCCACCATCGCCCATGCCACGCAGCAGGTGAATCACCGAGTAGCCAATGGCCATCCCGCATTCCAGCGCGCGTTTCGCGTTGATCGCTCGTGCCGTGATTTCGATGAACTGTGCGACTTCGCGATCGGCAATGGGCACACGATGCTCCGCTGCGTAGGCTTCCATTTCGGCGAGCAGTTCATCGCTCTCTGGAAGCAGTCGATCGAGATACTCAGCCTGATCAAGTTGGATTATGGCGTCGAGTTTAGCTTTCATTAGTCGGGATTATCCTGCGCTGACGACCCGACCGCAACGTACCGTCGCCCCAGGCCCAGTTCTCTCAGCTTGTGTTGCAGCGATTGCCGATGCATCCCGAGCACCGATGCGGCGCGGGTGACATTGCCTCCCGCTTCCTCCAGACAACGCGCGATGTAACGTCTTTCGAACTCGCGGCGGTCGTCGCGAAAATCTGACGTGTAAGGAACGACCAGCCCGCCGTTCAGTGACTCGTCGGCGACAACTGATTTCTGTGAGGTCGTGCAAATATCAATGGCGTTCAACTCAGCGCCTTCAGACATGATCGCGGCGCGCTCGACGGCGTTGCGTAACTCGCGCACGTTGCCAGGCCATGCGTACTCAATCAGTTTCTTGAGTGTGTCCCGAGAGATTGGACGCTCCGGCAGACCATGCCGTTCGGCCGCATCGCGCGCGAACGCGTTGGCGAGCAGCGGAATGTCTTCGCGACGGTCGCGCAGCGGAGCGATATCGATTGTGACAACACGCAGCCTGTAAAACAGATCGGCACGGAAATTTTGCCTCTCGATCTCCTCTTCCAACGCGCGGTGCGTCGCGCTCACTATCCGCACATCCACGGGAATCGATTCGTCGCCGCCGAGTCGTTCGATTCGTCGCTCTTCCAGCGCGCGCAGCAACTTTGCCTGCACGTTGGCGCTCATGTCGCCAATTTCATCGAGAAACAAAGTCCCGCCGTTTGCCTGCTCGAACTTGCCCTTACGTCGCGCCGCAGCTCCGGTAAATGCGCCTTTTTCATGGCCAAAAAGCTCAGATTCGATTAGTTCGGTCGGCAGCGCGGCGCAGTTTACGGCAACGAATGCGCCGTTGCCGCGGGCACTGCTGCGCTCGTGCAGTTCGCGTGCGACCAACTCCTTGCCCGTCCCTGATTCACCCCGCACCAGCACGGTCGCATCAGTGTCGGCGACCTTCTCAATCATTCCGCGCACGCGCTGCATCGCTTCCGAATTGCCGAGCAATGCGCCACGTGTGGAAGTTTCAATCTGAATTCGTCGACGCAGAGACTGGTTCTCGCGGCGCAGCTGAACCTTCTCGAAAGCGTTCTTGACGACCAGTCGCAGGTCGTCGACTTCAAAAGGCTTCGCAAGATAGTCGTATGCGCCACTCTTGACCGCTTGTACAGCCATCCGTTCGGAGCCGTGGGCAGTGATGATGACGACGAGCGGCGGCTCTACGTCTGTGTTCGCCGCTTCGTTTTGAATCTGCGTCAGAAAATCGAGGCCGCTGAGCCCCGGCAGGTTCACATCGAGCAAAAGCAAATCGAACTTCGAGTCGCGCATCAGCGCGTGAGCAGACTCAGCACTGCCGGCTTCGGCAATCTCGCAGCCAAAACTTTCCAGCGCGCGGCGCATCCCGTATCGCGCGGCTTCTTCATCGTCAACAATCAACAGGCGCAAGCCACTCATATTCATCCTGAAACTCATGCAGTTTAATACAACGCGAGCACAGATGCCCGCCCCTCTCTCAAATTTCCTCGAATTGCCTTGCGCTTCGTGTGCCAGAGGCTTACTGGCGGCCATGAAAAGAAAAAAGGCGGGCCGCGTGCCCGCCCTAAAACCCAGACTTACTTCAGCGGATTCAGTTCGTCGCTCGCTTGGCCGAAACCACCACGATGATCGCGTCACCCGAGGGGCCGACATTGAGCGTGCCGGCAATCACGGGAACGCCTTCACTCATGCTGATGTCCGTGCGAAGCCCGACAGGCTGGTAATTGATTACCGGAAATCCAGCGGTATTCGTAGTGACATTGGTGGTGGTCGTTTGCGCGGTAATGATTGGTACGCGCGAGCCAAACCTGAACTCAACTATTTGAACAACGTCGCGGCCGTTGGCATCCTTCTCCAACCGAACGCGACCGCCGGTGAATTCATTGAAGCTGGGATTTCCCATCGGTGATGAGACAGGCGCGAGGAGCGGTCCGCCGACCCATGACGTTTCCAGACGTCCGTTGTGCCGGACGCGATTTAGCAGCGATGCCGCCAGGTTGTAGTGTTTGAAATTCATTGAATCGCGCAGTCGCGTGAGAACGGGCTGAAGGCTGTTAGGCATCTTCCCATCTTCGACCTCTCGATTCGTCGCGAGTATCAGAAACAACTGAATATCCAAATTCGTTTCATCCTCGCGCGGTAAAACATTTGCCGACTTCTGCGGCGTGCTCGGTTCCTGCGCGAGCGCGACCTGCGTACCGGCACAGATCACTATCGCGCACACCAATAAAATAATTCTCTTGTGAAACATCACTCGGTTCTCCTTTTTGTGCAGAACGGACCAGTGGTCCATTCGAGTTGCGAAGGCGGCGAAAGGCGGAGAGCCTGTTCGCTCTGTGCGGCAGGTATCGTCGCTCGTCCGATTGGTGTCACGCTGATCGAGATCAAAAGTTCCAAAGTGTGCGGAGTCCGACTGTAAGAGAGGGCCAAGCGGCGACAAATCCTTCGCTCATCAAAAACTCAACGTTGCCCTCCCTCACCTTCGGGCTGCCGCCATGGGACACGTAATTCGAACCGGGCGCCTTCACCGTTGTGGGACGCGACGAGCCGCGCTGTACCGCCTGCTTCCTGCATTCGTTTGCGGACGATGGCCAGGCCGAGGCCGGTGCCCCGCTGTCGCGTCGTATAAAAAGGCTGCCAGATTTTCTCTCGCATCGGTTCGGGAATCCCCGGCCCGGTATCGCTAATTCCAAAAACCACTTCACCAGCTGCGGCCATCGCTTGCACGTTAATACTTCCACCGCGCGGGGTCGCCTGCAAAGCGTTGAGAACAAGATTCGACAACGCATCACGTACCGCTGCGGTTTGCACGCCATCTAGCGCCGTATCAACCGATGCGACCGCACACAGTTCAATCTTTCTTTCGTCCGCGTCCGCACGAAAGAGGTTCACCACGCCGTGCACAATTTCGTTTGCGTGCGAGGGCGGGGCTGCAGGTGTTTGCGCGCGGGCGAAGCTGAGCAACTGACTAACAGTCGTGTTCAGGCGATCGGTCTCGCCTACGATAAGGGTAAGATCGCGCGTGTGCTGCGCTTTCAGCGCGTCGTCTTCAGACATGACCTGCGCAATCGACTTGATCGCAGACAGCGGGTTCTTCACCTCATGCGCGACGGTCGCGGCCATCTGTCCCAAGGCCGCGAGCCGTTCGCCTTCGGCAAGCTTGCGTTCCAGCCGCACGTTCTCTTCCACCAGTCGCCAATCATCGATGGCAATCGCTATCTGCCCCGCCAGCACATCCAGCACGGCGCGGACGTCCGAAGTCAGTGCGCCCGGCGCTTTGATCAAGAGCTTGCCGAGGCTACGATTCTCCCGTTGCAGCGGGAAGGTGGCGTCAAATTCCTCGTCGCTTGCTGCAGAAAGCAGCCGTTGGTTGTTGCCATCCACGTTTGAATCCAAAGCGATTTTCACGCGGCGTAGCGGTAAAGCGGCCGCAATTTGCGATTCGAGAAACGCGACCAAATCTGACAACTCGCGGAACTGCCCGACTTGTGCGCCGACACTGGCCACCACATCACGATACAAAGCGGTCTCACGTTCAAACAGTGAACGGAACCAACGTTCCAGCGCGCCACGCATGGGCGCGGCGAGCAACGTCAACCCGAGAATCAAAATCGCTTCGACGACGGCGGCGCGGACCCCATAGCGCGCGTTGACCCATTCACCAATTCGCCGAATGCCGTAGACGTAAACCGCAAGCACAACCGCGGCGAAGGTCGCCACGACGAGGCTCTCTTTGATGATTAACTCAAGATAACGATAGCGATAGATGTAGTACGCCAGCAGCGCCGAGGGCAGTAGGGATCCAAGATTCGCAAATGTCTGCAAATACAGACCCGTGGTCGTCCCGCGGCCCAATCCCAACCCCAGCGCCGACAGAATCAAGGCCGCAATTCCGAGAAATGAAACGGCCAGCGTGAGCAGAATGCGGCGTTCGCTCGCGGTTTCCGAACGTCGCGCCACAAGCAACTCTGTAATGGCGCACACACTCAACGAGTAAACCACCCACACCGAAAACGGCAGCACGAAGGAAGATTCCTTGGCAATCATCGGCTGATACGAGCCCGACCAAATCCGTGGAATTGCAACGGCGAGAAATGCACAAGGAACGTACGAGAGAATGGTGCGAATGCGCTCGGTGCGGTTTAGCGAACGATTGTGGGCTCCCGCCCAAAGATGCAAATGAACGTGAAGCAGCAGCGAATAACAGAGCGTGATGCTGATTAGCGCGATTGTGTTGGCGAGGCGCAAAGGAACGATCCAATCCGCATGCGGCAATGAGAGCAAACTGCGCAGCGTCACGATTAGATTCCCGCCGTGCCAACCAACCATGCATGCGGCCAACGCCAGCAGCAGTCGTTCAACCGTCACCAGCCCGACACGCTGCCGCAGCAGCACATACGCCAACCACAACGGGAGCACCGCCCCGAGGCTGTAGCCGATGAGTTGAAGCGTTTCGAGCAGTGACATCGCGGTGAGAATACTACCGGAAGCGTCGCAGACGAAGACGTAGCCAGAGTCGCACCAAGGTTAGATCATGGCGGTTTTAATCTTCAGTTCTGACCGCCGGTAAGGCTTAACGAAAGTTCCGTGCGGCGATTCTTTGCCCGGCTGGTGAGCGTTGTATTCGGCGCAATCGGATTTGCCGAGCCCATGCCGTTTGTCTGCATCCGCGTGACGTCCACTCCGGCGGCCGCGAGCTTCTCGGAAAGTACTCGAGCGCGGTCGTCAGTCAGTTGCTGGAGCGCATCCGCTTTCCCGCTGTTGTCGGTGTAGGTACTAATTGAGATTTGGTAATCCGGATTGTTCGCCAGCAGAGCGCCGATTTGATCGAGTTTTACCGCAGCGGCCGGCGTGAGATTACTTGCGCGAGGACCCGCCCAAAAAGATTCGGGCAGTACAAGTGTCATCCCGTGGTCGCTGTCGCGGACGACACCGAATTTGCTCAACGATTGACGAAGAGACGCGGCGGTCGCTTGTTGTTGGGCAACACGCGCCTCAGATGCTTTGCGTGCTTCCTCAGCTTGCTTCTCTCCCTCCATTCGGGCGAGCCGGACCTTCGCATCCTCAGCGTCGGTGCGCACGGTTTGCAGTTCGTCACGCAAGCGCGCGACTTCGGTCCGTGCGTCGCGCAATTGCTCCTGCGCATTCAGCCCATCGCGTTCCGCGAGTTCGCGTGCGTGTTGTTCGTTCTCCAGTTCTTGTTTGAGCCGCGTGATTTCCTGGTTGGCGTTTGCGGCATCCTCTTCCGCAACCCGCACGGCCTGGTCGCGACGTTCAAGCTCTTCGCGACGTTCACGCGCCGTGCGACGAGCGATCGCCATATCTTCAGCCTTCACGCCGCTGCTGATCGCTTCACGCGCCAGAATGTCGATGTCACGCTCGGCCGAATGCATGCGCCACGCGCCTTCGGCTTGAGCAAGATCGGCTTCCGCGGTGCGCAACTCGTTTGGCGCGTCGCGTTCGGCTCCCGCATAGCGCGCAAGATTGATCGCCTGGCGCGCGCCGAGCAATGCGTTGGGAATGTCTCGAAAATCCGATTCCGCGATCGTCGGCACTGCCGTATCTCGAAAATAGTCACTCGTGTTTCCGATGTACTGGACGGGCACGGTCTCGACTTGAGCGTCGCGCGGCGTTGCCGGCTTCAAATTCTCGAGCACGACCATCCGACTCGGAGAGCGCACCATAAAATGAGGTTCAGCCGTGACGACCAGCGCGAAACTCTGCAACGGAGTGGTCACGTCAATCTTCGAGTCAACCACCATGCTGCCGCTGCGCTTGATTTCGCCCAGATTGTCGACATTCCCGTTCGGAGAGATAGCCCACAACACAAAAGTTGTGTAGACGCTGCCCAGTTCGTACGCGCGCGGCATGTTGTCGATATTGAGTTCGACGCGCGTACCGCGGCGTCCTTGCCTCCGCACTTTCGCGTCGCCCTTCAGGCGCGGCAACCGTGTGGTTCCGTGAAACGGCACTTCGATAGTTTGATTGAGCGGATAAGTAATCGCGATCGTGGTGCGGCGCGAATCGTTTTGGGCAAGCGCTGTGGAGACGAGGGTGAGAAGCAATACGGCAATTGACGGTTTCACGAGATCATTAACTCTCATTTGCACCTCTGTTTCAAACCAGGCAATAAGCCTTTTGAGCTGTTGGCCGAACGCGGACTACTGATCAGCGTGTTCTGGAACGCTAATTCGATGCGTGGCCTGAACTCAATTGTTGCCGATGGGATAAATAATGCGCAAGGCTGAAATCTCAGCGCCGCAGGGATCGCTCGTATTCCCGAGTTCTCTGACGTTGGACGAACTGGGCGGCGAAGCAGCCCATGGCGCCGAGAAGCAACGTGTGAATAAAGCCGCCTTTGTGCAGCAGAAATTTTTCGACAACCCAGAGCGAGACAAGAAATAGACCGACGTAAGAAAGCATTGTTAGGTTTTAGAGCGAGCGCGCGCCAACTCCTAATTTCGAGGCGCAACGGCTTGCGGAAACTCCAGTGCGCAGAGACCTCCGCGAGCTGGATCGGTAGCAATGAATAGCACACCTGCCGGTGAGGACACTACCAGCGAAGATCTCTGTATCGTCGCCGGGGCGTGATTCGTGACGATTTGCGCAGACGATTCATCTTTCCAAATTATCGCACCGTCGCGGCCTGACAAAGCGAACGCTGGCCCCTCGCGGCCCGTGATGAGAAGGTCAAGAACGTGATCGCCATTAAGGTCGGCAAACGAAGCCGCATCAGCCCGTTTTGCGTCGGCTTCCCAGATGACTTTGCCTTCATCGGACTTCACCACCACGACGCGGCTGCTTTCCGTGAACAGCACGACTTCCGGCATGCCATCATTATCAAGATCCTGCGCGAAGAGCGACCCCCGCGGCGAATCTTTGAGTGTGACACGGCCTAGCGGACGCAGGTCTTCGGCGTTGAGCGCCGTCAAACTATTGCGCGTACCTACCAGCACAAGCTGTCCCCGTGGCGTTCGCACAAACAGAGGACCAGTGGTAACGGCAGCCGCGGCATCGCCCGAGCGCGTCAATTTGCCGCTTTCATCAAAAGCCTGTAAGCGTCCATCTTCGAGGGCAACGACAACTGATGACGCTCCGAGAGCATTCATGAAGAGTGGGGCGCCAACCACTCGCGCCGGCAGACGCACCTCGGCAATCAACTTCGCCGTGGAAGCGTTGATGAGAAATGCACGCTCAAGCGAATTATCAACCGCAAATACTTTGTCGCCGTCGGCGACTGCTGTCGAGACGACACCGGGAAGTGTGTCATGCCAAATGTCTTTCCCGGACTTCCCATCCAGGAGCGTTAAATCGGTCGCGGAAATTACAAGAACATTCTCGAGCCCGCTGCCATCACGAATCGCAATCGTCAACGGAGAAGCTGTCTTCGAATTCAATTGACGAATCCACAGCGCCACACCGTTTAGTCCGTCAAGCGCTACTACGCGTCCCTCGTTAGTAGTCGCCACAATGTCCATAGCGTCGCGCGATCGGAGATGTGCCGGCATCGGTCTTGAAACTTCTGTGAATGCGGCATACCAACCACTTCGCGTTACGACCGTGAAAGCCCCAGCCGATGTGCGCTCACGTGTCGGTGGCACTATTGGGCGCGTTGTGGGCGCCGCGTTCTGAGCAATTTCAATCACGCCCGGCGATGAGAACTCGCCCAACCTGCCGTCCAGCGACGCAATCCGCCAAAAATACCTGCCCGGCAACAGTTCGTTAACTTGATACTCATGGCCGTAGACCACTCGGTCAACAACAATGTCCGCGAAGTCACGATCGTTAGCCAGTTGCAGCCGATAACGAGTTACGCCCGGGCGAGCGCCCCAGCGAACTGTCACTAAAGTGTCTTGTGAGGTTTGACTAGCCGTCGCTTCCGTTCGTTGCGCCACTGTGCCAGCGCCGCACAGAACGAGCACGGCCATTACAAATAGAATGCGGCAGTGGATTGCGCAGATCATCTCGATATTAGTGAAACGACCAATGGGAGTTCGTTCCTTTTTGCGGACTGAGCGGGCGACTACACAGAACTTCAGGGATTCTCGTTAAGCTTATAACCGACGCCGCGAACCGTCAGGACATAGTGGGGGTTCTTTGGATCGTTCTCCAGCTTTTTTCGCAGACGGTTAATGTGTGGATCGATATTACGCTGATAACCTTCGTACTCCGTACTCCAGACGCGATCGAGTAAATCGTTACGCGACCATGCACGTCCGGGTTCGGAAGCGAGCAATTCCAGAATTTGAAACTCCAGGGGCGTCAAATCGATTCGCCGCCCGGCGCGCAAAACTTCATGGCGCCGCTTGTCGACAACCAGATCGCCAATCTCTAAACGCTCGCCGTCACCCGTGGTCTCTGGAGCCATTTGGCCGCGACGCAAGAGCGCTTCGATGCGGTACTCAAGCTCGCGCGGGCTGAAGGGCTTCGCCAAGTAGTCATCGGCGCCTGCTTCGAAGCCGGCGACCTTGTCGTCCAACAGGTCGTGCGCAGTCAAAAAAAGTGCCGGCGTCGTGATGCCGCGCTCGCGCAGCTTCTTCAAGAGATCGATGCCCGACATTTCCGGCATGGCGACGTCGAGGATGAAACAATCGAAGTGGTCATTCGTCACTGTCTGTAACGCGGCCTGACCGTTTTCCTTTTCGGCGACTTCGAAACCCAGCCTGCGAAAGTACTCCGCGAGCAGCGTACGCATTTCGGCGTCGTCATCCACAATCATCAGTTTTCTTTGGTGCTCTGTCGGTTCAGCATCCACGGCAATTTCCCTCTCGTCGCGTCGAAATATTTTTCCGCAGCGGCTAACGGCTAATCTGCTGTAGCTTCAGGGGTTTCGCCTTAGTATGAACAGCGGATGCGCTTGCGTCAAACGTATTCGCTCAGTATAGTCGCTGCTTGCACATCGTTGGTCTGCCTGACACAGTTCCTGTCAGCGAATCTAACCTCGATTTTTCATGCGTGATCTCCAGCGGTTGTTAAAGTACCTGGCCCCCCACGCCGGGACATTTGTCATCGCCACTCTGGCGATGGTGGTTGTCAGTCTGCTCGAGGCGGCAACGGGTGCATTGATCGTTCCCATCTTCGATCAGGCCTTCGCCCGCAACGGCCAGCGCACCGCTACACTCTTCGGCTTGCAGAAGTTGATTCCCTCTTCCGGACTCGCCGCCTGGCGTACGATCGCCTTGTTGCTGATCGGGTTTACGCTGGTCAAAGGCATCGCCGAATATGCGTCGACTTACCTGATGGCATACATCGGGCAGTCATCAATTCTGCGGCTGCGCCAGGATCTGTATGCCCACGTGCTGTCGCAATCGGCAGCGTTCTTTGAGCATCACCGGACCAACTATTTGGTATCGCGTTTAATCTCGAATGCGACAGCGATCGAAACTGCAGTAACTCACACGCTGCGCGACATGCTGCGCGAAAGCTTCACGCTCGTCGCGTTTCTGGTCGCGGCGTTCTATTACAACTGGAGGCTGACGCTTGGATCGCTCTTGATCGCGCCGCCGATCGCCTGGCTCACCGTGAAGTTCGGTTCATCGCTGCGCAAGCTCGCGCGCGAATCGTTTGAAGGTAGCAAGCACTTGACTGACGCCGCGCAAGAGGCACTCGCCAATCAAACGATTGTGAAAGCGTATCGGGCTGAGCCGCGCGAACGTGCCCGATTCACAAACGTAGCTCAACGCATTCGCCGCGCGAATCTGCGTTCGGCGAGCATTGCGGGTATGTCGCCGCCGATCATCGAATTCATCGGCGTGCTATTTGTTGCCGCCTTGCTCTTTTTCGGCGAACGCGAGATTCGGCTTGGCCGGATGAATCAGGCGCAGTTTCTGACTTTTCTGTTCTTCCTGTTTCGTAGCTACGATCCGATGCGCAAATTGTCGCGCTTGCAGAATTCAATGTCGCAAGCGCTGGCCGCTGCGCGTCACGTCTGGGAGGTCATGGATGAGCGGGCTGAGATTCCTGAAAAACCCAACGCGGTCGAACTCGGTCCGCCGCGTCAAGAGATCGAATTTCGACACGTTTACTTTGGCTATGCCAACGAGGGGCGCGCTGTCCTTCAGGACGTTAGGCTTACCGTGCCGGTAGGGAAGCTGGCGGCGCTGGTTGGTGAGTCGGGCGGCGGAAAATCGACGCTCACAAAGTTGCTGCCGCGCTTTCACGATCCGACCTCCGGTTCGGTTCTGTGGGATGGAACAGATCTGCGTGATGCTCGCATTGACAGTTTGCGCAAGCACATCGCGTTAGTTACGCAGGAAACGGTGCTCTTCAACGACACAGTGCGGTACAACATCACTTACGGGCGGCCAGGAGCTTCGGACGAAGAAGTACACGCGGCGGCCCGCACCGCTTTCGCGCACGACTTCATTATGGAGTTGCCGCAGGGCTATGACACGATTATCGGCGAGCGCGGTATCTTTCTTTCCGGTGGCCAGCGGCAGCGATTGGCAATCGCACGAGCCGTCTTGATCGACGCCCCGGTGTTAATTCTCGATGAAGCGACCTCGGCGCTTGACGCCGAATCGGAGCAGCTCGTTCAGCGCGCAATTGCGAATCTCATTCAGAATCGCACTACGATTGTAATCGCTCACCGGCTGTCGACCGTGCGGCGCGCGGACACAATCATCGTCATGGAAGCCGGTCGCATCATCGAGCAGGGCACACACAACGAGTTGCTCGCCCGAGGTGGCCAGTATCAGAGACTTTACGAATTGCAATTTGCGGATGAAGAAGAGGAAATTCTAGTAAGCAGTGAGCTGTGAGCAGTGAGCAGTCGACGAAATCCCACTAAGGAGAATACTAATGGACAAACCCCACAAAAAGCTCATAGCTTGGAAAAAATCAATGGACCTGGTCGAGAAGGTTTACGAATTGACAAAGAAGTTGCCTCGCGAGGAACTCTACGGACTCACCTCACAATTACGTCGAGCCGCTGTGTCTGTCCCATCAAACATAGCTGAAGGGACAGCAGGTCGCTCAGCTGTTCAATTTCGCAATTACTTGAGCGTAGCAATCGGTTCGCTCAATGAACTTACTACTCAGCTTGAGATCATTCAGCGAATTGGTTACGTAAACGACGGCGATGCTGCCGAAACTGAGGCTCTGGTTGATGAATGCCTGGCGGTCACATATGGCTTGCGAAAAAGCCTTGCTTGATAATTTTAACTGCTCACTGCTTACAGCTTATTGCTTATGAAATCAATGACTGGATTTGGGCGCGGTTCGGCCACTGGCGATGGCTTCGCTGTCGGTGTCGAAATCAAGACTGTGAACAATCGCTACCTCGACATTCATGTGCGCGGACCACAGGAACTCGCTTCGCTCGAAATGGATATTCGGAAGCGCGTAAATGCGCGCTTGTCCCGCGGTCGCGTAGACCTGAATGTCAACTTTGATCGAACGGGCGAAACCGCGAGTTATCAAATCAACCAGGCGGTCGTGGCGGCTTATGTCGATGCCCTTCGCGAAATCCAACATCAGTTCAACCTCTCGGGCGACATCGATGTGAGCGCTATCGCGCGTCTGCCGGGCGCCCTCTCTTCGCCGCGAAACGACCTCACCGACAAGATGATCAGCGGGATCGAGAGGGCTATAGATCAAGCGCTCGATAATCTCGAGCAGATGCGAAACGTCGAAGGCCAATCGCTTGCTAATGAAATGAACAACCGGCTACAGACAATTCAGCAAAAGATTCCGCTGATTGAAAGCGCGGCAGCCGGATTAGTTGACGCGTATCAGCAGCGGTTGCAAAAACGGATTTCGGAACTGACGGCACGCAGCGGACAGCCAATCGAACTTGATGCGGCCAGGCTGGCGCAGGAAGTTGCGTATCTCGCAGACCGCAGCGATATCACGGAAGAATTGGCGCGCCTGCGCAGTCACGTCGAACAGTTTCGCGAGGCTCTTGAATCCGACGAAGAGGTCGGCAAGCGCCTCGATTTTCTGCTGCAGGAACTGAATCGCGAAGCGAATACAGTCCTTTCGAAATCCACTGAAATCTCGATCAAAGAAGCGGCGCTGGCGATTAAGGCCGAAGTTGAGAAGCTGCGCGAGCAAGTACAAAATGTCGAATGACCTGACCCACTCAACACCGGCAACAAACCAGCCCGGCCGCGGCATGCTGATCGTTGTCAGCTCTCCCTCGGGTGGTGGCAAAGGCACGTTAATCGACCGGGTGCTACAAACCGTTCCCGGCGTCACTTATTCAGTTTCTTTCACCACGCGGCCTCCCCGTCCGGGTGAGCAGAACGGCCGCGAATATTTTTTTGTCTCAGAACCTGTTTTTCGGGACATGATTAAGCGCGGAGAGTTTTTGGAATGGGCGGATGTCTACGGCCACCTTTATGGCACCAGCCATAAACAGGTAGACGCAGATCGAGACTCGGGCCGCGACATCATTCTCGAGATTGACGTGCAAGGGGCCGAAAGCATTCGTGGCCTGGTTCCTGACGCGGTAACAATCTTCATTCTGCCTCCGTCATTCGAGCTGCTACGCAATCGTTTGGTGGCCCGCGCCACTGATTCGGCCGCTGATCTGGAAAAACGTCTGCACGGGGCGCCGGGTGAGGTTGAGCAATACCGTCACTTTCAATATGTGATTTTGAACGATGACATTAATCGCGCGTCCGCACAGTTAGCCTCGGTGATTTATGCTGAGCGCGCGCGGCGCGAGCGACAAGAAGTGAGCGCGCGTGGGGCACTGGCCGACTTCGCCCGCGTCGGCACATTGCACTAAGCGGTAATTATCACTACTGTATTAAGTTTGAGGAGATAAACAAAACGATGACAATGGCGACGATCACAGAAGAGTTCGATGAAGCTACGGATGTGCCTGATATCGATTCGAAGTACCGTCTAATTATTCTCGCTGCGAAACGCAGCAAACAACTGCAGCGTGGCGCGCGTCCCCGCATCGACATCGATCAGACGAAACACAAACCGACTCGCATCGCTTTGGAAGAAGTAATTCGCGGTCGCGTTCCGTTCCATTTCAACGACAATGGCAAAGACGCTCCCGCCGCAGAGAGCTAACGCTAAATCCTTTCACATCAGAAAAACATTCTTTTAGCCATCCTTCATGGCACAGTGTGCGCATGTAGATCCGTGGGAGGATCTTGTCATGAACACTGTTGTCGGGATTTTTAATTCTTTTGCAGACGCAAAGCGCGCGGCTGCGATGCTTCGCGCGCTCGGAATTCCTGAGAATCGCATCAGCGTGTTGTCTCCGGGTACGCCTCAAAGTGACGTTGAAACGAACATTCCCACGTCGGAAACCGAACAGCCTGGCATGGGCACGGCCGTCGGCGGTGCGATCGGCGGCGCCCTGGGAGTGGCGGGAGGACTGGAGACGGGGATGGTTGCAGCCAGCGCCCTTATTCCGGGGGTTGGGCCGGTGTTCGCACTGGGATTGCTCGGCGCTGCACTGTTCGGCCTTGGCGGCGCGGCCGCCGGCGCGGCTGCCGGTAACGCGATAGAGGAAAATTTGGATGGAGGCTTGCCGCGCGATGAACTCTATTTGTATGAAGATGCGCTGCGCAGAGGACGCTCACTTGTGATTGCGGCTGTCGATTCTGACGAAACCGACTCGCGCGCTCGCACGGAACTCAAGCGCGCCGGGGCTGAATCGATCGACGCTGCCCGCCAGGAGTGGTGGGTCGGTCTGCGTGACGCCGAAAGAACGCATTACACAAATCAGGGTGGTGACTTCAAGGTCGATGAAGCTGCATATCGTTTGGGATTCGAATCGGCCTTGCATCCCGACCGGCGCGGTAAGTCATACGATCATTGCGTCGAAGGATTGCGAAAGCAATATGCGAAGGATTGTGAATCGCAGCCGTTCCGAGGCGGCTACGATCGCGGCCAGGCATATCAGCGCTCTTTGGAACAGGAAAAGGCTAACCGCCAGTCGAAAAAAGCCGCATAATCTGTCGGACTTGGTTAATTAGAGCCCGCTCAGATAGCGAAGCAACCTCTGAAAGAAACACTTCTCAACATTGTGCTAGCTGTCGCGATTCTTGGCGGCAGCTACGTCCTCATGCATCTGTTTGCCCGCGCAATGTACGTGCGATGCGGCTCGTGCCATACACTCAACGCGCGGCGAAGAATGCAATGCCGAAGCTGCGCATCATTGTTGCGTTGAGTCAACGTCTTCCTGCGAATATTTCCAAACCAACCATCGATCGGCAATCAACACTAACAGCGCAACGCCTGGAAGCACTTGCACACTGGTCGCATGAAAGACAGCTACGCCAAGCGCATAGAAAATCAACAGCGTGAGAATAATCATCCAGCCCATGAATTAGTGAGCAGTGAGCAGTAAACAGTCAGCAGTAGGCAATGAGCAGTTAACGCGCGGGCGCTTACTGCTTACCGCTCACTGCTTACTGCTCACTGTTTAATGCCCGAATGCCTCGGGGTGTTCCGACACTTCCTCAATCGCGCGACTGCGACCGCGGCGAGTCACAATTAGTACTCCAAGAAACACGAGCAAGGCCGCCACAACCACCCGCGGACTAACCTTTTCCCCCAACAACAATGGGGCCAGCACGAAAGCAATTAACGGTTGGAGGTAGATGTAAACGGCGACGGTGCTTGGTGGCACACGCGCCAACGCCCATGAGTTCAGGTAGTAACAAACCACCGTGGCAACCAAAACAATGTACGCAACTGAAAGCCACACCACCGCGGGCACATCTTTCACTGAGACCTTGGCGAGACTCATGGCGCCAAGCGGCAGCGTGGGCAGCGAACCGATGATGAATATCCAGGTGATAACGGTTAGCGCGTTGTAGCGCTCAACCAGACGCTTCGAAATTGCGATATACGTTCCGTAGAAGAGCGAGTTACTAATAATCAAGAAGTCCCCCGCGCCGTGCGAGAAATCCGCGCGCTCTGGTCCGATCAGATAGATCACGCCAGCGGCGGCGATCAGAATTCCAATAATGCGCCTTAGCGACGCCGTATCATTGCCCAGGATGATGCTCACCAACAGAGTAAAGACGGGAATCGTCGTTCCCAGCAGCGTGGCGTTAACGGCGGTCGTCAGGGACAAGCCTTTTACAAATAGCCATTGATTGAAGACGACACCCAGAAGGCTGCATACCACTAACAACGTCCAATCGCTTCGCGCAATCCCGCCGAGTTTCCGAGTCGCGACGCCGAGCGCAGACAATGCGATGGCTGCGCCGAAGACACGAAAAGCGACGAGACTGAGGCTTGGCAGAGTTCGCAAAGCGATCTTGCCCAACACAGGCCAGGTAGCGAACATGATTTGCACCGCGATGAGTGCAATATGCGGACCGGGACCGGCGGTGGCGGTGCGGGCCGTGCTCACGATCCGAGGAACAAATAGAGCGGGTTTTCGAGAATCTGTTTGAAGGTTTGAAGGAATTGCGCTCCCACGGCGCCGTCAACTACGCGATGATCGCACGACATCGTTGCGCGCATCATTTTGTGAATTTCAATTTCGCCGTTTCGCGCGACAGGTTTTTCCGTCATGGCGCCGATTGCCAGGATTGCAGCTTCGGGAGGATTGATCACTGCAGTGAACTCATCAATGCCGAACATTCCCAGATTGCTGATCGAGAATGTTGCGCCCAGGTACTCTTCGGGCTTCAGCTTTCGTTCACGCGCACGGCCCGCTAATTCGCGAACTTCGCCAGCAATATCGATTAATGATTTCACGTCGGCTGACCGAATAACGGGCGTGATTAATCCATTCTCGGTTGCCACCGCTACACCAATGTCTACGTGCTCATAGTAGCGAACGGTCTTGTCCTGGAACGATGCGTTAACTTGCGGATGCTGGATCAGCGCAACCGCAGCGACTTTAATGATGATGTCGTTGATGCTGACCTTCGCATCCGGGTAGAGCGTATTGATTTGTTGCCGCATGTCAGCGGCGCGATCCATTTCGATTTCTGTGGTGAGAAAGAAGTGTGGCACCGGCCCGAGCGAAGTCACGAGCCGCCGCGCAATCGTCCGGCGCATTTCGCTCATCGGTTCGTCGCGATATGCGGAAGGACCGTAAACTGCGCCAGGTTGCGCCTTTGGTATCGCGAGCGGACGAAGCTTGGGGCCGCCAGCCGTTTTCGGCTCCTTCATCGCGGCTTCGATATCGCGCTTAATAATTCGGCCGCTGGGACCACTTCCCTGCACTGATTTCAAGTCCACCCCAGCCTCGGCAGCCATCCGCGCCGCAATCGGTGATACGAGCATGCGACCATTGGAAGGTCGTCGTTCGGGCGATGGCTCGGGCTTTGAGGTCGGTTCAGGTTCGGCTGTCGGTTTTTCGATCGCCGGCGCCTTATCTGATTCGGGAAGTTTGGCAGGCGTCTCGACAGTTTCCTTCGCTGGTGCTGCCGCCGTCGCCGTTTTTAGAAGTTCGGAAATGTCTTCGTCAGGCTCGCCGATGATCGCGATAGGCCGACCGAGTGGGGCACTCTCACCTTCTTGGATGAGCACCTTGCGCAAAACGCCCGCAGAGAGCGCTTGCATCTCCATGGTTGCTTTGTCGGTATCGATTTCGGCGAGAGGCTCGCCCATCGAAACTTTGTCGCCTTCTTTTTTCAGCCAACGAGCTACCTGCCCCTCTTCCATCGTGGGCGAAAGCTTTGGCATGACGACTTGAGTAGCCATAAACGGGTGAATAGTGAATCGTAAATGGTAAATAGACGTGATGATCTATTTACGATTCACGATTTACGATTTACTACGAGTACGTAACCTCTTTCACGGCCGCGACGACTTGCGGTACGTCCGGAATCGCGAGCTGCTCGAGGTTCTTCGCGTAAGGCATCGGCACATCGGCGCCCGACACGCGCTTAACCGGCGCGTCGAGATAATCGAAGGCGCGCTCATGAATCTCAGCGCTGATCTCCGCGCCGACGCCACAGAACGGGTGCGACTCTTCCGCCACGACAACGCGGTTGGTCTTCTTCACGGATTCAATAATCGTTTCGATGTCGAGGGGTCGAATCGTCCGCGGGTCGATCACCTCGCAACTGATTCCTTCTTTTTCCAACTGCTCGGCAGCTTTCAACGCGGTGGGCACCAACAATGAGCGCGCCACAATCGTCGCGTCGGTTCCCTCGCGCTTGATATCGGCGACGCCCAATGGAATCGTGAAATCGTCGTCTTCGGGAACCTCGCCTTTCATCCCGTACATTCGTTCCTGTTCGATAAAGATCACCGGATCGTCATCGCGAATTGCACTCTTTAAGAGTCCTTTCGCATCGGCCGGCGTCGATGGCATGACCACTTTCAAACCAGGAAAGTACGCGTACCACGATTCGATCGCCTGAGAATGCTGTGACGAAACCTGATAAGCCGAGCCTCCCGGCCCGCGAAAGACGATTGGAATTTTGAATTGCCCGCCCGACATGTACAGCATCTTTGCCGCCGAATTGATGATTTGATCAGTCGCGAGAAGGGAGAAGTTGAAAGTCATGAACTCGATAATCGGTCGCAGACCGGCCATCGCGGCGCCCACGCCAAGTCCCGCAAATCCGAGTTCCGTAATCGGCGAATCGATCACGCGCTTTGCACCAAACTCTTCCAGAAGGCCGCGGGTAACTTTGTAAGCGCCTTGATATTCCGCGACTTCTTCGCCCATCAGAAACACGTTCTGGTCACGCGCCAACTCTTCGCGGAGAGCGTCGTTCAGGGCGTCGCGCATGGTAATGACAGCCATTCTCGTTTTTAGCCTAGCGGATTCGCGTAGATGTCCGTCGTCAATTCTTCGGGCTGTGGATCGGGACTGTCATCCGCGAACTTCACGGCCCGTTCAACTTGTTCGCGAACTTGTTCCTCTAACTGCTTGACGTCGTCTTCCGTGAGCAGACCGTTCTCTTCCAGCCTTGCGCGGAACAGCTTGATCGGATCGCGTTCCTGGTATTTCTCAATCTCTTGACGCGTCCGGTACTTACCCGGATCGGACATTGAGTGACCCATGTAGCGGTAGGTCCGCGCTTCAATCAAAGTCGGCAGCGAATGCTCGCGCGCGCGCTCGATCGCGCGTTGCGTTGCGCGCCGCATTGCCATCACGTCCATGCCATCGACAAATTCAGAAGCAATCTCGTATGCGCACGCTTTCGTCGCCACGTCGTCCATCGACATCGCCCGTTGCGCCGACGTGCCCATTCCGTACATGTTGTTTTCGCAAAGATAGATGCACGGCAGCTTCCAAAGCTGGGCCATGTTAAGCGACTCGTGAAAAGCCCCCTGATTGACGGCAGCCTCGCCAAAATAGCAGACGGTGACTTGATTGGTTTCTTTGTACTTCGAAGCAAATGCGATTCCCGTCGCTAAAGGAATTTGACCGCCGACGATGGCGTGGCCTCCCATAAAGTTTACGCTGGCGTCGAACAGGTGCATCGATCCGCCTTTTCCTTTGGAGCAACCGGTCGCTTTGCCGTAGAGCTCCGCCATAACCGTTTCGGGCGAGATGCCTTTCGCAATGGCTTGCCCATGTTCGCGGTAACTGGTGATGACGTAATCGTCCGGGCGGAGGGCGGAAATTGAACCGACGGCGACGGCTTCCTGGCCGATGTAGAGATGGCAGAACCCGCCAATCTTGCCCATGCTGTACGATTCAGCGCACTTCTCTTCGAAGCGCCGAATCAACAGCATCTGGTGAAACATGCGAAGCAGCGTCTCGCGATCTTCCTCGCGTAATGTCTCGACGCCTTTGCTCGGCTGATCGATAACGCCTGCCGCACTTGTACGTGCGTTCACCTGGCGCTGCGTCGTTTGGCTGCTCATGTCTCGCTTTTTTCGCTTGGGGCAAATCAGCCGGCACAGGCCGGCTAACGCGTGCGAAGGTAAGGCACGATTATACGCGACACTTGTATCGAGGCAAGTGCTCACAAAATCGAACTTTATTGAGAATCGAGGCCGCGGAGGTTTAAGTGTATTGATCCATCCGCGTGGGCGTGGGCATCGTTGCGATACTTAAGAGATTTTTACGCGCGTGCTTGTCCTTTTGCATGTTCCGCGCGGCTGCTGTCAGCAACTCTTCCGTCGTTTCACCATCGTTCGGAAAACAAGCGATACCTGCGCTCATGTCAACTTCTACTGACTTCCCCGTGCGGACGGAAAACTTGAGCTCGGCGACAGCATTGCGAATTCGTTCAGCGGCTGCTTCAGCCATCGCTTGGGATGCCATCGGCATGATTGCCACAAACTCATCACCCGCATAGCGTGAGAGAATGTCCATCTGCCGCAGTTCCTTTCTGATCACCCGGCCAACGCTGGCGAGCAGCCGGTCACCCATCGCATGGCCCCACTGATCGTTGATCTGCTTGAAATCGTCAATGTCCATACTGATGAGCGCCACGGACTCACGACCCATGCGCTGACACTCGGCCAGACGCTGTTCGAGCATCATGTAAAAGCCGCGCGCGTTTGGTAATTCAGTCAAAGGATCCGTCAGGGCGCTTTCTTTTGTACGCTCGAAGGTCAGTGCGTTGTTTAGCGCTGATGCGGCGTGCTGCCCCACCGATTCGAGCAGCCGGACATGCTCTGTCGTGTACGACGTCCGGCCTTTCGAGTAAAGGGCGATCGCGCCAAACGCGCCGTCTTCGCGAATCAGGGGCGAGACCAATACGCCACGGTAATTCTTTACTACCTCGTCCGGAATGCCGACCATGTCCAACTCGGGCGACGAGTTACACATCGACCGTGCGTTCGCGATTACCCAGCCACTAATCCCATCACCAATGTTGATGCGGCGACGATTAAACAGATCGTTATGATCACCACCCGCGTGAATGGCGACTGCCTTACCAAGTCGATCGTCGACAATAAAGATCACACACGTATCAAAGGGAACGATCGCCTGCAGCTTGTTCGCAATCAGCGTGACGGTGTCATTCATATTCAGGGACGAGCCAATCGTCTGCGCGATTTCATGCAGGGCGAAAACTTCGCGTTGCGCCTCGGTGATTGAACGGAAACCAAGACTAGAGTCAGGCGAACCAAGAATGTCCGAGGCTAGTCCAGCGTCCGGCCGCGCCGCAGACTTGTCGACCGTAATCGGCTGGACCTGTTCCTGAATGTCCTGCGCATCAATCAGCTTGTCGAATTCCGTTACTTTGCTGGTGAATAATTCGACAACCTTGGGATCAAAAGAAGTGCCCGACATTTTCTGCAGGAGGGCCAGTGAATCCTCGCGCTTCATTCCTTTGCGATACGGCCGATCGCACCGCGTGGCGTCGTAAAAATCGACCACCGAGATGATGCGCGCGACGAGCGGAATCTGAATCCCGCTTAATCCTCTCGGATATCCACTGCCATCCCATTTTTCATGGTGATATCGGACGATATCTTCGACCGGATACGGAAAATTGACGCGCTTGAGAATGTCGCCGCCGACGGTCGGGTGAATCTTCATCTTTGCAAATTCAGATTCGGTGAGTTTACCGGGCTTGTTGAGTATGTATTCAGGGACCGCCAACTTGCCAATGTCGTGGAGCAATGCGCCCGCAACTAGTGCTCGCAATTCTGATTCGCTTACGCGCATTAGCTTGCCCATTTCGGTCGCGTAAATCTGTGTGCGTCGTACGTGCCCATGCGTGGTTTGGTCCTTTGCATCAATTGCGATCGCCAGCGACTCGATCGTATTCATATGCAGGTCGGCAATCTCTTCGGTGTACTTCAGCTGCTCGGTTTGCGCGCGCGTGATCTCGCTGTAGCGCTTCTCGTTGAATCGGTAAAGCAGGTGCACCAAAGCCGCGATAAGTAAACCTACAAATACAAAAGCGACGCCGGCTCCGTGAATTGCGCCGTAGAACATCGCAGCGCACGTAACGTTTGCGACTTGCGTGATCAGCGTCCAGACCAGACTCTCTTGCGACAGGTTGACGTGCACGCCCGAACAAAATGCTCTCGAAGCAATAATGCTCAACGTGCTTAACGCATAATGAATAATTCCCAAGACGCAGAGCGGGAATAGAACCAGGTTAAGCGACAGTCCATTCGGGTTGTCCGCCGCCGCCGCGCCAACCAGCAACATAACAAGCAGCTTGTACACAAATGCGGCAAGTACCGTGGCAACCATCGACCCGCTGACCGAGAATATCGTCGCCAGGCGATTGTCTCGATCAAAAGAAGAAACCAACGCAACCGCCGCGGTTAAGACGATGGTCGGCCCGAAATTAAATGCAGGTGCCAACGTATACATCATCACCGCGAGGAAAATGAGAGCATCGGCCACCGACTTCGTCGTCTGGCTGCCACCATCAACGTGCGTGACCGGGACCGTGACGCGGCTCGTGATTAGTGTGATTGTTAGAAGAAGTGCAAAGGCGCCCAACCCAGCCCACCCCGTGAAAGTGAGTGCCGCTGTGGAGTAAGCACCAAAGATGAAAATAGCGGCACCGACTGACGCTACGACACACGTCACGATCCGTTGCTTGAAATCGTTCTTGGACATTAGGTTCACCCGAAATGCAGGACTTCGAAAGGACAGTCGGTGTGGTTAGGAGCGCGAAACCGACTTACACTAGATGACAGGGGCCAACATTGTTGGCCATTTGCAGGATAGCGTTACCGCTGAGAGATCGTCAATCCCTTTGTTTTTGCGCGGTCGTGCCGATGTTTGTCAGCTGCTTTGTCAGTTCAGCGGGCGTCTTGGCGGGGGTTTGGCACGTGTAAGCTTCGCAGACATAAGCCACGGCCTGTAATGCGGGAACGCGGCCTTGGAGGAGCGGGATGACATCTTGCGCGTCTTCGCAATCCCCGACGCAACAGCAGATTACGCGATTCGGAAGGTATGACTCCCAAGCGGCGCGGACGAATTCATCAACTGCTAGCCCGTGTGAGGCGCCCACGATGACAATCTCTGTTGGGGTCGAGAGATCAAAGTCCAGTCCGCAAAGCGCCCAACTGAAGGCCGACGGATACCCTCGAATCTGATCGCCGAGCAATCTTAGAATCGTAGTCGCATAACGCTTGTACTGCTCGTTGCCGGTTAACAAAGCCAGCTTTTGTAGCGCAAAAGCGGTGACGGAATTTCCAGACGGAGTGGCATTATCGAGAAAGTCCTTCGACCGAACGATCAACTCTTCGTGGCTCTTGCCGGTAAAGAAGAACCCGCCATCCTGATCGTCCCAGAACTCTTCGATCATTTTGTCGCTCAATTTGATCGCGGCCTGCAACCACTTCAGTGTGCCCGTCGCTTCGTATAGGCAAATCAGGCCTTCGATCAGGCAAGCATAGTCCTCGAGATAGCCGTTGAGTTTCGCTTCTCCCGCTTTCCCAGTGCGCAAAAGCAATCCGTCGCGATAGAGATTCGTCAGAACAAACTCAGCATTCGCTTCCGCGATTCTCCGATAATCTTCGCGATTCAGAATGACGGAAGCCTCAGCAAAGCTCGACAGCATCAAACCGTTCCACGCGGTCAACACCTTTTCGTCGCGTACCGGCTTGATTCTTTGCTCGCGGATTTGGAACAGTATGTTCCGTCCGCGCCCAACAATTTCGGTTGCTTCTTCGACAGCTACATTGTGTCGAATAGCTACTTCTTCGATCGGTGCCGTGACGTGAAGAATGTTTTGACCTTCGAAGTTTCCTTGTCTGGTAACGTCGAAGTAGTCGCAGAAGATTTCCGCGTCGTGCTCACCCAGAGCATTCACAACTTCAGTTTTCGACCAGACGAAGAACTTCCCTTCCTCGCCTTCAGAATCTGCGTCCTGCGTCGAATAGAAAGCGCCGTTCGAATCTGTCATCTCGCGGGCAACATAATCCAGCGTCTCTTCGGCAATGCGCCTGGCAAATTTGTCTTTTGTAACTTGATACAGATGAAGGTAAACGCGCGATAGCAGCGCATTGTCATAGAGCATCTTTTCAAAGTGAGGCACGAGCCATTTAGCGTCGACTGAGTAACGGTGAAAGCCGCCGCCGAGTTGGTCGTACATTCCTCCTTCGGCCATCTTGCGGCACGTGTACTCGGTCATTTCCAACGCCTGAGCGGCACCGTTGCGGTAATTCATGTGCATGAAGAATTCGAGCGTCATCGCCGGCGGGAATTTTGGCGCGCTCCCAAAACCACCGTGCTTCGGATCGTAATTTGAAGCGAGTCGACGAAATGACGCATCGAGCAACTCGGTCGTCAGCTTCTCGCGCGATGGCGCGGCTAAGCCAACGCGCCGCAACTCGCCCAGCAATGCGGTTGATGTCTGCGCCACCTGATCGGGCTGCGAACGGTAGGCCTCCGCGATGCTGATTAAGACTCGCGGGAACCCGGGCATGTTGTATCGATCCTCAGGCGGAAAATATGTCCCGCCGTAGAACGGCACTCCCTTCGGCGTCAGAAACATTGTCATCGGCCACCCACCATGCCCGGTCATCATCTGCACGGCATTCATGTAGATCTGATCAAGATCCGGCCGTTCTTCACGATCGACTTTGATGTTGACGAAGTTTTCGTTCATCAACTTAGCGATCTCTTCATTCTCGAAAGACTCGCGCTCCATCACGTGACACCAATGGCAAGCCGAATAGCCGATGCTTAAAAGGATCGGCTTGTCTTCGGCGCGCGCTTTCCGGAGCGCCTCGTCACCCCAGGGATGCCAATCGACGGGATTGTGTGCGTGCTGAAGCAGGTAGGGACTTGTTTCGTTGGCGAGGGCGTTTGTGTGTTTGTGTTCTGTCACTGCAATTACTTTGCGATGCTTTGCGCCTTTGCGTCTTAGCGTCAGAAACGATTCTTGCAAAAGAGCCGATAGCAGAAAGTGAAACCAGGTTACCCCTTGAACCAATACTTCGTTTCCTTAGCCCACGAAGTGTTCGGATACTTTCGATGAAGTAGATCAAACGCCGCCTTGGACCAGCGGCCGGTATCCTTATCCGTGCATCCGTATCGCGTCGACTTAACCGCAAGAGCCAATCCTTCCGGTGCGCGCGGATCGGTCGGATTCTTCGTCGCCCAACTAATCGCGGTTTGGGAGAGATAATTCGGTGCCGCTCCGAGCGCCTGCAATGCGGCATATTCTCTCGCAGCTTCGGCTTGTCGAGCTTTCAAGAACTCCGGCGGATTCAGTCGTGCGCCGGCTGCCTGGCTGGGTTCTCCCTCCGGCGCGCCGCCGAACATTCCGGGTGGCTCGGCGCACCACCAGTTATCCCGATAGCTGTCAATCTCGCCGACGTTGGTACTTCGCCCAATGCCAGCTGTGATGAAAGGACGTAGTCCGGGAAACTTGAGGGCAATGTACGCCGCGGCAAAACGTCGCGCGTCGGGGGTTGCGGCACGCTGATACCCGGCCGCTAATTCTCGCAACTCCGGGTAAATGGTGGCTAATTTCGCTGCTGCTTGATTTGCTATGGCCGCCCGGTCCAGCAACGCGGCTCGCATGAACGCGGCCTGAGCTAGGTCGCGACGAAGATTCTCTGGCAAGTTCGAGGCGCCTGCAGCCTCGCCCATCACCGTGATCGGCATCAACTTGTTGAAAACGTTCGTCGCATCTGTGTCGAAAAAGAGCTTCGCGCCATGCGTCAACTCCGCGGCTTCTTTTTCCTCCATCGGCACTTCGCGGCCATCACTGTTGTCGCTGAAGCCGGCCGGGTCGCGCTGCGCAGCTTTGAGAAACTCATCCAGGTTCTGCGCAAGCATCATGCGTTCGTGCAGCAAATGATTTATCGCAGAACGCGGCCAGTTCGTTGTGTCGCCGGCCAAGGTGCGATCAAGAAACGATCGCGCCTCGTCGGCGCGGCCTGTCTCGCCCAACAGACGTGCCGTATGAAAGACGACCGATGCAAACGCCGGCGAACTTCGATCGACGCGTGCCGTCCCCTTTATGAAGTCAACCGCGACATCCATTGTGCCGCTCGATTTTGTGAGCGCGGCAACCAGCCAGGGAATAGTTTTCTTCGTCTTCCACTGTTCTAGTGCATGCCTGGTAGCCTCTTCCGAATTATCCTGGAACGTCAGAATCCAATCAGTAAGTTCATCCTTTCTGATCGCCTCTGGCGCTGACGCACTTTTCACCTCTTCTTCGCCTACAAACTTGTCGAGCAGGACTGTGTAGTCCCAGACGCTCTGCTTGAAATCCGTCGCCTGATCCTTGCGTGCAATAGCGTGTCCTAATTCGCGAGCCTTCTCTTCAGGATGCAGACGCAAGCGCGTCAGATTCAATAGACGCTCCGCGGCATGGTGTGAACGAGAGAGTTCTCGATTGTTGAGAACCGCGTTCAAACGCAGCTCAGCTTCGGCCAATGCCGGCTTGCCTTGCTCTTCCTTCTCGGCCAGGCTGCCCTTTCGCAATATCGCCCGCGCCGCAAGATAAGGCGCAATCAGCCGCCAAGGTGACGACGCGTCTTTTGCAATCGCGTCGAACTGTTTCGCAGCTTCGTCGAATTTCGTGGCGTAGAAATTCGCTGCCGCTGTTTGATAGGCGCGCGCCGAGCGAATGAGTTGATCCTGATCGTTCGACGGCTGGGGAATGTTTTCGCCGCCGCCACAGTTGCTAAACACAACGTCCTGCGTAGTTGCGAAGTCACGAACAATGGGACTCTCAGGTCCAAACCGAGAGATGCGATCATTGAGCGTTGCCACTGCGGTACCGAATGCGTCCTGCTGGCAGTTCAGAAATTGCTCGTAGTCGTTAGGTTTTTCACGATTTCGATAAACATTGATCTCAGCAGGAGGCGCCAAGCCGGGCACCTTGGCCCGCGCGTCTTTCCACTTCTTGATCCAGTCATCCGATGAATCGTCGTAGCTCAGGTTTATTCGGTCTTCCCATAACGCTTTCAGCGCGGCGACTTCATTGTCACTCAAACGCTCGCCGCTGAGATTGCGATAGGCTGCGACCAGATAGGAGCGCGCATAAGTCGGTTGCAGCACGCCGAGTTGCCCGCGCGCAAACCGCTCGAGTGGGAAGTCCGGATGCTTTTCAAAAATAAAGATCGCGTCCTGAAAGAACGGCCCGCATGCTCGTGTCTGTCGCGGGAACATTATTGCGAGAAAAGAAATAACGATTAGGAGAACTATCGTTTTCGTGATGAATCGGGGGAACATTTTTGGCTCCTGAGTTCGCAACGCGATTGTCGTCAGTCTACACCACGTTAACTTCGTCGCAGAAGTTTCGCACGCGCCTGCGGTTAGTGCCCCGGTTTGAGGTCTTCTCAGCGACTCTGCGTGAGCTCCGTGACTCTGTGGTGAAATATCGCAGAAAAAATCTCACCACTGAGACACTGAGGCTTCACCGAGACACAGAGAATAAAACTTAGCGCAAAACCCACGCGCGTCCGCACTCGGTTTTACGTTCTTGCGTCTGCTATACTCCGCGACTGAATGGTCATTCATTTTTGATTTGGAGTGCGCCGGCAGAGTTAGCGGCGACGGCGCTTTGGTTTTTAATGGAGCGTGAAAGTTTAGAGATGGATGTCGTGTTCGTGGGCGCGGGGCCGGCGAACCTCAGTGGCGCTTTGCACCTGTCGCGCCTAATCGCAGAGCACAATGCCGCGGGCGAAAGAGGCAAACGCGACGGGAAATCGCTGGGCGAGGTCCAAATCGCGGTCATCGAAAAAGGGGCCGCGGTGGGCGCGCACATTCTTTCAGGCGCAGTAATGGATCCACGTGGACTGGCCGAATTGATCCCCGATTTCAAAGAGCAGGGCGCGCCGTTGGAAGCCGAAGTCAAAGAAGATTTCTTCTATTACCTCACGAAAACTCGCGCGATCCGCTCGCCAATCAATCCGCCGCCGCTCAACAATCACGGTTACTACATTGTCTCGCTCAATCGGCTGACGGCGTGGCTCGGCGAAAAGTGCGAAGAAGCCGGCGTAAACATCTTTCCGGAATTTCCCGGCGCAGACTTGCTCTTCGATGAAAACGATCGCGTGCTTGGCGTGCGCACTGGCGACAAAGGCATCGACAAAGAGGGCAAGCAGAAACCGAACTTTGAGCCCGGAGTCGATCTGCTCGCAAAAGTCACGGTCTTGGGCGAAGGCGTTCGTGGATCACTGACTAAGAAGTTGGTGCGGCGGCTTGGTCTCGACGAAGGGCGCGAGCCTCAGGTCTATAGCCTCGGCGTCAAAGAACTCTGGGAACTGCCTGACGATCGTTATCCCGCCGGACGGGTGACGCACACGCTTGGCTTCCCTTCTGACCAATGGACGTACGGCGGCGGCTGGATTTACGGCATGCAGAATCGCGTGCTCAACATTGGGTACGTGACGGGACTCGACTATCGGGATCCTTTGATCGATCCGCACGCGGAGTTTCAGAAATACAAGACGCATCCATTCATCGCGAAGCTGGTCGCGGGCGGCAAGATGATTCGTTACGGCGCGAAAGCGATCGCCGCGGGCGGCTTGAACGCAATGCCGCGGATGTATTCCGACGGCGTGCTGATCGTAGGCGACAGCGCCGGTTTTCTGAACGCAGCGCGCTTGAAAGGAATTCACTCAGCGATTAAGAGCGGGATGCTCGCCGCCGAGACGATTTTCGAGGCGTTGGTTGCCGAAGATTATTCAGCGGCCAAGCTGCAGTCGTTTGAAGCGCGAGTTAAAGAAAGTTGGATCACGCCCGAGCTTCGTCGCTATCGAAATTTCCACGCTGGTTTTCGTCATGGCCGCTGGCTCGGAATGGCGAATGCCGGTTTGCAATACATCACTGGCGGACGCGCGTGGGGCATTCTCGATCGTGATCATCAGGAGCCCGGTCATGAAGCGATGCAGAAGCTCTCTGCGTATGGATATGAGGGTAATGGCGCCGCTCCACCAAGGTACAAAGATCTGCGCTTCGATAAGCAGCTAACTTTCGACAAAGTCACTGACGTTTATCATGCTGCCGTCGGTCACGACGAAGATCAGCCTGCCCATTTGCACGTGCTCGACACGAACATTTGTGCGACGCGTTGCGTGGAAGAATACGGCAATCCCTGTCAACGCTTCTGTCCTGCAGCCGTTTACGAAATGGTCGACGTGGGTACGCACGCCTCTGGCGTGCAGTCAGAATCGCCTGCGTCAGCGGGCGACGGCGGCGGCGGAAACCCGACCGTTAGGGAGGGTGCGGACGGCGCTCCTCGCCGTCAGCTGCAGATCAACTTCTCAAACTGTGTGCACTGCAAGACCTGCGACATCATGGATCCGTACCAGATTATCAACTGGGTCACACCCGAAGGTGGTGGCGGACCCGACTACGTTGGGATGTGACTTACTCCCTCTCCCACTGGGAGAGGGTTGGGGTGAGGGACGAAGTTAGCGAGCGATAACAAACCCTTTTACGTATGGCAGCGCTTTAGCGCTGGGTCGAGTAATCCAAACATCTCAGAGCCCGCTCTAGCGGGCGATAGAATCGTTTTTGGTTTTCCGCTTTCGTTTCCTCTGTGCCCCCTCGGATGATTCCCCCATTGAGACACGTTCAATCCTCGTGCTAATCTCTCTCGCAACATGACACCCTACGAAGAACAAACGGAATTCGACGTTGTAGAAAAAGAGTGGCCGATGTCTGTCGGCGACGGCAAGGCTCAGCGCAAGAAGAAGCCGCGCATTCTCGCGATCACAACTGATTGCTGCACTGGTTGCGCCGGCTCACCCGCATGTATCGAGTATTGTCCGATCGAAGCCTGTATGTTTTGGGTGTCTGACGCCGACCATCCACCGTTTGGCCGCATCGAAGTCGATCCTTATCTTTGCATCGGTTGTCAGAAGTGCACGAGCAAAGGTCCCGACGGAGCTTTCCTCGATGGCTGTCCCTGGGATGCAATCGAAATGATCCCCACCGACGATTGGGAAGCGATGCACGGCATCAGCTTGCCGGACGCGCCGCCACCACCGCCCATTACATCGTTGCCACAGTCATCGGACGCCGCAATGCCAGCCGAAGCGCAATAGTTCAGCAGCCGCGTAGCGGCGAAATATTTATACAACCAGGTTTGTTTCCTTTGCTCCCTCTCCCTATGGGAGAGGGCTGGGGTGAGGGCTTATGCGTCGGAAATTATTTGTCTGAATCAAATCGAAATGAGGGAATCTCGATTCTCATGGTGATTCCCTCATTTCGTAAACAAGTTTTGTGGCGCGGTTCTATAAATATTTCGCGCCTAACGGCGCTTTGCTCTTTGCCCTTACCCCTTTGCCGAATCTAACTCGAAACTATGAACTCGAAACTTCCCTTCAGCTCACTGCTCACCGCTCACTGCCAACTGGTTCGGAAATGCTTTCACTGACGCCAACGCCGCCAAAACGTAACACGCGCTTCCCATCAGCATCGCTGCCTGGAATCCCCAAATCAACGCCACAAACACGGTGGTCACTGATCCGATCACCGACATGATGCCGTTCAGTCCCCAATAGAACGGAGGCGCCGGCAGCGAACCTTCGCCCGTCTGTTTCAACCCGCGCGGGAAAGGCATTCCCATTGCCAATCCGAGTGGTGCGATCATTAATATCGCGACAGCAATTCTTCCCCACAGCGGCAGCCAGAGAAGCATCGGCACCAGCTTCGGCAGCGCGAGCGCTTCAATCGTGCCGATGACAGCGACCGCCACGCACGCCTTCCACATCGACCAGCGCGAACTCAGCGATGCGCCAATGCCGCCGAAGGCGAGAAGTGTGAAAAGCAGAACCGACAACGTGTAGATTGGATGTCCAACGAGAAGCGTCAGGTGCTGTAAGAGTGCCAACTCAACCGCGATAAATCCGAAGCCGAGCGCGGCGAAGTAAACGAGCGAGCCAATATAGGGAATCGTTCCCCCTCCAGCGCTTTCTGACTTCTGACTTCTGACTTCTGACTTCTGCCGCCTCGGCATTCCAAACACCGCGAACAACGCCAGCATTCCCATGCTGGGACCGAGCAGCCACTTCACAATTCGTTCAGCAATCGCGCCCGGCATCCGCCAGGGTTTCTCAATCGCAAAGTAAAATGGGCTGTCGTCCCACACCGGCCCCACAAATCGCGACGACTCCGCGTCGTATTGCTGCACAGTCTTTGTCCCCGCCAGCACATCTTTGATTCCCGGCGGCGCAGTTCCTCCCGGCATGATCACGGCGTTCGCCTGCGTCCACTCTGTCGAAATCTCTTTCAGCTGCGCGTCATTGAACGGTTCTTTGCGCAGCATGAAAAGCATCTGCTGATAATCGTTCGGGTTTGCCTGCTTCTCCATCAGCACCACGACCCGCTTCGCCGCTTCGCCTGCGCCCAACGTTGCGACCGCGTTCGAAGTCAGCCGCGGAATGTCCATCTCCCAACGCAGCACGACCAGGATGCCGTCCGGCTTTAAGTGATCGTAATAAGCGCGCATCGCTTCGGCGGTGTAGAGATAGTTTTCCGAGAGCGACAATCCTCCCGATGCGACCGACGCCCACGAATCAACAAAGCCGAGCAGGATGATGTCGAACTTTCGATCGGTGCGTGAAATGAAGTTGCGACCTTCGCTCAGGACCGTTTCCACGTCAGGCCGGTCGTAAAGGTTGCCCGCGCGCGCGCCGTAGCTGCGTACGAACTTCAGCATCAAAGGATTCATCTCGACCGCCGTGACTTTTTTGCTGCCTGAAGCGAGCGCCGCCACGACATCCGGTCCTCCGCCTGGGCCAATGATCAGCGTGTCCGCATTCGGCGTCAGGCGAAAGGGCAAAGCGCGATAAGACCACTTCATGTCCTGCACGTTTGCGAGATTGCCGTCCCATCCGCGAATTCCTGTCCACGCGTCTGAGTCGATGTAGAGCCGCGCGAAACTGTTCGGCAAGCCTTCCACGCAATCGATACGCGAGTAGGCGTTCCATCCGGTCTGCACGATGTGCGATCCCGGCGTCGCATCCATCTGATTGCGCATCGCTTTGGTTGTGCCCGGCTTCACGCGAAAAGCGCCGTACTTCACCGCCGCCACGACACCAACAATCGCCAGCACGACTCCAAGCATCGCCGCGACCTGCACAACAGGTGGCAACCAGGCAGAACGGCCTGCGGTAGCGGGCGGGCCATCCTCACGCTGAAAGCGTGACTCAAAGCCCTCTCCCTCTGGGAGAGGGTTGGGTGAGGGGTTTACTGTGCGAACCTCTTTTTTATTTTCCTGAGCCCGCGAAGCGGGCGAAAGAGACAGCAGAAACGCGGCAATAGCCGGAGCAACAGAAGCCATCAAAAGGGCCGCTTCACCTCCTAAAAAATGGAGAAGTGCAGTAACGCCCACCGCGCCCAACGCCGCTCCAATCAAATCCCAGAAATACAAACTCCCCGCGACCGCGCGATGAATATCGAACACAATCGACAACGCCATGCCTGCGAGAAAGAATGGGAGCAGCGGCGCGAGAAAATAGAGCGGCAGACGATCCATGTCGAACGGATACCGCACTAGCAGCCACAGGCACAGCGGAATCGCGCCCGCATACAGAAGCGTCACCACCGCCGCCGCATTCATCGACAGTCCGCTTCGCGTTTCCCCGTTTCGCCCTTTCCCCCTTTCCCCCCGTCCCTTGAGTAGGTGAACGGTAAACCCACCCAAGCCCCACCCAAGCAGCGCGACTGAGATCGCGACAAAGGCAAAGTGATACCAGATGCTGGCGGAATAAATCCGCGTCAGCCCCACTTCCAGAATCAAACCCGAAAGAGTAATCAGAAAAACTGAGATACGTGTTCGCATGATTTGTCAGAGCAATGGACAATCAAAGTGGTCAAAGAGCGCGCAGCATAACACATCCGGCAACCCGAACGACTTAGCCGAGCCGCGCTTGAATAGCTTTCGCTGTTGCTGCGGCCTCGGAGATCGTTTCTGCGAGCGAATCGATTTTCGCGGAACTTTCCACTAACGGTATATCGTCCAAAGTTCCCACGTAGGCTAGCGCACGCAAAGAGGCGAGGATCGTCATGTGGTCAGGCGCGAGCCAGGCGATGGTTTGATTGGCCGTGATTGTGTCGCCTTCTTTCGTGACGACAGGCGCGGTGATCTTGCCGTCTACTGCTGACCGAAATTCCTGCGTGTTCCCGGAGGAGTCGCGGATGCGGGCGAGAAGTGCGCCGGCGTGAACTTCGCTGCCGACGGGCAAGATACTTACGAGTGTGCCGGCGATGGGTGATTTTGCTTCGAAGGGTTGGAGCATCGCGCGCAGCTCGGGTCGGCCGGAAGCGTCGCGTTGCCCGCTGGCATCGGTAAATCGAACTAACTGCAAAGCTGCGTTGCGACGAACAAGAGGTTCGCTGTCGCTCAGAAGCGAAAGCAAGCCCCGGTGAAAATCTTCTGAAGTGTTGTCCTGACCCATCACCCAGGCTGTCGTTTTGCGCACTTCGGTGTTTGGATTCTTCGTTAGCTCAACAATGCGTGGGTAGAACTTCTTCACACTCGCATCGTTCTTCTCCATGCGCGCTTCGATCTGCGCGAGCGCATGCTGGATGTTGCGAGGATGGCTTTCGTCGGCAAGGTATTCAGCGATCTTGTCGTCGGACAATGAGCGCCCGAACCAGGTCAAGTACCACGTCAGGAATGGAACGATGATGAAGAGCGCGGCGACGATGATCAGCCAGATATTAGAAGGGCGGCGGCGAGGTTGAGTCGCGATGACGGCTTTAGCATCGCGGCCGTTGGGGGTTACGAAATCATTTTCCATTGGAGACTGCGCCCTCCCTCACGGTCGGGCTACTGCCCCGTCATTTAACCACAGAGGACAGGATTCCCTCTCCCTCTGGGAGAGGGTTAGGGTGAGGGATTTAGCGGACGAAAGAACCCACAAAATGTTGTTTTGTTCTACTGCTCGCTAGCTTCGCCCCGCACCCCAGCCCTCTACAGAGCGAGAGGCAGACAATTTGCTACCTCTTCGATGATGGTTTCAGTCTCATTCAAGATCCGGTCGTTGGAAAAGCGCAAGATGCGAATCCCTTGTCTGGCGAGATAGACGTCGCGATCATGATCATGTTGCCATTGTTCCTTTGCGTCATGTACCGAGCCGTCGCACTCAATTACAAGTTGTGCTTCACGACAATAGAAGTCAGCGACGTATCGACCAATCTGATGTTGGCGTCTGAACTTGAAGCCGCGCAGTCGTCGATTCCGGAGAAGCTCCCAGAGCAATGCTTCAGCAGTCGTTTGTTGTTGTCTCAGGTCGCGCACTAGTTGGCGCAGACCCGTGAACTCGTAACCACCGCGGTATTGTCGTTGCTTGCGCATCGCGAAGGTACAGGAAGAATCTATGGGTGCTATTCTCCGCTAGCTTCGCCCCTCACCCTAACCCTCTCCCAGGGGGAGAGGGAACAAGCCAGCACACTCCAAGTCTTCGCTTTTTGCTCACCAAATCAGATAACGTGGCGTGTCCTCTCGATAACGCTCGTACGCTTCGCCGTAACGTTGCGCCAGAAACTTTTCTTCGCGCAGAGTTTGCGAATGAACGGCCAGAATTGCCAGCAACGCAAAGATCAGAAAGAACCAGGTGCCATTGATCAAAAAGACGGCAATGAAAATCAGATCGAACGCAACGTAAATTGGATTGCGCGAGATAGAAAAGATCCCGGCAGTGACTAATTGCCCGGCCGTCTTCCGGTCGATGCCGATGCGCCAGGAATCGCCAAACGAAAAGAACGCCAGGATGAAAATCACCAGTCCGCTCAACGCAATCGCTTCCCCGAGAATCTTAATCGTTGGGGTGTGAAGCAACGCGATGTGGACACGCTCGGGAAAGAAATCAAAGCGGGAATGCGTGGCGTGCAGGATTACTTCCATCACCCAGCCAATCAGCGTCAGCATTGCCATGACCTCTACGACGCGCCACGCGCCGTCGGTACGAAAGACGACAATTGGATTGATGCCGGTAGTGATGCGCAGATAGATAGCCTTGAAGGCGATCACGCAGGCGACGACGGCGATGAGTGCGATTTGGAAGTAGTCGAAGAAGTTCATACGTGATTAGCCGCGGATTTGCGCAGATTATCGCGGATATGAAAACAGGGAGATGCCGAATCGTTATTTCAAATTCTTATCTGTGTACATCTGCGTTTATCCGCGGCCCAAATTTTCTTTCGCCCTACCGCGTCGGATAAAGATGATAAAGCATCAGGTAGACGATCACGCCGGTCACGGAAACGTACAACCACATCGGCAGAGTCCAGCGCGCGATCGCGCGATGGCGCAGAAAATCGCCTCGCAAAGCTCTCCGCAAAGTGATGATGACGAATGGCACAATCACGACCGCGAGAATCGTGTGCGTTGTGAGGATCGTGAAATAGATGGGGCGCGCGATTCCCTGCCCGGCAAAACGAGTCGTGCCGTGATGCGCGTGATAGACGATGTAAGAAATGAGGAAAAGGATTGAGGCCGTCAGCGCGGCAAGCTGGCAACGCTTGTGCGCCAGTACTCGGCCCCGGCGAATGAAAAAGTAGCCGGAAGTCAGCAGAAGGAAACTTGAAGCATTGAGGGTCGCGTTGAGATGAGGAAGGATGGAGTAGAAATCGATGGAAGTGAGCAGTAAGCAGTGAGCAGCGAGCCGCAAGAACAAAGGAGAAGGCAGGAAGCAGAAGGCAGGAGTCATCGACTCGTCACCGCAGATTTATTACACCGCGCAATTCGTGGCTGCATTCTGACTACTCCTTTCTGCTTACTGCTCACTGCTTACTGTTCTGTTCATTTCCGCGACCATGCGGTTGACGTCGGGCGGGAGCGCGCGGCCGCGCACGTCTTTCAGAGCCGGCGGCAACTTTAAAGCAGGGGGCACGGTACTCGCCGCTCGCGCGGCTTCTTTTAGCGCGGCGGTTGTCGGCTTCACGACTTCGCCACGAGCGATACGTCTTTTTTCGAGCTGGCCCGCAAGGATCTCCTGAGCAGGAACGGCGAGAAACGCCAGCGCGATTACCATTGGAACCACGGTGAAGAAGAGTCCGTCCGTGCTAATCACAGCGCCGGCAGCGATAAAGTTGTAGGCGATGAAAGCAAACAGGCCGACGGCCGCAATCACACAAATCAAGTTCAGTAAGCGTTGTTCTTTCTGCATCGGAACGGCTTCAGCGGTGGCTGTCAATTCATCATCCTCTGTCGCCCGCTAAAGCGGGCTGGTATCAATAACCGATTCGTCATCCCAGCGCTAAAGCGCTGGGCTAAGGAAAAATTCGCCTCGGAACCCAGCACTGAAGTGCTGGGCTAAATTTCAACCGTCCGCTTCGTCGACGAAAGATAGTGCTTCCTGGTTCCTGTCAACGTCCTGCTGTCTGTCTAATGTTTCTTTCCCGGCTTCTCCGGCTTCCGCGAAAGCTCTTCATAGCCGCAGCGTTCGCACTGCCAAACCGGAAATACCACGTCAGGTTCAGCCTTGTTTTCATAGACTGCTCGTCGTGAAGGAACGATCTTACCGCGACACTGCGGGCAGACACGGCCGCGGGTGGTGCGCCGCTCGACATCGATCTGAAGCATTTCGGCTACGTCAGCCATTGCGAGTCTTGCCCGCCCGCTACCGCAGGCGGTTCTGACTATCCCTTTCGATTCTTGAAAGCGATGTAAAAGATCGCCGAGAAAATTGTCACTGGCGGCGCCAACAGAACAATCACCGCAATGTTCAGATTCTTGGCGAAAGCCTGCGAAACGGACGAGCGGCACATGGCGCATTGGGCGGCGGCGTCCCCGGAAAGCAGAATCAAACAAACGCCGGCCATTACCACAAGCACAAAAGTGCGAATCAAATTCGATCGCATCATCCAGCCTATTCCTTTCCCCCGTTTACGTTTGACCTACGGCCTTTCTGTCGCCCGCTAAAGCGGGCTGGGAAATTCTTTTGGCCTCTGATCCCAGCACTGAAGTGCTGGGCTAATTTCAACCCTCCGCTTCCGCGGACGAACTGCCACAAATTTCGTCAGTGCCCTTCGGTTGCCGCCGGCGTCGCCTTTTGATCGCGCAACTCTTTCGAGCGGAAACTGTCCGGGAAGAACACGAGCAACATCAGGCAGATACAAATCACGACCGCCGGCACAATCGTCAGTACCAGGTTCAGACGCTCGAACCGCAGGTGCATGAAGTACGCGACGATGAGCGCAGCCTTGATTATCGATGCGCCCATCAGAATTACCAGCATGTAAATCACCGGCAAGTGAATGTAGCCGAGAAACACTTCGAAGCCCGTCAGGGCCAAAAGCCAAACCCACACCGAGATAAATAGCTTATTGGATCCGGCAAAGTGCCCTTCAGTTTCTGCGTGTGCGCTCATGTATGATTCTCCGATTGAACTGAGCCCTTTCTCACGGTCGGGCTCATGCTCCAGTTTCTGTCACCCGCTAAAGCGGGCGCTGCTTTTTCTTCTTCGCTTGCCAGGGTGGCGCGTGCTCCGCACGCTTATCCTGGGCTATTGCATTGAGCGCCTTCAGCGCTCACATAGGACACGCTTACTCACTTATGCCCCGCGTCGATCGACAGCAAATAAATCATCGGGAACACGAACATCCAGACAAGATCAACGAAGTGCCAGTACAGCCCGCTGATCTCGATATCTTCATGATTCAGCTTCTTCGCGCGGGCCGCGACCACCAGCAAATAGATGCAGCCAGTGAAGACGTGGAACATGTGCATGCCCGTGATGCCAAAGAACGTCGCGCCAAACAAAGGCGTCGACCCCGGCCACCGCTCAGACCATTCTGCCGGCAATGCAAACGGCGTGAGCCCTTCCTGAATCAGGTGACGCCACTCGATCGAGTGCAGGATGATAAACGTCGCGCCCAAAACCGCCGTGGCGACAATCCACTTGCGCGCGGCAGAAATGTTTTTCCGCGAAGAAGCGGAGACCGCCATCACCATCGTCAAGCTGGACGACAGCAGGACGAGCGTCATCACGGACGAGAAGACGATGCTGGGCGAAAACTTGAATGGCGTGGGCCAAACGTTTGAGGCGCGCACGTATGCGTAGCCGATCAGCAGCGCCGAAAACGTCAGCGAGTCGGACATGATAAAGAGCCACATGCCGAGCTTGCGATGGCCGACGCGATAAGGGTGAACTCCACCGCCCCAATCGTTTGTTAAGGCTTGAGCTTCAGTTGCCACGAGTTACCTCCAAACAAATTTATTGTTTAGAGTCGGGCTACTGCCCGACCGGCGGACGGTAGCCCGCCGCTAAACTAATTCGAAATCCTATTTCCAAAAGAACAAAAGCAAAAACAAACAAATCCAAAGTCCGTCGAGAAAGTGCCAATACACCGTGGCCGCTTCCGCAGCCCCGACGCGTCGCAACTCGCCTTCGACGCTATCGCGTTTCTTGCGCGTGCGCAGAAGCAAATATGCCAGCGCCAGCAATCCGCCGAGTACGTGCAGCCCGTGCACAGCCGTGAACAAATAAAAGAACGAGCTGTGCGGGTTGGTGGCCACGTAGACGCCTTGCCGCGCCAGGTTTCGCCAGGCTGCGTATTGCGAACCGACGAACACAACGCCGAGCACCGCGGTCAACGTGAGCCACAATCCGTACTGGCTGTCTTTTGCTCGCTGCAAAGAACGTTTTGAGATTTCGATTGTGACGCTGCTGATCAGAATCACTGTCGTGCTCAGCCAGAGCACTTTCGGCATCCGGAGCGGCGTCCAATCGTCTGCAGACGCCATGCGAACGATGTACGCGCTGGTGAGCGCGGTGAACAGCATCACAATGCTGGCAATGGCCACCCAAATGCCTACTCGGTAACGGGCCGGCGAATAGCGAAAATCGTCGCCATCGCCGTGACCGCCGCCGTTCTTGCGAAAGCCGTTGCCATTGCGGCCGCGCGAACCGCCGCCACCAATAACTGCATCGACAACTTGATTAGTGCTTGTGGCCGTTGCCGCCATTCCCGCTTGTATCTCCCAGGCCGGCCTCAACTACCGCGCCTTCCGGCTCTGTCTGCATGATGAAATCGTTTGGTGCGCCCGGCACCGAAAACTCATATGGACCGTGGTACACCGTCGGCACGATGCCGGCGAAGTTGTCGTGCGGTGGCGGCGATGGAATCGTCCATTCCAACGTCGTCGCTTCCCACGGATTATCGTTAGGGACTTTCTTGCCCTTGAAGATGCTCCAGATGAAATTGGAGTAAAACAGAACCTGCGCGACGACCGTGATGATCGCCGCGACCGTGACGAACGCGACGAGACCGTGCGCACCCTTCAAAAACTCGTACTCACCGAAATTCGAGTAGCGGCGTGGCATGCCTAACATGCCCATCGCGTGAAATGGAATGAAGATCGCATAGACGCCGAGGAACGTAATCCAGAAATGCACCTTGCCAATGCCTTCGTGCATCATGCGGCCGAACATCTTCGGGAACCAGAAATACATCGCGGCAAACATGCCGAAGATCGACGCCACCCCCATCACCAGATGGAAGTGCGCCGTCACGAAATAGGTGTCATGGAAAAAGAAGTCGAGTGACGTCTGGCCCAGCACAAGTCCGGTGATGCCGCCCGCCACAAACAACGAAACGAACCCGAGCGCGAACAGCATCGGCGTGGTAAAGCGAATCTTTGCCCCCCAAAGTGTGCCGAGCCAGTTGAATGTCTTGATGGCCGAAGGGACGCCGATAGAAAGCGTCAGGATTGAGAAGGCGACGGCTGAGTAAGGACTCATGCCGCTTATGAACATGTGATGGCCCCAGACGAAGAAACCCAGCATGCCGATGGCGAAGATCGCGAACACCATCGCGCGATAGCCAAAGATCGGTTTGCGCGCGAACGTCGAAAGAATGTGTGACGTCGCGCCCATGCCGGGCAGAATTGCGATGTAGACCTCCGGATGTCCGAAGAACCAAAAAAGGTGCTGCCAAAGCAGAGGTGAGCCGCCCGTATGCGATGGCAACGGGGCGCCACTCACGTACAAGCCACCGGGAATGAAGAAGCTGGTACCCGCGAGGCGATCGAGCAGCAGGAGGATGCCACCACCGAGCAGAACCGGAAATGAAAGCAGCGCAAGAATGGCCGTCGTGAACCACGCCCAGCAGGTCAAGGGCATGCGCATCAGAGACATGCCGCGCGTGCGCATGTTCAGCAGCGTCGTGATGAAGTTCAGCGCGCCCAGCAGCGAGCCCACACAAAAGATCGCGATGCTTATGATCCAAAGATTTACGCCGGCGCCCTGTCCGGGTCCGGCAACCTTACCGAGCGCGCTCAAAGGCGGATAGCCGGTCCATCCTCCAATGGGACCCACAGTGCCGCTACCGCCGGCCCATGCCTGGCCTAGGGAAGTGAACCAACCTCCAACCGTCGCATTGCCTTCGGCGAAAATCGCCAGACACAACACGATGAAGCCGACGAAGGTGACCCAGAACGACAGCATGTTCAGCACCGGAAACGCCATGTCGTCCGCGCCGATTTGAATTGGCAGGAAATAGTTGCCAAATCCGCCTTGGGGCGCCGTGGTCAACACAAAGAAGACCATCATGGTGCCGTGCATCGTGACGAGCGACAGATAAAACTCGGCCGTCATCACGCCACCAGGCGCGCCCTGCGGGAACAGCGTGCCAAGGATGGGCCAGTTGGTTCCGGGCCAACTGAGATTCATGCGCATCAGCACGGACATAATCATGCCGATGATCACCGCCGTCATCGCCAGAAGGATGTACTGAATGCCGATGATCTTGTGATCGATGCTGAAGATGTACTTGCGGATGAAACTCGTGGGCGCCGGGTGCCTGTGCACTTCGCCATGAGTTGCTGCTTCTGCCATCGCCGTTCTCCTTCAAGAAGCCAGTGAAAACTCAGTACTGCGGAAGCTGATAACTGTCGAGCAATTGGTTCTTCTTCGTCTGAAAGTCAGCCGGAGCGAGCTGCACGAGCGCGTCGAAATCGCTCTGCGGCAGAACCAGCATGTACGACTTCATCTTGAAGTGGTTCATGCCGCACAACTCGGCGCACGCAAGTTCGTACTTGCCGACTTTGGTCGCGGTGAAATGGACGTGTATCGCCATCCCCGGCACCAGATCCTGTTTGAAGCGAAGTTGCGGGACCCAAAAGCTGTGCGTGACGTCCTTTGATTTCAGAATGATTTCGACCGGGCGATTCACCGGGACCACAACGGTCGGGGTCACCACATCGTCTTTGGCGTTCGCATCGTTGTCAGCGAGTCCGACCGGATTGGTCGTATCGTCGATGTATTGCACGTCCGTTTTGCCGAAGACGTTGTCCTTGCCGGGATATCGAACGTTCCACGCGAACTGTTGCGCCGTGACTTCGAGTTGATACGAGCCGGGGGGTGCGGCGTGGAGATGAAGCGAAGCCCAAACTCTCTGCCCCATGATCGCGAGGCTGATGAAGACAACTGCGGTGACCACGGTCCAGACCACCTCGAGCCGATTGTTGCCGTGCGAATACGTCGCGCGCTGTTTGTCGGCCGAATCGCGATATTTCCAGACCGCCCAACCCAGCCCGATTTGCGCCGCGGCGAAAGCAATGCCGCAAACGATAATCGTGATCACAAACTGACTGTCGACACGCGGACCATGTTCCGAGATCGCTTCAGGAAACCACCAGCGATGACTCAGGAACATCCACAGCGACGCGACCGTTATGACCCAGATCGCTATTGCAAGGATGCGTCCCATTATTTGCTCCTTCGTCGCAGCTAAGGGCTAAGAGCTAAGGGCCAGGCGCGCCGAGAGCAACGAGTCGTTCGACCCTTTGCTCTTTGCACTTTGCCCTTAGCGATTCAAAACCATCACGCCAAACAACAGCGGAAGATAAAAGACTGAAGCCATTAAGAGTTCTCGCGCTGCTTTATTTGACTTCGAAAGTGCAGTGCGAATGCCGCTGGCTAAAAACAGCAGGCCAAGAATCAAGGCCGAAACAAAATAGATTTTGCCAGACACTCCCAAAACAGTCGGCAGAAGACTTACCGGCAGAAGCATCGTCGTGTAAGCAATGATCTGTTGACCGGTAACGCGACCGTCGGGCTCGACTACTGGCAGCATGCAGATTCCCGCACGGCCGTAATCTTCCCGATACATCCAGGCAATCGCCAGAAAGTGCGGGAACTGCCAGAGAAATAGAATCGCAAACAGGATGAACGTGGTGACGTCGAGATGCCCGCGCGCGGCAGTCCATCCCAGCACCGGCGGCATAGCGCCGGGAAACGCCCCGACGAATGTCGAAAAAGAAGTCCGCGTCTTCAGTGGCGTGTAAGCGAATAGATAGCCCGCCACAACCGTTAGTCCCAGAATCGAGGTCAGCGAGTTCGTGAACAGTGCAAGGTAGAGTTCAGCGATTACGGTTAGTGTCAGTCCGAACCAAAGCGCCTCGTAAGGTTGCAATCTGTGCGTCGGCAAAGGTCGATCGGCGGTGCGGCGCATCAGCAGATCAAGATCGCGCTCCATGAACTGGTTCAATGTGCCGAGGCCTGATGCCAGCAATCCAATGCCGACCATCGCGTGGAAAAGTAGCAGATAATTAGTAGCCCCCTGTGAACCGAGGCAAAAACCAGCCGCCGCCGTCAGCATGATCAAGCTGGTGATGCGCGGCTTAGTCAGTTCGACAAACGCGGAAATTCGCGCACCGAAACTGATGCGTGGCCTTACTTCCACCGCGGCCGTTGAATGCAGTTCTATCGCACTACTTTTCATTATTAACTCTTATTCTCTGTCAGAAGCCCGACCGTCAGGGAGGGCATGTCAGGCTAAAGTCGCGCCCTGGCTCACGCGTGGGCTTCTGACACCTTCACCCGCGAGTTTGTAGTCAACTTATGCGGTAGCGAGTACGCCTACAGTTCTCTTCTCAACGCGCAAAACTCGAAACACTCTCAAGGTCAACAAAATTGTCGCTGCGAAAACGAGCGCGCCACATGCGACGTGCGCGACCGTCACCGCAATCATCGGATTCAAAGGCTGCGGCTGGTAAGGCGACGCGGCGCGCGTGATGTAAGCCGCGATCCCCAGCATCAACTGCACGAACAGCAAACTCAAAGCAACGATCGCCGGCCGTGTCAGAAACCTGTCGTCACGATGCCGCAACAGTACAGTCGAAGCAGTCACGCCGAGCGCCAGTGTCACCACGATCGCGCCGGTGATATGCGCGACCAGCAATCCGGTCGGCAGCAACTGATTCCAGGTGGCCGAATGCCTGAGCGTCGCACCGAGCACCAGTTGCACCAGAATCAACGCCAACGATGCTACGCACAGGGTGCGCGGCGAAACTCCGTTGTCGGTTTCAAAGATCTTTGGCTCGGTAATCGTCCAGCTTCGCGACGTGAAGACCGCCATGCTCACCGTGGTAAGAAAGAACAACTGGGCCAACGTTGCGTGCGCTGCTGACACCCACAAAGGCAAAAGCAACTTCACTGTCAGACCCCCCAGCAGGCCCTGCACGATTACGAGTCCCAAGGCAATCCACCCAAGTCGTTTGACCCAACGTCGTGGTTCGCGAATCTGCAAATAAATCGCGAGCACAATCGTGAGTAATCCGACGGTGGCAGCAATCATGCGGTGGCCGTGCTCCCAAAAAACGTTGCCGACCATCTGCGGAAAAAATTTACCGAATGAGAGCGGCCAATCAGGCACGGCCAGCCCCGCATCGTGACTCGTGACATTAGCTCCGGCGATGATGAGAAAGAACGTTGCGACTGCGACCAGCAGTGCAAAACGATGAACACCCTTGGACATAAAAAGCTGGTCTTTGGTTTTGGCCTTTGGCCTTAGTAGTTTGATCAAAGATCTAAGACCAAAGGCCTAAGACCTAGTGTTTTCCGAGCATCGGAAACTCAACCGCAATCAGCGGCAGCGAACTCGGCTGTCCTTGCAGACCCGCGCTCGCACCGAAACTGAAATCGGCCGTAGCGCTCCCGTTAGCCGGAACAGTGACTTCCATTGGTTTCTCCGTTCCCGGTCCGGTCGCACCTTCATGCCAAGCGATGACGGTATATTTACCCGGCGGCACACCCGTAATCTTGTAAGTGCCGTCTTCAGCGCTGACGGCGAAGAATGGATGCTTCATCACGCCGACGAATGCTTTCATCCAGGGATGCTGATTGCATTTCACCTGCGCCATCTGCTCCGGCGTATTAAGTTGGTGTTTTAAAGGCGCGGCCCCATTTGGCTGCGACTGGTTCCAATCCGGATTCTTGCCTTGCAGGAAGTGAATGTTGTGCGTAGTTGGATCGCTGTTGGTGATGTTGATTTCCTGCCTCGCCATCACGCCCATCACGTGGGGCTTGTAGTGGCAACCATTCTGATCAAGCGTCGCTGCCGACGACGGCTTGTCCCAATCGTAGTCGTCTAGTTTCTTGCCGTCGACGGTGCCTTCCTTGATGTAAACGAATGTGTTCGCGACCTTGCCGTCTTTCACAACCCAAGTTTCGGCGGTGAGATTAGGACTCTTCGAAGCACATTGTGCGTCCGCTGACGTATCGATCTTTGGATTTTCAGGCGCAGCACCAGTGAAGCTGATCGTACCTGAAATCGTCCCGACATCGCCCTTTGTGTATTTGACCTTTTCGCTCGTAGATCCCTCGTTAGTGTTTTCGGCCGTCTTACTGCATGACGATCCTAATGACAGCAGGCCAAGAGTGGCAATCAGTCCGAGCCACAATCCTGCGCGTTTACTCAACATAGTTTGATTCCTCCAAAAAAATTGATGCTGACCTGGAATGCGACAAGCATACTCTAAAACATCTCGTCAGAACCACCGGAGCGGCGATTTGGAGAGCAGGCATCGTGCCTGCGGTCACCGTCATCCTGCCGTGAAAAGTGCGAGCAAGGATGCTCGCGACGCGACGACAAGATGTCGGCGCTCCCTCACTTCCGACGATGGTGACTTGGCCGATCGCGTCCGCGCGTATCAACGCGCCCAACTTTCTGCGTCTGCGCCGCAGGCTGCGCGGGCGGCGCCGGTGATGCGGCCAGCAGACGTCTCTGTTCATCCGGTGTCATCAGAAACATGTAGCGCACCAGCAGCCGCGCATGGTCGTCATGATAATTCGCCACGTCCGTCGGCGGATTCGGCAGATTGACGAACCACTTGTCGCCTTCCTTCTTAAATAGTCCCGTGGGCATTGCCGTGCCGGGGCTTATTTGCGCCGGATCGAGCAGCCAGCGGAACGTCCAGTCGGGTTTCAGACGCTCCCCCGCGAGCATGAAGTTCGGCGCAATTGCCTTCGCGTCATGTGTCGGCTCGCCGGTGATGTGACACTTCAAGCAAGGCGTGCCCGACACGAAGATGTTTCGCGCGATCGACTTCTCTGCTTCAGTGAGCGGCAGCATCGGCTCCTTGATGTAAGGATCGTTCTGCGAAGAAACCGCGACAAAGAACCGCACAAGTATGCGCAACTCGTTCGGCGAGAAGTTGAACGTCGGCATGTGCACCTGCAGGTAAGGCCGCACGCCGTTTCGGTTTGCGCCCCACTGCGGAAGCAAGCGCCCATTGCTCTGATCGTTCGCGTTTGAAGTCGTGGTAGTCGCGCTCGGACTCGCTGCTGCTTTCGCCCCTGGAGATGCCGCCGGCTGAGGCGCTGACGTGTTTGATGACGGCAACGGCGGCGTCTCTCCGGGTTTCATGAGCGAAGGATCTTTCAAAAACTTCATCAACCACTCGGGATCGACGCGCGCACCTTCGCTGGTAAGCATCGGCGGCAGCAGCTCATTCTGTCCCGAATAAAACGGCATCGAATTCAAAACCGCGCCGTTTGCGGTGATAGGCTCCCCAGAGTTGTTGTAGACCTGCGAAATCTGTCCGGGTTGGAGCACGTGACAGCCCATGCAGTTGTACTTTTTGATTACCCACCAACCGTTTTGAATATCCTGACGCCTTTGATCAGGCGGCATGTAGAAGAGCGACTTCGGCACGTTCGCGCCCTCGATGCCCGTGCTGCCAAGTAGCAACGTCGTTAGACTGGTGCGCCAGGTTTCCGGCATATACGGCTTCGGCATGCGCAGACGGTCTTTCGACTCGAGATATTGCGACTTGCCGCGATCGTAGATCGACGGATCGGAAAGCTTGTGCTCGAAGAAACCGCGATGGTTGTACCAGTCCTTCTCTTTCTCGTCTTTATGAACAACCAACGCTTTGCCATCGGCGCCTTTCGGCTCGCGGCCGTACTCGGCATCCTGGGTAAGCAGCGCAAAGTCGAGACGCTCGAGTGGGGTTGCGCCTTCTGTCGTCAACTCCTTTCCGATGCGCTGCTCTTCTTCGAATCCTTTAATTTCATGACAGCCGGCGCAGCCATACTGCTTGATTTCGGCTTTGCCATCTTCGGCGAGTTTCGGATCGTTCATGAACGACACGTCGCCGCTTGCAGGTGGCGCTGAAAGCGAAAACAGATAAGACGCGATGTCGCGGGCGTCCTGCTCAGACAGGCGCAGGTTCGGCATCACCGTCATGTTCTGCACTTGCAGCTCGGCGCCATCGTTCGGACAGGTCGAGTGTAGTTCCGTATCGAACAAGTACGGCTTGCCGTGTTTCGCGTAATCGTCCGGGGTCAGGTCGCGATGTTCCTTTGGACAGTAGGGCGCGTAGCGTTCGCGCGGGTTGTAAATCCAGCGCACGATGTAATCGAAGTTCGCCTTCTCGCCGACTTTCGAAAGATTCGCCGCGAAGGTGCCGCCGATGCGCGCATCCTCTTCGCCGATCGAATGACACGCGAGGCAGCCGCGCGATTCGAACAACTTCTTGCCGTTGTCTTTGTCGCCCTGCGATTGCGCCGGAAGCTTGCCGTCGAAGCCGTTTTGCCAGAGGTAAGCCGCCACCGCTTTCAGATCTTCCGCGCCTTCTTCTCCGTCGACTTTAAAACGCCAGAACGTCGGCATCTTCGTGCCCGGGCGGAATGCCTGTGGATCCTTCAACCATTCAACGATCCATTCGGGACGTAGTTTCAGGCGAACATCTTTCAAGTTCGGCCCGACTTTTTTCTGATCCTGCTGCAGGTAACGCGTCTGAAGATTCAGCTCGTCAATGCGCGCGGCGAGCTGGCTGTTCTGCACGCGCAAAGACTCAGCATGCGCGAGCAGACGCTTTACTTCGAAATCATCCGAGGCATTCGCGCTCGCGTCTGTGTCGAGCTTCGACTGTCGTTCATTTGCGGCGATCTGTTCTTCGAGCTGAGTGATTTGCTGGCGCGCGTTACTAAGCGCATCAGCCTCTCGATCGAACGCCTCCATGCGATGACAACCGACGCAACCGCGTTGATAGAACAAGTCTTTCGCGAGATTTAGAGTGTCTGCGCCCTGCGTCACACGATCGTTGGCGTGGCACATCTGGCAGCCGGCCTCGGTGTTCTCTTTATGAAATAGCGGATGCAGCCAGAAAGGATTGCGGCCGTGACCTTTTTCGACGCTGGTGGTCGCGCGGCCATTGCCGCCGTGACACGCCGAGCAGCCAAACTTCTCAGGATTGTGGATTTGCAGCAGCTCTTTACGGGGGTGACTGACGAACGCTCCTGCCAGTTCGTCGGGTCTCTTGCCAGGGCCGCCCGGGGCCATGTCCGAAGCTTTGATTACGAGCGGTTCACGCGTGCCAAGGTGACAAACCTCACAGCGATCAACGATCCCGAATTCGTTCACGTTAATCTGATGGCCGAGGATTGTGTAATCGAACGACTCCTCGTTCTTCCTGATCAGATCGTCAAGGCTTTTTCGCGGCAAAACACTGACGTGGTTCTTCACGTACTCGTCGCGCTTCTTCGCGAGCTCGGTCGGCTCTTTCAGCAGGTCGGCCTTCTCTCCGAGCACCTTGGCCTTCTCATCACGCAAGTCGTTGAACGTCTGCTCAAGCTGCGCAAAGTTCATTTTCTGCCGCGCATACTTGCCCGAATCGTCAGGCATTTCGACGGCGACTTGTTCTTTCTTCTTAGAGTCTAATTGTTTGTTGTAATGGTCGCGCCAGAACTTGCTCGGAGCAATCTCCGCCTTCCACGTGATGACCACTATCCGGCCGCGTTGGTTTTGAAAAGGTTCAGTAACGGCATCGAGCTTGGCCTGAATTTTCGCGACCTGCGCGTCTAATTCGCGGCGATGGTCTTTCGTGTTCTCTTCCGCCTCTTTTGCTTTCGCGTCGAGTTCCTGATACTCGGGACTCTCTTTTACCTCAGTCTCAGATTTGCCGGCGTCCTTGCGAATGCTCTTAAGGTACGTCGTGTAGCGGCTCACGAATTCGCGCTGCACGCCACGCCATGGTCGTTGCGAGTAAGCTTCGTCCCACAAAGCCCACACGGCCGAAACCATGAGCAGGAGCGTACAGATCAGGATAATGGCGCTCGTCGACCTCGCAACAATCGGATCGCGCTCAGGTTCGCTTTCTTTTTTGATTAATGAAGTCGGTTCGTTCGGTTCCGCCACGATTGGTCCTGTCCGACAAACTTCAGTTTGTCGTGTTACTCACTGGATTCGGCTACGACAAACTAAAGTTTGTCGGACAATACTCAGACATTGAAAAAGGGAGTCACCCAAACGTACTTAATGGTGAACACGAGTCTTAAAAACAGTTTCACCGGCATCGCCAGCAAGACGGTGATCGCAAAGAACTGGAACGTCCAATACTGCAGCAGACTGGTGTTCGCGAGCAGCTTCTTCTCGAATTCACCCGATACTGTCGCCCAGGTTTTGAACTCGCTCCACGAGGTCACATACCGAAACTTGAAGGGAGCGCGCATCATCAGCCAGTGGAAAAACAGCGCCCCCACCACGAAAAACGCTGCCACCAGCAAAAAGCCAAAGGCGGGGATGATGAACCACTTCATCAGCAGCGGATGAGTGGGGAAGTTCGCCACTGTCAGTCCGACAATTTCATGTACGTCTCTGTTGCGGTCGAACACAACCGTGTTGTGGTCCCAGGTTTCCCCCGGCCAGAACCAAATCCAGCCCGGTCCGCGGATGAAGGTGCCGATGAAGATCAGCAGAATCCACATCAGAAAGCCCCAGCCAAACATGTTCACCGCGAAACGTCTCTGGCGATACGTGTAGTAGCCGTTACCGAGCGGATTTGAATCGACGTACGGAAACACCATCAAACCGATCATGATCAGCGTCGGCATTACCACGCCCGCGATCCACGGATCGAAATAAACCAGCATCTCCTGCAAACCGAGGAAGTACCACGGCGCTTTCGATGGATTCATGGTGAGGTTTGGATTCGACGGTTCTTCCAGCGGCGCGTTCAGGGTTAGCGACCAAACGTAGAGAACCACGGTGACGATCACCGCCGCGAGAAACTCTATGCGGACAAGATAAGGCCAAACGTGCAGTTCTTTCGCCCAACCCGGCCGCCACGGCTCGGCTTTGCGGTGATGGGTTTTTGCAAGTTTCGGATCAGCTTCTAACGTTTCGACGAGATTGTCGTTGGCGCGCGCCTGCTTCACGCCCAGCCAGGTGAAGAACGGAACCAGGAACAACATCGCAACGATCGGAATATTGTCGGGAGCCGAAACAATCTTCCAAAGCTGGTGCCAATCCTGAACGACGAAAAGGATGTACAGACCCAGCAGCACCACGACCACGGCCAGGCCGATGATCATATTGCGTCGTGATGATTTTGGTTTGAGGTTTACAGCGTCTTCCATTGCCACTCAGTCTCTGTGTATCTGCGCGATCTCTATTTCTCTGTGGTGAATTAATCGCGGGCAGGAACTCACCACAGAGGCACAGAGATCCACTGAGACACGGAGATCATTTCTTCTTCGGCACTTTCATTTCCGACTCAAGCATCATGGGCGCCGGTCCGCTAATGCCACCGTCTTTACGTATGCGCCAGAAATGGACTGCCATAAATATTGACGCGACGAGTGGAATCCCGATGCAATGCCAGATGTACGCGCGCAGCAGCGCATTCGAATCCACGATCGAACCACCCAGCAATCCGAATCTAACGTCGTTGTAAGGCGTAAGTCCGAGCTGGGGACCCAATGGTCCTTCATTCCCCAGCATCGGCGTCGCGCGCGCCATGTTCGTGCCCACGGTCACCGCCCAAAATCCGAGCTGATCGTCCGGCAGCAAATATCCCGTAAACGAAAGCAGCAGCGTCAACACCAGCAGCACCACGCCGACGCACCAATTGAACTCGCGCGGTTTCTTGTATGAACCCGTCAGCACGACGCGGAACATGTGCAGCCACGTCGTTATGACCATGAGGTGCGCCGCCCAGCGGTGCATGTTTCGCAGCAGCCGGCCGAACGGCACGTCGTGCTCGAGATACAGAATGTCCTGAAATGCCTGAATCTTCTGCGGGTGGTAATAAAACATCAACAGCACACCGGTGAACGTCAGCACGATGAACAGGTAGAACGTGATGCCTCCCATGCCCCACGTGTACTGATAACGCACTGCGTCGCGATTGATCTTTGCCGGATGCAGGTGCAGAAAGACGTTCGAGAGAATGGCGAGCGAGCGATTGCGCGGATCGGAACGTTCGTGCGAGACACGAAAGATTGATTTCCAAACCTGAGTTTGCTGAGGGTCCTTGTATTCTTTCGCTTCTTCGAGCGCGCGGTCTTTCAACGCGGCCGCCGACTCTTTCGCGCGCGTCACCAAACCAACGTCCGACTTCTCGCCAGTTAGTTGCTTTGTCTCCTGATCTTTCGGTTCTGCCATTTTGCTGAACTGCACCCTCCCTCACGGTCGGGTTTCTTCTGTCGCGCCCTCCCTAACGGTCGGGCTACCCGCTCTTTTACAATGGGATGTAAGCCCCCGGATCGTTGAATTCCCCTGGGGCAGGGACGCCCTTCTCCCATTTAAAAAGCTTCGCCGTGTTCACCACGATTTGACCCTCAGCATCCAACTCGACGTGCGCGCGATCCATCGGGCGCGGCGCTGGGCCTTCGAAGTTGATCGCCTCGCTGTCGTAACCGCTACCATGACACGGGCACTTGAATTTGTTTTCGCTGGGCTTCCAGTCCGGCGTGCAGCCCAGATGGGTGCAGCGCGCGTAGACCACGAACAAGCGATCTGAGGTCTTATCAACCCAGATACGATACTGCTGCTGATATTTCGTATCGACTCCCAAAGCGTAGTCGCTCGGAAATCCGATTTTGAATGTGCTTGAAGGTTCGGTGATCGAGCGCGGCAGGAAGAACCGCACGAACATCAGAAAACACGTGGTCAGAAATCCGGTGATGCTCCACCAGACGATGCGACGACGTGTCTTGTTGACAGCAGGTTCAGGAACAGATTCAACGACGACTGGGGGTTTGGCCGCCGCTTTCGGAACGGACGCCGCAGCGCCTCGTGCCGGCGGCGCCACGGGGGGCCCGGCTGGCTTCTCGGTAGTTGTTACAGATGTTCCGGCGTCTGGATTGCTATCCAACTCCGCTGACCTCCCCTGAAAGTCACGAACACGCGTTTACACTAATGCGTCGGGAAATCTTTCGATAATTACAGAATCCCGTGCTCCGAGGCGTAAAAATGTCTCTGCGAAACGAACTTAAATATGGCCACTAGAAGTGCGCCGCGGCGAAAAAAAATAATAAACTGGCCGACGCAGCGCAAAGTTATACATCGATTGTGACGATTTTAGCAAGGGAAAGTTAGCTTTCCGGACGGAATGATGAAGGCGCAAGTCACCCTCTACAGCAAACCCGGTTGTCATCTCTGTGAAGAAATGAAGGCAGAGATCGCGCGCGCAAATTGTTCAGACTCATACGAGCTGCGCGAAATAAATATCGAGACCGATCATGACCTGCTGACGCGCTATCGCTTCGATATTCCGGTGCTCTTGGTTAATGGAGTCGAGATGTTTCGACATCGACTGACGGCAGATGCGTTTCGCGAACGGATTTCAAGAGCCAGGATTCTAGACCGCCACTGACTTTGGCGCGAATGCGCAGTGTTCTGGTCGCTCAAACAACGCAACCAGGCACACGTCATTCTCGCGATTCTTCTCACGTGTAAACTCGTGCGAAATAACGCCGCGAAATTGGCACGAGCATGCAAAAAATTGTATTGACATAAACTACAAGCCGTATTAGAGTTCGCGCTGCTTGCACCAAAAGCGCGTAGGCTTTCGAGATCGCTGTCATCCCTTCAGAGCGTCTCTCAAAGCCGCTAGCCGGTACCCCCGTCTCGGCCAGCATTCGATCAAAGGGTCAACTTAACCAAACCCGGAACGAGCCAACGTTCAACGCTAAGTTGCGGCTCGCTTCGCCCATCCGGTGTGCTTAAACAACTAGCGAGGCCGAACAGAATCGGCAACTCAGTCATCTAGGTCGTCTTGCCACCCGGCAAGATCCCGACACCTATATGTCCCTTTCAACTGATTACTGCTCTGAGGAGGTGATTCGTTATGTCAAAGCTCTTCAAAGTACTCGCCCTCACCCTGTTTGCAGCCTTGGCTTTGTCGTTGTGGCTATCCCCCGCGACGACTGGTCAAAAAAACAAGAAC